>ENA-UEYI01003006-UEYI01003006.1-human-gut-metagenome-genome-assembly--contig:-NODE-3006-length-10691-cov-4.926795_pt1 | contig 10691 bp, 12 predicted proteins | sample MGYA00242900_ERZ507916 | MGnify/ENA primary metagenome ERZ507916 (study PRJEB26167, sample SAMN06115521) | human gut metagenome | host: Homo sapiens | place: China:Chongqing | collected 2015-09-02...
CACTCTCAAGGATAAAGGCACGGAACAGGAAGACGGAAATCCTTTGGATTTTCTTTGGAATACATACGGCAAATGCCGTACTGATGATAGATAAGGTCAGGAACAGAGCGGTGAAATCAGCATGATATGATTTTAACGAAAAAATCAGAAGAGGTCGTCAGACTTCTTCCGGAACGTCATGTCCTGTCGGATAGATTTTTTAAGAAAACACAGAAAAATGGCAATAAAAAATGGCATACGAAGATGATAGACCATAATCACTTCATATGCCATCTTATTTTGGGGACATTTACTGAATATCCCTATTGTAAACTTACAAATCCTGACAGCTACAGAACCTAATAGTCCTGCTGCAGGGCCAGGATTACAACGTGCATTACTTTGGATATCTTCTATTGGAGGTTTTTGTATAGTAATCGGAATTTTTATGCTGACAGTTTTTCCTGCCTATTTTAATAAACCGATCAAAAAAATTATTGACGGAATCAAAGATATAGCCAATCATAATTATGATTGCAGGTTAAATCTGGAAAGTCATGAATTTGCAGAAGTTTCCGAAAACTTCAATCGGATGGCCAAACGGTTGTCTGATTATCATTCCAGTACTCTGGCACAAATAAAGGCCGCAAAGAATTATATGGAAACCATTATTAATAGTGTAAAGGAACCTATTATAGGTTTGAATAATGAGTTGACTATTTTGTTTATAAATGATGAAGCCTTGAATGTCCTCAATTTAAAGCGCGAAGAGGTTTTACAGAAACCGGCTCAGGAAATTTCCATGAGAAATGATTTGTTGAGAAGACTCATACGTGAACTTATGGACTCACAAACAGAAAATAGAGCTAGTAAAGCGGAACCTTTAAAGATATATGCCGACAACAAGGAAAGTTATTTTCAGATGAAATGTATGCAAATTAATAAGCAAAGTAATAATATAAATGAGGGATACGTTATTATGCTTAAAAACATAACGGAATTTAAGGAACTGGATTCAGCCAAGACAACTTTCATTTCGACAATATCTCATGAACTGAAAACTCCTATTTCCGCAATTATGATGAGTCTGCAGTTGCTCGAAGACGATCGAGTTGGAGACTTGAACGAGGAGCAAAAGGAGTTGGCACAAAGTATTCAGGATAATAGTGAGCGCTTGCTTAATATCACTGGCGAACTGCTTAATATGACGCAAGTAGAATCTGGTAAATTACAACTCAAGCCCCGTATTACAAAACCTATTGAATTGATTGAATACGCGATAAAAGCCAATCGGGTACAGGCTGAAAAATTCAATATCCAAATCGAAGTACAATATCCGGAAAATAAAATAGGCAAATTATTTGTAGACAGCGAAAAAATAGCGTGGGTATTGACTAATTTGCTTTCGAATGCAATCCGTTACTCTCCTGAGAATGGCCGCATAATTATTGGTGCCCGCCAAACAGAAGATAATCATATTGAAATGTATGTTCGTGATTTTGGTAAGGGTATTGATCCGCGTTATCATCAGAGTATTTTTGATCATTATTTCCGAGTTCCAGGTACAAAGGTTCAAGGAAGTGGACTGGGATTATCAATTTCAAAGGATTTTGTAGAGGCCCATGGTGGTGCTTTGACCGTAGAAAGTGAAATTGGAAAAGGAAGTTGTTTTACATTACGTTTGAAATCATAATCAGCCATTTTTTATCTCTGTATAAACCGTTTATAGGCATATCTGATATAGCCTATAAACGGTTTTATAATTACATGCTTATTTTATATGTTTCAATCTTACGATAAAGAGTCGCAAGTCCTATTTTTAAAAGACGAGCAGCTTCTGTTTTATTGCCATTGGTGTATTGCAGAACTTTGATTATATGCATACGTTCAATTTCAGCTAGTTCAAAATTATCTTTCATTAGTGATATATCCGATTTACGTTTTTGTAAATCTAGAGGTAAATCCTCAAATGTTATTTGTTCTTCGCATACAATAGAACATCTTTCTATAACATTTCTAAGTTCTCTGACATTTCCTTTCCACTCTGCATTCTTTAATATATCAAGCACTTCCGGAGTTATTCCGGTGATTTTTTTATTGAGTTTATTAGCAAATTTGTTCAGAAACATATACGACAGACTTTCAATATCATCTTTTCTTTCCCGTAACGGAGGTAAACATATCTGGAAAACAGATAAACGGAAATATAAATCTTCACGAAAGTTTCCATTCTCTATTTCTTTCTTTAAATCCCTGTTTGTAGCAGATATAATTCTGACATCCACTTTTGTAAGTTTGGTATCACCAATTTTGATATATTCTCCAGTTTCCAGAACACGTAAAAGTCTTGCCTGAAGTTCAAATGCCATTTCTCCTATTTCATCTAAGAAGATGGTTCCGTGGTTCGCAACTTCAAATAATCCTTTTTTATCCTTTAATGCACCTGTAAATGCACCAGCCTTATAGCCAAACAGTTCACTTTCCAACAGGTCTTTACTAAAAGCAGAACAGTTTATATCTACAATAGGTTGTGATGCTCTTTGACTGGCTTGATGAATAGCATGCGCAAATACCTCTTTCCCTGTACCTGTTTCTCCTGTTAATAATACTGCAGCATCAGTTCTGGAAACTTTCTGCGCCAGTGTTATAGCCTGTTTAAGTTCGTTTGATTTTCCAACAATAGAGTCAAAAGAGTAAGTTACAGAGGTAGTTTTTTTACCTTTCTTTTTTTCAGTTTCATCAACAGCACGATTTATAGTAGGGATAATCTTACGGTTATCGTCTCCTTTGGTAATGTAGTCAAAAGCTCCATTTTTAATAGCCTGTACTCCATCTTGAATATTTCCATGTGCGGTCAGTAATATTATTGCAGCACCATTGGAGTATTTTTTTATATCAAAAATAAAGTCAACTCCATTACCATCAGGCAAAAACACATCACATAGAATAACATCATATTGTTGTTTGCGTAATTGCTGTAAGGCATCACTACAACAACTTGCAGTTGATACTTTATAACCTTCTAATTCTATAATTCGAGCTAATAATTTACGGATAGGTTCTTCGTCATCTATTAATAGAATTTGTACCATATATTGATTATTTATTTATAAATCTATTGTTAAATACAAAGATACGATTTTATTAGATATAAAAATATTTGTTATCTAACAAATCCAGATGCTTATACCCTTATAAGTATCTGGATTACCGCTTTATATCAATGATCTATTCAAAAATAGTCATACGAATGAATCATCAAAGTTATTATCAATTCCTTTAAAGATATAGCCTTTAAAATTACGCAGTTTTTGAATTTAAAGTCTCTAGTATTGGCAACAGGTTATCGGTACCTTGTCTGAAAACGGAAACAAGCAGGCCGTCCCGATGATGCAGGCTAAAGCTTGCACTGACGGAACGTCCTATATTCTTGAATACCCCGTCTTAAAATATAGGCAAGCTGTTCCGACTTTTCGTATTTCATGCGATGCCGGAACAACTTGCCTTATGCTACGGAAACAAACCGGCTGACTTGCTTCGTATCCCGATACCAGGCAAGTTTCACCCGACTGGTTCATACAATCATGCAGATAAATCAGGGCAGTTGCCAAAGACAGAGCCTTTAAGGTTGCGCTACTCTTCACTTCAAAGGCTCTGACATTGGCAACTGGTTACCGGTGGTTTGTCTGAAAACGGATACTATGCTCTTCATAAATCTTTGAATACTGAATATCAGGAAATCATTGGAGCATCATAGCCGGAACCGTTTCTTATGTGCAATGGTACTGCGGACTGGAGAAACGCCAAGTGACGTTTACGCTTTCAGTCGGAGGACTTGACGGCAGCCTTCCGCAAATTTTCTCATGCCTCAAAAATTTAGGTATTCCGTCTGCATTCTCTGACTTCACACTTGTCTTTTTCTCCCTCTGGTCCGCAGTCACAAATGCACATAAAACGGTTTTTCCCGGCCATGAAGCTCAATAAGCTTTACTGGAGGGAAAAGAATCGGAACTTCAAAATTCAAATGTTATGCGAGCAAGGAGAATGAATATCAAACAATCTTTTAATTTTTTACTGATATGTGCAGATTGATGACGACACAACTGGCGGAAGCTCTGGAGGGTTATCCGCTCTACTCACAGGACGGCAAGGGAAAAGAGGCTGTTTGCCGTGCGGTTTTTGCCCTTGGTGCTGTAAGGTGGTTTATCCTTGAAGGAAACAAGGAGGATGACGATGTGATTCTATTCGGTATCGTAGTCGGACTCATGGAGGATGAATACGGGTATATTTCCCTCAATGAGCTTTCGGATGTGGAGCTTGACCTGAGTGCTCAGGGACTTGGCAAGCTTCAGGTAAGACAGCAGCAGAACTTTAAGCCGGTTCCGCTGAAACAGATTCAGGACAGCAGACTTCAGGACTTTCTTGCAAGGTTTGAATAGGCTGTATGAAAACAGAAGTGGCCGGTCCTATCCGTCACGGACAAGACCGGCTGCTTATTATAGCAGGTAAATGAAAACAAAACTATAATTGTATGGTAAATGGAAAATTGTCGTAATATTTTTAATATCTCTACCCGGCATGGGTGGAGCGTTTCTATGGAAAACATGGATGGAATCCGGTATCTCAATTTCAGACGGAAGACTTCGAGCGGTGTACCGTTCTGCTTTACCATTGAAGCCGGTGACGGTACAGCCGGCTGCATAGCAAAAGAAATATTCTCTTTCGTCAGTGCCGCTGTTCCTGAACAATGTGCAAGGGAATGGATGATTCAGTCAGGAGCAATGGAGCCGACAGAGTTCCTTCAGGCCGTGGCTGACATGGAGGATGTCAGGTTAAGGGCAAGGCAGATGGCTCTTGAACTTGCAGCAATGAATGGCAAATGTAATCTTTTGGATACCATTCCATGGGACAGACTGAACTAACGGTGTTTCTTACGCTTGCGGCCACGTTTGGGCAGACCGGTTTCCTTGTAGGCTATCAGGTCAGTTCCTTTGAACACCCTTTTTGCCTTGTCAGGTATCTTCAGGAAAGCCAGCGGCTTTTCCAGGTAGCGGATATAGGCATAGATGGTGCAGCGGTGAACACCCAGGTAGCGTGCTGCCTCCTTTACTGAATATGTCTTTTCCGGAACAACTTTCATTATTTCTCATGCTGGTTAATCTTTTCGTTTATTGGATGCCGCAAAGGTAAACAGTTGATTATTAGCTGTCAATGCGTCAAATATGGGATTATTCCGGAGATTGTGGGATTTGTATGGATTATGTGTTACCTGTCATATTCAATACGGCTGGGGTAAGACGATTGATAACGAATCTGTTTTACGGAAATCAGGAAGGCATATATTTGATGGTTGACAGCGTTGACAACAAATCCAATGAAAATCCGGCATAAGGTCTGTTTGGGAAACTGCTGTAATACAACATATTATATTCTTTCTGATTTTTCTTATAAAGAATAGAGTATTATAATGTGTCAACGTTTGGCTATGGATTTTTAGCGGACTGAAAATTGTGGCTACACTTGTCAACGTTTGTCAACGCATGATTTCCATGTGAAGTATCTGATACACTGACAGATACTCTCTGTCAACACTGTCACCCCTGAAACGGGTGCATTTTATTATCTGAAAACATCTGATGTGAAAGGGATACATGGTTATCCTAATGTACCATTACAGCCACAGGTTTGTTCAGCATGCCTCTTCAGATATTTTTTTGCAAAGGTATCTCCGGCATTGCAAACGTCAAACACAGGGCTGAAAATCTTCCTCAAACGGGGTTGAGCGTATTTTCAGTTTTCCTTGAAGTTTGCCTTATTGAATGCCTGCGCTTCTGAGAACTGCAAAAAATATCCTTCGGGCAAGCTGAAAAACTTGCTGACAGAAGGGAAAAAAATCAGAGCGTATGGTACAGATGGACGAAAGCATCAGAAAGCAGTTGGAAAAGCCACAGACATGGTTCTGCAAGTATTTTCCCAAACGTATTCAGAATGTGGGCGAGAAGGAAATCGCCGACAGACAGTTGGTTTATGACTTCAAGGACGGAAGGTCTCATGAAGCGGTAGCACAGATGACGGCAGCAAGAATGATTGAGGAACACGGCAGCAGATGCTCACAATTGGTATTCATTCCGGTACCGACATCATCGGTAAGAAAGAATGAAATCCGGTATATGGACTTCTGCAAAAGGGTATGTGAACTCACCGGAGCGATAAACGGATATGACTATGTAAGGGTATGCGGAGAAAGACTTGCTATTCATGAAAACCGTAAGGCTGAAAAGGAAATCAGAAAGGTGAGCATCATCGAGTTTGATGAAGAGTGGTTCAGAGAAAAGGCAGTCATAGTCTTCGATGATGTAATAACACGTGGAATCAGTTTCGGTATGTATGCGAATCAGTTGGAGAGTTTCGGAGCAAATGTCATTGAAGGCATCTTCCTTGCAAGAACCCATTATAAAGTATAGAACTATGAACGGAATATTATCAGACAAATCAAAGTCACTGGCTTTCACGGGACACAGAACTATTCCCGTAGAAAAGCAGGATGAAATAAGGGCACGACTTATTGAAGCCGTGTCGCTTGCATGCAAATCAGGCATTACCTGCTTCTACTCAGGCATGGCCATGGGATTCGACCTAATGGCCGCTGAAACTGTATTGTCACTGAAGGGAAGGTATCCGGATATACGGCTCATTGCAGTTGTACCTTTCAGAAGACAGAGCTACCGGTGGCCATCCATGGAAAAAGAGCATTATCAGAAAATAATTTCCCAGGCTGACTGGGTTATCGTATTGAGTGAACACTATTTCAAAGGATGTCTTCTAAGGCGCAATGACTTCATGCTGGAGTATTCATGTGGTTTGATAGCCTTTTATGACGGCAAACCTTATGGCGGGACATTCTACACCTGCAGGGAGGCAGTGAAGAAAGGTATGGACATAGTAAATCTGTACTGAAAACCTGCCTGGATTATAGTGAAAATATTGTACAAAACAGATATGCAAATTTCTTGCATATCTCATTTATAATGCTTATATTTAGATAGTTAAACAAGTTATAAGAGATAGTTTTATGAACAATATCTACAACCGATACATTTGGCTGTTGCATACAGTCTATCAGGAAAGAAAGGTTACTTTTGAAAGGCTTTGTGAGATATGGAAGCACCATTCCTGTACAATGGAAAGCCGTTGAGTCTCCGTACATTCCATCATCACCGGAAAATGATTGAGGAAAATTTTGATATAGTCATTGCATGTAACAGAAAGGACTATACATACTACATCCAGAATCTGGATGAAATACTCGGTGACAGTTGCCGCAACTGGCTCTTCAACAGCCGTATCATTGATGTGGCCCTGAAAAGCAGTCCGTGTCTGTTCCATCGTGTTGTACTGCCTGAAATGTCAAATGGCATTGAATACCTGCCGGATATATCGGAATGTATCAGCGATGGGCATGAACTGTACATATTCTACACGAATGACAAGGGCAATGAAGTGGAAGGCCGTTTCAGACCGGAAGGTTTGAAGCTGTTCCATAACCGCTGGTATCTGCTTGGGTATAGGAACAGATCAGAGTTTTGTGCTGTTCCTCTTGATGCACTGACAAGAATCTATCTCAGCGGAAACAGGTTTCAGACTGACTGCAGATTTTCGCTTGCCAAACGTCTTTCAGACTCCATTGGTGTTGTAGCTCCGACCGGACAGCAGCCAGAAGAGGTTACACTACGGGCTTATGGTCCATTTGCAGATTATCTGAGAAAGCATCCTTTCCACCATTCGCAGGTGGAAAGGAATGATATGGGGACTTTCACGTCTTTTGATTACACTCTTCTTGTGACTGACGAGCTGGTGGATGAAATCCTGGCTCTTGGTGATAAGGTGGAGATTACTTTTCCGGAAAAGTTGAGCATTAAACTGCTTCAGAAGATTGGGCGTATCAGGAATAGGTATGCAACATAGAAATCTGCAATGGTGAAATATTACTTTTGAGTAGTAAACATTCGCTCAATCATTGCTTCAAGCTCAGGACTCAATGGACGTTCTGTGTCCATACACTCCTTCTCACCGGCAACCAGGTCACCATATATATTCCTGTAACGTTCAGCCTCACTGCCATCACAGCAAAGCATAGCCGTCTCAAACTCCTTAATCATTTTCTTACGCTGGCTCTCTGGATATTCCTTAGTCTTACCATAACAGGTAATAGTAAATGTTCTTGCCATAATCATAGGATTTATTTGTTATACCTTTGTTTATAATCTTTTTTGCTATACTAATATACGAAAATATTCTGATAATCAGAAATTTAACAACAAAAATCGCAAGAAATTAATTATAAATTTCAGCTTTACAATATTACTGTTTATCCGAAATTCCTGCTATAGTTGAGATTTAACATGCTTTCCAAAACTTACATCTTCCCATTCACCGCCATGAGAATCTTATAAAATTTATATGCCAACAAAAGAGAGAAAATCTATCTTTTATTGGCATAATATTATATATTGCATTTGTTCTCCAAGTCCAAACAGAACAAATCAAGACTCCGGCTTTTTTGACGGCATGTCTTAAGTCCTTTTCTCATATCTTTTGATATATTATCATAGTCCAGATTCTTTTTGTCAGTGTTGATGTATCTGGTTCTTTTTTTACCGTCAATCCTGCTGATCAGATAATGTAGACGTTCCTTTGGATTTGCGTATTGTGCTGTTTCCTTGCAGGAATTGTCAAATAGAGGTATAAGCCATGCATCTGTCTCTTCAATGGCTATTGCATATGCAACCTTGTCTCGATAAGCCTCCGGAACAATATTCGAGATTTTATATTCTACTGCTTTATACAGATAATCACAATATTCTTTCCAATCTGTATCTTTTGTACGTAATGGTTCATTTATATCATACCCAGCTTCACCTCGTTCTGCAGTATCTATCTGAACAACAAGCAAAGCATCATCTGCCAATACATCAAAAAAAGACTGGAGCAAGCTAATGTCCTCACATGATTTCAAAACCAGATTCCAGTTACTGAAATTCATTCCATTCAAATCAGTCTCGTCAAACTGTTCACTGGGACGCAATTGAACGACATCACTACCATCAATACCCTTCAAAGCTTTCAGAACTGCCTTTATTACAGCTATGTCAGCTTTTCCTTCTGCTATAATACCTAATCTCATATCATCAGAAATTATAAGGTACACCGCCAATAAGTCCTTTCATCCACATTTCTGAAAGCATCATGCGCTGTTCACCTGTCTGTTCTTTTGTCTGGATACGTTTAGCCTGCGTTTTTCCCTCATCGTTACGGGTCACAACGTATAATCGCTGACTGCCGTCATTAAGATTCAAGCCATCCAATATGGCCGGATTATGCGTTGTTATAAGTACCTGCTTACCATTCTTGACAGCCAATTCACAGATTTTCTTCATGAGAAACCTGCACAAACGGGGATTCAACCCATTTTCAATGTTGTCAATGGCAAAGAAGTCCGGGGTCTTCCTGCTGATAAAGAGTGTAAGATAAAACAATAATTCCAACGCACCTTCATTGGCATTCTCCGCAGAAAACAGATTGTTCTTTTTCTGCATAAACTTATCCCTGAAATAGAGATTGGATTTACTTCTTCCCAATTTATATCCCTGCATCTTGTATATTTCTTCATTGTCAAAGAATATATCTTCAATCCAGGATATATAGTCTTTAGCAGATTCTTTTATCTGCATGATTTCTTCTTTGGGTATGTTGTTAAGAAGCACATCAAGGCCTTCTCCATTCAAACCAAGAGGATATTGCAAGCTGTCTGAAGTCAATCCACGAAGTGCGTTGATAGACAGTGAATAAATAAGATACTTGGACAAATATTCCTTTACCTTATCTGTTTTTTTTACAGCTTCCTTAATATTTCCACGCCTGGCTCCAGTTGACCAAGGAGCATTCCAAGTAGAATAAATATCCTCTGGAGTTAAATTGGTAACTGCATATTTTATACGTTCTCCTTCAGTTCCAGATATATTTACATTAATGGTGTTGTTGGATGGCTGGCCATAAAATGAACTTATCATTAAGTCCGGTTTTGCTATTCTGATACCTTTCTGTATCATGGAATTTACCTCTATTTGGGCAGAACGCTCAGCTGCAACCATTGCTATAGCTTCAAGAATATTTGATTTACCGGAACCGTTAGCACCAATAAAAACGTTGACATTACCTAAAGATAATGTCATATCTGTTATTGACTTGAAATTTTTTACAGTTATAGTTTCTATCATATTATCTGTTTTACAAAAAACACCTAATTCCATATCAGGTCGTACATATAAATACAAAGATACGGAAATTTCACTATAATAATGAATTAAAAAGCATATTTTTAGACACATAACATAACTTGTTAATCAGTATATTAATATAATAGCTCTCTTGATACAACATAATAATCAGCCAAAATGTAATTCCTCCTGTTTGACTGGATGTTGTTGCTCAACAGGTATTTCCTCCTGGTTTTCTGCTACAACCTCAGTTTCAAGATCCAGTCCGAAAGTCTCTTTCAGCTGGAGATAATCAAAGCACAATGCCTTTGGTCGGTTTACCTTTACCTTCTTAACCTGCTCTCCATTCACAATGTCGATGGTATAGTCAGGAAGTCCGCTTGGCAGAAGTATGGTGAATCTGTCCTGTTTCAGTCCCAGATATGAAGCATGGGA
>ENA-UEYI01003018-UEYI01003018.1-human-gut-metagenome-genome-assembly--contig:-NODE-3018-length-10658-cov-5.442113_pt1 | contig 10658 bp, 10 predicted proteins | sample MGYA00242900_ERZ507916 | MGnify/ENA primary metagenome ERZ507916 (study PRJEB26167, sample SAMN06115521) | human gut metagenome | host: Homo sapiens | place: China:Chongqing | collected 2015-09-02...
TTCCTTACCGTACATGAGCATTTGCGCCCGGATTATCATTGCCGTAGCCTTCCAGAAGATTGATGACGCCCCAAATGCCAAGACCACCGCCAAGCGCCGTAACGAGCGTCTGAAGGACATCGACTGCAGAATTGAAAAACTCCATATATAACTTGCCGGGAACGGAAGAACACGTCCAGACCACACTCCCATTCTCCGGTACTCCTTTCAAATTCAATTTCAGAAGTGGCCGTTTTGTCGTTAATGTCTTGTATATATAAAAAAGCTGCCTGATACGGCAGCTTTGCGGATAGGAATGTTGCAGCGGTCAAACAGAAGATGATTCTTCTGTTACGGCTACCTCATAACTGTCATACGTTTCCTCCGGCTTCACTTTGAGCTTGGTGGAGAGAAACTTTTCAATATCAAACGTGTTGCGACGGTCAGCATCCGAGAGGTATTTGTAATTTGGATGCTTGGTGATGTCGTATTTCTCAGACAGGAACGGGCGCACGCCGCGAAGCTGGAGGATGCACTTGCCGCCATCCAGAACTGCCAGCTCATCCACGCTGGCAAGCTCCTTGCCGAGTTTCTGGTAATTGAGCGAATGTGACGTTTCACGCCCTCGACTCTCGCCGGTGTTGAACGTGTCAATCGTTTCTTTCCCAAGCGCCGTAGACAGCTCCTTGAGTGTCGTCGGCTCCGAGCCGCCGAGGAATAGCCGCGAGTCCATGTTGCCAATGATGGTGTCCGCATTGTCCTTATACAACGCCTTGAGCTGGCTTTGCGCCTGCAAAATGAGGCAGGCGGAAATCTCACGGGAGCGGATCGTTGCAATCAGCTTTTCAAGCTGCGGGATCTGCCCGATGTTGGCTGCCTCATCAATCAGGCAGCGCACATGGACCGGCAAGCGTCCACCGTACACATCGTCGGCTTTCTCACAAAGGAGATTAAATAGCTGGCTGTAAATCATGGAGATCAGGAAATTGAACGAGGCATCGGTGTCGCTCATAATGAGAAACAGCGCCGTTTTTCGGTCGCCCAGCGTGTCCAGCTCCAGCTCATCGTAGGCAGTCACCTCACGCAGCTCCTCAATGTCAAAGGGCGCGAGGCGTGCGCCGCAGCTCACCAAAATACTTTTGAGAGTTTTGCCCGCCGCCAAGCGATATTTGGCATATTGACGCACAGCAAAGTGATCTGGCTTTTCTTTTGCCAGCTCCTTGAACATCAGATCAACCGCATTTTCAAATTCCTCATCGTCCTCCCGCACCTCCATTGAGTTCAGCATTTCAATGAGCGTAGCGAAGTTCTGTTCTTCTACCGGCGCTTCATAGTGGATGTATCCAATGAGGGCGCAGTAGAGAAGCGTTTCGGCTTTCTGCCAGAACTCATCGCCGGTTTTTCCGTCGCCCTTGGTGTTGGAAATGAGGCACGTCACCAGCTTCAAAATGTCCTTTTCCGAGTGAATATAGGCAAATGGATTGTAGTGCATCGACTTTTTGAAGTTGATCGTATTGAAGATTTTAATGCGGTAGCCAAATCGCCGGAGCATCTTGCCGCATTCAACCACAACGCTGCCCTTGGGGTCTGTGACAACAAAGGAACAGGGATATTTTTCAGAATTGCACTGCATGAGATTCGGTTTCAGCCAGAAGCGCGTCTTGCCGCTGCCGGAGCCGCCGATCACCAGCACGTTTTTATTGCGCGCTGTTTTCGGGTCTTTCGGGCGGTTATTCATTGTCAATTTCTCCGTCTGCGTCAGAATGACATTGTTTCTGGCGTCCGCGTCAATGTAGGGCGCAATGTCCTCATGCGTTCCCCAGCGGGCAGAACCGTACTCGGTATTTTTGCGAAATTTCTTCGCATTTTTGCCCTTGACGTAGACAGTCAGCCGAATTGCAGCCGCGACCAGAACTCCAACGCAGAGATCGAGCGGATGGAAACTGGGCACAGCCGTGGAAAACGCAGCGTGCATCCCATCCATCATGTGCAGCACCTTGCCGGAAAAATCCGCGCCGGGCGCAATGCGTATGGCCTGACCGAGCTTTGTCGCAAACAGTGCGATCCCGACGTAGGGAAGATTCGGGAGAATCCACTTTTTTAGCCGCATATTCATCTCGCTTGCTCCTGCTGCTTTTCCCGCACGCGCTCTTTACCGATGCTCTGAACAAGCGCCTTGAACTGCTGCAAGCGCGCCAGGACGGAGGTACGCGGCTTGGATTCACGCTGAATCTGACCGGCAGAATACTCGGTGAACGCTGCGTTGATGGTTTCGCTGTCACGACCTTTGAAGAAAATCACATATTTCGGCGGCGATACGCTTTTATCCCGATGAATGGCATAATCCACACCGTATTTCCGCGCAACCCGATCAAAGGAACGGACGCGAAGATTTGTTGTTTCCATCGTGCTGCTGCCTTGATCCTGCCCGGTGAGCTGCTTGACCGTCTGCTTTCCATGATGCACCACGGGCCCTTTTTGCTGCCGGTGCTGCTTTTCTGCCTGCAACTGCGCCAAGAGCTTGGTAATTGCCGCTTTCAGAACCCGTCCGGAGAGCTTTGTCGCGGAAATCATAAGAGAAATTGTTTTGTGTTCCACTTCCTCCTGCAATCAGATCACCTCCCGATGATGGCAGGTGGGCATTACGCCCACCCGACCACAAATACGATGGTCAATACCTGTTCGTTGATCGCCGCAGAGCTGGCGGAAACAACCGCGTCATACGATAGCGGCAGCGTTGCACCGGCGCTTACTGTCATGGACGAGGCGTTGAGCTGTTCGCTCTTGCCAGTGGCGGCAGTCTGTATCCCACCCAACGCAAAGCCAATGCGCTTGGAGTCAACCTTTTGCTCAGCCATATTTGTTGCATACGGCACGATTGTCCAGCCATTTTCCGCGCGCAGCGTCACGCCGGACACCTGTACCGCACTGCTGGAATTGTTGACGATCCCTGCGCCGGTTGCCGTGTAGACGACGCCATGCTCCGACACCGTGACCGTCAGACTCGCCGGAACAGTGACGGAAAAGCGGCTCATTTCACGCCCGCAGCCATCACACACGCCGTCGCCGTTGCTGTCAACATGATCGGCATAGTCATAGCCGCTGTATGCACAGCTTGTGCAGCGTTTGGTACGCCGGTGCTGCGTGGAGGAATGATCCGTCCAACTGCCGTAGCTGAACGTATGCGCGCCGTAGTCCGTCGTGCTATATGAGCAAGTCGTGCAGCTCCCGGTTCTGCGGTGCTGCGTGTCGGAATGGCTGCTCCAGCTTCCGTAACTCAGACTGTGGCTGGCATACTGTGTATCACTGTACCCGCAATACCGGCACGTCATGGAGCGGCTATGCTGGCTGCTGCCCGCGCTGCTCCAGCTTCCATAGCTGTAACTGTGCGAAGCATAGTCATAGTCCGTTGCGCCGCAGTACCGGCAGTAATTCTCACGTCGGTGCTGGCTGGACGAATACTGCTCCCAAGAGCCGTAACTGTAATTGTGACCGGTTGCGTAGACTGTTTCACGCTTGGACTGTCCGCAATCACAGCTATACTCCCGATAACCGTTGCGTGTGCAGGTCGCGTCACTTTCGTAATCCAGCACCCACGAATGGCTGCCGCAGGAGGGGCAAGTCCACGAGCCGTAAGAGCCAGAGCCATGATTTTTATACACATAACTGCCTAAATATTTTGTGTAATGACATAAGTAACACTCGTAATATTCGGCATGACCTCTGGAAGTGTGCGACTGCGCAACATAAGTTCCCTGCAAAGACTGCTTTCCGCAGGATGGGCAAGCGCCCACAACGGAGGTTAGCGCGTTGGTACTATACACGTCCATAAAGTACAGTGACGAGCGGTTTGAGCCGGTCCAGTCATAGGTGTGCAGCGGAACCGTGGATTCCGGGTAGCCGATCAGATAGCCGATATAGAGCGTGCTGCCGCTGTCATACGGCAGATAAAACGCATCCGCGCCGATCTCCGCCAGAACGGAATCTCCATAGTACGTCATAACGGTCGTCAGCGATACGCAGCCATAAAAGGCGTGCGTACCAATAACCGGCGTGGTATAGGGGATTTCTGCTGTTGTGAGCGAAACGCAGCCATCAAACCAATAGGCAAGGTCATAGATGGAGAGCAGACTGGGATCTTCAAAAAAGACCGACGTGATCTGTTCCCGCACCGCCGCCCACGGCTGATCTGCCGCACTGGAAAAGGCAGCGCAGCCGCCGCTGCCGGAGATGAGCAGCATTCCGTCATCCGTCAGCTCCCACTGGATATTGCTGCCCGGAATCGTTCCGGAGGTGGGCGCGTCTGAAACTTCCGAGGATTCTTCAATTTCTGGAACTTCTTCGCTGGATTCTTCTGCTTCCGGGAGTTCTTCGGTGGGTTCTTCCTCGATGATGATTTCCGATTCTGCTTCAAAATCCGTGATGTATTCATCCTCTGCCGCCAGTGCGGTGGTGCTGAACATGGATACCAGCAGGATCAGCACCAGCAGCAGAGCTGTCAGGTTTCTTGCCTTGAAATGCGTCATGGCAGCCTCCTTATCCGACGATGGAGATGGTAAAGACTACATTTGCCGCCTGCACGTCCTTGCTGTTCGGCGCGTCACCGGATACCTTGGCAAAGTAGGTCAGCGGAAGATTCTGTGCCGCGCCGATCTTGGGGAACGCATCCTTGGTAATGCTCATCTTACCCGCGCCCTTTGTGACGCAGGAGTTGATTTTGAGCGCAATCGTCTTGCTGCCGGAGAAGCTGTCATAGCTGCCGACTTTGTACGCCCCGTCCGTCACGGAGAGCGCCGTCACCTGCACCGCGCCGGTCTTGGAATTGTTTGTGATCTTGGCATTGTCCGCTGTGATGACCGTGCCGTTGGTAACGTAGACCGGCAGCGAGGACGGCACGGTGACATTGACCGCCCGGTACTGATTGTCCACGGTCAGCGTGACCGGCACGGTCGCCGTGGTCGAACCTGCGGCAAAGGCGCTTACGCTGAGCGAGAGTGTCAGAAGCATTGCCAGCAGCAATGCCGGGATTCTGTTTCGTTTCATAAAAGCTCCTTTCTGCGGCGGGCGGTATTTGCCGCCCGCCGCGTGTACTTGCAGAAATTACGCCACGGTATCCCACTCGATCACAAACACGACGTTTGCAACCGTCGCATTCTTCATCGTGTTGGAAAGCGGCGTGACGATGGCAGCATAGTCGATCTTTGCCGTATTGCCGGTCAGATCGCCAACACCCGTCATGTAGCAGCCGTCCACCGGCGCGGTGATGAGCGCCTGCGTCTGCTCGTTGGTCGCGGTCTGAACCTGCTTGCCGCCGCCGATGGCGAGTGCAAAACCGAGCTTGTTGGAGTCTACCTTTTCAGCCGCCAGCAGAGATTTGTCACCGAATTTCGTCAGATGCCAGTTTGCCGCCGCCGAGATCGTGACGGATTTCACGCGCACCGCGCCATAGGAGAAGTTTGTGATCTTGCAGTCCGTCGCGGTGACAACCGTACCCTCGTCGGACATGGCGAGGGGCAGCGTGGTGGGAACGGTAACATTCAGTTTGGTCGGCGTAATATCGCCGTCGTCACCGCCGCCAATGCCGCCGTTCGTGGTGGTCAGGCTCACCGGCGTTGTGCCGGAGCCGCCGGAGGTGTCGATCTCCGCTGCGCTGGCGCAGACCGCCAGCGACAGCATCATGCAAAGCACGAGGCAGAGAGAAATGAGTTTGCTGCAATTCCGTTTCATAGCCATCATTCAAAAGCTCCTTTCAAAAATCCAATAGATCAGGTATCCCACTCGACCACAAACACAACGTTTGCAACGGTTGCGTTTGTGACTGCCTGCGACAGCGGCGTGACAATCGCTGCATAGGCAACATCTACCGCATTGCCGCTTGCGTCACCGACGCCGGACAGATAGCAGCCGGTCATGGGCGCGGTCAAGAGTGCCTGAGAAGCGGCATCGGAAGCGTCGGTCTGTACCTGTGCGCCGCCGCCAATGGAGAGTGCGAAGCCGAGCTTGTCGGAATCCACCTTTTCGTGTGCAAGGCTGCTCTTATCGCCAAAGGCGGTCAGCTTCCAGCCGTCCACGGCGGAAATGCTCACGCTGCGGACACGAACCGCGCCGTAGGAATGGTTGACGATCTGGCAGTTGTCCGCAGTGGTCACATCGCCGCTCTGCGACATTGCCATCGGCAGGCCGGTGGGGATGGTGACAGACATGGCAGTGGGCGCGGGATCGCCGCCGATGCTGCCGTCCGCCGTCGAACTCAGATAGACCGGCGTGCTGCCGGAGCCGCCGTCCGCGTCAATTTCCGCAGCGGATGCGACCGCCGCGAGGGAAAATACCATGCAGAGAGAAAGAACGAGTGCGAGAAATTTTTTCATGTTGAAAACTCCTTTGAAATTTAGTCCAAAACAGTAATGGTGATGATCGCACCGGCGCAGCCAAGGTAGTCGCCGGTGTCGGGATCGACGTTATAGAAAAGTGCGGTACATTCGTAAGTACCGGCGTCGAGGTCGGCACTGAGCTTGGCTTTTTCGATTTTGCTGCCGACGGGAATTGCCCCGGATTTGTAGATCGTTTCGCCGGTGTCGTTGCGCGTGATCTCCACAATCTGCGGATAGCGGTTGACGCCCTCGTTGACGATCATCAGATTGCCCTCAGAAGTGCCATCCGAGAACACAGGAGAGGTGTTCATGGAAATGTTAATCATCCCAGCCTCTACCTGTTCATTCAGACCCTCAACGATCTTATCCATGTCGGCCTCATCCCAGCCACCGACCACGGCGGCGGAATCGTAGGAAATGCCCGTGCCGGTTTCCGGCTGTGCGGGAAGCTCCGCGTCCTTGCTGCCGCAGCCGCGCAGGAGCAGCAGAATGACGAGGATCACGACCGCCAGCAAGACGAGGATGCCCGCGATTTTGGCAGTCTTGTTATCTGTTTTCTGAGATTTATTTGCTTTGTTCATAAAATTCTCCGTTCTGCCGCGTCTGCGGCGTAATTGTTGTCTTTGTGGGTCCGGCGTCCGCTACGGCGGAACAACCAGACGGCGCAGAAGATGGCGCAGCGTCATACGTTCTCCTTTCTTGGGGTATAGAAAAAGCCTGCAAAGAAACTGAGCTTTGCAGGCTTATCCGTACAGATCGTGATTTACTTGTGCGGCATAGTGGCTGTTGATACTGACCGGCGCATTGTAAAGCGCGGTCAGCAGGTATTGCCGGATATTGCGGATCTCGGTGGTGTTCTTTTTGAGGCAGTCAAAGACAAAGCGGATATGCTCCGCATTGAGCTTCAGAAGCCGGGACTTCACGACCTCTGCCGGAAAGTCGCTGCCAGCGACGCGGATATGGCTGCGGGAGGAACAGACGGTATCGGTCATCAGACCGACGATTTCTTCCAAGCGTTCCTGTTCGTATGGCATTTCCTCCAAGAGAATATCATAGTCGATATTTTCTTCAATTAAGGCTCTGTACTGCTCAATCTCATTTCGGTTCATTTCGCTTCGCTTCACATCCGGCGTGCCGGAAAGAATGGAATGAGTATTTGATCCTTGCGTATTTTCTTCTTGGATATTTACTTGATCTATCTTTAATTGCGTTGGATTTTCCGACGACGGTTTTTCCGTTGACGGATTTCCCGTTGTCGGAAAACCCGACGACGGAGAAGCCGATGACGGCTGCGGCTGCTCATAGATGATGTACTCGTTGCCGCTGAATTTGCCCCGGCGGTCTACCGTCTGACGGCGGCGGATATATCCGGCCTTTTCCAGCTCATTGACAGCAGAGCGGATCGCGTCCTTGCTCTCGCGGTTGATGGCAGAAAGTCCGGCAAGCGTATAATCCCAGTTCTCCGGCAGTGATAGCATCTGCGATAGCAGACCTTTTGCCTTTAAGGACAAATCCTTGTTTTTCAGATGGTGGTTGCTCATCACGGTATAATCCCGTGTGCGCTCCACGCGGAAAACAGCCACAGTATCAGCTCCTTTTTCGGTATCTTTGGTGTCTTAGAGAAAAATCACAGCTCATAATAGGTCTGATCGTAGTGCGAATAAAACGGCGCGCACAGCTCCATGAGTTTCTCCGTAAGCGTATCTGGCTCGATGCAGAGAAGTCCTTTTTGAAGCTCCCATGCTTTTACGGTTCGGTATTCCGTTGTAAACTCTCCTCCGGACAGCACGGAATAGTTGGAAACGATGGCAAGCGTCAGATCCTCCAGCAGCCAGACCTCCATTGTCCGCGCGCAGATCACCGCCTCGGTGACAAATTTCACAATGTCCTCATAGAGCCGCACCGCTTTTTGCGGGAACAGCGGCGCGCTGCGATAGTTGAAGCTGCAATCCTGCACGCCGCAGGCTTCATAGGCGTACACGGTCTTTGCGCTGTGCGCGACCGCTTGCAGCAGCATTTCAAAATCAATATTGTCAAGCATATCTTCCATACACTCATCCGTGTAATCCTCCGGCTCATCCTGACGGTAAAGAGCGCAAATAAGCCGTTTAAGCTGTTCTTTCTTGTTCATAAAAGACCTCCGTACTGAAAAATAGGTATAAAAATAGCCGGACATCGTAAGTCCAGCATCCTTATCGTTCCTGATCGCGCTGCCGCTTTTTTACCCACGCCTCCAGCAGCTTAATAATGGTTTCCTGCATCCGTTGGGGCGTATAGGAGCGCGGGAAGTATTTGCGCAAAACATCACCGGAGAATGTGAGTTCACATTTCTCCGGTTTCTTTTGCTCCATCATAATATCCAGCATCGTATCGTCGTTGAGCTTGCCTGCCTGCGAGAGCTTTTTCATCCGCTGCGCCTGTGACAGCGACGGCGTGGCCTGTTCGCTGTCGATGGCGGTCAGGAGCATTTGCTGTTCCTCCGGTTTGAGGTAGGACAGCTCGACGGCGGGCGTCATGGCAATTTTCTTGTCATCCACCATTTGCTGCAATTCCGGTTGCAGCTTGGTCAGGCGTATATATCGCTGTACTTGCCGTCCACTGTCACCGGCTTCTTGTCCAACGATGGCGGCACTTTCTAAATTCCCGACAACTTGTCGGGAATTATTTTTACCGTCTATTTCAGCGGTTTTTGCCGGTCTGCCAGCCTTACGCCGAATCGCGTCCAGCTTCATTTTGTACGCCTGTGCGCGTTCGCTGGGGAGAATATCTTCTCTCTGAATGTTGCTGTCCACCATGAGGATCGTCGCCGTATCGTCATCCATTTCCCGGACGATGCACGGCATATCTGAGAGTCCTGCAAGCTCGCTGCCGTGCTTGCGCCGGTGTCCGGCGACGATCTCATAGCCGCCATCTTCGCGCGGACGGACGATGCCGGGCGTCAGAACGCCATATTCCCTGATGCTGTCCACAGTGTTCTGCATGGCTTCATCGTCGCGCACATGAAACGGATGGTTCGGAAAGGGATGCAGCTCGGCAAGCGGAATCCGCACAACTTTTTCGCAGGATTCTTCCGCGCGGCTTTCCTCCGTGGAGAACAGATCATCGAGCGAGGTCAGATTTATGCTTTTGGCGGAGCTTTTCAACCTTCATCACCTCCTTGGTAAGTTCCCGGTACGCTGCCGCAACCTTGCCGTTGGGGTCGTGTGCGTAGATGCTCTTGCCCTCGGCGCTGATCTCCGCTGCCCGGACAGACTGCGGAATGTCCGATGCGAACACTTTCAGCTTGTTGCCGTAGGTATCGCGCAGCAGCGCACTGACCTCGCGGGCGTAATTTGTTCGGCTGTCTACCATCGTCAGCAGAATCCCGTCGATGCGCAGCTTCGGATTGATCTGCCGCCGCACCTTGGCGACGGTTTGCAAGAGCTGTTCCAGACCCTTGGCGGGAAGATACTGCGCCTGCACGGGAATGAGAACGCTATCCGCTGCCGCAAGCGCGTTGATCGTGAGCATCCCCAGCGACGGCATACAGTCGATGAGAATGTAATCATAGTCGCGCTTCACGGTGTCCAGATATTGTTTGAGAATCTTTTCCCGCGACATGGCGTTCACCAGCGAAACCTCCAGACCGGACAGCTCGATATTTGCGGGCATGAGGTCCACACCCTCCGCATGATGCAAAATGCCCTCTTTCGAGGGCATTGGTTCATCCATGAGCGTCTTGCCCATGACGGTTGCAAGCGTGACGGGCAGTTTGTCTGGCATGGGAAATCCAAGGCTCAGCGTCAGCGAACCCTGTGGGTCTGCATCCACCAGCAAGACCCGTTTTCCCGCCTGCGCCAGACCGATACCGAGATTGGCGCACGTCGTTGTTTTCCCCACGCCACCTTTCTGATTGGCAATGGCGATTGTATGTGTCATTTTGAAGTTCACCTCCTAAATATGTTTATAGATAATGACACAAAAGCGTTAAAAAGATACGCAAAATGCTAGATGTATATTGCTCTGTAAAAATAAAAATTGTATAATATAACTAAATCAAATGGAAAGGGTGCTTTTGATGGATAAAATGGAAAAGTCGTTATATTTGACTCAGCGAGAACACAAGGAAGTGTTCTCACAGGATGATCCTCGTACTGACTTTGTCCACGATAGGGATCGAATCATTCACTCAAAGGCATTTCGCCGTTTGATGCACAAAACCCAGATTTTTAATGCAAATAAGGGCGATCACTTTAGAAATCGTCTTACACATACACTAGAGGTTGCACAAATTGCTCGGTCCATTGGTCGTCGAATGAACTTGGACGA
>ENA-UEYI01003021-UEYI01003021.1-human-gut-metagenome-genome-assembly--contig:-NODE-3021-length-10653-cov-2.751702_pt1 | contig 10653 bp, 8 predicted proteins | sample MGYA00242900_ERZ507916 | MGnify/ENA primary metagenome ERZ507916 (study PRJEB26167, sample SAMN06115521) | human gut metagenome | host: Homo sapiens | place: China:Chongqing | collected 2015-09-02...
AGTTACGCATAAAAATTGGGAGAGAGTTCCCTTCAAGGAGGGAGACCTTAACTCTGCGAAATACGGCAACTTCATTCGTGTCGGTGGACTTGTCGGCGGTTTGCAGCTTTCTGCGACAAACTGCTATACCGGCGGCTCAATCACGGTCAGCGACGAGACGCTGAAAGAACGCGTTGTTTCAGGGAATCTCTCGGATTTGAAGGATGGCACAAGCGACACTGAAGTAGTCAGATCTGAAGCGGGAAGCAATGATAAGCGGCCTACCACATATGTCTACGTCGCCGGCGTCGGCGGCAGCGGTTTTGCGGCAAACTTCCAGAACTTTACCAATGAAAGCAGTACGTTTGATGGAGCACCGCGGTACCACAACTGCTATACCTATATGGACCTGCCCGATATGAAGGGAACGATCACCGGCATTACCCTGATCGGCAGCGCAGCGGACCGCTATGGTTATACAACGGCCACGATCAGCAATTGCTATTATCTGAAAAGCGTTAAGGACAATATAAAGTTTAGCGAGGCGTCAAAATGTTATTTTGATGATAATAACTATAAATGGAGTAGTTCTCTTTATAATTATTTTAATTACAAGAACAAAGTCAATGGACAAGCGCGAATCAATGCGATGCTTTACGGCGACATGACGCACATGGGCACCCATATTGGCGGCGAAGTGAAGGCAATTACGCGCGACGGTCTTACCGGCCTGACCTATGCGCAGATGTCCGAACAAACCGGCAGAGCAGGATTGATCAAGACGGAGAACAATGCCGACTGGTGGTTGCCTTCTTCTTACAAAACCTTCAAGGACGCGCTGAATCAGAACGTGCAGAACGGTCCCTTCGACTGGGTCTCCGTCGAGGAAAACAACGCCTCGATCCACGGCAAGTACAGCTTCCCCGGCAGCGATAGCGAGCTGCGGGGCCAGGATTACCCCTTCCCGACGGTGCTGACACAGACGGATATCTTCGGCGCTACCGTCCACCTGCACTATGGCCGCTGGCCCAAGGTCGGTATGTTCTGGAAGGACGGCATCACCACGCTCGACCTCATCGCGGACTACGTTCAGGCGGCGGACAAGTCGCAGATCGAAACGCAGCTCGTGCTGAATAACACGGGCCTGACGCTTGATGCAAACGACGCGAAAAACGTGACCTTTACCTACGGCAACGGCGCGGTGGAAAGCGACGTTGCGTCGGCCAGCGTGAAGAGCGTCGTGAGCGGGACAACGCCCGCGTTCAACGTTGTGCTCGAGGGCAAGGCCCCCGGCGCGGTCGAGGTCACGGCGACCTTTACGAAGAACGACAAGACCTACACCGCGCGCCTGACGCTCACCGTCACGGCAGAGCTGAACGTGACGCTTACCCCCGCCATCGTCGACGAATATGTGGGCGATGAGACCATGGTCAAGCTGCAGGCGCTGAACAGCAGGAACGAACCGGTTACGAGCAATATCGTATGGGCGCTCGTCAGCGATGACGAGAAGATCGCCGCGGCGAGCAGCGTCGTCGCCGACTCCACGACCAAGATCATGGGCGTGAGCGAGGGCGAGACCAGCATTCATGTCACGGCGACGGTCACGCTGGGCGGCAAGACCTACACCGGCACAAACGTGCTGGGCGTGACGGTCTCCCAGCAGGGCGTTCTCGGTATCGCAAACACGGCAAGCGCGGAGTACGTCGGGGGCAAGCTCGCCAGGGACCTGAAGGGCTGGTACGAGGAAAACGCGACGTCCGCTGGCGGACCCGCGAAGAAGACCTACCCCGATAACGGCACCGCTGCGCCCGTGTGTGAGAGCACGCTCTTCCTCTACGGCCGCGGCCAGAAGGCAAAGCTGAGCAGCTTCGACGTGACGGGCATTACCGTGACGGCGAAGGAAACAGTGGGCACCGGAACAAAAGATGTGACCTACGATGTTCTTGATCAGAGCAATCAGAGCAAGTACACCGTCACCGTCGGCACGGTGAGCGAGAACGGCAAGGACACCGTCCTGCCCCTGACCGTCCGCGGCAGGCAGCAGGGAGAGATCACCCTCACCGTCACGCTGACCGACCGCCGCGCGGAGACAGGCGCAGCGTATGAGCTGAGCATTCCCTACACGCTGACGGAGGCGGATACGCAGGTGACGGCAACGTTTGCGGGACTGAACGGAGAACCGATCGGTACGCAGACGGTCAACTACGGTGGACAAGCAAACGCTCCGACGATTTCGGAAGATTTGCTGGCAGAGTTGGAAAAGGCCCTGCCGGAGGGCAGCAGCTTTGGCAATTTGAGCGATCCCAATAGCTGGGAACCCAGCCTGACGAGCCCGCTGTACATCGACACCGTCTTCAGACCGAAATATGAGGCGGACACCGCTTCGGCGGACGATGAATGAAACAGATGCAGATGAAAGGAGGCCATTGGGATGAAAAAACTGAAAAACGAGCGCGGTGAATCCATCCTGATGGCCCTCCTGCTGCTGCTGTTGGCGTCGGTCATCAGCGCGCTCATCCTGACGGCGGCGACCAACGCCGCCCACCACCTGCGCAACGACCGCAAGGCCCAGCAGAACTACCTGACCGTCAGCTCCGCTGCCGAGCTCATCCGCGACAGCATTTTGCAGGAGAACTATACGCGGGTGTGGGAAAAAGTAACGACCTATAAAATGGACGATGAAGGGCAGTATGTCTTGCAGAAAGAAGATACGAAACTTGTCCCGGGACAATTCACCGGCATTATGAAAGCGTGGCTGGCAGTAGGCATTGCAGACAACGAGGACGAGGGCGCACAGTATGCGTCGGTCACGGGCTGCCAAGACATGATCAAAGTCGACGTTCCTATTAAAGGCGAAGACAAGCTCCAAACCGTACAGGCGGAGTTCACCATGGACGAGGATACCGCCAATATTACGGTCAAGCTGTCGCTCCTTCCGCCGGACGGACAGAAAAGCGCCGGGACGGAGAGCAGCGCGGCAGAGGACTGCCGGATGACGCTCAAGATCACCGGAAACGTGGAGATGAAAGAAAACCATGGCGGTGATGACACAAGAACGATAGACACGTACACCACCACCGTCAACTGGAGCGGGGCCAAGATCACCAAGGGCATCAAGGAGGCAAACAGTGAACAAGCTGAAGGATAAGCGCGGCGAAACGCTGATCGAGTCGCTCGTGTCCGTGCTGATCGCGGCGCTGGCCTTTGCCTTCTTAGCCACTGCCGCTGTTTCGGCGGAGAAGATCAACGCAAAGACCCGCAATACGGATATTTCGTTTCGGTATACGACCGTCGGCACGGCGGGAGCGGCAGACGAGAAGACGACGAGCGAAGCCGATGCGACCGTCAAACTGACCGGCAGCGGAACGCTGCCGATAGAGTCGAGCGGCAGCGTGAAGCTCTATACCTATAACGACTATCATTATTATACGGCCGGGACCGCCGGGGCGGAGGTGAGCGCACCATGAAAAAGCTGCGCAGCCAAAGCGGTATGACGCTCACGGAAATGCTCTGCGCGCTGGTGGTGCTGATGCTCATCAGCTCGCTGCTCGCGGTGGGCGTCCGCTTCGCGGTGCAGACCTACCGCACGTCGATGGCCGATTCACAGGCGCAGATGCTCTGCTCCACGGTCACGACCGCCATCGCGGACAAGCTGCGCTATTGCAGCGGCGTGACAAGCGCGGGCGGAAAGGTCTTTATCAAGGATATCGGCAGCGTGGAAAGCGACGAGCAGGGGAGCTTTTTTCAGGTGGATAAGGACACCGGACAGATCGTGATGCAGTCAGACAGCGAGAAAAAGCAGCTGCTTGGCGCAAAGTCCTACCCGCGCGGACTGAAGATCCGGGAACTCAGCGTGGAGTTTTCCAATACGGACCGGCGCTTTGCCGTCAGCTTTGATGTGACGGACACGGCGGGGACGGTGCTGGCGTCGTCGTGCTTTGACGTCAGGTGCATCAACGATGTGACGAACAGCGGCACGCCGGGCGACGGGAGCGGCACAGAGTCCGGCGGCACAGATGCGCCGGCGACCGGAAGATGAGCACCACGAAAGCGGTTTGACAACAGAACAACGGAAGACAGGCGAGGAGGTGAGGACCGGATGAATCAAAGAAAAATATTGATCGCAGATGATTTGGAGCTGGATCGCGCGCTTCTGGTGGATATGCTTGAGCATTATTTCAGCATCCTTGAGGTGTCGGACGGAAAAGAGGCTGTCGCGGCTCTGCAGGCGCACCGGGGAGAGATCGAGGTGCTGCGGCTGGACGTCGTGATGCCGCAGATGGACGGCTTTGAGGTGCTGGCCTACATGAACGAGACGGGCTTTATCAAAGAGGTGCCGGTCATCATGATCTCGGCGGAGAAGGGCAGCGCCTATATCGACAAGGCCTTCAAGCTCGGCGCGGCGGACTACGTGAGCCGCCCCTTCGTTCCGAGCGTGGTGCGGCGGCGCATCATCAACACCGCCCTGCTGCATACGAAAAAACAGCAGTTGATGAGCATCGTGACCGAGCGTTTCTACCAGAAGGAGAAAAACAACGAGCTGCTCGTGGCCATCCTGGGCCATGCGGTGGAATCCCACGGCGCGGAGGACGGCACGCATATGACGCACGTCGGCCTTGCGACGGGGCTGCTTTTGCAGCGGCTTGCCGAGAAGACCGACCGCTATCATCTGGAGCAGGCGGACGTTGAGGCGATCCGCATGGCCTCGGAGCTGCACGACATCGGCAAGCTCCAGATCCCATCGGAGATACTGACCAAGCCCGGCCCCCTGACGGCCGAGGAGTATGAGATCGTCAAGCGCCATACGATGCTGGGTGCGAAGATCATCACCGAGCTGCCCATCTACCAGAACGAGCGCCTGGTGAAGTATGCCATCGAAATTTGCCACTGGCACCACGAGCGCTGGAACGGCGACGGCTATCCCGACGGGCTCAGGGGCGACGAGATCCCCATTGCGGCGCAGGTCGTTTCGCTCGCGGACGCCTACGATGCGCTGACGAGCAAGCGGTGCTACAAGGAGGCCTATTCCAACGAAAAGGCCATGTCCATGCTCGATGCGGGCGACTGCGGCAGCTTCAACCCGCTGCTGCTTGAATGCCTGCATGAGATCGAGCATCGGCTGGTGCAGGAGCTGAAGGTCGACTTCATCGCAGACCCGCATCAAAGCGCCGCGCGCCGCGTGGTGGAGGAGCTCTATAACGGCACCGGAGACTCCGACACGCGCGTTGCCGCGCAGTTGGAGGAGGAGCACAGCAAGCGCAAGTTCTTCAGCGAGCTGACGGAGGAGATATGGTTTGAGTATACGACACAGCCGTCTGCGCTGGCGCTGTCGGCAGGAGCGGTCAGGCTGACGGGCCTGCCGCGCCTGATGGTCGATCCGCTGGACTGCGCGGAGCTTAAAACTGTTATTTCGCCCGATCTGATCGCTTCTGTGCGCGAGCGCATACAGGGCATGACGGCGGATGAGACGTATTTTGAGATCGAAGCGGAGATCGTCCTCGAGGGGAAAAAGCGCTGGTGCCAGCTTGCGGTGATGCTTGTGTGGTCCGTATCCGAGCCCGGACGCTGCAGCTCACTGATGGGACAGGTGCGCAGCATCGACTTCAACTACCGCCGCCTGACGGAACTGAGCGAGCGCCTTGCGCATGAGCGCCCCGCGCAGAAGATGACGCCGGTCATGGCGGAGGACGACGGCGTGCTGCGCATCACGCGCACGCAGGTCGACGGCGTTCTGCGCGGTTACCGGCAAATGTTCGACGTTGCCCGCCTTGTAGACCCGAGCATCTGTATGGAGCTCAGGGAGGGAGACGGCGCGATCGGCAAGAAGGAGCACTGCTACGCGGTTTGGAACAAGCCGTTTCGCTGTGAGCGCTGCATTTCGCAGGAGATCGTGCGCACGAAGAAGTCGCTTGCGAAGATCGAAACGCGCGGAAACGATGTTTTTTACATGGTCGCCTCCTACATTGAGGTGGATGGCTTGCCGTATTCGCTCGAGCTGGCCAATCATCTGCACGGCGATGATATTCTTGACGAGGGCGCGCAGGAGAGCGTGCTCAGTCAACTGCTGATGCGCAACCGACAGGTCTACATGGATTCGGTCACAAAGGTCTATAACCGCCGCTATTACGACGAGCGGCTGAAGAATCTGAACGGCGAATTTGCCTTTGCCATGATCGATATGGACAACTTCAAGACGATCAACGATCGCTTCGGCCACCTTGCCGGCGACGCGGCGCTCTACCGCGCGGCGCAGGCTATCAAGTCGCAGATCCGCGATGACGATAAGCTCGTGCGCTACGGTGGCGACGAGTTCTTCCTGCTGTTTCGCGATCTGCCGCGCCACATGCTGGAAAAGAAGCTGCAGGCCATTCGCGTGGCGATGGACAGCATCGACATCCCGGAGTTTCCGCAGCTGCACATCAGCGCGAGCATCGGCGGCGCGTTTGTCAAGGGCCGCATTTCACAGACCATTCGCAAGGCGGACCTTGTCATGTATAAAGCGAAAGCAAAAAAAGACTGCGTAGCAATTTACAGAGAGAAAAATGACGATGAAGCTGAATGAATTTTACAGCACGGTAGGCGGCGACTACACGGAGGCGAAGGCCCGTTTCCAGAGCGATGAGCGCATTGCCCGCTTCCTGAAAATGTTCCCGGGCGACGACAGTATGCAGAACCTGAGCGCTGCCGTTGCCGCGAACGACGCGCCGACCGCCTTCCGCGCGGTGCACACGCTCAAGGGTGTGGCGCTGAATCTCGGTTTTGGCGCGCTGGCGGCGGTCAGCTCTGAGATGACCGAGGCCCTGCGCGGCAGCGACACGCTGCCCACTGACCCGGAGCTCTACGCCGCGGTCCGCCGCGAGTGCGGCAAGGTGCGCGACGCGCTCGAGCAGCTTGAGGTCTGAAGCACAGAAGAAACGCCCTGCGGCCTTTCGGCCGCAGGGCGTGGGCATTTTGCCTGTTACAGCAGCGGTGCGATGACGCGCATACAGGCGCCCGTCAGCTTGCGCAGCAGCGGGTCGGATTTGAGAAGGGCGCGGTCCGCGCGCACACATTGCCGGAGCGTCTGCTCAAAATCACGCTCGATGTCTTATCGTAGAGATAAGCCGCGCATTCGAAGTGATGGTACAGGCTGCGGTAGTCCAGGTTGATGGTGCCGACAACGGCCTTGCGGTCGTCGCTGACAAAGACCTTTGCGTGGACGAAGCCGGGCTCGTACTCGTAGATCTGCACGCCGCTGTCGATCAGTCTGCGGTAATAGGTGTGCGCCAGCGAAAACGCGACCTCCTTGTCCGGCACGTGGGGCAGGATGAGCCGGACCTCCACGCCGCGCTGCGCGGCATATGTGAGCGCGGTGATCATCTCGTTGTCGATGATGAGATACGGCGTCATGATATGGACATAGCGGTTGGCGCGGTTGATGATATCCATATAGACCATCTCGCCGACAAGGTCGCGGTCGAGGGGGCTGTCGCCGTAGGGGATGACGTAGCCCTTCGATGTGCGCGGCGGCTGAGGAATGTCGAGATAGCGGGAATAGGCGCCCGGGTCGAAGTGCGGCTCGTTGTTGTCCCACATCTGAAGGAACATCAGCGTCAGGCTTCGCACGGCGTCGCCGCGCAGGGCGATGGCCGTGTCCTTCCAGTGGCCGTGGCGCTTGACGCGGTTGATGTACTCATCCGCGAGGTTGATGCCGCCCGTGAAGCCGACCTTGCCGTCGATGACCAGGATCTTCCGGTGGTCGCGGTAATTGTAGTGCGTGGAAACGAACGGCCGCAGGGGAGCGAACATCTTGCAGGCGATGCCGAGCTTGCGGAGCTTTTCCGGATAGGAGTAGGGCAGCAGGGCGACGGCGCAGGTGCCGTCGTACATGAAGCGCACCTCTACGCCCTGCTTGACCTTTTCGGTGAGGATCCGTAAGATGCGGCCCCACATATAGCCCTCACTCACGATGAAATATTCAAGGAAGATGAAGTGCTCGGCCTTCTTCAGCTCGTCGAGCATCACGCCGAACGCGTCGTCGCCGAGCGGAAAGTATTCGGCATCCGTATTCCGGTAGGCGGGAAAGCCGCAGCGCTCCAGATACGCGGCAAGCCCCTGCGTTTCGGGCGGCAGGTCCGCTGTCTGACAGGCGGCGGGGGAGGGGATGAGGTCCTTCGTTTGCGCCTGAATGTCGTTGTAGCGCCGGATCATCAGCCGGTGGCCGAGGTCGGTGCGGATGTAGAGATACAAAATGAGCCCGAAGACCGGCAGGACCGAGAGGATGAAAAACCACGTGAGCTTGATGGTCGGGTTGTCGTCATTGCCGAAGAGCGACAGCACGATGGCTGTCGAGAGCAGCGTATTGCCGCCCCAAAAGTAGGGCATTGCCCCTTCGAGCTTATAGAAAGCGAGGAAGAGGAACAAAATCTGCACGATGAGCGAGACGATGATGATACCGGTGCGGCCGAAGATGATCTGCAGCAGACCGCGCTTGCCCTTTTCCAGAAGCAGAATGCTGTTGTTGTCGTCTTTCATAAAAACCTTCTTTCTGAGCGGGAGAATTGCTGTTTTCTCTATCATATCATGCTCCGGCGAAAAAAGAAAGTGGGTGTCTGCGGCGGAATGTAAGGAAAACGGCGGACGGCGCTGGCACCAGAGCGGGAAATGTGATACCATATCGCAAAAGGGGGAGAGAGAATGGAAAAAAGCAGGGAGATCCACAATATTCCGCCGCTGTACGACAAAAACGCGCGCGTGCTCATTTTGGGCTCGTTCCCGTCGGTCAAGTCGCGGCAGGCGGCGTTTTTCTATGCGCACCCTCAGAATCGCTTCTGGCCGACGCTCGCGGCGATCTTCGGCGAGGAGACACCGGGGACGGTGGAGGAGAAAAGGTCCCTCGCCCTGCGCCATGGCGTTGCCATGTGGGATACCATCGGCTCGTGCGAGATCGTGGGCTCATCGGACGCGAGTATCACAAATGTTGTGCCGAACGATCTGTGCGTGATCCTGGATGCGGCGGACATTCGGGCGATTTTCTGCAACGGCGGCGCGTCGTATGAAAGCTACAATCAGTATTGCCGCGCGATGACGGGACGCGAGGCGGTCAAGCTGCCCTCCACTTCGCCCGCAAACGCGCGCTGGACGAAGAAGATGCTGCTGCACGCATGGCGTGAAGCGATCTGCCCTTACCTGACAATTGTTTGACAAAGTTGACAAAGCAGGCAAAAAGGCATATGATACAGCCCGCAAAGGATAAAAAAGGAGAATAGTCCATGGCTGACAATCCCGTTTCCCTGCCGGGAAACAAGAATGTATTATTTACAAACCGCCAGCTTGTCACGCTGATGTGGCCGCTGCTGCTCGAGCAGATGCTGGCCATCGCCGTCGGCCTTGCCGACTCGCTGATGGTCGCGACCGTCGGCGACGCGGCGATCAGCGCTGTGTCGCTGGTCGACTCCATCAGCAACCTGATGATCTATATCTTTTCGGCGATGGCGACGGGCGGCGCGGCGGTCGCAGGCCAGTCTATCGGACTGAAGCAGAAGGAGGACGCCTGCAACGCGGGCCAGCAGCTCATCGCGCTGCTGGCGGTGGTGTCCGTTTCCTTTGCGGCGCTGCTGTATCTCTTCCGCCCGCAGATCCTCACGACGATGTTCGGCCATATCGAGCCCGACGTCATGGACGCGACGAACACCTATTATTTATATGTGATGGCTTCCATCCCGGGCATCGCGCTCTACAACGGCGGCGCGGCGCTCTTCCGCACGATGGGCAGGAGCGATGTGTCGCTCAAGGTCTCGCTGCTGATGAACGGCATCAACGTCACGGGCAACGCCATCCTCATCTTCGGCGTAGGCATGGACGTCGCGGGCGTCGCCATCCCGACGCTCATCTCCCGCACGGTGGCGGCAGCCGTCATCCTCGCCCTGCTCTTCAACAAAAAGCTGATGCTGCACCTCTCCGATGTGCGCGGCTTCCGGCTCAATATGCGCCTGATGCGCAACATCTTCTATATCGGCGTGCCCAGCGGCGTGGAGAACGGAATGTTCCAGTTGGGACGTCTCGTGCTTTTCAGCCTGATCTCGACCTTCGGCACGGCGTCGATGGTGGCGAATGCCATCGGCAACACGCTCGGCAACTTCAACTGCTTTGCCGGTCAAGCCATCAACCTCGGCCTTGCGGCAGTGGTGAGCCAATGCGTCGGTGCGGGTGAATTCGATCAGGCGCGCGCATACTTCCGAAAGATCGTCAAGTGGACCTATGTCATCCAGGGAGCAGTCAATCTTCTCATCATTTCGATGCTGCCGCTCATCATGCGTGTCTACGATGTTTCGCCCGAGGCGGAAAGGCTGGCAGTCACGGTCTCGCTCATCCACGGCATCTCCGCGATGACGCTCTGGGTGCCGGCCTTTATGATTGCGGCATTCCTGCGCGCGGCGGGCGACGCAAAGTTCACGATGCTTGCCAGCATGACGACGATGTGGCTCGTGCGCGTGCTGCTGGCCTATATCCTCGGCAAGTACATGGGCTACGGCGTGGTCGGCGTGTGGTTTGCTCACGCAGTTGTCGACTGGACGGTGCGAAGCATCATCTTCTACCGGCGCTACCGCAGCGGCAAGTGGCAGACAATGGGCATCAAGGCATGAGAGTTTCGAAAAAGCGGCATAGCCGCTTTTTCGAGAAGGATGCACGGGG
>ENA-UEYI01003022-UEYI01003022.1-human-gut-metagenome-genome-assembly--contig:-NODE-3022-length-10651-cov-5.275487_pt1 | contig 10651 bp, 7 predicted proteins | sample MGYA00242900_ERZ507916 | MGnify/ENA primary metagenome ERZ507916 (study PRJEB26167, sample SAMN06115521) | human gut metagenome | host: Homo sapiens | place: China:Chongqing | collected 2015-09-02...
TATGCCGTAGAGCTTCTCGAAATTCTCGCAGGCGGCGGCGAGGTACTCTTCCTCGCAGGAGCCGTAAACGACCAGTTCGCCCTCGGCCTGAGCCAGAGAGACGAGATCGTCAGCCGCGGGTTCGGCTGCGGGTTCAGCGGCAGGGGCCTCAGTCGCGGCCGGAGCGCTGTTGCCGCATGCGCACAGGGACAGAACCATCACGAGTGCAAGCAGCAGTGCCAGATACTTTTTCACTTTCGGATCCTCCATTTCGTAATGCTCCGGTAATGGTTAAACACGGTTTGCTCTTGGGTGAATCCTTGTTTAAACTTGCCGGATGAATGATGATAATTATAGTCATCGGATTTTGCTTTGTCAATCCAAACAGAAAAGCATTTTGCAAAAAACACCCATTTAGTCATTTTGTCGAATTTCAGAAAGCGTTTTTGTTTAAAACGTTTCAAATGATTTTGCGAAATAATAAATCTATTGGAGAATCCTGCCTTTCGTGCTATAATACGACGCTGAAATAAGAGAAAGGGGAACACTGTATGGCGGAAAAATCAAATACGGAAATGTCCCCTTTGTGCATCGGCATTCTTGCGCACGTGGACGCCGGGAAAACGACGCTGTCCGAGGCGCTGCTCTACCGCACGGGCGCGATCCGCGACCTCGGGCGCGTGGATCACAAAAACGCGCACCTGGACACGCACGCGCTCGAGCGTGCGCGCGGCATCACGATCTTCTCGCGGCAGGCGCGTCTGACGCTGGGTGACACGGCGGTCACGCTGCTCGACACGCCGGGCCACGTGGACTTTTCCGCCGAGATGGAGCGCACGCTGCAGGTGCTCGACTACGCCGTGCTCGTCATCAGCGGCACGGACGGTGTGCAGGCGCACACGGAAACGCTCTGGCAGCTGCTGCGGCGCTACCGGGTGCCGGTGTTCGTGTTTGTGACGAAGATGGACCTGCCGGGCGCGGACCGCGCGGCGCTCATGTCCGACCTGCGCGCGCACCTGAGTGGCGCGTGCGTGGACTTCACCGACCCCGACCCGGAGCAGATCGCCCTGTGCGATGAGGCAGCGCTCGAGCAGTATCTCGACACCGGCGCGCTGCCGGAGGAAACCGTGCACGCGCTCATCCGCGGCCGCAAGCTCTTTCCGTGCCTGTTCGGCTCGGGGCTGAAGCTCACGGGGGTGGACGCCTTTCTTGCGACGCTCACGCGCTATGCAGCGCCGCCGGTGTACCCGGCGGAATTCGGTGCGCGGGTGTTCAAGATCATGCGCGACGCGCAGGGCAACCGCCTCACGTGCCTAAAGGTCACGGGCGGGCAGCTGCGCGTGCGCGCGCCGCTGACGTATTTCCCCCGCGGGGCGGACACGCCCGTGCAGGAGAAAGTGAATGCCATCCGGCTCTATTCCGGCGAGAAGTTCGAGTCCGCGGAGACCGTCCCGGCCGGCGGCGTGTGCGCCGTGCAGGGCCTTACACAGACGTATCCCGGGCAGGGCCTTGGCAGCGCGGCGGCGTCCATGCCGCCATCGCTCGAGCCGGTGCTGACCTACCGCATCGGCCTGCCGCCGGATGTGGATGCGCGCGCGTTTTTGCCGCGCCTGCGCGAGCTTGAGGAGGAGGATCCGCAGCTGCACATTGTCTGGGACGAGGCGCTGCGCGAGATCCATGTCCAGCTCATGGGCACGGTGCAGATCGAGGTGCTCAAAAGCCTCATCCGTGAGCGGTTTGACGTGGACGTACAGGTCGATTCCGGCCGCATCCTCTATCAGGAGACGATCGCGGCGCCGGTCGAGGGCGTGGGCCATTTTGAGCCGCTGCGCCACTATGCCGAGGTACACCTCCTGCTCGAGCCCGCCGAGCGCGGCACGGGCCTGACGTTTGATACTTCCTGCAGCGAAGATGTGCTCGACCGCAACTGGCAGCGCCTGATCCTCACGCATCTGGCCGAAAAGTGCCACCGCGGCGTGCTCACCGGCGCACCGCTGACGGATGTCAAGATTACCCTGCTTGCCGGCCGCGCGCACGTCAAGCACACCGAAGGCGGCGACTTCCGTCAGGCGACGTGGCGCGCGGTGCGGCAGGGGCTCATGCAGGCGGAAAGCGTCCTGCTCGAGCCGTACTACGCCTTTCGCATCGAGGTCCCGGCTGAGCAGATCGGCCGCGCGATCAGCGACGTGCGGCTCATGTCCGGCACGTTTTCCTCGCCCGAGACGCACGGCGACATGGCTGTGCTCACCGGCCGCGCGCCGGTGGCCACGATGCGGGATTACCCCGCCGAGGTCGCAGCCTACACCCGCGGGCGCGGGCGCATCTCGTGCACTGTCGCGGGTTACGACACCTGCCACAACGCGCAGGAGGTCATCTCGGCGCTCGGCTACGACCCCACGCACGACCTCGACAACACGCCGGACAGCGTGTTTTGCGCCCATGGTGCGGGCACGGTCATCCCGTGGGATCGCGTGCGCGATTATATGCACCTCGACACCGGCTTCGGCAAGGCGGAGACGGAGACGCCCCCGCCGGCGCCGCGGATGTTCCGCCGCCGGTTTGATCTTGACGACCGGGAGCTGGAGCAGATCCTGCAGCGCGAGTTCGGCCCGATCCGCCGCGCGCAGTATGCAGCCCCCGTGCGCAACGCCGCGCCCGGCGCGGACGAGACAGAGCGCGCCGAGCTGTTCCACCCCCGGCGCGAGCGCGTGATCGTGGATGGCTACAATGTCATTTTCGCCTGGGATGAGCTGCGCGCGCTGGCCGACAGCGGCCACATTGATGCCGCGCGCGAGCGGCTTATGGACGCGCTGAGCAACTACGCCGCCTTCACGCACCGCGAGGTCGTGGTCGTGTTCGACGGCTACCGCGTCCCCGGCGGGCAGGGAGAAAAGTTTGACCGCAGCGGCCTGCACGTGGTCTTCACGCGCCAGGGCGAGACGGCGGACGCCTACATGGAAAAGCTCGCCGACGAGATCGGCAAGAACGAGTCCGTGCGCGTCGTCACGTCCGACGCGCTCATCCAGCTCACGGCGCTGCGCGCGGGCGTACTGCGCATGAGCGCGCGCGAGTTCCGGCAGGAACTGGCGCAGGTGGCGCAGCAGCTCGAGGCCGCCATCCGCGACATCAACGGGAGGTGAGGGCAATGGAGGAAGATCTTCTGCGCCGCGCGGCCGATCTGGCCGAGCGCTGCGAGCGCACGGCGACGGTCACGTCCACGGCGTTTCTGACCCCGGCGGAGCAGTACACGCTCACGAACTGGGCCCGTCACCGTGACTGCACGCTCGTGCTGCACGGCGGCGGCGAGGGTTGCGAGCGGCGGGCGGCGTTTTTCCTGCCGTTTTACCTCACGGCCGAGGACTTTGACCCCGCGGAGCACCTGCGCGCCGTGCACTTTTCAGCGCCGTTCGGCGCGCCCGGCCACCGGGACTATCTCGGCGCGATCCTTGGCCTCGGCATCCGGCGTGAGTGGGTCGGCGACATCCTCGTGCAGGCGCACGGCGCATATGTGTTCTGCCTGCCGAGCGTGGCCCCGGCGCTGCTGGAGCTGGAGCAGGTGGGCCGCACGGGCGTGAAGGCGGCGGCCGCAGAGCTGGCTGCCGTGCCGGTGCCGGAGCGGAAGGTGCGCCCCGTGACGTTCACGGTGCAGTCGGCGCGGCTGGACGCCGTTGTGAGCGGGATGTTCCGCCTCTCGCGCACGAGCGCCGCAGCGCAGATCCGCGCGGGCGCGGTGCACCTGAACTATTCAGAGTGTCTGCGGCCGGATGCGCCGGTCGCGCCCGGCGACGTGCTGTCGCTGCGCGGCGCGGGCAAGGGCAGCGTCACGGAAGTGGGCGGCATGTCACGCAAGGGGCGGCAGTTCGTCACGGCGGAGCTGTGGCAGTGAACCTGCTTTTCAGATAAACAAATTGCCCGTGCCGGGAACACCGGTCCGGACAATACAGAAAAAAATCTCCGGAGGGAAACTCCGGAGATTTTTTATAGATGCTGTGTTTTACTCAGCGGTCTTGTCGTCAGCAGCAGGAGCGGCGGCCGGCTCATCGACCGGAACTGCCACGGGAGCAGCAGCGGCGGCAGCCTGGGCGGCGACGGCCTTCTGCGAACGCTTGTAAGCGCCGGAGACGACACACGCGATGATCGCAAACAGGATCGCAACGATGGCCAGAATGACGATCGCAACGAACTGGGTGTGACCCGTGAACTCGTAGGTGACAGGGTCGGGAGCTTTGCCGTAGCGGCAGGCGAACGTGTAGCCGGTGTAGCCGGTGAGCATACCGATGACGTTGCCGGCAGCGGCGATGACGGCAGAGATGATGCCGCAGACGGAGGCGGTAACGATCTTGCCCTTGCTGATGCGGATCACGGACAGGATGCCGAACAGGCCGGCGATGAGGCCGAGCACGGAGGCGAGGATCATCGTGGCGACGACGCCGAGTCTGCCCATGACTTCCTTGGTGACGGCGCCGGTCTGGTAGACCTCGATGTAGTCCTTACCGGCCTGACCGACGGCGCGGCAGTTTTCGAGGTTGAGGTACTGGCAGCCGTTGACGACGCGGATCTCACCGTTGTCATCGAGCTCCCAGATGGAGAAGTTGTCGCCGTAGCGCTCTTTGAGGATATCGGCAACGCTCGGGCACATTTTCTTGTCGCCGTTGCCCTCGTCGTTCATGTAAGCGGGCTGGCTCATCAGGAGCTCACAGCCGGCAGCGACCTGCGCGCAGCCGTCCTCAAACACGCCCAGCTGCTTCTTGCCGTCGGCGAGCTGGTTGCCGCCGGCCGCGAGATCGTTTTCGCCCTGCGCGAGCTGCTTCTCAGCGTCTCTGAGCTGAGCCTCGCCTGCAGCGATGGCCTTCTCGGCCTCGGCCAGCTGGACCAGACCGTCTTCATACTGCTTGAGCTGCGCCTTGCCGTCCGCGACCATCTGCTGGATGTAAGCCGGCAGGTCGGTCACATCGTCCGGAATGACCAGACCCTTGCTGGCCGCGATCGGACGCACGACGGAGACGAACCACGCCTGGGCGCTCGAGAAGCCGCCGAGGTTGGCGATGGTGCCGTCACGGAACTCGACATACTGGTTGACGTAGGGCATGAGGGGCTCAATCTTGGCGAGGGTAGCCTTGCCTTCATTGTAGGCTGCGGTGTTGTCCTCAATCTGCTTCTTGCCGGCGGCGTAGGCGGCCTTGCCTTCCTCGAGCTGCTTCTTGCCGGCGTAGTAGGCGGCGTAGCCCGCGGAGAGCGTCGATTTGCCTTCGGAGTAGGAGATCAGGCCGGCGGTGTAGGTGTCCACGCCGGCGAGGTACGTGCCCTCGTTCTCCTGCAGCTGGTCAAGGCCGGCATTGAGCGTGTCGATGGCGTCCAGACCCTCTTTCGCGTCCTCCTCCTTGTACTCTTTGACATTCATGATGTCGCTGATGCTGGACACTCCGGCGAACAGGCCGAAGATACTCGCAGCAATCAGGCAGACGCTGATGATCGTGAGTAATACTTTTTTCATGTCGTTCCTCCACTCATTTAAGCATTTTTCAGTCTAATACCGAACGCTTGACCTAAACTATATCTTAAATTTCACAAAATCGCAAGAGAAACCGGTCAAATCTTTTTCCGGCGTAAAAAAATTGTCTTTTTCAACAAATGTGAAAGGAATTGTTGTGCAGATTTTCCGTTTTCTACTTCTCTGAATTGGGGGATTCTTGCTGCTGGTTCAACATATTCGCCCGGGTGTGAAAACTTGTCTCCAAACGCACAAAGCGAGAAAAAACTCCACAATCCGGGCGGGATCGTGGAGTAAAAACGATCTTTTGTTACAAAACGCCGAGGTGCTCGAGCAGGATCTTTGTGCCGAGCAGGATGAGGATCACGCCGCCGGCGAACTCGGCCTTGCGCTTGTAGTGCAGGCCGAACACGTTGCCGAGCCGGATGCCGGCCGCGGAAAAGACGAAGGTGATCGAGCCGATGAGCGCAACGGCGGGCACGATGCGCGTGCCGGGCAGGAACGCGAACGTGATGCCGACGGCGAGCGCGTCGATACTTGTTGCAATCGCCAGCAGAAGCATGGCCTTGAACGCGAGCGAGCCGTCGAGCTTGTCCTCGTCCTTGGACAGCGCCTCGCGGATCATGTTGCCGCCGATGATGCCCAGCAGTACGAATGCGATCCAGTGGTCGACGGAGGTGACAAACTGCTCAAACTGCGTGCCAAGCAGATAGCCCAGCAGCGGCATGAGCGCCTGAAAACCGCCGAACCACAATCCTGCGATGCAGCATTCCTTCCACGATACGCGCTGCAGCGCCAGCCCCTTGCAGATGGAGACGGCAAACGCATCCATCGACAGACCGACTGCCAGCACGACCAGTTCCCAAAACCCCATATCTTCACGTCCCTTTTTCCGCAGATTCCTTACACTGTAAAGGAAATGCCAGGAAAATGCAAGGAAAATTTGCACCCGGGGCATAGAAAAAACCGGCGCCCGGATGTTCCGGACGCCGGCTGGCAGCTTGTTTCAGCAGGGCTCGATGAGGATGACGTTGCTCATCAGGTCCACTTTCTTGAGTTTGCCGGGGACGATCTTGCGGATCCCCATCAGGTCGGTCAGCGTGACGTTCTCGCCGTCGGCGGACACGTTGCACACGCGCGAGCAGACAAGGTTCTGTTTGCCGTCCTTGATCTCATATGCATCAGAAAGACACATGGTCGTTCGCTCCTTTTTTACCCGTTATGCCTGTTTGGCAAGCTCGAGGGCTTTTTCGAGCTTGTCGTTGCCGTGGTCAAATGCATGCAGCGCCTCGGCCAGAGCCGCGGCCGCCTCGGTCTTGCCCTCATCCTCCAGCGCGTGGCAGATGTCGTGCAGCTCGTCAGCGTGATGGCGGTTGTGATCGAGCATATAGTTCAGCAGCGCCAGCACTTCCTCGGGGCTCATCGGCTTATCGCCGGAGTGCTCATGGCTGTGCGGGTGGCAGTGATGTGCATGATCGTGATCGTGTTCATGTTCGTGCATGGGAAACACTCCTTTCTAAGTGGGGCAGGGCTGCCGTACGGAAAAATCACCCTGCTCTGAATGGATTATCAAAAGTTTATCATATTCTCTTGTAAGAATCAACAATTTTTTGCCCCCGGATGTGATAAAAGACTTGTAAATTGTGCGCGAATATGTTAATCTGTTGACGTGATAACGGAAGCTATCCTTGCGTTTTCGGACGGAATGCTTTGAAGTGTTACATAAGGGTGGTACGCTTCGGAGAACCGCACGTTTCGGCCGGGATCACAGCGACTGCTTCCCATGTCCGTGACCACCATGGGGGAACGCCCCCGGCGAGCCCAATCAAACGAAAACCATAAAAAAGGGAAGAAGAGGTGTAACATTTGAAGGATTTAAAGCATCTGATCTACTTTGAGAACCTTCTTGACAGCGCCAACAACGAGCTCGTGCAGCAGGCCAAGGATGAGGGTATGCACCCCATCGCTTACACTTGCTATCACATGCCCGAAGTGGTCCTCAACGTAGACAACTGTTTCTCGGTCAGACTTCGTGCGCCGAAGACAGGTTCATTCGACATCGCATCCTACTACATGTCCAACTACACCTGCGAGTACTGCAGAGCACTCGTGGAGCGTGCGATCGAGGGCGGCTATAACTTCCTCGACGCCATCGCTGGTGTGGACGCCTGCGCGGAGATGAACCGCTGCATGGAGAACATCGAGCTGGTCGCTGCCCCCGACATGCCCAACAAGAAGATGTTCGTTACCCACTGCGACATCCCGTACAAAGTCAAGGACTACACCCTCAAGCACTACGTCACGCAGATCCGCAACCGCTTCCTGAACGTTCTGGCCGAGACCTACGGCGTTGATACGTCCGACGAGGCGCTGCGCAAGGCTGTTGCCGAGCACAATGAGGTCTGCAAGATCATCACCGAGATCGGCGACATGCGCAAGCTCGAGAATCCGCCCATCACCGGTTATGAGTTCCATGTCCTCAACCTGGTTACTTACTGCTGCCCGAAGAGCAAGATCCTCCCGTACCTGAAGGAAACGCTGGCAGAGATCAAGAAGAGAAAAGTCGACGCAAAGCCGTGGTATCGCTGCCGTGTGGCCCTCATCGGTTCCGAGATCGACGACCTCGACATGACCCGCATGGTCGAAGACGCCGGCGCGATGATCGTTGCCGACCGTTTCTGCTTCGGCAGCACCCCGGGCCGTGAAGTCATCGAGCTCAACGACACGGACGATGTCCTTACGCAGATCTGCGCCCACTACCTGAAGACCACTCAGTGCCCGCGTTATATGAGCCAGGAGAAGATCCAGGAGCGCCGCGACACGATCAACCGTCTCGCCACCGAGAACGGTGCCGAAGGCATCATCTACGAATCCATGAAGTTCTGCGATTTCTGGGCATTCGAGCGCGCGCTGGCAAGCCATATCATGAACGAAGAGTATGGCTGGCCGGTCCTGTCCATCGACCGCCCGTACATGGCTCGCTCCTCCGGTCAGCTCCGCACGAGACTGCAGGCCTTTGTCGAGAGCCTTGAGATCAAGCAGATTCATAAGGCTGCGAAGGAGGACAAATAAATGCTGAAAAGTAACATTGCATGGATGAAGAAAAATGTCCCCTCCGACCTGAAGGTCTGGAAGGGCATGATCCAGGATATCGACTGGTCCCAGGTCGCAGCGAAGACCAAGCTGAGCCTCCAGCGCGATAAGGACCGCATCACGGCCGAGTTCAAGGAATTCGCCGCCATGGACACCAGCGCCAAGATCGATTGGCTCATGAACGGCGACCGTCACCTCGGTTACCTGTATAAGAAAGACGCCATCGCGTTTGCCCGCCGTGAGTGGAAGGGCCTCAAGAGCGTCGGCTACGACTTTGTCGGCTGGCTGAAGATCTGGGGCGGCATGCTCAACATGGTCATGAAGGACCCCGTGTCCATTATGCTGGCCGTGTTCGAGTACCACTGGTTCGCTTCCTACCTGGCTACCCCGGCTGTGGTCGACCGCAGCGTGTTCGGCCGCCGCGGCAAGCTGCTGCAGGCTGACTTTGATATGTGGGTCGCCATTACCCACTGGGCCGAGGATCTGATCGCCAACCTCATCATGGCGGACGCGAAGATCGGCGGCAACCAGAAGATCAACAAGCGCATCATCATGTTCGACGAAATGACGATGGCGCAGATGATGGCCGGCTTCCCGAACCTGCTCGGCATCCCGTACCAGATGATCCCGGTCTTCATGGTCTCCGAAATGGACCAGCTGACCCTCATCCCGTACATCGACGCCATCGAGAGCTACGGCCTTCCGTCCGATACCTGCCCGCTGCCGACGGCTGAGTGCGGCTGCGCGGTCAAGGACGAGTACCCGATGTGCGGCCAGGGCTTCATCGCCTCCTCCATGCCGTGCGACGGTTCCGTCATGGCGACGTCCTTCCAGGATCGCCGCTTCAGCAAGTTCATGCCGAGCTACCCGCTGTGCATGCCCGTCCGTTACGACGACGAAGACACCACCGAGATGGCGGCTGCCGACATGAAGGACTGCATCCACTGGGTCGAGGGTCTCACCGGCGAGACCTGGAACTGGGACACTTACTTCGCCACCATGGAGAAGATGAACGAGTGCACCAGACTCGAGATGGAGAAGTGGGAGATCAACAAGACCCATTATCCGCAGCTGGTCGGTTCCTCCTTCGAGCTGTTCCGTAAGTGGAACTACGAGATGGACGGCGGCCTGTTCCCCGAAGGCCTGAAGACGCAGCGCAAGATCTGCAAGACCATGATGGAGACCTACGAGAAGAAGCTGCCCGCTTACGTCGGCGGCTATGAGAAGTACCGTGCGCTCATCTGGAGCTGCCCGGCCCACTTCTATGCCAACTTCTCCAACTGGCTGGCCAACTGCTGGGGCATCTACGCGCTGACCGAGATGGAAGCGCTGAATATGACCAAGATGCTCAACACCACCGACAAGGAAGAGGCCATCAACGACCTCTGCCGTCTGTACGAGCGCATGGTCATGCGTCGCCACACCAACGGCGGCCACGATCACGTTCTGGGCGAGCTGTGGAGACAGTGCGAGAACTTCAACGCGAACGTTGTTATCATGTATCAGCACGTCTGCTGCAAGACGATGGCCGGCCTGCAGGGCCTGTTCGACGATCAGGCTCGTGAGCTCGGTATCCACCTGATCTGGGTCGAGCACGACCTGATGGATCCGCGTACCGTTTCCCGTAAGGACATGCGCGGCCGTGTGAACAACTACATGGTCAACGTCATGCACGCGGAGCCGGTCGACCCGACGCTCATTGACATCGATGACGAGGTCACCTGGTAATTCGGATCATTTGAACGTATATCGGACATAAAAAAACATTCAGGAGGAAGTAAATACTATGAAATACTTTGGCGGATGTGACGTAGGTTCCACCTACACGAAGGCAGTTATTCTTGATGAGAACGGCAAAATGTGCGCCGACACGACGATCCGCAGCAAGATCAATGCGGAGCAGTCCGCGATCGCTGCCATGCAGGAAGTCTGCGATAAGGTCGGCCTGAAGGACTCCAAGGAGCTCGCTTACCTCATCGGCACCGGCTACGGCCGCAATAAGGTCCCGTTCGCTGACGAGAACATCTCCGAGATCTCCTGCCACGCCATGGGCGTGCACGTCACGAATCCGGAAGTCCGCGCCATCAT
>ENA-UEYI01003031-UEYI01003031.1-human-gut-metagenome-genome-assembly--contig:-NODE-3031-length-10612-cov-95.563835_pt1 | contig 10612 bp, 11 predicted proteins | sample MGYA00242900_ERZ507916 | MGnify/ENA primary metagenome ERZ507916 (study PRJEB26167, sample SAMN06115521) | human gut metagenome | host: Homo sapiens | place: China:Chongqing | collected 2015-09-02...
GAGCAGGTGCTTCTTCCTGTCCGTGCCTACAACTATGTGGTGCGTGTGGCTGGCAAGAAAACGGAGCAAACGGTGTTCTGCTTACCGAAATTTACCATTCCCGACGACAAGGAACTTGTCGTGGAGATGAACGAGAAGGAAGGCGGTCGCCATCAGTCGTTTGTCGTGGAGAACAGTGACTTGGTGCGAGCTTTGACAATCAACGAACTTAGCGTGAAGTAACGGATGAAAAGAAGAAACATTGCAATCATGGCAATGCTTGCCCTCACCGCAGGGCAGGCATTCGCCCAAAGATGTCTTCCTCAGATGAAAGGCATTGAGGTGAAGGTCGGCATGGCTGACGGTGTGTATAACGGCAAGAAGTCCTGCAAGGCTGGCTATTATGCAGGTCTCGGACTTTCGAGCTATACCAAGGGTGGTGACAAGTGGACGTATGGGGCGGAATATCTGCAAGTACATCAGCCTTACCGTGAAACTTCCGTTCCAATAGCACAAATGACGGGCGAGTTCGGTTATTCCTACAACTTCCTTTCCGACAACAGCAAGACAGTGCTGTTCTATATCGGAGGTACGGCACTGGCTGGCTATGAGTCCGTAAACTGGGGCAAGAGAACCATGTCGGACGGAGCGACCTTGCAGAACAAGGGAGCGTTTATCTATGGCGGTGCCGTGGCATTGGAAACGGAAATATACCTGTCGGATGCTATAGCTTTGACCGCTTCCGTTAAGGAAAAGCTTGTTTGGGGCAACAGCACGGGACATTTCCACACGCAGTTTGGTATTGGCATGAAGTTCATCATCAACTAAAACAGTGAGCCTATGGACATCAATGAAATCAAACAAGTGCTTATTGTGGACTTTCTCTATATTCTCGGCATTGAGCCTGTCAAGCACAAGGCTTCGGGACTTTGGTATCATGCGCCATACCGCAATGACCGCAATCCTTCGCTTCGGGTATCAACGGACAAGAATGTCTGGTATGATTATGGCGTCGCCAGAGGTGGTGACATCTTCAAACTCGCAGGGGAGTTCATCAACAGCAATGAGTTTGTGGCACAAGCCAAGTTCATATCTGAAACGCTTGGTGGCAGTTTCCCGACATCGTTTCCGCATTATCAAAGGATAGCGGAAAAGGCTGTGAAGGCGAAAGGCAATCCCTTTAGTGATATTGTGGAAAAGCCATTGAGTCATCCTGCTCTTAGGCAGTACTTGCGTGAGCGTGGCATATCGGCTGACGTGGCGAGCCGTTTTTGCTGTCAGGTGGAATACCGATACAATGGCAAACAGTTCTTTGCCGTCGGTTTTAAGAACAACAGCGGTGGCTACGAGATACGCAACCGCTTCTTCAAAGGTTGCGTGTCGCCAAAGGACATCACTCTCATTGGCAGGAACAGCAACGTCTGCCATCTGTACGAGGGTTTTATGGATTTCCTCTCTGCCGTAATTCTCGGCATAGGTCGTGGTGAGGATCATATTGTCCTCAACTCTGTGGCTAATATGCAAAAGGTGCATCATCTTTTGGATGGCTATGCACAAGTGTATTGTCACTTGGACAATGACGAAGCAGGCGAGAATGCCTGTGCCGAACTGCAAAAGCGATATGGAGATAAGGTCATAGACCATTCGCATCTATACACTGGCTACAAGGACTTGAACGAGTACCTGATGAGCCATAAGACAAGAAAGTAACAATCATTCAAAAAGCAACAAGACAATGAAGAACAATAAAATCAAGAAATCAGTGAGCGTGTTGGCATTCCTTTTCGTGTGTGCCGTGTCGGTAATCCTTTCATCGTGCAGCGATGAGCTGGACATTCAGCAGTCGTATCCGTTCAAGGTGGAGACGATGCCTGTGCCAAAGGACATTGTGCGTGGACAGACCGTTGAAATCCGCTGCGAGTTGAAGGCGGAGGGCAAGTTTGACGGCACCATCTATACCATCCGCTATTTTCAGCATGACGGAAAAGGTTCGCTGAGAATGGAGAACGGAACGGTGTTCCAGCCAAACGACCGCTATCTGTTGGAGAACGAGAAGTTCCGTCTTTACTATACTTCGGCAAGTACGGAGACACAGACGCTGACCGTGGTGGTGGAGGACAACTTCGGCAAGTCATACGAAATGGAGTTCAGTTTCAACGATACTGATGAGGAGGAAGAGTTTGCGAGAAGTGCCAACAAACTCGGTAGCGTATGAGGTTGATGATATTGTTAGCCTTGCTTCTTGTGTCGGGCAGCTTGTCTGCCCAGACGCAAGGGGCGATAAAGCGAGTTTGTCATGTGTCACGTTTTGAATTGGCTGTCGCCTGCATCAAGAAGTACGAGGGTCTGCACGGACCGAAACACCATCCTTATGTCGGATATGGGCACAAGCTGTTGCCTGGCGAGAAGTTTTCTCCAAGAATGACGGAGCGACAAGCCGATGCCTTGCTGCGCTCTGACCTCAGAAAGCTCTGCGCCATGTTTCGTGGCTTCGGTCGTGACTCGCTGCTCTTGGCTGCACTTGCCTACAATGTGGGGTGTGGAAAGGTGATGAAAAGCCGGATGTATGCCAAGATGCGAAGTGGCAACAGAAACATCTATCGTGACTATGTGGACTTCAAAAGGTGGAACGGAAAGATAGTGCCTTCCATCGAGCGAAGAAGAAAAATGGAGTATCTGCTCTTGTTTTGAATAGATTTATTATATTTTGGCAAAGTTTTAATAGTTAACCTTGCCAAAATATATCTGTTATATACAATATTTTTATGATTTTATCGTTTTAAAAGTATTAATAACAATAAAAATAGGACGATATGCAAGTAAATGCTCAAGACATTATTGATTCTGTTGATTTGGGTAAATCGGAAGCTTTTCTTCCGGTTTATGAGTCAATTGTGAATTCGATAATTAGCTTAATCAAATCAAACAATGATAAAGGCAAAATAGAAGTCTTCATTGAACGTAAAACTGCCCAACCAGTTGAAGGGGAACTGTTTGATAATAATGTTTTACCAATAAAAAACATTTCTATAGTTGATAATGGAGAAGGATTTACCGATGCAAATTTCAAATCATTTAATGCTCCTTTCAGTAAAACTAATAAAAAATATGGTTGTAAAGGCATAGGGCGTTTTACAATGTTAGCTATGTTTCGTCAAATAGATGTATTAAGTATTTATGAAGAAAATGGACAGTTTTATGAGAGAACTTTTTCTTTTAATGCAGAAAAAGAAATCTTTAATCACAAAAAATGTCCATTAAATGATGTACATAATTTACAAACAAAGGTAAATCTTGTAGATTGCTACAACCAAGAATTGGAGCCATACACTGCAAAGAAGCTTGAAGACATTGCAAAAGGTATAAAAAATCATTGTTTCATCTATCATCTATGTAATCAATTACCTGCAATTAATGTAAATGAAAATATTGCAGGTGAATGGCAATCTTTTGATGTGAAGCAATTCTTCAAATTAGAAGCAAAAGATAAGGAAAAAACAATTTTTGTCAAGCAGCAAAAATTTGATTTGTATATACTTAGAAATACAAAGGAAAATAATCGTAAGTATAATTATGTTACATTTTGTGCAAACTCTCGTACAGTAGGAAATAAGAAAGAACTCTCAAAAGTTGATTCCTTATATATGTATCCTATTACAGAAAATGGAGAAAGTAAATTCTTAGATGTATTTGTCGTGTCCCCATATTTGGATAGTCATATAAATAATACACGAACAGGTTTTAAAATACCTGAATGTAATGATGGACTATTTGAAAATGAGAATATTGATGAAATTACAATTGAAGATATATTAAAAGCTATAGCAGAAGCCGTTGCTGGAATGTATGAAACTTTTGCTAAAGAAACAAAAAAACGAACAGTTGAAGAAGCTCGTGACTATATAAAAAACGAAGCTCCTCAATATCGTAGTTTCTTATTTCGACAAGATGTTTTAGACCGTATGCCACCACATTTGTCTTCTGAAAAGAAAGATGAATTCTTCCATAAAGAGGCATATCTTGCCGAGAAGAAACTTGACGAGAAAATAAATGAGTTCGTAGCTCAACGCGACTTAAATGAAAATAGTATCGAAGAAATGCAGCATTGTATGAAAGAAACAACTGCTTATAATTCAGATAAGTTAGCTAATTATGTAATGCGTAGAAAAGCTGTAATAAAGTTATTTCGAAAAATGTTAGATGCTCGTCAAGATGGAAAGTATGAGTTGGAATCTTTAATACATAATTTGATTTTTCCAATGGGACTAACAAACAAAGAAATAACATATCAATATCATAACCTCTGGTTGTTGGATGAACGTTTTGCGACGTATCAGTTTATAGCATCAGACAAATCTATAACGTCATTTACAAAGAAAAGAAGTTCTTTGGAACCAGATTTAGTTCTTATCGATAAGTTAAAAGAACAATCTTTATTAGATAATAGAATATCATTTGGAACTGAAGATGCAGGAGAAATTGATTCTATGGTTGTATTTGAATTTAAACGTCCAGGAGACACAGCCCATCAAAAAAACAGAAGGGATATGACATGGGATTTTGCAGATTTGGTAAATAAATATTTTGATACATTCATGTATGGAACTCCCAAAAAGAATTATCGTGGCAACCCAGTTGACGTAAAGGAAGATACTCCTAAATTTGGCTATATAATAATGGATATAATTCCCAAAGATTTGGAGAGTTATAATTTAAAGCATGGGTGGAGGAGAACTCCTTTTGGGTCATATTATAAAATATATCCAGATTTGAATCTCCATTTGGAAACCATTACATTCCAAAATCTTCTTAAAAATGTTGAAAAGAGGATGAATCCTTTCTTTGATAATCTATTTGCACAGCAATCACTGTGATTCAATGTATGTCGTATGCTTTTGCATCGCAGATAAGGAAAAGACGGTTTCTTTGCCACTTTCTTTTCCGCTCCTCGGCTCATGAAAGAAAGTGGCGGAACGAATTTTCATCGCTCCGCCGATATGGATTTTATGTCGTTGCAACCATTCGTTGCTCTATAAGTCTTGCATTGCTGTTCACCAAGTTGATGATGTCGGCATGGTGCTCGGTGTCCTTGTTCTGTAGTCCGTGGCATTGTACGACTTTCATCTGTTCGAGTGAAAACTCCACTGTTTCAACTCTTTGTTCGGCTATTCTTGCAGAGAAGATGATGCAGTCGGGATTGAGTGAGTAGTTTGTACCGCTGCCTACGCAATGATGCATCGCCTTGCCCTCAAGAACGTGCTCCCTGACGCTTTCAAGCATTCTCACCACGATATTGCCGTCCGTGAACATCAAACCGAAGAAACGGCTCTTCATTTCCTTGAACTTGTCCTCGTTCTTCAATGCCTTGCGTATCTCCTCCTCGGTGCGCTCCTTTTCTTTCTTTGCTCTGATTTTCTCGGATATTCTGTCGTGCTCGGCTTCAAGGTTGTCTGGACAAATGTAATGTGGACTTCTGATGTCCTTGCCCATTTCTACCAACATACAGATGTAGTCCGCCCATTTGCCGATGTCTGTAATAAGGTAATGGTTGCGGTTGGCTATCTTGTAGGCATTCCAACAAGTTTCCAAGTGCCGTGGGTGGTCTATGAAGTGGCGGACGTGTCCGTAACGACATTGCTTCATCATTGTTTCGATGCGGTGGTCTGTCAGCATCGCCTTGAACAATGTAAGCGGTTCGATGCCGTGAAACGCTCCGTCAAAGCCGTTGCGCCATATCTGAGGAATAACTTTCATATCGGGGCAGACCGGAAATGAAGCAATATGCTGATAGGTGGTGTTGTCCCTGCGCAGTTCAATGTCGGAGTCGTAGCAGAACGTGTCCATATAGATACCCATTGTGCGCTTGCGTGCCATAACCTCCACCTTGCCTTTCTCGTTCATCCAATAGCGTGCCACCTCCCAACAATAAATGTCTGCCTTTTGTCCCTTGCGGTAATAGGCTTTCATCTGATATGCTCGCATAAGTTGCAGTCCCTTACGCTCAGTGAGTACGCTGAAATAGGTAGAAGACATTGCCTTCTGTCGCTTGGTGCGCTGCACTTCCAACTTTGCCTTACACTTCGGGCAGACACATTTGTCCGCATCCTCATCCGTAGTCCAAGTGTGTCCGCAGTCCATGCAAGTGGTCTGTCCGTGCTTCAACTGAAAGGCATAGTGGTCAAGACATTCACGGAATGCCCATTGCATTTGCGCTCCCTTGATAGGTCGTAACCCCTTGTTTGAGGTTACGACTTGCTTCTGATATTTCGTTCTTGGTTTCATAACGTGTCGAATAATGATGGTTGGTGTACTTCTGTTTCCGTTCTCTGTGAGGTGCGCTTGGCGGTATCTCTGTTACGCATCTTGTTCATCTGCTCTTGCTGATATTGGCGGATGGCTTCCTGTCTTGCCTGTGCCTTCTCCTCCTCTGTGAGTTCGATGTGGTGGTTAACAGACACTTGGCAGTTCAATGGTTTTCCTACCTCGATGTCCTTCTCCTCGTAGTAGTGGATGGCTTGCCCATATATCTCGTCATCGCAAAAGCCGTTGCAACCGCTCTTCTGTACCCAATTAAGGATATAGGTGACGCAATCGTCTATGTTCTTGTCGGGGTTGTCATACTTGGCTGCAAAGAGTTCGTCCTCCATTGCACGCTCCTCCAAATAGGCTTGTATGGTTCTCTTGAAATATTCCGTAGTGTTCATATTTGATGTTGTTAAAGGGGTTGTTACTCGTGATAGATGATGTCGCAGTCCTCAACTTCTGTAGGCAGTCCGAAGAACGGATAATGGCTGAAGTAAGGTTCTGTGCACATGTCCTCGTTGTATCTTGGACTTACTATCTCAATATTGTTCTTGCGCATGGCTTCGTCCACCATACGGATTTCCTCGTCAGTCAGTCCGCTTGCATCGCCATTGATGATATAGCAGAGTGCCCATGTTGGTATCGCTTCAATGCTTCTGTTCATATCGCTTGTACTTTAAAGTGTTAATAACCAAATGAATGTTCCAATCAGTACCACCATAGAAAGAATGGAAATGATGATGCCGAAGATGAACTTCACAATTCCCAATATGACTTCACCGACTATGCAGAGAGCCATATATCCCAACCAAGCCACCAAAGTGATGAGGGTTGAGCCGACTGCGGAGAGTAATCTCCACCAAGTCTGTGTTATATTGATGTTTGTTGTCATATAGCCTTGAATTAAATTTATTTGCGGTTCCAGGAGCTGAAGGGAAGTTCTCGTTTCTTCACCTTTTTGTCGCTCCCTTTTCCGACATTTTTTTTGCGTCTTCCTGTCGCATCGGTCGTTTCGTTTCAGGTGCCTTTCAAGGGCGGCGAGGCTGGAAATACAAGGTTTTTCGGAAAAATACTACCCAACGGTGTGGAGATTTTTTCGAAAACCGAAGGCTCGACCTTTTATTTCCAAAGCCCGCTGCCATACCTTTGCACCTGCACGATAACGGTTGATGCCAAAAGGAAAGACCATGTGGAGGAAAGAAAATCAGAGCGGCAAATGAAAATAGAAACTTCACGGAAGTTTTTGGACTGCACGATTATCGCATACTCATTTCTGAGAAATGGATACAACTTCGTCTTACAAACGTCTTGAAAAATGGAAATCGCATACCAAAATGGCACATCCATCAGAGAAATTCCGGTGAAAGAAGAGTATGGCTTGTCCATGCTTCTTGCATCGGGTTTTCTCCAAGGCTGTGCAGCCAAGCATGAAAGTGGTCGTTGAGGTTTACATCAATGACTTCTTTCTTGCGGTGGAGTATGCAAACAAAATGGTACGGCAAATCAAGGAATGGTGTTTCTTTTGATCGGTTAGCCTGCAATCGACAAAAAGAAGCACTTTTCCTCATGCCGTACTACTAAGACATGAAAGGGTGGCGTGCCACTGTTTCATGTCGTTTGGATTGTGCGATAAAAATGGGACTGCGAGTTGTGGCTATAAAAGTCAGCCGTTGTCAGCACGGCAAACAAAGAAAAGTCCTTGGCAGTATAGTCTTGAAGTATTTCAAGGCATACCGCTAAGGATTTTTCTTGCCGTGCCATAGTCGGAGGAAGTTAGTCTGAGGTACGAGGACTGTCTTTCTTCGACGACGGCTGACTTTTATATAGTACTTTGACAGTGTGAATAGGCTATCATGTGAACCTCAAGAAACTAGAAACGGCAAACAAAAATGCTAATGAAAAATAAAAGAGCATAAAGATTGTATCAGAATGTAATATCCCAAGATAAAATGCGTATTTTTGAATTCTAAATAGTTATAGCTTATGGGGCAACAATATGCAGGCATAAACAATAAATATGGAAAGAAAGGTCATCTGTATGATCTTTCTGCGAAACTCTTGTCACAAACAAAAGGTAGTTTTATGGTCATTTGTCTGGAATATTCAGACAAGTTTTATTTCCTTCATCGCATAAAGTGTAATTTACAGACTGTATGCAAAGATATGGGATGGGTAATAGTACACCAGCAACTCTTTAATCGTGATTTAGTCATAGGAATGGGTCTTGCAGAGAAGGGTATGTCTGACATGACCATTTTTCGCACAAAAAACGAGGACATATATAAGATTTGGCAAGATGTCTTGCATTTTGTGTTTCTAGGTAATGGTCTCCCGAATATAGATTATTTCTCTTATGACACCTCTTTTATAGGACAGGATTATGCACATGATATAGAATATTACTATATTCATGACTATTATCCGCTTACATGTAAGCAAGTATCCCATAAAGCAAGACAAGTTCGAAATACCGTCTATGCATTCAAAGATGGAGAAAAATCCTTGCTTTGGGCTAAGGTGTTTTCTGTATGCATCTCTAAGCTATCGTGTTTTGACGCAATAAAAGAGAATGCTGTGCTTGTGCCGATACCCGCTTCAACAAAGAAAGCACATGGTAGACGCTTTACTCGATTTTGCAGGGAGTTGGCAAAACGATTGGATATTGCCGATGGATTCCGAACTCTGTGGATTGAATTTGATAGAGAAAAGATGAAAGGTACAATCGGGAAGAACAAAATTGAAAATCTGACATTCAATCGGATACATATAAAAGGCAAGCATGTGTTGCTTGTTGATGACGTAATCACGACTGGTACAAGTTTAGTCCAAATTGGAAAGAAACTATTAGAACTTGGAGCGTTGTCTGTCAGAGGTGTCTTTATGGCTAAAACTGTTCGAGAAACAGAAATGTCGGTATGATGATTCTCGTCTAAATAATAAATCGAAGATAAAAATATGCAGGAAACATTCTTTATCTTCGATTTAATTTTGTACTTTTGCAACCGAAAGAGTTCTTTAATTGGTTATGCAAATTACAGCAGGATACTACATCCTGTATATTTCTAATTCGTAACCTCTTCTTCTAATGAAACAAATAGATGTTTCATTTTCAATTACTTACATAAAATAGCGTGTTTTGCCATCGTAACCATGATACTTAGCGGTCGTAACTATCTTGTTTACGGCCGGGGGGTAACTAGGGTGAGTAGGAAATCGCTTTTTCTGGGAGTCTATATATATACTATATCTTTCCTATAGTAAACGAACCTTTACATAAGGAAACTCTTAGAAAGTACCCTCCCCTTACTTACCCTACCCACCCCTAGAAGGGCAGGTCGGGGGCGGTATCCTGCTGCGAATAGTCGTCCTCTGCCCTTGGCGATGAAGTCGGTGAAGGGTGAACCCTGATGCCAACCTTTAGCGTTAATAATGTGTTAAAAACACTATATAACCCATTATAATATAGACTCTTATATTTCTAGCATGCGCTGTATATACAAAGTTCTTTTTATTAGGGTTCACCCCTGAGCCGAAAAGGTGAATGCTTGGGGCAAGTGTTCACCCCGCTGTTTACCATTCGGTAACTATCGACAAAGATACGACAAAAGGGCGATATAGAAATTCGGAATTTATCACATTGTAGTAAAAATTAAAAAAATAAAAAATAAATCTTTTAAAAAAGGGAACGATGAAAAAAAAATCCTTCTTTCTGTCGATGAGAAGTCTTGCTCTCCGAGTTTGTTCGTTTTACCAATTGGATTTTCACCCATTATACTAGCGAGGAGGTTCGCCTGAAGGTATGGATGGGTATTGGCCGGTGTTGTTCTGTCACACGAAGGAGAACGCCGATTACGGTTGGCATCCTTTTGGGGTACTCCCAAAAGAACTTGCCTGTCGGTGATTTGTTCCTCCGTAGTCGGATAATTAAGATGGAAAGAACATATAAAAAAGCATAAAAAGTTTCTGATTTTTCTCATAAATAAATTAGATTTTATATTTTTGTGCAAAATTAGAAACAATGACAGAACTATTGAGTATATTATATAAGCTGCGGATATTCACTTCGGATGAACTTTCTGAGGCTCTGAAAGGCAAGGTGAAATCGGTGGAAGCGTTGCTTGCTCGGTACAAGCAACAAGGGTGGATTGTGGCTATACGGCGCAATACCTATTGCATGAAGGATATTGCATCTGGCTTACCTGTTTGCGACAAGTATGAGATAGGAAGCCACTTGTCACATACAGCTTGCATCAGTTATCACACAGCATTGGAATTTCATGGATTAGCTCATCAACCCTTCAATGAGGTTTTTGTGAAAAGCATGACTCGC
>ENA-UEYI01003033-UEYI01003033.1-human-gut-metagenome-genome-assembly--contig:-NODE-3033-length-10605-cov-3.943959_pt1 | contig 10605 bp, 9 predicted proteins | sample MGYA00242900_ERZ507916 | MGnify/ENA primary metagenome ERZ507916 (study PRJEB26167, sample SAMN06115521) | human gut metagenome | host: Homo sapiens | place: China:Chongqing | collected 2015-09-02...
GACAGGCGCGGCTGAAAAGGTAAATGTTATCCTCATGTCTACCGATCCAAGTCTTAACCCGCTTCAGGCGTGCGTTAAGAACTCCAAGCGCGACTGCGGTCTTTACGAGGCACTTGATGTAGCAAGTATCTGGCTCGAAAAAGCGCTCAAAAACTGACCGATAAATAAAAAGATCCCTGACAGGACACTTTTTCCTGTCAGGGATCTTTTATTTAGCGGGAGACTTGTTTTCAACAAGTTTCCCGTTAATTGTTTATTCAGCAGCCTCAGTTGTCTCAGCGTCAGACGCAAGAGGAATGGAGTTGCCGTCCGCATCGTAGAAAACAATGTTGTCTATCATCATGTCCGACTCGTTGGCGAGTCCCCAGCGCATGATAAGGAAGTTTGCGTCCTCCATTGTTTCGTCCCAGCACAGACCGCTGTCGGCAAGCAGAAACTTGTACTTGACATGGACAGCGCCCGACGTCTCGAAGTTATACTCTCCGCCCTCAAAGCTCTGGAAGTCGTACCATTGACCCTCGCCGTCTGATCCGACCTTAGCGGTAACAGTTCCGCCGCCTCCGCCGATCCAGCCGGGAGCGCGCACATTGTCAGCGTCCTCCGTTGAGAGGTGGTCGGCAGTAGCCTGCGCATACATATCAAACTCAATGCTGCGAACCTTTGGCAGATTTTCCACACCGAGGAGCTGTGCTGCGTTAATGGTTATCTTCTGCACCTTTGTATCAAGCGGAGCTGTATTATCATCGGTGAATCTGAGCATTTTATTGCCCATGACTTCCTCAACGGAAAGCTCGCCTACCGCAGAATCGGGATCAGTAGTTTTAGCCAAGGCAAAAGAAAAGTCGCCGTCATCGAATGTTACGGCATTAGGGTCGTCACACTCGGTCGGCTCAGGAGGCGGAAGCTCCTCCTCCGTTGTTTCCTCTGCCGTTACAGGCTCAGGAGCGTCGTCCTGGGAGGTTTCAGCCTCGGCAGATCCGGATCCCTGCGTAGCTGAGGACTGACTGTCTTTTTTCGAGTCTCCGCACGAAACAGCAGAAAGTGCGAGGGCAAAAGCGAAAGCTCCCGCAAAATATTTTTTATAGTTCACGTTAAATCTCCTAAACAAGAAAGCCCCCTGTCAGACAGAGGGCTTTTGATTTTTTTGAGCTGCCAAAAGACTAAATTAGTCCTTCTTTCTTGAAACGAAAGCAGCAACGCCTGCAACTGCGATAGCTGCAACTGCTGCACCTACACCGAGGTCGCCTGTACCAGCGGAAGCAACATCGCCCGACTTAGCTGCGGTCGTAGTTTTCTTATCTCCGCCCTTAGCTGCGGTTGTTGTTGTCTTGTCTCCGCCCTTAGCTGCGGTTGTTGTTGTCTTGTCTCCGCCCTTAGCTGCGGTTGTAGTTGTCTTGTCATCGCCACTTGCTGCTGTTGTAGTTGTTACAGTTGAACCAGCAGCAGTTGTTGTAGTTGAAGGCTCATTCTTTGTTACGTTTGAAGTACCGTCTGTATCAAGACCTGAAACTGTGAATACAACCTTAACTTCCTGAGTGATGTTTGTAGCCATAGGAAGATCATAGATCTTAGGCTCTACCCAGTCATTTGTGAGATAAATTCTTGAATAGCCTTCGCCGTTCTCATAGTAGTTTGTATTGATAGCATCTGCGCTTGCTGTGTAATCAAGCTTTGTGCCGTCTATCCAAACCTCATCAACAGAGAGAGAAAGATTCGGGAATGTGTCGATGTTGAAATTGTCAACGCCGTCAGCAGGCTTAATCATAACTGCAAGGAACTGAACTGTGTCAGTACCGCCGTTCTCGGGAACCTTCCAAGTAACCTCATACTGAGCATTTCCGTCGACTGTAGCAACAGTTGAACCAGCAGCTTCCTGATCATCAGCATTCCAACGCTGTTCTGCACCTAAACCACCGCCGATATATGCAACGCCTAAAGCGTCAGCAGCGCTTGCGGAAGAAATGCTCATAGCTGCGAATGATGTAGCAGAAATTGCTGTTGCAGCCACAGCTGCAAGAATCTTATTCATCTTCATCTTAAAAAAACTCCTTACTTAACGCGCGGCAATCACCTATAATACACCGCACTATATATTTTTATATCATCATTGTAACACAAAACATTTTTGATATCAAGTAGCATTTTGCACAAAGTTGGTTCATATCTGATATACATATCCTACACATATCAAAAAAGCGGCTCTATCCAAAACGGTATCATGCAAAGATCACGGTATTTTACCGTATATTCGCGCCTATACCTTTGTTTCCTTGCTGTTCTGGTAAATTATGTTCACAACATCGTTCATCATATCAAACGGACGGACACGCGGCTGTATCTTGACCGAAACATAGGATTTTCCTGCGCCGTTGAACGTTATCTTGCCCTTGTACGCACCTGAAAGTCCCGCTATCTGCTCCGCCGTGAGGTAATCCGTGTAGAAGTACATAGCGCCGTTTTTCTGTGAAATTTCGGTAATTCCAAGATGTGCGGCCTTGTTCCTGAGAAGTGAAACTTCAACCAGTCCCAGAACCGACTTGGGCAGATCGCCGTAGCGGTCGATAAGCTCGTCAATGAGGTCTGCCTTGTCCTCATCGGTGTTGACGGTCATGATCTTGCGGTAGATATCGATTCGCTGATTGAGGCTTGAAATGTAGTTTTCGGGAATGTGCGCGTCTATCTGGATATCCACAAGACACTCCGGCACTTTTTCGGGTTTCTCGCCCTTTTCCTCTGCTATAGCCTCGGAGAGCAGTTTCAAATACATATCATAGCCGACAGCTTCCATATGGCCATGCTGTCTGCCGCCGAGAATACTTCCTGCGCCGCGTATTTCAAGGTCTCGAAGGGCGATTCTGAAACCGCTGCCGAACTGCGTGAACTCTTTCATCGCGTTCAGACGCTTGGTCGCTATTTCAGTCAGAACCTTATCGCGCTTGTAGGTGAAATATGCGTAGCCTCGTCTGTTTGAACGTCCCACACGTCCGCGTAGCTGATAAAGCTGCGAGAGACCGAACCTGTCCGCGTCCTCGATAATGAGCGTGTTAACGTTCGGAACATCTACGCCCGTCTCTATGATAGTTGTACACACGAGAATATCTATCTCGTGCTCAACGAGCTGCTGCCATATATCGGACATCTCCTCCTCGTTCATTCGTCCGTGAGCAACGGCTATCCGCGCCTCGGGAATGAGCTGCTGAAGTCTGTCCGCGCAGCCGAGAATACTCTCGATACGATTGTGAATGTAGTAAACCTGTCCGCCGCGCCTTAACTCGCGCATAATTGCCTGCACAAGCGTTCCGATATTGTATTCGATAACATATGTCTGCACGGGATATCTGTCCTGCGGAGGTTCTTCCAGCACCGACATATCGCGTATACCGCTCATTGCCATATTAAGTGTTCGCGGTATCGGAGTCGCCGAAAGCATAAGGACATCAACGCCGTTAAAGCTTTCCTTGAATTTCTCCTTATGCGCAACGCCGAAACGCTGTTCCTCGTCAATAATGGCGAGTCCGAGATCTTTGAAAATGACCGACTTTTGCAGTATCTTGTGTGTGCCGATGAGAATGTCTACCCTTCCCTGTTTCAGCTTTTTGACTATCTCCTCCTGCTGTTTCGGAGCGCGGTAACGCGAGAGAAGCTCTATATTAACGGGAAAATGCTCGAATCTTCGCAGAGCGGTCTGGTAATGCTGATACGCCAGAACCGTCGTCGGAGCGAGCAGAGCACATTGCTTGCCCGACATGACGCACTTCATTGCCGCACGGAGAGCGACCTCCGTCTTGCCAAAGCCAACATCTCCGCAGAGCAATCGCTCCATAGGGCGCGAACGCTCCATATCGGACTTTATCTCGTTTATCGAGCGCATCTGGTCATCAGTTTCGACATAGGGAAAGCGTTCCTCAAAGTCACGCTGCATTTCATCATCGGGATAGAATGCGAATCCTACGCTTTTTTCGCGTTTCGCGTAAAGCGCGATAAGCTCGTGCGCCATATCCTTTACCGCGCGCTTGACGTTGCTGCGCGTTTTCTGCCACTCGTTGGAACTTAACTTGCTCAGCTTTACACCGCTGTCATCGCGCGGGCCGATGTATCTTGACACCATATCGAGCTGTGTTACGGGAATATAAAGCTTATCCGTGCCTGCATACTGGATAGTTATATAGTCCTTGGTAACGCCCTCAAGTTCAAGCTTGCGGATGCCGATAAATCTGCCTATTCCGTGACCTGAGTGAACAACGAGGTCGCCCTCTGTAATATCTGCAAGAGAGCGTATCTCCTCAGCCTTATTGCGTTTCTTGCGGCGCTTTCGTGACGAGGTATCGAGCGAGCGTCCCTGTGTGATGAGGACTGTCTTGTTTTCGGGATACTCAAAACCGCCGCTGAAACTGCCCGACATAAGGCACACTCTGCGCGGTTTAAGCTCGGTGCATTCAGCATAAAGGTCGCAGTCTATGCCGCGCTCCCTCAGATCCTGCTGAATTATCGGGAGCGTTTTTTCACTTCCTGCGCAGAGAATTATCCTGTAATCGCGGCGCAGGTAATCGTCCATATCCTCGGTAAGCTGCTTCATTTCGCCGCCCCACGAGGCGGTCTGCATAGCCTCAAAGCTGATAAGCTGCCTGAAATCCACACGTTCTCCGCCTTGCAGGAAGTTACTGATAAACAGGCACACACGCTTGTCCGTGAACGACCTTATACGCTCCAGTTCGAGAACATGGCCGTCAAGCCCCTTGCATAGCTGACCGTCCTCAAGCAGTATCTTCACGTCCTCGTTATAGCGGCTCTCAACGCCGCCGGCAGCGTCCATAACAGCCGAATAATCGCTGAACATCACAACTCCGTCAATGTAATCCAGAACCGTTGACGGCTCGCCGTAAACGAGCGGATAATATTTGACGCTGTGCGGAAGAAGTTCTCCCGCGCGGAGTCTGCGAACATCTGCCCCAAGCTTTTCCCTGACAGCCGCAGCACGTTTTCCGCGGGCCTTTTTGCAAAGCTCGTCTATCCTGTCGGCAAGTTCGTTGCAGTCATACATGATCTCGCTTGCAGGCGGAATGTCAATGCTTTCGACCGGCTCAGTCCTTCGCTGTGTTTCCGTCTCGAATTCGGAGATAGAGTCTATCTCATCGCCCCAGAACTCCAGACGCACGGGTCTGTCTGCCTGCACGGGATAGATGTCGAGAATTGAGCCACGAACCGAAAACTGTGAAGCTCCCTCAACCTTTTCACAGCGCTGATAGCCGTTCCTTGTAAGCTCAGCGCACAGCTTGGTGAGGTCTGTCTCCTGCCCCTGTGTGAGGGTGATCCCTGCTGAGATAAGTACATTGCACGGTATAACAGGCTGCATCACAGCCTCAATGCTCGCACAGACCGTGGTGCACTCGTTCTTTGCCGCCTTTGCAAGAGCGGCTATCCTCATGTATTCGTACTCGTGGTTTGAGCTGTCAACAGGTGTGAGCACAAGCTCCTTTGACGGAAAAACGACCGCCTCATTCCTGCCGGACATCATGTTTATATCATCGCAAAGACGGCGCGCTTCAGCCTCGGTCGAAGTGACAACGAGGTTGATTTTTTCGCCGCCGAGAGCCGCTGCAAGCTGCGCCCTGTGTATATGCGAAAGTCCCGTCACAGAGACGGGAGACGTATTATTTCCGATCGCTTCCTGAATGCTCTTAAAGCCCGAAAGTTCGCTGAATAGTTCTTTAAATAGATTCATTGTGTTTCTCCGTTTCGCTGCACTTCATAGCGCTCCGATAAAATAATGTGGAAAAAGCAATATTTCGTTGGCTCGCTATAGACGGCACAGCACAATGATGTACCGTCTGATCGACGAAATAGCCCATATCAGGAATTATACTTGTTCATTGCCTGATCTGTTTTTCCCTGAACCATGAGCTTTATGCACTCGCAGGCATTTTCTGCGGCGGTGTTGAGCTTTTCCATATCCTCTTTGCCGAACTTTCCGAGAACCCACTTGGCAAGGTCATAGTCCGGATGAGGCTTTTTGCCAACTCCCATTTTTATGCGCTCGTAGCTGTCGCTTCCTGTAAGCTCGCATATACTGCGCAGTCCGTTGTGACCGCCATGGCTTCCCTTGCGGCGAATTCGGAGTCTGCCCACATCGAGCGAAATATCATCGCACACAACAATGAGCGACGATACGTCAAGCTTATAGAATTCAAGAGCCTGCACAATGGATTCTCCGCTGTTGTTCATGTAGGTAGTGGGTTTCAGAAGCAGACAGCGCTTGTCGCCAAGCATGACATCGGCAGTCCTGCCCTTAAACTGCATACGGTTTATCTCCTCGCCGCACTGCCTTGCGAGCATATCGAGGACTATAAAACCTGCGTTGTGTCGGGTGTTCTCATACTCCAGTCCGGGATTGCCCAGACCTGCTATCACATATTCTATTTTACCGCGTGCATTCTGCGAATTTGCGGAAATACGGTCGAATACATCAAAAATACTCATACTGTTCCCTCCTTAGTCAAGTCCGTGAATGTAGTCTGTCAGTTCCAGTCCTGCCTGCCGTGCAAGACGGGCGCATTTCTCCATCGGAGCTGTATCGGACAAAGCCGACGGCGTATGCGCATCACAGCCGATAATTGCCGTATTGCCGACCTTTGCGGCAATTTTCAGGAATTTCGCGGAGGTATAGTGCCTGCCCTCGCGGACTCCGAGAAGATTTATTTCAACGGAGATATCCTTTGACTTGAGATAGCGGCAGAGTCGGCTGTATTCCCTGTCATAGACCTCGCTGCTGCCCATGAAATTGTAAAGGTCAGGGTGCGCAACATACTTGTATCGTCCCGACTCCATGCCCTCGATAACAAGGTCGATGTAGCGCTTAAAGTCCGCCTCGCTGTCGTTTTCAAAGCCTGTATACGGAGAATACGGCTCGCGCGCTGTGAAATGCTCGCCAAGGATCATATAATCCACGGGATAATCGGCAAGAAGCCTGTCCTGCGCTTCCATGAGTTCGGGAATATACTCCGCCTCAAATCCAATATATATTTTTATATCGGAGGAATATTCCCTTTTCAGCTCGGTAAGCGATCTGAAATAGTCGTCAAGCTGATCGGGGCGCATTCTTGTACCCGAAAGATAGCCGTCTCCGAACACCCACGGACAATGGTCAGAGAATCCCAGCACCTTCATTCCGTGAGCTATTGCGCTCTCGACATATTCTCTGTCCTCGCCTCTTGCGTGCTGACATCTTTTGGTATGTGTATGATAATTTGCTAACATATGGCCTCCGTATTTTTTCAATAACGCCCAAAAGGCGGTCATAGACCGCCTTACATATTGCTTCTGTTTTCGAGAGCCTTGTAGAGAGTGACCTCATCGGCATATTCAAGGATACCCCCAACGGGAAGTCCGAACGCCAGACGGCTCACCTTAACGCCGAGCGGCTTTAGCAGCCCCGCAATATACATCGCAGTCGCGTCGCCCTCAACGGTCGGATTGGTCGCCATGATGACTTCATTTACTCCGCCCTGTGCGATCCTCGCAAGCAGCTCCTTGATACGCAGGCTGTCGGGAGTAACGCCGTCCATTGGCGAAAGGAGTCCATGCAGAACATGGTACACTCCGTTATACTCTCTTGTACGCTCGAATGCACTTACGTCCTTGGGATTCTCAACAACGCAGATAACGCTCTTGTCCCTGTCGTCATCGCTGCATATCGGGCATATCTCCCTCTCGGTGAGATTCTGACAGCACTTGCAGCAATGCACGTTCTTCTTGGCGTCGATAAGAGCCTGCGCGAAATCCTCTACCTCGTTCTCGTTCATTGACATAACATGATAAGCCAGTCTTTGCGCCGACTTCATGCCTATTCCGGGGAGCGAGGCGAACTTTTCTGCGAGAATGACAAGCGGAAGTGCGTTATGGTCTGCCATTTATCTTAGAATAAGCCGGGGAGAGAAACTCCGCCTGTGATCTGGCCCATTTCAGCCTCAGTAGTTGACTCGATGTTGTTTACAGCCTCATTTACAGCGCTGATGATGAGATCCTGAAGCATCTCGATATCCTCGGGATCAACGACCTCGGGCTTGAGTGTGAGAGACTTGATAGTCTTTTTGCCTGTAAGAACGACCTCAACTGCTCCGCCGCCTGCTGTAGCACTGAAATCTCTTGCCTCGATATCCTCCTGAAGCTCAGTTATCTGATCCTGCATCTTCTGAGCCTGCTTTATCATTGAATTCATATTCTGAGCGCCGCCGCCCATGTTCTTGGGGATTCTTGCTTTCATTTCAAATTCTCCTTTAAAATTAATAATATAAGTTACTTATTTTTATTATCAACAGCAGTTTCGATATTGCTGTCAATTGCTTTTTTTATCAGGCTTTCCGCCATACTTTTCTGCTGGTCGGTCGTTGTTGCACAGCGCGCGCGGATGTGGTAGCGCTGACCCATGACGCGCTCAATTGTGTCGCCGAGAGCGACTGCGTTTTCCCTTACCTTGAAAAGTGTAATGAAGAACCTGTTCTGCGAAGTTATGAAGATAACATTTCCTGCGGTCATTGCGCTTGAACCGTCAAGACTTCCCGCGACTGACGGGCAGACCTTTGCAAACTCAACGAGTACATCACCCCAGCGCTCAAAAGGCTTGAGGTCGCTCGGTTTGAGGCTGCGGATATCTACATTCGGCGCTGGCTCGCTCTCTGCGGCAGGATTTCTCGCTGTGAGCGGAGCTTCCGGCTTTTTTGCAGCCGTCCCCTCGCCGGAAACCACTGTCGGAGCGGAGTTGATTTTATTCTCCAACTGTTTTATTTTATCATATATTTCAGAATTGTCAATACTTTCAGCGCTATTCTTTACATTTGAACACAGCTTTATCAGCATCATTTCAAATTCAACGCGCCTGTTGACAGCACGGCTCATGCGTTCGCGGCAGTCCTGCAAAGCCGAAAGTCTTGCCATGACCGTCCCGATGTCGGTTTTGTCCGCCAAATCTCTGAGCCGCTCCAACTCGTCAGGCATACAAACGATAAGCTTGTCCGCCGTTTCGGGAGAGACCTTTATCAGCATGATGTTTCTTAGCTGGCTCGTCAGTTCCTCACAAAGACGCGTGAGATCCTTTGACATATCGTAGAGAGATGCGGTAATGGACAGAGCCTTCGCCGTATCGCTGTCGGAAACAGCATCAAGCATATCGTAGAGATAATCGCGTCCTGCTATCCCTGCCGAATCTGAAACAGCCGCGGAGTCTATCTTGTCCGCGCAGGCCGAGCACTGGTCAAGGAGCGAAACAGCGTCTCGCATTCCTCCGTCTGCAAGCTTGGCGATCATTGCCGCTCCGTCATCAGTAAGGTCGATATTTTCCTGTGAAGCGATATATTTGAGCCTCTTTGCTATATCTTCCGCCTTGATCCTGCGGAAATCGTACCTCTGACAGCGCGAAACAATGGTTGCGGGAACTTTGTGTATCTCGGTGGTCGCAAGTATGAATTTGACATAATCGGGCGGTTCTTCCATTATTTTCAGCAGAGCATTGAAAGCTCCGGGCGAGAGCATATGCACCTCGTCGATGATGTATATTCGGTATTTGCCGCGCTCGGGAGTGTATATCGCCGCATCGCGCAGATCTCGGATATTGTCAACGCCGTTGTTGGAGGCTGCGTCGATCTCAACTATATCGGTCAGAGCGCCGCTGTCGGCATCGCGGCAGATGTCACATTCAAGGCACGGATTGCCGTCCTTCATATTGCGGCAGTTTACCGCCTTTGCAAGAATTCTCGCACAGGTGGTCTTGCCCGTACCCCTTGAACCCGTAAAAAGGTAGGCATGGGCGGTTTTTCCGCTCATTATCTGATTTTTCAGCGTATCCGTAGTATGCTCCTGCGATATAACATCGTCAAAGGTAAGCGGACGCCACTTTCGGTAAAGAGCCTTATACACTGAACTTCCCCCTTCACTCGGAGCTTTCGGCGCAATTTGTCAGTGCTTTCCGCACTGCCGCCTGAATCTCTTGGTAGTATCTTGTAAAATCGGCTATATTGAACAGCCTGCCTGTAGGGTCTCTCGTCACTGAGGATAGCGTAAACTGCTCCCGCACCCTGCATGGTGCTTAATTTTCCGAAAGACCAGATAAAAAATTCCGGAACATAGATGTGCAGGCTTGCTGCGCACACAAGACGATCCGCTTAATGCTGCTCGGTCTCCCGCCTGACATGGTTCACGGGGTCTTGTTGCACAGGGCCCACACATCTATATTTCGGAATTCTTCCTTAATTTAAAAGCAATTGTCTGTTGCTCCGTCTGAGCCGCGTTGCGCTCCTTGAATATCATACCACAATCTGAGGATTTTGTCAAGGGTCAATCGCTTATTTTTGCAGTCGGCCGCCTCAAAGAATATGTGCCGGAGGATACCGGACAGGACAGAAAAGGCATTCACAAGAACCGTGAATGCCTCAGCCTTTCAAAAAAGTTCTTTGAGCAATAATGGTCTCCTACAGACTCAAGGCGCTCCGCAAAGAGTGAATCCGTCCTCCGTGATCGGTGCAAAACGCGTACAGTAAATAATACTGTTGCTGTCGGCGTTATACATAATAGTGTGGGTTTTCCACACATATGAACCGTCCTTGGTGAGCGTCC
>ENA-UEYI01003037-UEYI01003037.1-human-gut-metagenome-genome-assembly--contig:-NODE-3037-length-10594-cov-6.741371_pt1 | contig 10594 bp, 6 predicted proteins | sample MGYA00242900_ERZ507916 | MGnify/ENA primary metagenome ERZ507916 (study PRJEB26167, sample SAMN06115521) | human gut metagenome | host: Homo sapiens | place: China:Chongqing | collected 2015-09-02...
CTGAGTATGAGCCGTCAAAGGCACAGATCGCAGCAGATTATATAAAGGGTATCCTTGATAATATGGGAATTGACTCCTCACTCAATGTAACTGAAACAGAGGACGGTGCTGTTATCGATATACTCGGTGATACAAGCGGTGCTATCATAGGCAGAAGAGGCGAAACTCTTGACGCTATCCAGTACCTTGCATCTATGACCGCAAACAAGGGCGACAAGGAATACTACCGCATCAATGTTGACTCCTGCGGCTACCGTGAGAAGAGAAAGGCTATCCTTGAAGACCTCGCAGTTAAAATTTCCAAGACCGTTATCAGAACGGGCAGGACTACAACTCTTGAACCGATGAATCCTTACGAGAGAAGAATCAGTCACTCCGCAGTTGCAAACATTGAGGGTGTTACCTCCAAGAGCATCGGCGAAGAGCCTTACAGAAAGGTTTCTATTTCTTCAACAAATCCACGTCCAAGACGTGACGGCAAGACCGGCTACAAGAAGGGCGGCAAGAAAAACGGTGAATACACACCCCGTTCTCTCGATATGATGAAGACCTCCTTTGAAAAGGAATATAAGAAGCCGAAGCCGGAGGACGACCTTATTTCGGGCGACCTTTACGGCAAGATAGATATCTGATAAGCTATTTTATCAATTTTTACCGCACAAATTTATACTGAACACCCTTTTTGTTTGACAAAACCGACAATATAATGAGTGTTTGGTATTTCTTGTGCGGTATTCTAATATTCGGAGGAATTTATGGCAAGGTCAAATACGATAGCCGCCGTTTCCACGCCGAGAGGTGCAGGCGGCATTGCGGTCATACGAATAAGCGGCGATGATGCTTTTTCTATATGCGATAAGACTTTTACGCCGACATCGAGCCGCAGAAAGCCGTCTGAAATAGACGGTTACACCTGCGCCTTTGGCAGGATAGAATATGACGGCGAATTTTTTGACGAATGTGTGCTGACAGTTTTCCACACTCCGAAGTCATACACGGGGGAAAACGTTGCTGAAATTTCCTGTCACGGCGGTATTTTCGTAACGGAGAATATTTTAAAGCTTGTTTTCTCGCTCGGCGCAAGACCTGCTGAGGCAGGGGAGTTCACCAAGAGGGCGTTCCTCAACGGCAAAATGAATCTTATCGAAGCCGAATCGGTCATGGATATAATTTCGGCGGAGGGCAGTGCAAGCCTGCGTTCGGCGGCGGCACTCAAAAAGGGTGCGCTTTTCGGCAGGATAGATGCTGTTTCAAAGTCGCTCTTGCATCTGCTCGGCGAGCTTGCGGCATGGAATGATTACCCAGAGGAGGATATTCCCGAGGTTGATGAAGATACGATGCTCGGGACATTGGAGAGTGCAAAAGTTTCGCTTAATGATATACTTTCGACTTATGATTATGGAAAAATTCTGCGCAGCGGCATCGACACGGCTATCATCGGCAAGCCTAATGTTGGCAAAAGTACGTTGATGAACCTTTTGAGCGGCTGTGAGCGGAGCATTGTTACCGACATTGCGGGAACTACGCGCGATATTGTAGAGGAATCCGTTCGGCTCGGAGATATCGTTCTGCGGCTTTCCGACACGGCGGGAATCCGTGAAACAGAGGATATTGTTGAGGGCTTCGGAGTAAAAAAGGCGCAGGAGAAGATCGATTCGGCTGACCTTGTGCTTGCGGTTTTTGACAATTCGCAGGAGCTGTCACCCGAGGATATTGAAATTTGCGACAAATGCGCAGGGAAAAATGCTGTTGCTGTTATAAACAAGACCGATCTTGAAGCGTCGATAGATGCTGATCTTATACGCACAAAGTTTGCTTCTGTTATTGAAATTTCGGCGAAGTCGGCTGACGGACTTGATAAATTACAGTCTGTACTTACAAATATGTTTAAAACTAACAGTATAAATTCCGGTGCAAGGCTCGCAGACAATATCCAAGAAATGATTGATGTAATAGTGTTACTATCTTTTATCGTTAAACGAAAAAATAAAGAGACTGATGAACAAGATCAATATAACAATCAAATTATAGCCAGAATAGAAAGTCTAATGAACAAAATAGAAAATAAAGTCGCAACTTTCGAACAATTGAGCGAAGGATCCTGTATCTTAATCAGAGAAAGCGTTAAACTTCTTAAAGCCGTATATGCTTATCAATGTTATAAATCAGGTACTACTAATAATGAAAATGTGGCTTTACTTATGGATGTCAGAGGAGCTATGCTAAAAAACGCTATCTCAAGAACGATTTATTATAACTATATGGGACTGATGTATATGAGTAAGGCAACAGAATGTATTAATAAATACTTCAAGTCTTTAAACAAAAAAATTACGACATTTTATCAATAGAAGTAGTCCCTCTACTAAAAGAAATGCAAAAAAGTTCCGAAAAGGATTTGGCTATTATTTACCTCAAGGAAGCTATTCTCAATTTCAATCAGGCTGTACAAACAATCAAAGACGAACTTATGTGGAATGCATTTATACAATACAACAAAGCCCGCGCACAATATATATTATCACTCCTACTTCAATCAAATGATAAGACATGGGAAACGACAATGAAAACAGCAATTGACTATCGGCTAAAATTAGTCATGATATTAAATGATATTTTAGACGAAAACCAAAAGACATACTTTCAAAGAGCGTTCTCTGATCAGCTGAAACTCGCTCAACTTATGTTAATCCGCTTACAGATAGCAAGCAACATGCCCTTTGAATATAATAAATCAATTGATATTGGATGTGATGAATTTTCCAGACTAAAACATATCAAAAACGATATTGAAACATATTTAAAAAGACAAACAATAACAGAATAAAAAACATAAACGACCCGTTCAATGCCAGATATACTTTGAAGGTGATTCTCCGGTAATCTGTCGGAACACACGACTGAAACTGTTGGGGGAGTTAAACCCCACCTCATAAGCCGTCTGTTCGATGTTCATCACATTGTCTGTCAGAATCTCAATGGCTCTGACTACCCGCTGATAATTCAGATAATGCACAAAACGGATACCGGAGTTGGTAAACAAACGAGTAAGGTTTCTCACAGAGAATCCAAAATGAGACGCCACATTCTCAATGGAAAGATCCTTGCCCAGATTAGCCTTGATATATTCCAGAACCGGCAACAGACGGTTGTCGTGGGCTATGATAAAAGGTTGGGTAGGAAAAGATGCCTTCCGGCACACAAGAGGCAACATGCACAAAAAACTCATGGAAAAAGTAAATATTTCCGGTTTTTCTCTCCGAATGACCGATCCCTGCTGACTGATGAACTTAAGATTACGGGCTAACATTTCATCTGTCTGGTAAACTGCGAACCAGTCATTCCTGACCTTCTCAGCATAAAAATAACTTGTCAGCAGAGATATCTGGCGATTATTACTGGAAAGCCGGTGCGAAATACCAGCCGGGATCCAAACCAAATGATGGTCTGTCACAAAATGATTTACCCCTTCCACTTCGATATGCAGTGTTCCCGACAGAATATAAATAATCTGATGACGGTTATGCATATGAAGATACAAATCCACCTCTTCACGTCCCGTGACTTTGGTCAGGATCTCATCGGCAGACATCTTTTCAACCAACAAAAGACGTTCTTCCTGTATAGAGCTGTCTGGCGTAAATTGCATGATTTATTTCTTAATCCGTAAATTAAGAACAAAATTAATGAAACATCTTTGCGCCATCAAATTTTAAACAAAACATTTAATGGAAGAAAGTCGAATAATGGGTAAGGCAGAACTATTCCGCCGCTACCTTACCTTCGGGATTTCCCTGTTCATCATTGCATGCGGAATCAGTGTCATCACCCGGTCTGATCTGGGCACCTCTCCTATCACCAGTGTGCCTTATGTGGCCAGTCTGAACACTCCCATTTCTATGGGAAATTATTTTTTCCTTTTTACAATTGTACTGATCATCCTGCAACTTTTATTACTCGGCAAGAAAGGAATCATGGAACGGAAAATGGAATTGCTCATGCAATTTCCCGTAGCATTTGTACTCTCCTTTTTTACTGACCTGACCATGTGGGCCACTGCGAGCTATAATCCTGACGCCTATTATGTCAAGCTTATCTCACTGGTTATCGGCTGCCTGATTCTGGCATTAGGAATCTGTCTGGAAGTAATTGCCAATGTAACCATGATCAGCGCAGAATACACGATCCAGTTTGCGACTTTACGCCTAAAAAAAGATTTCGGAACCATCAAGATCTGCTTCGACGTAACCCTGGTGTGCGTAGCCCTCCTTTGTTCATGGAGTTTGTCAGGACGTATTGAGGGAGTACGGGAAGGCACTATCATCGCAGCACTCATCACGGGTCCTTTTGTCCGTCTGATCATGCCCCGGCTTGCCTTCATCCGCCAATGGCTCTCAAGTGAAACCACACACGAAGTTCCCTCTGCAAACGGAACAGAACACTTTCCCTGGGTTATCACCATATCCCGCGAATATGGAAGTGGCGGCCATCAGGCAGGAGAACAACTGGCCAGACAACTGGGCATTGCTTTCTATGACAAGGAACTAATCACCCTGGCCGCACAGGAAAGTCATTTCAGCGAAGAATTTATCTCACAAAATGAGCAGAAACTGCCCAGTTCCCTGCTTTACCAGATGATTCTCCAGGACTATGAAGCCCCTTTGGACAAAAGCCTTTCTTATGATGACGCCTTGTTTGTTACCCAAAGCCGGATTATCCGCCGCATTGCCTCCGAGAAGCCTTGTGTCATCGTCGGAAGATGTGCCAACTATATTCTGAAGAACCGTCCCAATACTATCAGCATCTTTTTGTATGCCGACATGCCTCATAAGATCAGCAGAGCCGTTGCCGAGTATGGTATACCGGCAGCAAAAGCTCCGGATATCATTGCCTCAACAGATAAATCACGAAGTGATCACTACTTCCATTATACCGGCCTGCAATGGGGAGATTCCCGAAACTACCATATCACATTCGACACCGGTATCATCCCCATTGCCCAGGTAACTGAAATCATCAGAAATCTGTTGCAGAAAGAAATCAACGAATCCAACCAGTCATAGGAAAACAATCAGAATCATCTAAACAGAATTCATTCTCCAGTCCTGCCTGTACAGCCAGCACATAACAGGTTCAGGACTGGAGTTTGTTTTCATCCAGACAGACCACTGCTTTTTTATTCGCAATTCCCCGATGTTCAATGAGTGCATAATTCCATTCTGACAAGGCAGACCAGCAACACAAATCCCCAATGTACAAGCACTCTCAGGAACTATTCTTGCTATTACTTCCGGAAAGAATCAGGAAGACTTTGGCTAATCAACATATAATATTTACCTTTGTCAGTAATAAACAATCATTTTAAATAATTTACTACCATGAAAAAAAGCTACAAAGGCTGGATTACGGTACTTGGGTTTGCCGGTGCTGTATTCCTCAGTGCATGTAACAGCACATTGACGCAAGTCAAGGAAATATCCATCATTCCGCTTCCCAACAGTATTGTCGAAACCAGTTCAGCATTCGTCCTGCCCGAGAAATGTACAATAGGGGTAACAGACAAAAGCCTGATCCCTGCTGCCGATTATCTCGTAAGCATTCTAAGTAAATCTACCGGCTACCAGTTCTCTGTAACCGAAGGAAAAGGTGACATCAATCTCTCTCTGGCAGATTCCGGAAAAGAAGGAAGCTACAGTTTTGTCTCTACAAAGAATTCCGTATCTATATCCGGAAGCTCCTATGCCGGTGTAATTTACGGTATAGAAACTCTCCGTCAGCTGTTGCCATCAGGCATTGAAAGCAAAGAAGTTGTCAGCAATATGGAATGGGCCATCCCCGCCGTTGAAATAAAGGACAGCCCGAGATTTGGCTGGAGAGGACTGATGCTCGATGTATCCCGCCATTTCTACGATAAAGACGAAGTGAAGGAACTGCTGGATCTGATGGCACTGTATAAGATGAACAAATTCCACTGGCATCTGACAGACGACCAGGGATGGCGTGTGGAAATAAAAAAATATCCTCTTCTCACCGAAAAAGGAGCATGGAGAAAATACAACTCACATGACAAGACCTGTCTGGAGCTGGCCAAAAAGAATGACAACACAGACTACCTCATCCCGGAAGAAAAAATCAGAGTCGTTGAGGGCGATACACTCTATGGCGGATTCTACACCCAGGATGACATCAAGGAAATCGTATCGTATGCACAGGTCAGAGGAATCGACGTCATTCCGGAAATTGACATGCCGGGCCACATGCTTGCCGCAGTAAGCAACTACGACGGTGTATCATGCTTCAAGACCACAGGCTGGGGAACCACATTCTCTTCTCCGGTATGTCCGGGCAAGGAATCTGCTCTTGAGTTCTGTAAAAACGTATACAGCGAAATCATCCCCCTGTTCCCCTACAAATACATTCACATTGGCGGGGACGAAGTTGAAAAAACAAACTGGAAGAAATGTCCGGACTGCCAGAAACGCATCCGCGAAAAGAACCTGAAGTCAGAAGAAGAATTGCAGTCATGGTTCATCCACGAAATGGAAGCCTTCTTCAATTCCCAGGGCAAGGATATGATCGGATGGGATGAAATTCTTGAAGGAGGACTCTCAAAGACTGCAACCGTAATGTGGTGGCGTACATGGGCCAAGGATGCTCCGATGAAAACAACATCTCAGGGCAATCATATCATCTTTACTCCTAACTCTCAGTTCTATCTCGACTATGAACAGGATATAAAATCACTGCCCAACATCTACAACTACGATCCTTCGGCTGAATTTGAACAGCAGCCCGAACTGATCAATCAGGTACTCGGCGTACAGGGAAATATCTGGTGCGAATGGATTCCTTCAAGAGAACGTATGCTGTACATGGCTGCTCCGCGTATGTTGGCCATCGCTGAATTAGGATGGAGTGATCCCAAACAGAAAGACTGGGATGGATTCAAGAACAGACTTTCCGATCAGTTTGAACGCCTGAACGTGATGAACGTAAATTACCGCATTCCGGATCTGGAAGGTTTCTATAAGACCAATGTATTCATAGGTGAAGGTGAAGTGAAGATTTCATGCATGGATCCCAGTGCGGAAATCCATTACACAACCGACGGAAGTGTTCCCACACTGAACTCGCCCAAATACGACGGTAATCTGAAAGTTACTGAAACAACTGAGTTTACTTTCCGTACCTTCCGTGCCAACGGCAAACCATGTGATACCTTTACTACCAAGTTCATAAAAGGCGAGTTCTCACCGGCCTCATCCGAAACTCCGGCCGGAAAAGGACTTGAAGCCGTATGGTATGACTTTAAGGGCAACAAATGTGCAGACATAGACAAAGCCTCCAGGAAAGGCAGCTACAATGTGACTGAAGTTTCCATACCTGCAGAAGCAAAAGGAAATATCGGCCTTGTCATCAAGGGATTCATCAACGTTCCGGAAGATGGCATCTATACGTTTGCCCTGACTTCCGACGACGGCAGTACGCTGGTCATCGACGGTGATCCGGTTATAGACAACGACGGTCCTCACGGTCCCCGCGAAGTCATCGGCCAGAAAGCCTTAGCCAAAGGATATCATCCGATAGAGGTAAGATACTTTGACAGCAACGGCGGTATGCTCAAAATGGAAGTAAGAGACAGCAAGGAAAATGTAATTCCTGTTGACGGCTTATTTGCCAAATAAGATCCACGGAACACTCCCGTGACAGACATAACAGAACTTCAGCAGAGACTGTTTCTAATCAGAGATGGTCTCTGCTTCTTTTTACAGGCACCTGCCCGTTCTCTTTCGGTTCCTGCCTGCCGTCATATCAAAGCGGTAAGGAGATCGTGAACTCACTGCCACTGCCTTCCGTACTTTTCACAGAGATGGTGCCGTCCTGCAACTGTACGACCTGCCAGACAAAGTTCAATCCCAGACCAAAGCCCGAAGCTCCGGTAGTATGGCTTCCGGAGGCGACACGTTCAAACCGGTTGAATATCTTCATCTGCTGATTCTGAGGAATACCGATACCGTTATCTCCTACCTTTATTTGCAGGACACCACCGGCAGCAACTTCTGCCGAAAGCCGGATGCGCACTTCCTTTCCGGAATACTTCAAGGCATTGTCCACCAGATTGGACAGGACCTCCTGCAGGCAGAAGGGATCGGCCGTAACCCGGAGATCTTCAGAACATACGACATCGAACTCCACAGGCTTGGAAGCCTTCAGCCGAAACTTCGTCACCAGATCATTGAACAACGGCAATATGGCCATACGGACCGGATGAAGCTGCAGCTCGCCACGCTCTATTTCAGTCAACATGACCACACGCCCCGAAAGGGTGAGCAAGCGGACACATTCGTCGTTCATCGCCTGACCTATCTTTTCCATTTTCTCAGGTTTGTCAGCCAGTCTGCCACTTTCCAGCATTTGAGTCCCCATCAGAATCGTCTGCAAAGGTGACTTCATATCGTGAATCATCGAATAAGTGAAATCCTTCCGGAACTGCTCCAGCCTGCGTTGCTGTCTCCAGGCACGCCACAACAGGACAATACACAGCAAACAGAATACAAAGACCATTCCCAAAGGCAGAAACAGATACCACACCGAATGAATGACAGTCATTACCGAACCGGGAACTACTCCCTGCACACATTCAGAACCGTCTTCCGTAAGGTGTAAGGGAGTTGTAACGAAACTGCCCCGCTGAATACTGGCATCACCAGTCTGACTGATCACCTGATCTGCGGCAGGACGCAGTATGCGGACACCGCTCCGTACATTCAGGCCAGCCTCAGACAAAAAGGAATGAAACAGCGAATCCATGCGCGACATATCAGGAGGAACAGCAACAGGCCGTTCATTGATTAACTGCTGTGTACCATAGGCCCGGTAAAGACGAATCCCCTCACTCAGGTCCATCGACTTGCGGGATACATAAATTCCATTGATGGAAGTCGGAGTAGCAGGAACATATATAACACTGTCGTTTTCATCGGTCGTTTTCCGATACAGGACGGAAGTCAGGGAATCGGTCTGATAACGAAAATAATCTGTCATCCCAGTTATAAACGACTTACGGGTTCCCCGCAGATGGTTTACATCCAGCGAGCGGGTATGGCGCAAGTCATTTTCTTCCACAAAAGCCTCTTCAAAGCATACCTGCACCTCATGGTTCATGATTTGCCACTGCTCACTGTAAATGTATTTACCCCAGAGTGCAGGCAGAATGAATGCCAGCGGTATCATACTCCACGACAACCGATGCAACCACACAAAGCGGTGTGAACGCAGACGTGCATGCTCCTGTTTGGCACGGGTCAGCGTAGCTTCCGTATCTGCCAGTACCTGCTGCCCCTGTTCACGGGCTTCTGCCCAGCAGGATGCATGCAAATAGGTCTCCATCTTCCGGACAGGTTTAGCCATCTGTTCGGCCAGGCGATAAAAATCTTCACACTGACGTTCGACATCATGCCGCAAGTTTTGCAGCAAGCGCATACGCAGGGCAATGGTTCCTGTCAGCAGAACGGCAATAAGAAAAGTCAGTCCGGGAAACAACAGATTCGACGGATGATCAAAATATTGTTGATCCACAATAGCTTCTACGGCAATTCCTTTCCCCTGATGCAGAAAGGCACGGGGCGAAGTCAGCACACCGATTCCTTCCTGATCGGGTAATGCGATTCCGGCAGGAGAAGTCTGCAAGGTCTGCCCCGTCGCTGCATCCAGTTTACGGATATAGATACTTCCCTCCACTCTTTCATTCTCCAATATACGGCCTAACGTCAGACGGATCGAATCAAGTGAGGTCTCCGGCAGTCCGTAACCATCCTGTAAGACTACTGAAGTCTGCTCTGCATAATAAAACTGACGGTCTTCATCATTCAGACGCAGGCTGTCGGGAGCATACACCATGTGCGTCAGTGTTCCTTCCGCATAAGGCAGACGATTTACCTGTGCATCCGTCACCAGTATAAAGGTTTCTTTAAAACTTGAGGCCAGAACAGCTTCCGTCTTCTGCATCTGAGTATGGTAGGCAAACCACACACCTGCCTGCTGAAAAAGAATGATCAGCAGCAACGTGCAAAAGGAAAGGCCGAGGATATGTTTCACATTCATTGAGTCAAGATATAAAAAATCACATCTGCAAAGATATTGCTTTTTCAGAGAAACCTATCCATGAGATACTCTTTTCGGGATTCTTCGTCAATTGATTTATGAACTGCGCTTCTCCGGCCGGACAATTTCCCGGCATCGAAAGGACAAATCACCGGCATGATACAGACGACTCAGCTGTTTCGTCTTGAAGAAACTTTTGTATCGTGCTGGTGGAACTTTTATTTTGTCCTAGTGGAACTTTTGTTTTCTGCTGGTGGAACTTTTATTTTGTCCTGAAGAAACTGGAATAACGACCGGATAAAGAGAGAAAAATTACAGGACGTTTCCGGCAAATCTTACATTATAAAACAAAAAAACTCTCGTAAATATATAAATTTACGAGAGTTCAGCAATTCATATTCACTTGATTTATCGCGGAAGCTGGGGGATTCGAACCCCCGGTACGGTTACCCGTACGGCAGTTTAGCAAACTGCTGGTTTCAGCCACTCA
>ENA-UEYI01003038-UEYI01003038.1-human-gut-metagenome-genome-assembly--contig:-NODE-3038-length-10593-cov-6.137790_pt1 | contig 10593 bp, 7 predicted proteins | sample MGYA00242900_ERZ507916 | MGnify/ENA primary metagenome ERZ507916 (study PRJEB26167, sample SAMN06115521) | human gut metagenome | host: Homo sapiens | place: China:Chongqing | collected 2015-09-02...
TGCACCCGCGCACAGATCGTCACCTTCCTGTGGCGTGCTGCCGGTTCTCCCGAACCCAAGAGCATGAGCAGCTTCTCTGATGTTTCTGCGGACAGCTATTATGCTAAGGCAGTTGCGTGGGCGGTGGAGAACGGTATCACCACAGGAACGGGCGATGGCAAATTCAGTCCTGACGCCACCTGCACCCGTGCCCAGAGCGTGACTTTCCTGTTCCGTGCCATTGGTAAGCTGGTCGATAGCAAGGCAGAGTTCAGCGATGTTCTTACCGATAGCTACTATGCAAACGCTGTGGCATGGGCGATGGAGAACGGCGTCACAAACGGCATTGGTGATGGCCTGTTCGGGCCAGACAATAGCTGCACCCGCGCACAAATCGTTACTTTCCTTTTCAGAGCCTATCAGGGCAAGTAAGGCGAATCGGCAATCCAATAAAAAGCTCCCGCTGAGATCATCCTCGGCGGGAGCTTTTTACTCTGCACGGCAGGGAATTGGCGTGGAACATTGCTGCAATGCGAATACTTGACGTATATACTGAAAGCTATTATGCTTTTACTATCAAAAGCTGCGTGAAAGTCTGTTGCTTCGGATCGTGGGGCGGCAAAGCGGATACGGGAACAGCTTTTGATACGGAACGACCTGCTCTCCAGCGTTATGACGGGACATAAGTGCATCCGAGAATGGTAGATTGGTCGTGCGTATAGGACGGAATTGTCATCCTGCGTATTTTCGGTGAGATGACCTTATGGGCAAAGGTTCCGTCATCCGTCAGAAGAAGCAGGCCGGTCGTATCCTTGTCCAGCCGTCCGACCGGAAAAAGGCCCCGCCGCTTCCAGTCCTCCGGCATAGCGTCTACGACCGTCGGCTTGCGCGGGTCGCGCGTGGCCGTCAGCACGCCGGCCGGCTTATTGAGCATGATATAGATATGTCCCGGCCCGTCGATCTGCTCGCCGTCAACGGTGAGAGAGACGGCTTCCGGGGCGAACTTCGCCGCGGGGTCGGCGCACGGCGTTCCGTTTACGGCCGCGCGTCCGCGGCGGATGATCTCCCGCGCCTGACTGCGCGAGCAGAGACCGGTATCGGTGAGGATCTTGTCAAGACGGACGAGCGGCATATTGCTTTCCTTTCTTCCATACATTGGATCGGGGGTGATTTACGATGCGAAAAACTACACCGGCACGCCGGAAAGGCGCTGTGAAGGTGATACTGTTCGGCGTGCTCGCCGCGGCGGTGATTCTCCTCGCCGGAGCGCTCGGACGGCGCAGCGCGGATACAGCGATCCGCGCCGGAACGAACGAAGAACGGATCGCCTATCTGCAGTCGCTCGGCTGGGAGGTCGAGCCGACGCCGATCCTTGAGCAGGAGATCACGATGCCGAAGGAATTTCCGGATGTTTTGACGCAGTACAACGAGCTGCAGCGCCAGCAGGGATTTGATCTGGAAGAATACGCCGGGAAAAAGCTGACGCTCTACACCTATCGGATCACGAACCATCCCGACGCGGAGGAAGCGGACGCCTCGCTCTATGTGTACCGGTCGGAACTGGTCGGCGGCGACGTGCATTCCACGTCTTTCACCGGGTTTATGACGGCGCTGCGTTAAAGCTTCAAGATGTACAAAATGGCTGACAGCAAAGCTGCCAGCCATTTTTGTTTACGAAAAGCGAATTACTCGTTGATGCCGATGACAACACCGGAGCCGACGGTACGGCCGCCCTCGCGGATAGCGAAGCGGAGGCCGTTCTCGATGGCGATCGGGGTGATCAGTTCGACGTCCATGTCAACGTTGTCGCCGGGCATGCACATCTCAACGCCTTCGGGAAGGGTGATGACGCCGGTAACGTCGGTGGTACGGAAGTAGAACTGGGGACGGTAGTTGTTGAAGAACGGGGTGTGACGGCCGCCCTCTTCCTTGGACAGGACGTAAACCTGGCCCTTGAACTTGGTGTGGGGGTGGATGGACTTCGGAGCAGCGAGAACCTGGCCACGCTCGACGCCCTTCTTGTCGATGCCGCGGAGCAGGCAGCCGACGTTGTCGCCAGCCTCGGCGAACTCGAGGGTCTTGTGGAACATCTCGGTGCCGGTGACGGTGGTCTCCTGGGTGTCCTTGATGCCGACGATCTCAACCTTATCGCCAACCTTGACGGTGCCACGCTCGACACGGCCGGTAACGACGGTGCCACGGCCGGAGATGGTGAACACGTCCTCGATGGGCATCAGGAACGGCTTGTCAGCGGCACGGTCCGGAGTCTTGATCCAGGTGTCAACAGCGTCCATGAGCTCCCAGATGCAGGCATACTCGGGGGCCTTCGGATCGGTGGAGTCGGAGATCAGAGCGTTCAGAGCGGAGCCCTTGATGATCGGGGTGTCGTCGCCCGGGAAGTCGTACTTGTCGAGCAGCTCACGGACTTCCATCTCGACGAGCTCGAGCAGCTCGGGATCGTCGACCTGGTCGACCTTGTTCAGGAACACCAGCACGTACGGAACGTTAACCTGGCGGGCGAGCAGCAGGTGCTCACGGGTCTGAGCCATCGGGCCGTCGGAAGCAGCGATAACGAGGATCGCGCCGTCCATCTGAGCAGCGCCGGTGATCATGTTCTTGATATAGTCGGCGTGGCCCGGGCAGTCGACGTGCGCATAGTGGCGGCCCTTGATCTCGGTGCCGTCGGCGCCGATGCGGTCGTCGGTCTGGTACTCAACGTGAGCGGTGTTGATCGTGATGCCACGAGCCTTTTCTTCCGGAGCCTTATCGATCTGGTCGTAGGCGGCGAACTCGGCGCTGTTCGGGTCAGCCAGGGACAGAACCTTGGTGATCGCAGCGGTCAGGGTGGTCTTGCCGTGGTCGATATGGCCGATGGTGCCGATATTGACATGGGGCTTGGTTCTATTGTACATCTGCTTTGCCATTAGAATATCCTCCTAATTCTAAAATAATGTCGTGACTTACTCTCTTATAAGGCACATTGTGCCGGTTGCGCAGGTCAGTTGCTGCCGTGGATGATCTTCTCCTGAAGCGACTTCGGCAGCTCTACGAAGTGGCTGGGCTCCATGCTGTAGGTCGCGCGGCCCTGCGTTTTGCTGCGCAGATCGGTCGCATAGCCGAACATGGATGCCAGCGGCACGTTTGCAGTGACGATCGCCGCACCGTTGCGGATGTCCGTGCCGGCGATCTGACCGCGGCGGGCATTGATATCGCCCATGACGTCGCCCATATAGCTTTCCGGCGCCGTAACGACGACCTTCATGATGGGTTCGAGGAGCGTCGGGCCGGCCTTCTGGCAGGCCTCCTTGAATGCCATGCTGCCGCAGATCTTAAACGCCATCTCGGACGAGTCGACCTCGTGATACGAGCCGTCGAGCAGCGTGACTTTCACGTCCACGACCTCATAGCCCGCAAGCACACCGGCCTGCATCGCGCCCTGGATGCCCTGATCCACACAGGGGATAAACTCTTTCGGGATCGCACCGCCGGTGATCTGGTTGATGAACTCGTAGCCCTTGCCGGGTTCGTTGGGTTCCACCATGAGCTTGACGTGTGCAAACTGGCCTTTGCCGCCGGTCTGGCGCGCGTAGCGCGTGTCCACCGTAGCGGCCTTGGTGACGGTCTCCTTGTAGGAAACCTGAGGTCTGCCGACATTCGCCTCGACGCGGAACTCGCGCAGAAGGCGATCGACGATGATCTCCAGATGGAGCTCGCCCATGCCGGCGATGATGGTCTGGCCCGTTTCCTCGTCCGTGTAGGCCTTGAAGGTGGGGTCTTCCTCGGCAAGCTTGCCGAGGGCGATGTCCATCTTCTCCTGACCGGCCTTGGTCTTGGGCTCGATTGCTACGCGGATGACCGGTTCCGGGAACTCCATCGACTCGAGCACGATCGGGTACTTTTCGTCGCAGAGCGTGTCGCCGGTCGTCGTATTCTTGAGGCCGACCGCCGCCGCGATGTCACCGGAATACACCTGCGTGATATCCTCACGGTGGTTGGCATGCATCAAAAGGATGCGGCCCAGACGCTCGCGCTGGCCCTTGGTGGAGTTCAGGACGGACTTGCCGGCTTCGATCGTGCCGGAATAGACACGGAAGAACGCCAGACGGCCGACGTAGGGGTCGGTCATGATCTTGAAGGCCAGAGCGGAAAACGGCGCGGAATCGTCCGCAGCGCGGTGCTCGACCTCATCCGTCTTGGGCACCGTGCCGGTGATCGGCGGGATGTCCATCGGGGACGGCATATAATCGACGATGGCGTCCAGCAGCTTCTGCACGCCCTTGTTCTTGTAGGACGTGCCGCACACGATCGGGACGAACTTGACCTGCGTCGTGGCCTTGCGGATGGCCGCCTTGATCTTTTCGGTGGGGACTTCCTCACCTTCCAGATACATCTCCATGATCTCGTCGTCGAAATCGGCGACGGCCTCAAGGAGCTGCGTGCGGTACTCTTCGGCCTCGGCGCGCATATCCTCGGGGATCTCCTCGACGCGCATATCCTTGCCAAGATCGTCGTAGTAGACGTCCGCCTTCATCTCGAGCAGGTCGATGATGCCGCGGAAGTCCGCCTCGGAGCCGATCGGCAGCTGGATCGGAACAGCGTTGCAGCGCAGGCGCTCGTGCACCATGTCGACAACGTTGTAGAAGTTCGCGCCCATGATGTCCATCTTATTGACGTAGATCATGCGGGGAACATTGTAGTGGTCAGCCTGTCTCCAGACCGTCTCGGACTGCGGCTCCACGCCGCCCTTGGCACAAAGGACCGTCACGCAGCCGTCGAGCACGCGCAGGCTGCGCTCGACCTCAACGGTGAAGTCGACGTGGCCCGGGGTGTCGATGATGTTGATGCGGTTACCCTTCCAGAAGCAAGTGGTCGCAGCGCTCGTGATCGTGATGCCGCGCTCCTGCTCCTGCGCCATCCAGTCCATGGTGGCGGTGCCTTCATGGGTCTCACCGAGCTTGTGGTTGACGCCCGTGTAGAACAGAATGCGTTCCGTCGTGGTCGTCTTACCGGCGTCGATGTGCGCCATGATGCCAATGTTTCTTGTGTTTTCAAGGGAATATTGTCTGGGCATAATTGATAGCTCCTAGTCGGAAGATTACCAGCGGAAGTGTGCGAACGCCTTGTTGGACTCGGCCATCTTGTGCGTGTCTTCGCGCTTCTTCACAGCAGCGCCGGTGTTGTTGCAGGCATCCATGATCTCGCCTGCGAGGCGCTCCTTCATGGTCTTTTCGCTGCGCTTGCGGGCATAGCCGGTCAGCCAGCGCAGGCCGAGCGTCTGGCGTCTCTCAGGACGCACTTCCATAGGAACCTGGTAGGTCGCGCCACCGACGCGGCGGGCCTTGACTTCGAGGCTCGGCATGATGTTGTTCATGGCTTCGGTAAACGCATCGAGCGGTTCCTTGCCGGTCTTTTCCTTGATGATGTCAAAAGCATCGTACACGACCTTCTGAGCAACACCCTTTTTGCCGTCGAGCATCACGCTGTTGATGAGCTTGGTCACCAGAACACTGTTGTACATCGGATCCGGCAAAATTTCTCTTTTGGGAACGTTACCTCTTCTGGGCACTATACTTCCCTCCTTCATTAAAAAATGACTTCACAGGTACTCGAAGATGCGGTGCATCTCCGTCTGCGCCCCGGGGTTAACGAATACATATATATCAGTTAACAACAGGGCAAAATTTGCTGTTGGAACTTACTTCTTTCCTGCCTTCGGCCGCTTGGCACCGTACTTGGAACGGGCCTGCATACGTCCGGAAACGCCCTGCGTATCGAGCGTGCCGCGGATGATGTGGTAACGAACGCCAGGAAGGTCCTTGACACGGCCGCCGCGGATCATAACGACGCTATGCTCCTGCAGGTTGTGACCGATGCCCGGGATGTAGGCGGTTACCTCGTAGCCGTTGGTCAGACGCACACGGGCGATCTTACGCAGAGCGGAGTTCGGCTTCTTAGGAGTGGAAGTACGAACGGCGGTGCACACGCCTCTCTTCTGGGGAGAAGGCAGATCGGTGGTCTTGTTCTTCAGGGTGTTCAGACCGTGCTGAAGGGCGGGAGAGGTGGACTTGTAAGTCGCCTGGCTGCGGCCCTTGCGAACCAGCTGATTAAAAGTAGGCATGGTTTTCCTCCTTTCCTCGAAAATGGATCTATTTATACGATGCCAAAAAACAGCATCGGATAAACCGTGATTCTGCCGGAAAAATTTCAGGAAATCCCGGCCATTTTTGTGCTTTTTACACAGGCATGACAAATCCGTGGGCGCACGCCCACGCAAAATAGGATTTTAGCATATTGCACAAGATTCGTCAAGCATTTTTATTCAAGACGGAAGCGAAAATTTCACCGGGATATGCAGGCATATCCCGGTGAAACGCTTGGTTTTTGGTCGTTTAAAGCGCGTTGGAGATGTTGGCGAGATCGGACAGATCCACGCCGTCATCCTCGGGCTCTGCGGGGGCCGCCGGCTCCTCATTCGTCTCAAAGTTGCGGTAGCAGGCAAGGCCGCTGCCGGCGGGGATGAGCTTGCCGATGATGACGTTCTCCTTCAGGCCGACGAGATGGTCGATCTTGCCCTTGATGGCGGCATCGGTGAGCACCTTCGTGGTCTCCTGGAAGGACGCGGCCGACAGGAAGCTCTCCGTAGCGAGCGACGCCTTCGTGATGCCCATGAGGACATGCTCGGCCGTGGCGGGCACGAGGTCGGTCTCCCCTGCCGCGATGCGCTCGGCGATGGCGCGGTTGGCCGCACGGAACTCGTGCAGGTCCACGACAGCGCCGGACAGCAGATCCGTGCTGCCGGAATCGTCGATGCGGACCTTGCGCATCATCTGGCGGACGATGATCTCGATGTGCTTATCGTTGATGTCAACGCCCTGCTGACGGTAGACCTTCTGGACCTCCTGAATGATATACTGCTGGCAGGCGTCCACGCCGCAGATGCGCAGCACGTCATGCGGGCTGTACGCGCCGCTCGAGAGCGGCTGGCCCTTCGTGACCGTGTCGCCGTTGGCAACGAGAATGCCGGCAGAGTACGGCAGGTTGTAGGTGACGGTCTCGCCATCGACCGGGTTGGTGATCGTGACGGCGTAGATGGAGGTCTTCTTCGTCTCCTCGACGCTGACGATGCCGGGGATCTCGGTGAGGGTGGCCATCTTCTTCGGCTTGCGCGCCTCGAACAATTCCTCAACACGCGGGAGGCCCTGCGTGATATCGTCGCCGGCGACGCCGCCGGTGTGGAACGTACGCATGGTCAGCTGCGTGCCCGGCTCGCCGATGGACTGGGCGGCGATGACGCCGACCGCCTCGCCGGCGTTGACCGGCTGGCCGATGGCCAGGTTGATGCCGTAGCACTTGGCGCAGACGCCGCTGCGCGCCTCGCAGGTCATGACGCTGCGGATCTTGACTTCCTCAATGCCGTGCTCCTCGAGCACCTTGGCATCGTCGGGCATGAGCATATGGTCGGTATCGAACAGCACCTCGCCGGTCTTGGGCGACACGACGGGCTCGGCCGGGTAGCGGCCGTGGATGCTCTCGCCGAGGCTCTGGACCTCCTGTCCCTTGTCGAACACGGCGCGGGCCATGATGCCGTCGGTCGTGCCGCAGTCCTCCTCGCGGATGATGACATCCTGCGAGACATCGACCAGACGACGGGTCAGGTAACCGGAGTCGGCGGTACGCAGTGCGGTATCGGCCAGGCCCTTACGGGCGCCTCGGGACGAGATGAAGTACTCGAGGACGGACAGGCCTTCGCGGTAGTTGGCCTTGATCGGGATCTCGATGGTCTTACCGGCGGTGTTCGCAATCAGGCCGCGCATGCCGGCGAGCTGACGGATCTGCGCCATGGAACCACGGGCGCCGGAGTCCGCCATCATATAGATTGGGTTGAACTCATCGAGGCAGTTCTGCAGGGCCGAGGTGACGTCCTTCGTGGTCTTTTCCCACTCGGACACGGCCAGACGGTAGCGCTCGTCCTCGGTGATGAAGCCGCGCTTATACTTCTTCTCGATGGCGATGACCTTCTTCTCCGTGGCGGAGATGAGGGTCTTCTTCTCCTCCGGGACGGTCATGTCCGCGATGGAGATCGTGATGGCGCCGATGGTGGAGTACTTATAGCCAAGGGCCTTGACGTTATCGAGCACCTCGGTCGCAACGGTGAAGCCGTGCTTCTCGATGCAGCGGTCGATGATCTTGCCGAGCTGCTTCTTGCCGACCTTGAAGCTGACCTCAAGGTCGAACATGTGCTCGGGATCGGTACGATCCACGTAGCCGAGATCCTGCGGGATGGGCTCGTTGTAGATGATACGGCCGACGGTCGTCTCGATCGTGCGGTGCAGTGTCTCGCCGTTGACCTCGCGCGCAACGCGCACCAGGATCGGCGCGTGCAGACCGACATCGCCGTAGTTGTAGGCCATAATGGCCTCGTTCGGGTCGCGGTAGACCTTGAGCGGCTTATAGCGCGGGAGCTTGCCGTCCTCGGCCTCGGCCTTCTTCTGCGCGGCGACAAAATCATCTGCGTCGACGATCTCATTGACTGGCAGGTCGGTATCGCCGGCGTCGGTCACGAACACCTGCTCGGCGCCCTTCTCGGCCTTGCCAAGGCGGACATAGGTCAGGTAGTACGCGCCGAGGATCATATCCTGCGTCGGCACGGTGACGGGGTGGCCGTCCTGCGGGCGGAGGAGGTTGTTGGCAGAGAGCATGAGAATACGCGCCTCAGCCTGCGCCTCCGCGGACAGCGGGACGTGGATCGCCATCTGGTCGCCGTCGAAGTCGGCGTTGAACGCGGTGCAGCACAGGGGGTGCAGCTTGAGCGCGCGGCCCTCGACGAGCACGGGCTCGAACGCCTGAATGCCCAGACGGTGGAGCGTCGGTGCGCGGTTGAGCATGACCGGGTGGTCTTTGATGACGACTTCGAGTGCGTCCCAGACCTCGGTGCGCTGCTTGTCGACCATTTTCTTGGCGGACTTGATGTTGTTGGCAACACCGTCCTCCACCAGCTTTTTCATAACGAACGGACGGAAGAGCTCAATCGCCATTTCCTTCGGCACGCCGCACTGATAGAGCTTCAGGTCCGGGCCAACGACGATAACGCTTCGGCCGGAGTAGTCCACGCGCTTGCCGAGCAGGTTCTGACGGAAGCGGCCCTGCTTGCCCTTGAGCATATCGGACAGGGACTTGAGCGCGCGGGAGTTGGCGCCGGTGACGGCGCGGCCGCGGCGGCCATTGTCGATCAGGGCGTCAACGGCTTCCTGCAGCATGCGCTTCTCATTGCGGACGATGATGTCCGGCGCATTGAGCTGCATGAGGCGCTTGAGACGGTTGTTGCGGTTGATGACGCGGCGGTACAGGTCGTTGAGGTCGGACGTGGCGAAACGGCCGCCGTCGAGCTGGACCATGGGGCGGATCTCGGGCGGGATGACCGGCAGGATATCAATGATCATCCACTCCGGACGGTTGCCGCTGCGGTGGAAGGCCTCGACGACCTCCAGACGCTTGACGATCTTTGCCTTCTTCTGGCCGCTGGCTTCCTCAAGCTCGGCGCGCAGCTGCTCGGAAAGCTTGGCGCAGTCAATCTGCTGCAGGAGCTTCTTGATGGCCTCGGCGCCCATGCCGGCCTCGAAATCGTCCTCATACTTCTCGCGCATGTCGCGGTACTCTTTTTCGGACAGAATCTGGCAGCGCTGCAGCGGCGTCATGCCGGGGTCAGTGACGATGTACGCACCGAAGTACAGCACCTTTTCCAGCACGCGCGGGGTCAGATCGAGGATCAGGCCCATGCGCGACGGGATGCCCTTGAAATACCAGATGTGGCTCACGGGCGCGGCCAGCTCAATGTGGCCCATGCGCTCGCGGCGGACCTTTGCGCGCGTGACTTCCACGCCGCAGCGGTCGCAGATCTTGCCCTTGTAGCGGATCTTCTTATACTTGCCGCAGTGGCACTCCCAGTCCTTCGTGGGTCCGAAAATGCGCTCGCAGAACAGGCCGTCACGCTCGGGCTTGAGCGTGCGGTAGTTGATGGTCTCGGGCTTTTTCACTTCGCCGGAGGACCAGGAAAGAATCATTTCAGGGGAGGCAATGCCGATCTGAATTGCATCAAACGGGGTGTAGCTCATGTTTTATTCCTCCTCCTTATCAGAATCGTCCGTATAGTCATCGTCGTCGCCGGCATCGCCGAAAGCGCCGAGACTGTTGTCTTCCTCCACCGGTACGTCTTCGATCGTGAAGCCGCTGCCGGTGATCTCATCATCGTCGGACTTGTAGGACATCTCATCGCGCATACCCGGGATGTAATCGTCCTCGTCGTCCTTGAGTTCGATCTCGTCGCCGTTCTCGTCGAGGATGCGGACATCCAGGCACAGGGACTGCAGCTCCTTGATGAGCACCTTGAACGACTCCGGCACGCCCGGCTGCGGGATGTTCTCGCCCTTGACGATGGCTTCATACGTGCGCACGCGGCCGGTCACGTCGTCGGACTTCACCGTCAGGATCTCCTGCAGGGTGTAAGCCGCGCCGTAGGCCTCGAGCGCCCAGACTTCCATTTCGCCGAAGCGCTGGCCGCCGAACTGCGCCTTGCCGCCGAGCGGCTGCTGCGTGACGAGGCTGTACGGGCCGGTG
>ENA-UEYI01003052-UEYI01003052.1-human-gut-metagenome-genome-assembly--contig:-NODE-3052-length-10555-cov-6.231342_pt1 | contig 10555 bp, 8 predicted proteins | sample MGYA00242900_ERZ507916 | MGnify/ENA primary metagenome ERZ507916 (study PRJEB26167, sample SAMN06115521) | human gut metagenome | host: Homo sapiens | place: China:Chongqing | collected 2015-09-02...
ATGAAAAGATCTTCCAACCCGGTCAGTCAATCCCTGTTAAAGCAAAAGAAGGATGGCTATTAATTATTGAATCTAAAAAATAAACTAAAACAAATGAAAAAAATATATCCACTTATCTTTTCTCTAGCTGTATATGCTGGAGAATGTATGGGACAGGCCAATGGTCAAAACGGCTTGAATCAATTATGTAACATCTACCAAGAGGTTACAAAAGTTTTGAATTGCGTTAAATCTGTAGGTGACTCTCGCGATGCATTGACTAAACTTGAAAAACTGACACAACAGAACAAAGACGTAAAGACTGTTCAGGAAGCGCTTAACTGGAGTTATGATACATGTCCAAAAGAACAGAAAAATGTGTATGAAAAAGCTTTGAAACAGCAGGCTGAAATGAAAGATGCCATCAAGCGTTTGTCTATGTCGGGCATACTGCAATCAGAACAAGTGGGTTCGGCTATCAGTCAATTCGCAAAACAATTTGCCATAAGAGATTTAGTCTACGATGAACGCATTGGAAATGAAGGCGCACCGAATGAAACCTTGGAAGCGCGTAACAAACGAATGAAATGGTGGAGAGACGGCAAGTTTGGTATGTTTATCCATTATGGACTTTATTCTGGATTGGCCGGAGAATTCCAAGGAAAACAATATGAAGGATGTGTTGAGTGGATTCAAATGCAGTCGGGTGCTGATTTTGATACTTACAAAAAAGAAGCTCTACCACGATTCAAACCTCAGAGCGGCATGGCTGAGCAATGGGTTAAATTGGCTAAAGAGGCTGGATGTACATATACAGTGCTTACCAGCAGACACCATGAAGGCTTTAACATGTTCGAAACTCCTTCTTATAGCTTCAACGTAAAAAATCAGAAAGGAATAGATATCGTGAAAGAATATTCTGCCGCATGTAAAAAACATGGTATGAAGGCAGGTTATTACTTCTCTTTATTGGATTGGAATCACCCAGACTATGATCCAACAGGGTCGGGCATTTCTTATCCTGAAGGTAACTACAAAGCGCAGAAAGAAGGAAAAAGAGAGTTTGGTCATCATGATAGATACAAAGAATACTTGTCTGATATCTTTGGTGTCTTGCTGAATAATTACAAAGTGGATTTAGTGTGGTGGGATTTCAGTCAGCCCAAATTCCAAGGAGACTATGCTTGGGGAGCGACTCGCTTAATGAAGCAGCTTTTTGATAAGTACCCTAATGCCATCCAGAATAACAGACTATATCACTCTGACAACCATCTGAGTGAAGGGGGAATTAAAGTAACTCCTACGTGGAAAGGCGATTATTCAACTGCAGAACATCACGTTCCTGCCAAAGGTATAGACGGTGACTGGGAGGCTTGTCAAACCTTGAACGGTACATGGGGATATTCAGCTTGCAATCAACGTTGGAAAACTGTTGAAGAACTGTTACATGAGCTGATAGATGTAGTTAGCCGTGGAGGAAACTTCCTTTTGAACATCGGTCCCAAGCCTGATGGTAGCATTCCTGAAGAAAGCGTCCACTTGTTTAAAGGTATCGGTGAATGGATGAAGAATAATGGTGAAGCCATTTATGGCACAAGAGCCAATCCTTTTGATGTGGAATTCCCTTGGGGACGAGTTACTAGAAAAGGAGATAAAACTTTATACTTGATTGTGTATAACTTACCTGAATCGGGCGAAATCAGTATTCCTTGTCAATTTGTGGGTAAGGCAAAAGCGACATTATTATCTAATGATAAAGAAGTCTCCATGCGTCAGAATGCAAAAGAATGTATTTTGAATTTAAAGGGATATTCTTTTGACAAGGCAGCAACAGTTATTAAATTATCAGGTAAATGGAATAACCTTCTCTAATCTTACTATATATCACAGAATCTGTTCAATCCGTTTGTTTAAATGGGTTGAACAGGTTTCAACTGCGCTTCTGTAGCATTCCCCGACTTTACTCGCGGACACTGGAACGAAGTTAAAGGCTATAAGCACGCATTCGCATCGGCAGAAGACGAAGCTGAAGCTGAAAGAATAGCAAAAGAAGCTACTGCAAAAATGAAAGAAGAAGGCGCTAAGCAGTGGGCTAAGATTGCTAAACAAGAAGCTAAAGCCGCTAAGAAGAATAAGAAATAAGGAGACTTATTCCTGATATACTATTATAAAAGAGAATGTATTAAAAGTGAATTAAAGCGGGCTGAAAGTTCGCTTTAATTCACTTTTCTGATATAAGAATATACGTATTATCTTATAAAGAGCAGCTCGCGATATTTAGGCAGAGTCCACATCTGGTCGTCAACGATGAGCTCAAGCTTGTCGATGTGATAACGTATCTGCTCTAACATAGGGGCGATGTTATCGTGATAAGCTATAGCCTTGGCACGCTGACCCTCTATGCGGTTTGCCACCTTACGCGCTTCTACCAACGCATCGATATGCTCTTTGATGTAAGCGGTGTGCTCTGCTATCTCCTTGATGATAGCGATGTTTTCTGACGAAAGCGCTGCGGCTTCTTCGGCAGGGAACAAGCTTTTTATCTTATAAGCGTTGTCTACCAACTTGGTTTGATACTCTATAGCTACAGGCACCACGTGGTTCATAACCAAGTCGCCCAGTACACGAGCTTCAATCTGTATCTTCTTGGTATACATTTCCCATTTCACTTCGTTACGGGCCATCAACTCTTTACGGTTCATTACACCGGTCGATTCGAACATCTTGATAGACTCCGGTTTCAGGTAGTTGTCGAATATCAGCGGACAGCTTGTCTCGCAGTCCAAGCCGCGGCGTGCAGCCTCTTGCTTCCATTCTTCGCTGTAACCGTTTCCGTCGAAGCGGATAGGCTTGCATTCCTTGATGTAGTTACGTACAACCTGTATGATAGCCGAAATCTTAGGTTCGCCTTTTTCTATTATTTCATCTACTTCTTTCTTGAACTGGATGAGCTGTTCTGCCATAGCCGAGTTGAGTACAATCATTGCGCTGGCACAGTTGGCTTCAGAACCTGGCGCACGGAACTCGAAACGGTTACCGGTGAAGGCGAAAGGCGAAGTGCGGTTACGGTCGGTATTATCGATGAGCAATTCAGGTATCTGCGGAATATCAAGACGCATACTCTGCTTGCTGCCAAGTGATACGAGGTCGTTGCTTGTACTCTCTTCCAGATGGTCGAGCACCTTGCTTAGCTGAGTGCCGAGGAATGAAGAGATAATAGCGGGCGGCGCTTCGTGAGCTCCCAGACGGTGAGCGTTGGTAGCACTCATGATAGAAGCCTTAAGCGGTCCGTTGTGATGATATACAGCCATCAGCGCATTAACCACGAAGGTGATGAAACGCAGATTATCTTCGGCTGTCTTACCTGGAGCCATAAGCAGTGTTCCGTCGCTTGTACCCAATGACCAGTTATTGTGCTTACCCGAACCGTTGATGCCTTTGAACGGCTTCTCGTGCAGCAATACACGGAAGCCGTGGTTACGTGCCACCTTACGCATCAGCGACATGAGCAACATGTTATGGTCTACAGCCAAGTTGCACTCTTCATAGATAGGAGCCAACTCAAACTGATTAGGAGCAACTTCGTTGTGGCGTGTCTTTACGGGGATTCCCAATTCTAAAGACTGCACTTCGAGGTCTTTCATGAATGCGGCTACACGTGGAGGGATAGCACCGAAGTAGTGGTCTTCAAGCTGCTGGTTCTTAGAAGCCTCATGACCCATCAGCGTGCGTCCGGTAAGCAACAAGTCGGGACGAGCGGCATACAAGCCTTCGTCTACCAAGAAATACTCCTGTTCCCATCCCAAGTAACACAATACCTTGGTAGCTGCAGGTTCAAAATATCTGGTAACGTCGAGCGCAGCCTGCGTTACGGCGCGTATTGATTTCAGCAGCGGAGCTTTATAGTCGAGCGATTCACCGGTATAAGCGATGAAGACAGTAGGGATACACAGCGTATCGTCTACCACGAACACTGGCGATGAGGGGTCCCATGCACTGTAACCACGAGCCTCGAAAGTGTTTCGTACACCACCGTTAGGGAACGAAGAACCATCGGCTTCCTGCTGTACTAACAGCTTGCCCGAGAACTCTTCGAGCATACCGCCCTTGCCATCGTGTTCTACAAAAGCGTCGTGCTTTTCGGCAGTACCCTCTGTAAGCGGCTGAAACCAGTGAGTGTAGTGTGTTACACCTAATTCTATGGCCCAGCGTTTCATGCCAGCGGCAACCTCGTTTGCTATACTGCGGTCTAGTGGAGCACCGTTGTCTATTACGTCTACCAGCTTGCTGTATACCTTGCTTGGCAGATATTTGAACATCTTCTCACGGTTGAACACATATTTAGCGAAGTACTCGCTGGGGCGTTCTTTAGGTGGAATAACTGCTACCGGCTCTTTGTGAAAAGCCTTTTCTACCACTCTGAATCTTAATTTTGACATTGTACCTACTAATTTAATCTATGGTTGTATGTATTGGTCGTTTATTTTTTTCTCTTATTTATATGCACTTGCATATTCTCTGCATGGCTTCTTCGCATTTCTCTTTTTTGCAGAACGAAGTGAGTCGGATATATCCTTCTCCGCTCGGGCCGAATCCTACTCCGGGAGTAGTTACTACCTGTGCTTCGTAAAGGAGTCGCTCAAAGAACCTCCACGAAGGCATGTTGTCTGGCGTCTTAACCCATAGGTACGGAGCGTTTTCTCCTCCAGCCACCTTCAGTCCGATGCTGCTCAACGCCTTTTTCATGATTCGGGCATTATTCATATAATACCGTATGTTGGCTTTAACCTGTTCTTTTCCTTCGGGGGAATATATAGCCTCCGCTCCGCGCTGCGTAATGTACGAAGTGCCGTTGAACTTGGTTTCCTGATGCCGGCGCCATAACGGGTTAAGCGGAATGCGCTTGCCGCTCAGAGTAGCCGCCGTTACCTCTTTAGGTACTACCACGTATCCGCATCGTACACCTGTAAACCCAGCTGTCTTGGAGAAACTACGGAATTCGATAGCTACCTTTTTTGCCCCTTTTATCTCATAAATAGAGTGGGGAATATCAGGGTCTTGTATGTAAGCTTCGTAAGCGGCATCGAATATGATGAGAGTATCGTTTTCTATAGCGTAGTTCACCCATTTTTTCAGTTCGCTTTTGCTTAGTACAGTACCCGTAGGGTTATTGGGATAGCACAGATACAGAATATCCACCCGTTGCTCGGGCAAGTGCGGAATGAAATCATTCTCCATAAGGCAAGGCATATATACCACATTGCTCCATTTGCCGTCTTCCTCTAGTTCTCCGGCTCTGCCGCAAGCTACATTAGTATCTATGTAGACAGGATATATAGGGTCTGTAACCCCGATACTGTTGTCGTGCCGCAGTATGTCGCCTATATTTCCGGTGTCGCCTTTAGTGCCGTCGCTTACAAATATCTCGCTGGCTTCAAGGCGTACGCCTCGTGGGGCATAGTCGTTCTTTATGATGGCTTCTATCAGGAAATGATATCCTTGCTCGGGGCCGTATCCGTGAAATGTAGCTTCATTTTCCATTTCGCCTACGGCTTTCCGCATGGCTTCGGTACAAGCGTGTGGCAGCGGAAGGATGACATCGCCTGTACCCAAACGGATAATGTCGGCTTTGGGATGAGTGACTCTAAACAGGTTCACCCTTTTCTCCAAATCCGAGAAGAAATAGTTTTCGGGCAGTTTTAGGAAATGTTCGTTCACTAATGCCATAACTTTGTGGAGTTTTAATAATTTCCAAATCGCTGCAAAATTACGAAAATCATTGGAAAAATTACATAAATGGTGGCTGTAATAAAGAAAAAACCGCAACTTTCATGGTAGAATACGGGCTTTATGGCAAAAGCATAAGGCGTTTCTTCCGAAAAATGCGGCTTACGGTTTTACACGATGCTACGTGTAACTTGGTAAATAGCAGTAGCTATCGGATGTATTTCCCGACAAAATCTTTAACTTTCAGGGTGTATTCTTGAGAAAGGATGCGGTAAGATGCTGCATGTTCCGCCCCCGGAACAATCCACAGTTCTTTGGGTTCTGATTTGGCATCGTACAGAGGGTATACCATCCATGTGGGTACATAGTCGTCTTTGTCGCCATGGATAAAGAACATCGGTTTTTGGCATTTCGCCACTTGTTTCAAGGCTGACGCTTCTTTAAAGTTCCATCCGTTTTGAATCTGGCATAACCAACTGGCTGTGTAAAGCAAGGGAAATGCAGGCAAGTGGAATTGGGCTTTCAGTTCTTTTGCGAATTGGTCCCAAACGCTGGTGTATCCGCAGTCTTCTACAAAGCAGCGTATGTATTCGGGTGTTTTTTCTCCGGATACCATCATGGTGGTGGCGGCTCCCATTGATATGCCGTGCACTACAGCTTGCAGTGAGTCGCCGAAGAGAGTAGGGGCTATATCAATCCATTGCAATACATCCTTTCTGTCTAGCCAACCCATCTGTATGGCGTTGCCTTCGCTCAGTCCGGTGTAGCGTAAGTCGGGCAATAATACATTATAGTCCAACTCATGATTGTATAAATAGCCTATGTGAAACATTCGGATAGCGTTATCCGTATATCCGTGCACTATTACAGCCGTGCGCTTGGTAGGGCGAGACGCATATGCGTAGAAAGCGTGCATTTTTAGTCCGTCGGGCGAAGTGATGAACGTATCTCTCAGTGCTTTATGCTGGTTCAGGCTATCTACCCAAGGCACTATCTGCGGATAGGTATTGCGCATATATTCCATCGATCCGGCCATATCTTTCCCACGGTTATCGGGTCGGAGAGAAAAATTAAGCATATATAAGCTTCCTCCGGTAAGAATGGCGGCTATACTTGCCAAGACTATTCCGCAGGTAATGAAAATAGTGCGCTTCTTCATTGTGCGTATGTTTTAATGTTATTCGTTCCAGATTTCCCAAGCGGCAAAAGCTTGCAACAGCAGCATTTCAAGTCCGTTTTTGGTTACCGCTCCTTTTTCGCTGCCCTTCTTCATGAATAAAGTGGTGTTAGGGTTGTACACCAAATCATAAAGCAGATGGCGTGGTGTCAAGCATTCGTAAGGGATGTCCGGACATTCGTCGGTATGTGGATACATGCCTACAGGCGAGCAGTTTACTATTACCTTGTACTCTTCCATCACTTCGGGCGTGAGCTGACTGTAAGTGAAGGTTTCATCGTCTTTTTTGCCTCTTGACACGAAGCGAGTTTCAAGTCCCAGTTTCTTCAGTCCGTAGTTTATGGCTTTCGAAGCGCCTCCGGTACCGAGTATCAACGCCTTGGTGTGATACGATTCAAGCAGCGGCTCTATGGAACGTGTGAATCCGATAACATCAGAGTTATAACCCACGAGTCTCAGCTTACTTTTGCTGCGGTCGAATTTAATCACGTTTACCGCACCTATTTCTTTTGCTTCAGGCGAAACCTCGTTGAGGAAATGCATAACCTGTTCTTTATACGGAATAGTTACGTTTAAACCGTTAAGTGTAGGATTGGCGCTTACCACCTGCGGAAACTCATCGATTGTAGGGATTTCAAAGTTGAGGTATTCCGCATCCACTTTTTCAGATTCGAATTTCTCGTTAAAGAAATTACGAGAGAAAGAATGCCCCAGCGGATAACCTATCAAGCCATATTTTTTCATATATACAGAAAATGCTGAAGTTTTATTTGGTTGCAAAATAAAGGGTGCAGATGCCCAGCGTAAGTCTCTTGAACTCAACTTTGCTGAATCCTGCTTTTTTAATGATGCCTCGCATTATTTCTCCTTGCGGAAAGGCTTTTATAGACTGCGGAAGGTAGTGATACGCACTTTTGTCTTTCGAAAAGAACTTTCCTACAGTAGGGATAATCAGGCGAGAGTAGATACCGTAGAGTTGCTTCATAGGGAACCACTCCGGTTCCGACAGCTCCAGTATTACTAAATGTCCGCCCGGGGTAAGCACCCGATACATTTCGGACAGACCCTTATCCAAGTCCTCAAAGTTACGTACTCCGAACGCTACGGTGATGGCGTCGAAGCGTGCTTCTGGATAACTTAACGATAAGCAGTTCTGCTTTTCGAACGTGAGTCGGTTGCCTAACCCTGCGCGGACAGCTTTTTGTCGTCCTACTTCCATCATTCCCTCCGAAATGTCAGTACCTTTCAGTTCGTCGGGCATCAGTGTGGCACACGCCTGCAACGCGAAGTCACCGGTTCCTGTAGCCACGTCGAGTATGCGGCGAGGCTTGAACGGGCGTAATCGATTGATGGCTTTCTTGCGCCAACGTTTATCTATTCCCCATGAGAGTATATGGTTCAAGTCGTCATAGGCAGGAGCGATATTATCGAACATCTTTTCTACCTGTGAAGTTTTACTTTCGCTCTCGTTATAGGGTTTGATATTTTCTTGTGGATAGTGGGACATGGTTATGTTTCTTCTTTGTAGTTATCTATAATTATTTCATCAGATAGTCGAGAACATTCTTTTCGATGCGCTCAGTCAGGTTGTCTGTATCGCCCTTAACGAAAGTTTCGCCGGTGATGTGCTCAAACAGCTCGATGTAGCGGTCGCTGATAGAGTTAACGATTTCCGGAGTCATTTCGGGCACTGTCTGTCCTTCTTTTCCTTGGAATCCGTTAGCCATAAGCCATTCGCGTACGAATTCTTTAGAAAGCTGTTTCTGAGGTTCTTCTTTTTCGAATCTTTCCTGATAACCTTCTGAGTAGAAGTAACGGCTTGAGTCGGGAGTATGGATTTCGTCCATCAAGTAAATCTGGCCGTTGTGTTTACCGAATTCGTATTTGGTGTCTACCAAGATCAATCCACGCTCTGCAGCCATCTGAGTACCGCGTTCGAACAATGCCAAAGTGTATTTTTCGAGAGTAGCGTATTCTTCTGGAGTAGCGAGGCCCTGAGCCAAGATTTCTTCTTTAGAGATATCTTCATCGTGCAGACCCATTTCGGCTTTAGTAGTCGGGGTGATGATAGGCTGAGGGAACTTTTCGTTTTCGCGCATACCTTCGGGCAAGCGAACACCGCAGATTTCGCGAACACCGCTCTTGTAAGCACGCCATGCGCTACCGCACAAGTAACCGCGTACAATCATTTCTACAGGGAATCCTTCGCACATTACGCCTACAGTCACCATAGGGTCTGGAGTAGCCAACTTCCAGTTAGGGCAGATGTCGGCAGTAGCGTCAAGGAACTTAGCGGCAATCTGATTCAGCATTTGGCCTTTGTAAGGGATGCCTTCGGGCAAAACCACGTCGAATGCCGAGATGCGGTCGGTTGCTACCATGATGAGCTTTTCATCGTTAATGTTGTAAACATCGCGCACTTTACCGTTGTACACACTCTTCTGACCGGGAAAGTGAAAATCTGTTTTAGTTAAAGCTTTACTCATTTTCTTTTTATTTTTGTGTAATGAATAGTAGGGTTGGTTTTAATTATTCTCGTCGTTCTGTGCAGCCAAGCCTTTCATGATGGCCTTTAGCTGAGTGGCCGACGCTTTCTTTTCCATCTTACGTCCTTCTTCGAATTTCTCGTAGGCTTCTACTATGCGTGTTACCAGCTTATGGCGTACGATATCTTTCTTGGTAAGTTCTATGAAGCTGATGCCTTTCACTCCTTTCAGAATCTTCATGGCCTGCACCAATCCTGATGTCTGCGAAGTAGGTAAGTCTATCTGCGTCATGTCGCCAGTAACTATCATCTTGGTGTTCATACCCATTCGTGTAAGGAACATCTTGATTTGCTGTGTGGTGGTGTTTTGTGCCTCGTCGAGTATCACTACGGCATCATTCAGCGTACGTCCGCGCATAAAAGCCAGCGGAGCTATCTGAATAATGTTCAGTTCCATGTATTCTTTCAGCTTGGCAGCCGGAATCATGTCTTGCAGTGCATCGTAAAGGGGTTGCAGATAGGGGTCGATTTTATCTTTCATGTCGCCCGGCAGGAATCCCAGTTTCTCTCCGGCTTCCACGGCGGGACGGCTAAGTATGATTTTCTTGATTTCTTTATTCTTGAGAGCTCTTACAGCCAGAGCGATGGCGGTATAGGTCTTGCCAGAACCGGCAGGTCCGATGGCGAATATCATATCGTTTTTATCGAATTCTTTTACAAGCTTCAGCTGATTGGCGCTTCGTGGACTGATGGGTTTTCCGGTTACGCTGTACACTATCACGTCGTCGGGCTTTTCCACGTTCGGCTTATTACCTTTTATAATGTCGAGTATGCTTTCTTCGTTCAGAGAGTTGTATTTGGCGCAATGACGTTGCATCGCTATTACGGCTTCTTCGAAAGCACACATTTCTTCTTCATCGCCCATCACCTTGATTACATCGCCTCGCGCCACGATTCTCAGCTTTGGGAATAAAGCTTTTATCATTTGTATATTGGCATTGTTCACGCCGTAGAAGATCACCGGGTCGATGTCTTCTAAAACAATATGTTTTTCAATCATCTAAAACCTGTTTCCTTTTTCCTTTGTTTTTTTGTTATGTACGCCGATTCGCTTATGCAAACCCTGCATACAACTTATTTTTGCTGCAAATTTAATCATTCCTTTTCATTGTAGAATCTCTATACGC
>ENA-UEYI01003062-UEYI01003062.1-human-gut-metagenome-genome-assembly--contig:-NODE-3062-length-10533-cov-2.993018_pt1 | contig 10533 bp, 8 predicted proteins | sample MGYA00242900_ERZ507916 | MGnify/ENA primary metagenome ERZ507916 (study PRJEB26167, sample SAMN06115521) | human gut metagenome | host: Homo sapiens | place: China:Chongqing | collected 2015-09-02...
GTGAAATAAGTATTACTTGTGCTTTTGCTACGTACAGTTTTGCGCCGCATCTTTCTTTTATAAAGAAAACAGCCCATTATGCTTTCTCGGCATAGCGGGCTGTCCGGACTTTATTTTACTTTATGTGCCTGAAGTTTTGTCTCAAAAGCACTTTGAAAAGTGCTCAGACTGCCTCGGCAGCAGGTACTTCGACCTCGCCATTGTACACAGCCTTGTCCAGCTGGCCTTCGGTGGCAGCCACAAGGGTGGTAGCGGCGGCAGCGCCGACGGTACCGATGGAGACGACCACAGCCAGCACAACGAGGAAGGCGTACTGCACCGGGGTGTAGTCGATGCCCAGCAGGTGGATATAATAGAGTTGCAAACGAAAGCATTGTATTTTTTATGGAGTCGGATGGCCAACTTCTACAGAATGCCACAAGTTTCGCCATTTCACAATGGATCCAATATGCCAAAAGAGCCGCCGTGCATACGCACAGCGGCTCTTGCTATCTTCCGATATTTTATTTTGCGTACTCGACGGCACGGCTCTCGCGGATGACATTGACCTTGATCTGGCCGGGGTAATCCAGCGTGTCCTCGATCTTCTTTGCGATGGAGCGAGCCAGCAGGATGACCTGATCGTCGCTGATGACGTCGGGCTTGACCATGATGCGCACTTCGCGGCCAGCCTGCACGGCGAATGCCTGCTCGACGCCCTCGAAGCTGGAAGAGATCTCCTCCAGATTCTCCAGACGCTTCACATAGCTCTCGACATTCTCGCGGCGGGCGCCCGGACGGGCAGCGCTGATGGCGTCGCAGGCCTGAATGATGAAGGCCAGCGGAGTCTTGGGCTCCACATCGCCGTGATGGGCCTCGATAGCGTGGATGACCTGGGTATTTTCCTTGTACTTGCGGCAGATGTCCACACCGATCTGGACATGGCTGCCCTCGATCTCATGGTCAAGAGCCTTGCCGATGTCATGCAGCAGACCGGCACGGCGTGCCAGCGTGACGTTCACACCCATCTCGCCTGCCAGCAGGCCAGCCAGCCAGGCCACTTCCATGCTGTGGGTCAGAGCGTTCTGGCCAAAGCTGGTGCGGTACTTCAGGCGGCCGATGAGCTTGATGAGGTCGGGGTGCAGGCCGTGGATGCCCAGCGCCATCACGGCACGCTCACCCTCGCGCCTCATCTGCAGCTCCAGCTCGTGGCGGCACTTTTCCACCGTCTCCTCGATGCGGGCGGGGTGGATGCGGCCATCGCCGATCAGGCGTTCCAGGGTCATGCGGGCCACCTCGCGGCGGGTCTGGTCGAAGGAGGACAGGGTAATGGCCTCCGGGGTATCATCGATGATAAGGTCAACACCGGTGGCCGTCTCAAGGGCGCGGATATTGCGGCCCTCACGGCCGATGATGCGGCCCTTCATCTCGTCGCTGGGCAGCGGGACGACGCTGACGGTGGTCTCGCTGCAGTGGTCAGCAGCACAGCGGCTGATGGCCTGACCGATGAGGTTGCGGGCGATGCCGTCGCAGTTCTCCTTCAAATCGGTCTCGTAGGCGGCGACGCGGATGGCCTTCTCGTGGGTCAGCTCCTCGTCCACCTTGTGCAGCAGCACTTCGCGGGCGTCCTCCTGGCTCAGGCCGGCCAGCGTTTCCAGACGCTCCATCTCCTTGGCGCGCAGGGCATCGACCTCGGCCAGATGGGCCTCGGCCTCCTCGTGCTTTTTTTTCAGCTCTTCCTCGCGCTTTTCCAGAGCCTCGGTCTTGCGGTCGAGGGCAGTTTCCTTCTGGTCGATGCGGTTCTCCTGGCGGCTGATCTCCGCACGGCGCTGCTTGATCTCTTTATCGGCCTCTGCCTTCTGGGCATCGACCTCGGCTTTCAGGCGGAAAGCCTCATCCTTTGCTTCCAGAATGGCTTCCTTGCGCTTCTGGTCGGCGGTCTTGATCGCTTCGTTCACCAGCCGGGTCGCCTCGGCCTCGGCGCTGCCGATCTGGGCCTCGGCGGTCTTTTTACGGTTGTTGTAACCAATAAAATAGCCCGCAGCCACGCCGACAACAGCAACGATCAAGGCCACGATCACTCCGATCGCGGTCATTGCGTTCACTCTCCTTTGTTTCAATTCAATGCAAAATTAAAAGCAGGAGACGCTGCGCAGCAGGACACGGGCAATGATATAGAAAGAGCTTTCAATGCAAAAAGTGACACCAAAACCATACGCACCGCCCAAAACCGGCGGCACGGGCAAAAGCATACGGCTTTTCTCTTTACGGTTCCATTTTATATCAAACAGGCACGCTTTGCCTGAAACGGGTACAGGGTGACACAGAAACCTGCGTACAGCGTCTTTGATTCCATACTACTAAATATAGTACGAAACATTTGCCCGCTTGTCAAGAGGAAAACCCTGCCCCGCAGAACATTTTGTGCAGAAAACAGGGACAGTATCCGCACCGGATGCCGTCCCCGTTCCCGTTTATTCCAGATACATCCTGCGCAGGCGCATCAGGCGCGCAGGGGTCAGGCCGTATTCGGCTTCCAGATAGTTCTCGGCGCTGCCGTATTTTGCGCGGATGGTGCGCAGCACAAAGGGTGCGGCTGCCGGGTCCACGCCCGCCTTGCGGTAATAGCGCATCCGGCAGGCCGGGTTTGCCGCGATCTCTTCGGCGTGCTCCGCCAGCACTGCGTCGATCTCAGCCTTGCGGCAGAGGTTCGTGCCCTCATAGTCCGCACAGATCGTCTCATCCGAAGCGCCCAGTGCCAGCAGAATGAGCATGGCCGCCACGCCGGTGCGGTCCTTGCCGGCCGAGCAGTGGAACAGGATGGGGGTCTCACCCGCTTCCAGCGCACGGAACAGCTCCTTGAACGCCTTGTTGCCGAACAGCATCCGCTCGTACATCGCCTGCATGAAGGTGCTGCCGTCGGCGCTTTCTTCATGGCCCTTCATCAGGGCGGCGATACCATCCGGCGCAAAGGAGATCTCGTGGCCGTCCTCGGCGCACAGGCCGCAGATCTGCACCAGACGTGCACCGTCCGGTACGTAGTCCGGTTCTTTCTGCACTTCCCCGCTGCTGCGCAGATCAAGGATCAGGCGCAGGCCCAGCGCGTCCAGCTTCGCGCGGTCGGCTTCACCGGTGAGCTTGCAAGTAGGGATGCCGCGCCAGATCTGGCCCCACTTGATATGCTTGCCCTCGTCGGCTTCGTAACCGCCCAGCTCCCGGAAGTTGGTGCCGCCGGCAAAATCCAGCTGGGTGCCGGGCACCGGGTGGGCCGGTGCAGCCTTTGCCGCAGCGCTGGACAGCACCGGGAAATTGTAGAACGGCTTTGCGGGCCGTCCGCGGCGGGGCGGCAGGCTGGCCGAACCGCCCAGCACCTCCATCAGGTAGCTGCGCAGCAGGTCGATGTAGGCAGAGGAATGATCCCGCCGCTGCACCAGTGAGACGCACAGCGGGGGCAGATCTTCCAGCAGCACATCCCGCACACGGTCCAGCTCCCGCCGGGCTCCCGGTTCATAGCGGGTCAGACAGGTGCAAAGCTGCTCCTGCACAAGATAATAGGCCTGATAAAAGCTGGGGCCGATCTCCGCATTCGGCGCAAAGCCCGACCGGGCGCAGGCCGACCACAGCGGGCTGAACAGATCCTGCCGCAGGCTGGGCAGCAGCACCCGCTGACCGCGCAGCTCTGCCAGCGGGATGCTCTCCTTATCCCAGAACGCGTGCCCCCGGGGCACCAGCAGGCAGGCAGGGTCTGCCCGCAGGGTGGTGCGGGCCAGCACCGGCGCAGCGCAGCCCAGATCGATGACCAGACCTGCGTCCAGCTCCCCCTGCTCCACATCGTCCGCCACCGCATCGTTGTCCATCATGCGGAAGCGCATCTCCACATGGGGGTACTGCTGGCGGAACTTGTCCAGCTGGGTCTCCAATCCGGGCAGGTAGTCCGGCACCAGCGACACGCTGATGCCGATGCGCACCGGCTGGGCCGACTGGATCTCGGCCCGCAGGGATGCCTGCATCTGCTGGAACTGCTCCACCACCGGCGCGGCATGGCGCTGCAGGCTCATGCCGCGGTCGGTAAGGGTGAGCTTGTGGTGGGCGCTGAGGAACAGCGGCCCGCACAGCTCGGCTTCCAGCGCAGAGATGCTCTGCCGCAGTGCCTGCCGTGACAAAAACAGCCGCTGTGCCGCGCGGCTGTAATTCATTTCATCGCATAATACCAGAAAGTAGTGCAGCTGGCGGATATCCATGGTTTCCTCCCTGAGAAAAGTATCGTATAAAGAATACCGCCTTTTTACGCGATTGTAAAGCCGTTGGCAGCAAAAAACTGCCGCACAGCATTGCACTGTGCGGCAGTCAGAGCGTGGAACGATCAGATCAGGCTCAGAGCTTCCTCGTCGCCCACCAGCGTAAAGTCCGGATGCATCTGCAGGATGCTTGCGGGCACCTCCGGAGTGACGGGGCCGAAGAATGCCTTCTTGATGATCTCGGCCTTGCCTGTGCCGTTGGCCACCATGAGCACCTTGCGTGCCTGCATGATGGTCTTGATGCCCATGGTATAAGCCTGCTTGGGCACCAGATCCACATTGCCGTCAAAGAAGCGCTTGTTTGCCTCAATGGTCTCGGGGGTCAGATCCACGCAGTGGGTCTCCAGCTCAAAGGCTTCGCCCGGCTCATTGAAGCCGATGTGGCCGTGCAGGTCGATGCCGCCCACAGCGTGGATGATCTGGTTGTACTTTGCACAGGCATCCTCCGCATCGGGGTTGGTGCCGTCCGGCAGGTTGATCTTTGCAGGGTCGATGTTCACCTTGTCGAACAGGTTGCGGTGCATGAAGCTCCAGTAGCTTTCCGGGTGCTCCTTGGGCAGGCCGCGGTACTCGTCCAGATTGACGGTGGTCACCTCAGAAAAATCGATGTCGCCCTTGTTGTACCAGTCCACCAGCTGTGCATACGCGCCCACGGGGGTGCCGCCGGTCGCCAGACCCAGCACGCAGTTGGGCTTCATAATGACCTGTGCCGAAATGATATTGGCTGCCTTGCGGGACATATCCGCATAATCCTTTGCACGAATGATCTTCATCACAAACGACCTCACTTATCATCTTTTTTCCGCTCTGCACGGACTGCGCAGAGCACTTCTACGTTTAGTTTATCACATTTCGCAGACAAGCGCCAGTCATCCCGGCCATCTTTTCGGCGTGTTTGCACAAAAAGATGCAAAGTTTCACCCTTTGGGCCGACATTTCCGGTCACGAACGCGCAAAAACGCCGCCGGGCGTTTCCACACCGGCGGCGCTGCATGTTGAAAGATCAGTTCCCGCTGCACAGGCCGCAGACGGAACAGGCGGCGGGGGTGGCGGCACAGCCGCCAAGGGCGGTCTCGCGCAGCTCGGCGGGCAGGCGCTTGCCCACGGCGTACATGGCATCCAGCATCTGGTCAAAGGGGATCAGCTGGCGGATGCCGCTCAGGGACAGTTCTGCTGCAATGAGGGCGTTGGCCACACCGGCAGCGTTGCGGTTCTGGCAGGGGTACTCCACCAGCCCGCCTACGGGGTCGCACACAAGGCCCAGCATATTCATCAGCACGGTGGAAGCCGCGTCCAGACACTGCTGCGGGTCGCCGCCCATCAGCTCCACGGCGGCAGAAGCAGCCATGGCGGACGCAATGCCCACCTCGGCCTGACAGCCGCCCACGGCACCGGCCACGGTGGCGTTGCGCATGGCAAGATAGCCCACGGCACCGGCGTTGAACAGGGCATCCACGATGCGCTGGTCGGAGATGCGGTAGCACTCCTGCAGGGCCAGCATCATGCCCGGCACCACGCCTGCAGAGCCTGCGGTGGGTGCAGCCACGATCAGGCCCATGGAAGCGTTCACTTCCAGCACAGCCATGGCGTAGGTCATGGCCTTCTGCAGCACATCGCCGCAGATGTTTTTCTTCTTATTATAATGTGTTTCCAGCTTTTTGGCCTCGCCGCCAATGAGCCCGCCCATGGATTTGATGGGCTTTTTCAGCGGCTGGGTGGCAGAAGCGCGCATGATCTCCCATGCCTTTGCCATGCGGTGATCCACAGCATCCCGGGGTACTTCGCCCAGAATGCATTCCCGCTGGCGCATCACTTCCGAAATGGGCAGTTGGTTTTCCTCGCACAGGTCCAGCAGCTCCTTGGCGGACTTGAAATCCATGTTCATCGCTCGTCCCTCCTTACGGCTGCACGACCATTACATCGTTGATGTTCGGGTTTGCCAGCAGCAGCTGATCCACACCCTCGGGCAGGCGCTCATCCGACTCCACGATGGTGTAAGCCGTGTGGCCCTTTTCCTCGCGGAACAGACGCATGAACGCGATGTTCACGCTGCGGTCGCTGAGGATCTTGGTGATGTGGGCCACCACGCCGGGCTTGTCCTTCTGCACCACGATGAGGGCGTTGTACTCGCCGGTAAAGTCCACCTCCACGCCGTTGATGCGCACGATGCGCACCTTGCCGCCGCCCAGCGATTCACCGCGCACGGTCATCACCTGACCGGCCGCATTCTCCATGCGGATATCCACCGTGTTGGGGTGGATGTCGGTCTCCACCTCATTGGGGGTGAAGCTGTAGCCAAGGCCGCGGTCAGTGGCAATGGCAAAGGAATCCCGGATGCGGGTATCATCGGCCGAAAAGCCCATGATGCCGCCCAGCAGGGCGCGGTCGGTGCCGTGGCCGTGGTAGGTCTTGGCAAAGGAACCGTAGAGGGTAAAGTCCGCCCGCTTCAGCGGCGGGGCGATCATCTTCTGTGCCAGAAAGGCGATGATCTCCGCGCCTGCGGTGTGGGAGCTGGAGGGGCCGATCATGTTCGGGCCCAGAACATCAAAAACACTGATAAATGCCATGGGGTGTCACTCCTGTCAGGTCAAGAACCGCGCCGCGCATCAGACGCTTGCGCTGCTCTTGTTGATGAACTTCTGGTAGATGGTCTCCACGATCACGCCGATGGCGTTGTCGCCGGAGACGTTGCAGGCAGTGCCGAAGGAATCCTGCGTGATATACAGAGCCACCATGATGGCGCAGATGGGGCCATTGGGGTCGCCGGCCTCAGCACCAAAGATCATGTACAGGAAGGGCAGAGCGGTCATGATGGAGCCGCCGGGAGCACCGGGAGAAGCCACCATGGCAACGCCCAGCGTCATGATGAAGGGCACCACGGTAGCAAGGCTGATGGGCAGCTGGTTCATCAGGCAGACGGCAGTTGCGCAGGCAGTAATGGTGATCATGGAGCCTGCCATGTGGATGTTGGCGCACAGAGGCACCACGAAGTTGCGGATCTGCTCGCTCACGCCGTCAGCCGCAGCGCACTGCAGGTTGACCGGGATGGTAGCTGCAGAGGACTGCGTGCCCAGAGCGGTGGTGTAGCCGGGGATCTGGTTGCGGATCATCTTGAAGGGGCTCTTGTGGCTCACAGCGCCTGCAACGCAGAACTGCAGGAAGATGCAGACCAGATGCATGATGATGACCACCAGGAACACCTTCCACAGGATGCCCAGAATGGCAAAGGTCTTGCCGGACTTGGTCATGTCGATGAAGGTACCGCAGACGTACAGGGGCAGCAGCGGGATGATGACGCTGTGCAGCACCTGATCGATGATGCCGGAGAAGTCCTTCATGCCGTTGTAAAGTGTATCACCGATGGTCTTGCCGCGCAAGGTGGACATGCACAGGCCCAGCACAAAGGCCAGCACCACGGCAGAGAGGGTGTCCAGAATGGGCGGGATGGAGATGGAGATGTAGCTGGCCAGAGAGTTGTCAGCCGTGGCGGCGATCTGTTCCAGAGCGCCTTCGCTCATGAAGCTGGGGAACAGGTTTGCGGACACCAGATAGGATGCCGAGCCTGCGATCAGGGTGGAGCCGTAGGCCAGAGCCACCGTGATGAGCAGCAGCTTGCCTGCGCCGCTCTTCAGGTCGGCAATGCCCATGGTGACGTAGGCCACGATCATCAGCGGGATGATGAACTTCAGGAACGAGCTGAAGATGCTGGATGCCGTGACGACGACCCGGCAGAACCACACCGGGAAGAACTGGCCGATGATGATGCCCAGCACGATGGCGATGAGCAGCTTCGGCAGCAGTCCGAGCTTGAATTTTTTCTTTTCCATAAGAATAAAATCCTCCTTTTCCTATTCTGACCTTTGTGCAGCACCTGACAGCGCTCTCTCCGCCGCAGCCCGCACGGCCAGCCTTTCACGAAACGTCAAATTTTTACTTGACGTGTTGACACATTTAGTTTAACATAGACATACACATGATTCAAATTCATAAAAATAAAGTTATAGTTTAAAAATCTTAATAGCAAAGGAGCTTCGCCATGGAAGTGCGCCAGCTGAACACCCTGATCCGTGCCGCCCAGTTCCAGAGCTTTTCCAAGGCAGCGGAAAGTCTGGGCTATTCCCAGTCTGCCGTTACCGTGCAGATCAAAGCGCTGGAAGAAGAGCTGGGTGTGCGCCTGTTCGACCGCATGGGCAAGCGGGTGATCCTGACCGCACAGGGCCAGTGCTTTCTGGAATACGCCAACAGCATTCTGGATACCATCCACAACGCCCGCCGCGCCCTGAGCGAGGATGCCGAGCTGGAGGGCTGCCTGCACATCGGCACGCTGGAATCTCTCTGCTTTTTCCGTCTGCCCGGCCTGATGCATCAGTTCCGGGTGGAGCACCCCAAGGTCAGCCTGCGGGTCACTACCGGCTCCCCGGAGGAGCTCATTGAAAAAATGGAGCGTGGTCAGGTGGACCTGATCTGCATTCTGGACGAGCCCCGCTACTCCAACAGCTGGCACAAATGCAACGAGATCCCGGAAGAAGTGGTGTTTGCGGCGTCGCCGGACATCGATCTGGGCCACCCCGGGCCCTACCGGGTGGCAGAGCTTCTGGACAAGCCCTTCTTCCTCACCGAACGCAACGCCAACTACCGCCGCACCTTTGACCGGTTTCTGGCTTCCCGCCAGATCGAGCTGACCCCCAGCCTTGAGATCAGCGATACCTCCTTTATCATCAAGATGCTGGAGCGCTCCTCCGGCATTTCCCTGCTGCCGCGCTTCGCTGTGGCCGAGCCTGCGTCCAGAGGAGATCTGCGCATTCTGGAGGTGTCGGACTTCCGGCTGACCATGTACCGCCAGATGTTCTACCACAAAGATAAATGCTGCACCCGGGAAATGGATGCCTTCATCCAGCTGGCCTCCGGGCCGGATCTTCCGCTTTTATAATACAGATACTACAGAAAGCAGCAGACCCCCGGACGGTAAACCGCCCGGGGGTCTGCTGGGCTGAGGAGATTGCAGGAATTTGCAAAGCATTGCGCAGACTGTGTGCAGGCACAGCCCCGCAGATGAGGATAATCAGGCAAAGAAGGAGATGACCAGTGCCACCAGGAAGCCCACACCGCCGACCAGCGTTTCCATGATGGTCCAGGTCTTGAGGGTGGTCTTTTCATCCATGCCCACAAGGCTCTTCACCAGCCAGAAGCCGGAGTCGTTGAAGTGAGAGCAGACGGTGGAGCCGCCTGCGATGGCAGCGGTGACACAGGCGAGGTACAGCGGGCTCAGCTCGCTGATGCCGGGCATGGCGGAGATGATGCCTGCTGCCATGGTCATAGCCACGGTAGAGGAACCAACGGAGATGCGCACCAGAGCAGCCACGATGAAGGCCACCAGAACCAGCGGCAGGCTGGCGTTTGCCACGGCGTTGCCGATGACATCGCCCAGACCGGAGTTCTGCAGCATGTAGCGCAGCACGCCGCCGCAGGCAGTGACCAGCAGGATCATGCCGGTAGGCTCAAGGGACTTGGTCATGATCTTTTCCAGCTGGGCATTGTTATAGCCGTGACGGGTGCCCAGCAGATACATGGCAGCGATGGTAGCCAGCAGCAGAGCCATGAAGGGCTCGCCGAGGAAGGCCAGAACGGGCTGGATGCCAGCCAGAGCGGGCACCACCTTTGCCACAGAGTTTGCAATGATGAGGACCAGCGGGATCAGGATGATGCCCACGATGGTGCCGAACTTGGGCAGCTTGCTCTCGTCGATGTCTGCCTGCTGTGCAACGTGCTCGGGCACCTCGATCATATACTTCTTGCCGCAGATGGAGCCCCAGATGGGACCGGCAGCGATCATGGCGAAGATGCCGCAGAAGATGCCGATGAGGATGACCCAGCCCAGATCAACGCCCAGCATGCTGGCCACCAGAACGGGGCCCGGCGTGGGAGGGATGAAGGCGTGGCCGACAGCCAGACCGGCCAGCAGGGGGATGACATAGTACAGGACCGAGCGCTTGGTGCGCTTTGCCAGAGAGAAGGCCAGCGGGATCAGGATGATCAGACCGGCGTCAAAGAACACCGGCATGGCCACCACCAGACCCGTGATGCCCAGTGCCCACGCGGCCTTTTCGTCACCGAACTTCCGCACCATGGTCACAGCCAGCGTCTGCGCGCCGCCGGATTCCTCCAGAATGGCACCGAACATGGAGCCGAGATCCCAATTCGCCGTTAAAGTCGTGTTTATGGTGTTGATCGTGGTCCTGTCGTAACCGGTAAGGTC
>ENA-UEYI01003063-UEYI01003063.1-human-gut-metagenome-genome-assembly--contig:-NODE-3063-length-10530-cov-2.286999_pt1 | contig 10530 bp, 7 predicted proteins | sample MGYA00242900_ERZ507916 | MGnify/ENA primary metagenome ERZ507916 (study PRJEB26167, sample SAMN06115521) | human gut metagenome | host: Homo sapiens | place: China:Chongqing | collected 2015-09-02...
ATTTTCGAGCCGAGTTCGAAGCGTTATGCGGAGGCCCGCGAATTCCGTGAGCTTTATGATTCCGATCCGGACGTGAAGCGCGTCACGGATGAGGCGATGGGTATCGAAGGCTTGATCCGTCAGACCGGTGTGCATGCGTGCGCCACGATCATGGGTAGCGAGCCGATTTCGAATACGTCGCCGCTGCTGGAACGTACCGATGGTACGGTTACGACCACGTTGGAGTATCATACGTGTGAAACGCTTGGTTTAGTCAAGATGGACTTCCTTGGTCTTTCCAACTTGACGGTTATTCGCGATACGTTGAACAATATCGAGGCGAATGGCAAGACGCGTATCGACCATACGAAGATTCCATTGGACGATCGTGCCACGTACGATCTGTTGTCGCGAGGTGACACGCTTGGCGTGTTCCAGTTGGATTCTGATGGTATGCGTTCGTTGCTGAAAACGTTGAAGCCGAATAACTTCAACGATATTTCCGCATTGATCGCGTTGTATCGTCCTGGTCCGATGGATATGGATTCGCATACGAATTATGCGAAGCGTAAGAATGGTTTGCAGAAGATCACGCCGATTCATCCTGAAGTGGCCGAGCCGTTGAAGGAAGTGCTTGACGAAACGTATGGTCTGATCGTGTATCAGGAGCAGGTGCAGTCGGCCGCGCGTATTCTGGCGGGTTATTCGTTGGGCAAGGCAGACGTGTTGCGTCGAGCAATGGGCAAGAAGAAGCCCGAGGTGCTGGCCAAGGAGAAGGTGCCGTTCTTCGCGGGCATGAAGGAGCATGGGTATTCCCAGGAGGCGGCGCAGGCCGTGTGGGATATTCTTGTGCCGTTTTCGGGCTATGCGTTCAACAAGGCGCATTCGGCCGCATACGGTTTGATTTCATATTGGACTGCATATCTGAAAACGCATTATCCGGTGGAGTTCATGGCCGCCCTGCTGCAAGGCGCCAGCACGAACAAAGACAAGACCGCGCTGTATTTGGGCGAGGCTCGTCGCATGGGCATCCAGGTGTTGTCTCCTGACGTGAACGAGTCGGTGTACGAGTATTCCGCTGTCGGCGATGTGGTGCGTTTCGGCCTTGGCGCCATCCGTAACGTTGGCAAGGCTGCGGTTGATGCGATTGTCAAGGAACGTGAGAACGATCATGGCAAGTATGTGAATTTCCCTGATTTCATCAGGCGTGTGCCGATGGAGGCGTTGAATCGTCGATTGGTTGAATCGTTGATCAAGGCCGGTGCGTTTGATTCGATCGATCCGAACCGTCGTGCCTTGTTTACGATTCATGAGGCTGCGATTAATTCGGTGGTCGGTTTGAAACGCAAGCAGGCCGAAGGCCAGTTTGATTTGTTCTCCGATTTGGAAGATGCCGGCGAAGACGATGCGGGCATGGGCGATGCCATGGTGAATGTGCCCGATGTGGAGGAGTGGGATAAGAAAACCAAGCTGAATTTCGAACGTGAAATGCTTGGCTTGTATGTGTCCGACCATCCGTTGAGCGGTATGCAGTCGATTCTGGTGTCGTTGCGTGAAATGTCGATCGCGCATCTGATCGATCGCGCGGCGAATATGCCTGACGGCCAGCAGGTGACGGTGGCGGGTTTGATCACGAACGTGGACCGTCGTATGTCGAAGAAGGGCAATCCTTGGGCGATTGTGACCATCGAGGATTTGGAAAGCTCCATCCAGTGCATGTTCTTCGGCAAAGTGTATGAGGCCGCCGCTCCCGAACTGGCGGTCGACACGGTGGTGCAGATTCGCGGACAGGTTGAGAAACGCGATGAGACGGTAAGCATGCGTGCCACGGAATTCAACGTGCCGACGTTGGAAGCGCAGGATGAGAAGCCGGTGACGATTATGCTGCCGCCGATTGCGCTTGACCAATCGCATGTGCAGCAGTTGGGGCAGATTCTTTCAAATCATCCTGGACCCTGCGAAGTGAAGCTCGCCTTGATGGACGATAAGGGCAACGCCAAGGTACTGACGTTCGGCGACCGTTTCCGCGTACGCCGCGACACGAGTCTGTTCGCCGAAATCAAAATCCTTTTCGGTCCCAGTTCTCTGCCTTTGGGCTGACCGGTCGTGGGGATGATGCCGAAAGTTCAGCCGAATATCTCACTATGCGGCTGAACTTGAGACGCGCGGGCGTTCTCGTGACATCACGTTGTTACCATGGGGCGTTATGAGCGAAGAAAACTATATGCGAATCATTGACCTGCGTGGCAAGAAGCTGACCCGAGCTGAAATGCTGGAGGCTATGCCTCGCGCCGAGATGGGCACCAACGAGGCCACCGATCTCGTGCAGCCCATCCTTGACGATGTGAAGGCCCGCGGTGCTGCGGCCCTGCGTGACTTCGCGGAGAAATTCGACCATATTCGTCCGGAGAACCTGCGCGTGCCGGTGGAAGCCATGAAGACCGCCGTCGACGAGTTGGATCCGGAAGTGCGTGCCGCCATCGAAGAATCCGTGCGCCGCTCCCGCGCCGTGTCCGCTTCCCAGGTGCCGGCGCCGTTCCACACCGATCTGGCTGAAGGCGCGCGCGTTTCCGAGCGTTGGATTCCGGTGCAGCGTGTCGGCCTGTATGTGCCGGGTGGCAAGGCCGTCTACCCGAGCTCCGTCATCATGAACGTGGTCCCGGCACAGGCCGCCGGCGTGGAATCCCTCGCCATCGCAACCCCGCCGAGCCGTAACAATGCCGACGGTCTGCCTGACAAGACCATTCTCGCCACCTGCGCCATTCTCGGCGTTGACGAAGTGTATGCGGTCGGCGGCGCTCAGGCCGTGGCCATGTTCGCTTACGGCGCCAAGGGTTCCGAACCGCAGGACGGCGAAATCCTGTGCGATCCGGTCGACAAGATCACCGGTCCGGGTAACATCTTCGTCGCTACCGCCAAGCGCATGGTGTCCGGCATCGTCGGCATCGACGCCGTGGCAGGACCGACCGAAATCGCCATCATCGCAGACAAGGGTGCCAACCCGAGCTGGCTGGCCGCCGATCTGATCGGTCAGGCCGAGCATGACGAACTCGCCGGTTCCGTGCTCATCACCGACAGCGAAGAGATTGCCGAACAGGTGCAGGAGAACCTCAAGTACCGTGTGCCGCGCACCGAGCACTCCGAGCGTGTGAACACGTCGCTACGCGGACGCCAGTCCGGCATCATCCTCACCGATGGCATCGAGCAGTCCATTGACGCGGCCAATGCGTATGCCGCCGAACACCTTGAGGTCCAGACCGCCGACCCGGATGCCGTGATCGCCAAGATTCGCAACGCCGGTGCCATCTTCCGTGGCCCGTACTCTCCGGTGCCGCTGGGCGACTACATGTCCGGCTCCAACCACGTGCTGCCGACTTCCGGCACTGCACGCTTCGCCTCCGGTCTGGGCGTGCACACCTTCATGAAGCCGGTCGAAGTCATCGAATACGACGAGCAGGGATTGAAGACCCTCGCTGCTCGTGTGAACGCCTTCGCCGTTTCCGAAGATCTGCCGGCACACGGTGAAAGCGTGCTGAGCCGTTTCATCGACGATCCGTACAACAAGGAAACCATCAAGGAACAGGAAGAGCAGGCAGGCCTTCGATGAGTGAGACTTCCAGCAACGCCATTCCGGCATATCTTCCGCTGCGCAACGATCTGATCGGTGAGGAGCCGTACGGTGCGCCGCAATTGGACGTGCCGGTATGCCTCAACGTCAACGAGAATCCGTATGCGCCGGAACCGGCAGTGGTCGAAACCATCGCGCAGCGAGTCAAGGAAATCGCTCTGACGCTCAACCGTTACCCGGATCGTGAGCATATCGCGTTGCGTCAGGCATTCTGCGACTATCTCGAACGCGAGTCCGGCGTCAAGCTGGAAGTCGACCAGTTGTGGGGTGCCAACGGATCCAACGAGATCATGCTGCAGCTGTTCCAAGCTTTCGGCGGTCCAGGACGCATTGCGCTCGGCTGCGATCCGACGTATTCGATGTATCCGGAATACGCCCGCGACACGTTCACCACATGGAAGCTTGCGCACCGCAACGAGGATTTCTCGCTGAACGTCGACGCCACCATCAAGGCCATCGAAGACGTCAAGCCGGCCATGATCGTGCTCACCAGCCCGAACAATCCGACCGGCACACCGCTGAAGATGGACGATCTCAAGCGCGTGCTCGGCGCCGCCGAAACCGCTGAAGTGGCCGGTGCCGCCGAAGGCGTGCATCCGGTGGTCGTGGTGGACGAAGCCTACATCGAATTCCGTGATCCGGGCACGCCCACCGCGCTCGAACTCATCGGCGAGTATGAGAATCTCGCCGTGAGCCGAACCATGAGCAAGGCGTTCGCCTTCGCAGGCGCGCGAGTCGGCTATCTGGCCGCCAACAAGGGCATTATCGACTGTGTGCGCATCGTGCGTATGCCGTACCACCTGTCGGCCGTCACCCAGGCAGCCGCGCTTGCCGCGTTCGAACATACCGACGAACAGCTCAGCCGTGTGGCGCATCTGCGTGACACCCGCAATCAGACCGCGGCATGGCTCAAGGAACAAACCTACAAGGGCCAGCCGCTCGAAGTGGCCGAGACGCAGTCCAACTTCATTCTGTTCGGCGGTCATTTCGACGATCGCGACCGCATCTTCGACGAACTGCTCAAGCGTGGTGTGCTCATCCGCACCGTCGGCCCTGACGGCTGGATGCGCGTATGCATGGGAACCGACGAGGAAATGGCGCGTTTCCGTGAAGCCTTGGTCGAAGTGTTGCGTATTGTGGAACAAGACTGAGCACATACGGGACTGAACCAACACAACAGGACCGAACATTTTCCAAAAGGAGTCGCAACATGGCGCGTACCGCAACCATCGTTCGTGAAACCAGCGAATCCAAGGTCGAACTGAGCCTGAATCTCGACGGCACCGGCAAAACTGACATCGACACGTCGGTGCCGTTCTACAACCATATGATGACGGCGCTCGGCAAGCATTCGCTGATTGACCTGACCATCAAGGCCACGGGTGACACCGACATCGACGCGCACCATACCGTCGAAGACATCGCCATCGTGTTCGGTGAGGCGTTGAAGCAGGCGCTGGGGAACAAGCGCGGCATCCGTCGCTTCGCTGATGCGACCGTGCCGTTGGACGAGGCGCTTGCCAAGGCCGTGGTCGATATTTCCGGGCGTCCGTACTGCGTGTGCACCGGCGAGCCGGAAGGCTTCGAATACTGCATGATCGGCGGCCATTTCACCGGCTCCCTCGTGCGTCACGTTATGGAATCCATCGCCATGCATGCCGGAATCTGCCTGCATCTGCAGGTGATCTCCGGCCGTGATCCGCACCACATCGCCGAAGCCGAGTTCAAGGCCTTGGCACGTGCGCTTCGTTTCGCCATCGAGTCGGATCCGCGTGTCGACGGTATTCCGAGCACGAAGGGCGCTCTGTGATGAGCGACGATCGAAATAACGATTTCGACGATTTCCAAGGATTCGATGGATCAAACGATTTCGGTGACCTCAACGCCGACGGCATGCATTTCAGCGAAGAGGAACTGGAAGCGGCCATGGCCGGCTTCGAGCAGGAATTCAAGGATGCCGAAGCGTCCAAGCATGAGCGGGCGGACAATCCGCCATCTGAAGCTTTCGATTCCTCCGAAGCTTCCGATAACGCGGAATCCTCCGAATCCTCCGAATCCTCGGAAGTCGACGACATGCTCAACGCGGCTGAGGATTCGTTGAAATTCGAAGACGAGCTGCAGGGACTGCTTGGCAATCGCGCGAAAGTGGCGGTGATCATCACCAGACTGACCTCGCCACGATTGCTGTCGGCATTCTGTGAATTGTCCGACATTTCCGCGCAATGCATCGGATCGGCGCAAGGTGCTGTCGCGGTGCTGCGCAATCTCGACGGAGACGGTCCGGAAGCGGCGGTCAAAGACATGACGATCGTCGTTGCCGGCATGCCCGCGATTCTTGCCGTCAACCGTGCGGACAAGCTCGAAGCGACGATGTACGTGGAAGGCAGAGCGGGCAAAACCTTCGCTCCGCCGGTGCTATTCACCTCCACCGCGCCGTTCGTTGAGGATCTCATGCTGGGCATCACCGATATGAACGCGCTGGAACAGGCGGATATGACCATTTTCGATTCCGCTGACCTCGATCGGGATGCGGCGATGAGCATTATCGCCGAGCATACGCGGTTCGGACGCGGCACATCAAGCATCAGTTAACGACGGTAAACGCGAGTCATCCTGCCGAACATGCGTTATGCGACACAAGACGACTCGCGCCACAGAACAACGAATGACACAAGAAGGAGAACGCCCATGACTTCCGTGGTGGTTTTCGATTATGGTTTCGGCAACGTGCGTTCCATGGTTCGTGCACTGGCTGATCTCGACCTTGACGTGACCCTCACTTCCGACCATCGGCAGGCCTTGGAAGCCAACGGTCTGGTAGTGCCCGGCGTGGGCGCTTTCGGCGCATGCATGGAAGGACTCAAGTCGGTGGGCGGAGACACCGTGATCAAGGATCGTCTGCGTGCCGGGCGACCGGTGCTCGGCGTGTGCGTGGGCGAGCAGATCATGTTCGAACGCGGTATGGAACACGGCACCGGCACTCCGGGCCTTGGCCTGATCAAGGGCGACGTGGAACTGCTTGACGCCGATGTGGTGCCTCACATGGGATGGGACACCGTCGAGGCGCCGGAAGGTTCCGTGCTCATGAAGGGTGTGGAAGGTGAACGTTTCTATTTCGTACATTCCTTCGCCGCGATGAGTGCCGCTCCCGCCGACACGTCCGGCGACCAGCTTGATTTCGGTGACGCCGAGGAGCGCGTGACCTGGTGCACGTACGGACGTAGCCGTTTCGTGGCGGACTACGAGCGTGGTCCGCTGTTCGCCACGCAGTTCCACCCTGAAAAATCCGCCGAAGCGGGCTCGCAGCTGCTGCGCAATTGGATTGCGACGTTCTGATGGTGCGAGATCGCCGATGATTGTTTCGACGATGCTTTGACATATACGCTTTTAAAACGACCACTTGGTACATTTATTTGCGATTGCCGTTTAGTGGCGGTCGGTTTATCACAGAGAGGTACAGACATGTCTTTGACATTGCTTCCCGCAGTCGATGTTCGTGATGGCAAGGCCGTTCGCTTGCGCCAAGGCGAATCCGGTTCGGAAACCGATTACGGTTCGCCGCTGGAGGCTGCCCGCACGTGGGTCGAGTCCGGTGCGGAATGGATTCATCTGGTCGACCTTGACGCGGCATTCGGCACGGGCAACAACCGTGACCAGCTGCGCGCCATCGTCAAGGAGCTTGGCGACAAGGTCAATATCGAAATGTCCGGTGGCGTGCGCGACGACGTATCCCTCGACGCAGCTTTGGAAGCAGGCGCCGCCCGTGTGAACATTGGCACAGCAGCGCTTGAGAATCCGGATTGGACCGCTTCCGTCATCAAGAAGTACGGCGATCGCGTGGCCGTTGGCCTTGACGTGCGCGGCCACACCCTCGCAGCCCGCGGATGGGTGAAGGAAGGCGGCGATCTGTTCGAAACCATGGCGTTCCTGGATTCCGTTGGCTGCTCTCGTTACGTGGTCACCGACGTGGCTCGCGACGGCATGATGAGCGGTCCGAACATAGATCTGCTGCGTGAGGTTGCGGAACGCACTGATGCGAAGGTCACCGCGTCCGGTGGCATTTCCAAGCTCGATGACCTGCGCGCCATCAAGGAACTTGCCGATCTGGGCGTGGATTCCGCGATTCTCGGCAAATCGCTGTATGCGCGCGCCTTCACTTTGGAAGAGGCGCTTGAAGTCGCACGTTGAGCATTGTTCGCAAACCCATGACGATACGGCCGTCCACAACGTGGACGGTCTCGTCATATTCGGCGCGTGTTAACGACTTTCGTAACATGCGCATGGAACGATGGGGCACTATGGATAAACAGCAAGAGTTTGCTTTGCGCACAGTCGAAGAACGCGACGTGCGCTTCATTCGTTTGTGGTTCACGGATGTGTTGGGAACGCTGAAGTCCGTGGCTATCGCACCGGCTGAATTGGAAGCTGCGTTCGAGGAAGGGCTCGGATTCGACGGTTCCGCAGTGGAAGGCCTCACCCGTGTGTCCGAAGACGATATGATCGTCAAGCCCGACCCGTCGACATTCCAGATTCTGCCGTGGCGTGGAGGCCCGCAAGGCACCGCGCGCATGTTCTGCGACGTGCTTACCCCTGATGGCGAGCCGTCGTTGGGCGATCCGCGTCATGTGCTGAAACAGGCTCTGTCGAAAGCCAAGGAAAAAGGCTTCACCTTCTACGTGCATCCGGAAATCGAATTCTATCTGTTCGAAAGACAGGATGATTGGTCCCAGACGCCAGCCCCAATCGATGAGGGCGGCTATTTCGACCATGTGCCGCGCAGCCCAGGCATGGACTTCCGCCGCGCCACCGTCAACATGCTCGAACAGATGGGCATTTCGGTGGAATACTCGCATCATGAGGCGGGTCCAGGCCAGAACGAGATCGATCTGCGTTATGCGGACGCGCTCACCACGGCCGACAACATCATGACCTTCCGTACCGTCGTCAAAGAGATTTCGCTGGAGCGCGGCATTCACGCCAGCTTCATGCCGAAGCCGCTTTCCGACGCTCCAGGTTCCGGCATGCATACCCACTTGAGCCTGTTCGAAGGCGACGCCAACGCTTTCTACGAGGCGGGCCAGGAATTCAACATGTCCGTTTGCCGCCGGCATCCTGTACCACGCGGCCGAGATCTGCGCGGTCACCGACCAGTACGTCAACTCCTACAAGCGCCTGTGGGGCGGCAACGAGGCTCCGAGCTACATCTGCTGGGGCCACAACAACCGTTCCGCGCTGCTGCGCATTCCGCAGTACAAGCCAGGCAAGGGCAATTCCGCCCGCATGGAATTCCGTGCGCTCGACCCGGTCGCCAACCCATACCTCGCATATTCGGTGCTCTTGGCAGCAGGCCTTGACGGCATCGACAAGCAGATGCAGTTGGGCGAGCCGACCAGCGACGACGTGTGGGAGCTTACCGATGCGGAACGTCAGGCCATGGGCATCCAGCCATTGCCGGAGTCTCTTGACGAGGCGTTGAAGGTTATGGAGAAGTCCGACTTCGTGGCGGATGTGCTCGGCGAGCATGCGTTCGAATACTTCCTGCGCAACAAGCGTCAGGAATGGGAGGAATACCGCAAGCAGGTCACTCCTTTCGAACTGAAGAAGTACCTGCCGAAGCTGTAAGCGAACCGCAATCGTTTCATCAAAGACCGTTGTTGCAATCATGAGAAAACTGATTGCAACAACGGTCTTTTGCTTTCCGAATGATTATTTGAATCTTCTTTTGATGTTTCTGCAAGTATCGGATTAAAGTTCCAATGACTCAATTGACCGTAAATTAACGGTTTTGCGAAGAATCTCATCACCATAGTCAGAAAATATGAATGTCACAGGCGAGTTGCTTTGCGTTTCAAAAGCGACTGTCGTCATCATTTTCACGCCGGGAGTGACCTTGCGTGTTGTGGAATAGCTATCATCGTCAAGATACGTGCTATGCAACTCAGTGCCGTCTTGGGTCGCGGAAACATCCATATAGTTCAGGAAAGCCCGGTATTTGCTTCCATTTTCGACATACCAGGATATGCGTGCGAACGCTATGTCATGATCGGCATATGAGGGGCTTGTCTTCTCAATGGAGTCTACGCGGAAATGCAGGGTGCTTTCGTCATAATCGGTTACGGATCCGTCTTCGTCGAAATTCGAAGCGTCCACTTGCTCGGGCTGAGGGACGGCCGCATAATCAATATGTTTCAAGGATCCTTCTATGTCGACTTCGTCAAAGGAAAACGCGGCGCGAACAACATTATGCTGCGAATAATTCATCAGCTGAACCACAACTGGTGAAGTGGTGTCCGTAAGAACGAAACTGCTGGTGGTCTGCGAGCTTTTCTTCGGTTTCATTTCGGCGCCGGAGAGCTCCGTGCGGTCGGAATCCTCGTTGGAAGTGAATGCAGGGGCAAGCTCGATGCCGTTTTGCATGACCATCAGATCTGCGACGGCATGAGGATACATCGTTTTCTTGCCGATGTTCGTGCAGGTGAGCAAAACCGTGAGCGTGGCGTCGCCGTTCAAATCCTCCGGACCTGTCTGTACGCCTTCGATGTTCACTTCCAATGCTTTTCCTCCGGTGGAGTAGAGCTTTCCAACGTCTTCGCTGACGGTTTCCTGTGTGGACAGCTCCTCGAACTGGCTTGTGGATCCATCGAAATCGGAGATGATGTTTGACATGCTGTCAGAAAGCATTCCGCCAATCGACGCTATTACAGCGATGATGATAACGATCTCCAAAACGGTGACGAAGCCGTTTTTATGGCGGCGTTGCTTCTTGTCGGAAGTGGATTGGAACTCGCGTGTGGCTCGTTCCGTTTGTATGCGCGGCGGATTATAGGGCTGCGATGGGCGTCCTTGCGGGTTCTGCGGGTTTTGCTGATTTTGCCGCAACGCCTGTTGCAAGCTTTGCTGCATGGACTGGGCATACCGCATGG
>ENA-UEYI01003064-UEYI01003064.1-human-gut-metagenome-genome-assembly--contig:-NODE-3064-length-10528-cov-2.661946_pt1 | contig 10528 bp, 9 predicted proteins | sample MGYA00242900_ERZ507916 | MGnify/ENA primary metagenome ERZ507916 (study PRJEB26167, sample SAMN06115521) | human gut metagenome | host: Homo sapiens | place: China:Chongqing | collected 2015-09-02...
CACTCTGCTCCAGCGCGTCCACTGCCGTCCCCCCTCTCGGGAAAGCTTATGCATAATCCCGCTCCGGCTTGCTTACGGTTCCAGCAATTCCGCAAGATAATCCGTCTGGGTCCGCAGGTCTGTCCGCCCCCGGTACTCCACCGCGATTACCCGGCTGCCCTTCCGGGCCACCACATACTGCAGTCCCCCGACTACGTCTGCAAAGCCGGTTTCCGGTTCGATTTCCCGGCTCCACCAGAACTCGTCCAGTCCGTCAGCGGTGTGCTGCACAAGCGGTTCCCAGCCGCCCCGGGAAGCAAATTCTCCCCGTACTTCCTCCGTCAGCTGTCGGCCCAGTCCCTCGGTTCGCATCCCGTAATAGGTCGTAATGGCTGCCGCCAGGAAGTCACCTTCCAGGTCTCCGTACTCCCGGACATAGTACATCCGGGAGGCCAACTCGTGGACCTTGGTCTCCGCCTCCCAGTAGATCGGCTCCTCCACCAGCTCCTCCGTTTGACTCAGCTCCCAGTACACGGCCTCCGCCTTGGGGCAGCCGCTCTTGTCCAGGATGTCCCAGCCGTGAAATTGATCCGTGAAGCTGTAGCCCATATCCACAAAGGGATACACCACCAGCATAAGAAAGCCCATCGCCACCGCAGCCCTCTGGAGCCACTGCTGAAGCCGGTACGGCCTGGGCCGGGACAACGGAACGCCGGCACGCAGAGTCCGCAGCAGGCGCCGCATTCCCAGCAGCTCCCGGGCCTCCAGCTGGGCGGCCTCTACCCCAGCCTTTTTCAGCCTGGCCCGGGCGTCCAGATACAGATTGTTATAGGTCGTCGCCATGACTTCCCACCTCGCCTTTCCTCTCTCGCTCCGCCTTGTTTACCACGCGTCCGCGCCCTTCTCCTCGGGCAGGACCAGCTCCAGGGCGTGGATGCCCACCTCGATCATGGAGTCGTCCGGCTCGAAGGTGGTGAAATTTTGCAGCCACAGGCCGGGGGCCGTTAAAACCCGGGTAATGGGCCCGTCGTGGCGGCCCGCCCAGCGGTTGAACTCATAGCTGATGCCCACGATCACCGGCAGCATGGCCAGGGGGGCCAGAAAACGCAGAATGACGTTGTGTACGGGCCAGACGGCAAACACCGCCGTGGACACCAGAATGGAAATGGCAATGACCATGAACAAAAAGCTGGTGCCGCACCGGGGATGGTGCCGGGGCTGGATGCGCACGTTCTCCACCGTCAGGGGCAGCCCGGCCTCATAGCAGAAGATGGTCTTGTGCTCGGCCCCGTGATAGGAGAAGACCCGTTTCATCTCCTTCATCCGGGAGCACAGAGCCAGATAGCCCACAAAGATGACGATCTTCAGCAGGCTCTCCGCCAGGTTCCGGGCCAGCATAGAGTCGGTAAACAGGGTGATGAAGGTGCCCAGCAGGGTGGGCAGCAGGAAGAACAGGCCGATGGACATGCCCGCCCCCAGCAGCACCGCCAGGGTGGTGATGACCGAGGTGGCCTTTTCGCTGCCCAGGTGCTTTTCCAGCCACTGCTCCAGCTTAGAGTCCTCCTCTTCCGCCCCGCTCTCCCCGTCCTCGGGGAAGAACTCCGCCGAGTACATCAGGGCGGTGACGCCGTTGTACATGGAGTCGGCAAAGTTCACGATGCCCCGGATGAAGGGCAGGCCCAACACGGGGTAGCGGTCCTTGATGAAGCGCAGGTCCTTCACCTGGGTCTCCAGCTGGCCGTCGGGCTTGCGCACCACCACGGCCTGTTTCTTGGGGCCCCGCATCATAATGCCCTCGATGAGGGCCTGGCCGCCGCACATGGTCTTGAACTTGGTGCCGCGGCCCTGGGTATTTGCTTTGGTTTGGGTTTGGTTTTCCAGCATGAATGGTCTCCTTTTGTGTTCCGGCGCGCCGCCGGGATGGGTCACGCCTCGATGGGCAGGCGGATGGTGACGACGCAGCCGCCGCCCTGGGCGTTGCCGATGTCCAGAACGCCCTCGTGGCGGGTGACGATCTCCTCGCACACCGCCAGGCCGATGCCGGAGCCTCGGGCCTTGGACGTTCCCTTATAGATCTTTTTTTTGATGAAGGGCAGCTCCTCCTCGGGCACGCCGGGGCCATAGTCCCGGATGCGCACCACCACCTCCGCCCCCTCCTGGGCCACGGACACGTCGATGCGCTTGCCCGAGCCGCCGTGCTTGGCGGCGTTGTCCAGCAGATTGCAGAACACCTGGCGCAGCCGCTCCGGGTCGCCGGAGATGGGCAGCACCTCCTCCGGGCAGTCCTGATAGCTCAGCTCGATGCCCTCCCGGCGGAAGAACTTCTGATAGGTATAGACCGCGTCCTCCACCTCGGCCTTCAGGTCCAGGGGCTCCACCGACAGGGTGAAGCGCCCGTCCTCGATGCGGGAGAACTCCAGCAGCTCCTCCACCATGTTGGTCAGGCGGTGGGCCTCTGACACGATGATATCCATGCCCTTCTGCACGTCCCGGGGGTCGGTGAGCTCGCCGCTCTGCAGGGTCTCCGCCCAGCCGTTGATGGCGGTGAGGGGGGTGCGCAGCTCGTGAGAGACGGAGGAGATGAATTCCGACTGGGTCTTCTCCGACTGCTTGATCTTCATGGACATGTCGTTGATGGTGTCTGTCAGGTCGCCGATCTCGTCGTCGAATTTTTTCTCGATCTGCACCCCATAGCTGCCGTCGGCGATGAGCCGGGCCGTCTCAGTGATGCTGGCCAACGGCTCTACGATGGAGCGGACGAAGTACAGATTGGAGAAATAGACCATGGCGAAGATGGCCATGGCGATGGCGGTGATCACCGCCATGGAGAAGATGAACTGCCGGTCGATGGCGGACAGGGAGGTCACATATCGAACTGCGCCCACCGTCACCCCCTGATAGACCACGGGGCTGGAGGCGGCCAGTATCCGCTCCTTGGTGGAGGGGTCCCGGCCCATCCAGTGGGTGGTGATCTGGTTTTCCAGGGCGCCCCGGATGTCCTCGGTGTCCGGGGTGGCGCCGGTGGTCAGGTCGTTGCCTGAGTATACCACCGCTCCGGTGGCGTCCAGAAATTGCAGCTCCAGATTGTTCTTCTCCTCATAGCTGCTCACGGCCTGCTGGGCCGCCGCCCAATACTGGGTGCGGGTATAGCTGCGAAAGCTCCCCGCCGCCGAGCTGGCCCGGCCTGTCAGGTCGTTGGCCGTGCTGGAGTAGTAATAGTTCCACAGGGCGGCAAAGAAGGAACCCAGGGCCAGGGCCAAGATCAGCAGCACCACGCCGATGCTGTTGAGCAGCCACCGCTTGCGGATGCCCCGTATCTTTACCTGGTCGTTCAAATCGGTCTTTTTGGCCACCGCGCTCCCTCCTTCTCTAAAAAGTTTTCCACATTTTCAGACGAGGCTGTGGACTTATCCCCGCCACTTATAGCCATAGCCCCACACGGTGTTGATATAGATGGGCTTTTGGGTGTTGTCCTCGATCTTGATGCGCAGGCGGCGGATGTTCACGTCCACGATCTTCAGTTCGCCAAAGTAATCCTTGCCCCACACCGCGTCCAGGATCTCCTCCCGGGCCAGGGCCTTGCCGGGGTTCTCCATGAACAGCTTGATGATGGAATACTCCACCTGGGTCAGCTTCACCCGCTGGCCGTTTTTCTCCAGGGTGCGGTTGCGGGTGTTCAGCAGGAAGGGCGGGTCGCTGATCTCGTCGGCGGACAGGCTCTCTGTGTCCCCGCCGGTGCGGCGGTAGAGGGCATCCACCCGGGCGGTGAGCTCCGCCGGAGAGAAGGGCTTTGTCACATAGTCGTCCGCCCCGGTCATCAGGCCGGTCACCTTGTCCATCTCCTGGGTGCGGGCAGTGAGCATGATGATGCCGATCTTGTTGTCCATGGCCCGGATGCGGCGGCATACCTCAAAGCCGTCGATGCCGGGCAGCATGATGTCCAGCAGGGCAACTTTTACGTCCGGGTTCTCCTTCAGGGCCACCAGGGCGTCCTCCCCGGTGCCCGCCTCGATGGTGGTATAGCCCGCCCGCTTCAGGTTGATGACCACAAAGCTGCGGATATTCTCCTCGTCCTCCAGGACCAGAACCTTTCTCATTTGGAGTCTACTCCTCTCTCAACGCCACCCAGCGCTCTATACTCAGCTGTACCAGCTGGTCTGAATGGTCTGGAAATTTTTCATCAGCAGGTCGTTTTCCGTCAGGCCGCAGTCCCAGCCGCAGTCATAGAACTGGGCGGCGTAGATCACGTCCTCCTCCTCCCGCAGGGTGATGACCCCCTCCGCCTGGGCGCGGGTGGTGCGGTTGCTGCCGGTGAGCTTATAGATGCTCAAAAAGGGCACGGGCGGCTCGTCCTCCCCCTGCCATAGGGAGAACACCACCTGCCGCTGGCCGGACACCACGTCGCTGCGAGAGACGGATATCTTGTCCTCCCAGCTGTCCGGGGTCTCCAAGAACCAGCCGTCGGTCACGTTGTAATAGGTGCCCATCACCCGGCTGCGCTGGCCGCTCTGGTCATATTGATACCAGTCCACCAGCCAGGCGCTGGCCCCGCCGGGGTCCCGGTCCTGGGGCAGCATGCGCACCTGGGGCAGTTCCAGCACCACGTCGTTGTTCACGTCGCTGGGGCCCAGTTCCGCCGTGCCCCGCAGGCGCTCCCGGCTGACCCCGTGGTCGTTCAGGGCCAGGTTCACCAGGTGCATCTCCCCCTCGTGGCCGCCGGGCTGATAGGCCACCACGTCGGTGGTGCGGCTGCCGTCGGACTGGGCGCAGGTGATATACAGGGCGGGGGGATAGTACGTCCCGGCCAGATAGCCCGCCGTCACCCGGTTCAGTCCGGTGATCCCGGCGGACAGGGCGGTGGTGCTCAGGCTCTCCATCCGCCCGTTGCGCCAGCCGTACAGCTCCACCTGGCCGCTGAGGGCGGCGGCGTCCAGCCGGACCACGGCCACCTCGGTGCGGGTGTCCTGGTCGATGTCCAGCAGACGATAGCCGCTGGAATAGGCCCCGCCCTCCATGGCGGTGCTGCAGCTGGTCAGCAGCAGCTCTGTGGCCCGGAGGGAGGCCCGGTCCGCCAGCTGGTTCTGGGGGAGCGCGGCGGCGTCTGCCGCAGGCTCCAGCTCCAGCTCGTCCAGGGTATAGGCCCCCAGCTGATAGACGCCGGTGTTCACCTGCCAGTTCACCACCCGCTCTTTGCTGCCCGCGCCGTTTAGTCCACGGAATAGATGGCGGAGCCGTCCCCCTCCACCAGACCCCGGACCTGATAGTCCCCGTCGGTGGCGGTGAAGATATAAATTTTCAGCGACTTTTCTACGCCGGGCACCCGGATAAAGGCCACGGCGCTCTCCCGCTGGCCGTCCCCGTCCAGGTCCTGGAGCTGGATGGAGGCGGTGTTGTCCCCGGCGACGATCACCGCGTCCTCGCAGCTGACGCCGAACTGGCCCTCCAGCCCGGTCTTCACCGAGCGGATGGCCGCCGCCAGCTGGTCATAGCCCGCCGAGCGCTCCGGGCGGCGGTATAGCTCGTCCGGCGGACGGAACAGGCAGCCCGTCAGCAGCAGCGCCATGGCCGCCCACAAAAGCAGAGCCAGTGCCCCTCTTTTTTTCACGCCGCCCACTCCTCTCATTTCAATACACGCTGTTTGCGCATTCGATAAAAATCCTGTTTATCATCATATCACAAATCCCGAAACTTGCCTACTGGTTTCACAAAAAGTTTTTATTTGGGGACAGCAAGACCCGCCGGGCCGCAAATGCGGACCGGCGGGTCAAAGAATTTATGAGGCTTGTCTTACTTCTTCAGGTTGAAGAAGGCCTTCAGGCCGGGGTACTCGGCCACGTCGCCCAGCTCCTCCTCGATGCGCAGCAGCTGGTTGTACTTGGCCACGCGGTCGGTGCGGCTGGGGGCGCCGGTCTTGATCTGGCCGGCGTTCAGGGCCACGGCGATGTCGGCGATGGTGGCGTCCTCGGTCTCGCCGGAGCGGTGGGACACGATGGCGGTGTAGCCGGCCCGGTTGGCCATCTGGATGGCATCCAAGGTCTCGGTCAGGGTGCCGATCTGGTTGACCTTGATCAGGATGGCGTTGGCCACCTTCTTCTCAATGCCGGTGGACAGGCGCTGCACGTTGGTGACGAACAGGTCATCGCCCACCAGCTGCACCCGGTCACCGATAGCCTTGGTGAGCATAGCCCAGCCCTCCCAGTCGGTCTCGGCCATGCCGTCCTCCAGGGAGATGATGGGATAGTTGTCGGCAAACTTCTTCCACATGTTCACCAGCTGCTGCTGGGTCAGCTTCTTGCCGGACTTGGGCTGGACATAGCACTTCTGCTCCTCGTCCCACCACTCGGAGGAGGCGGCGTCGATGGCGATCTTGAAGTCCTCGCCGGGCTTGTAGCCCGCGGCCTCGATGGCCTGGACAATGACCTTCAGGGCGTCCTCATCCTTCTTCAGATTGGGGGCGTAGCCGCCCTCGTCGCCCACACCGGCAGCGGGAGTGCCGTTCTCCTTCAGGGTGCTCTTCAGGGTGTGGAACACCTCGGCGCAGCGGCGCAGGGCCTCCCGGAAGGAGGGGGCGGAGACGGGCATGATCATGAACTCCTGGATCTCCACGTTGTTGGTGGCGTGGGCGCCGCCGTTGAGGATGTTCATCATGGGCACGGGCAGCTGCTTGGCGTTGACGCCGCCGATATAGCTGTACAGGCTGGCGCCCAGGCTCTCGGCCGCCGCCTTGGCGCAGGCCAGGGACGCGCCCAGGATGGCGTTGGCACCCAGGCGAGACTTGTTGGGGGTGCCGTCCAGGTCGATCAGGGCCTTGTCGATGGAGGTCTGATCCAGGACATTCATGCCGATCAGGCACTCGGCGATCTCGGTGTTGACGTTCTCCACAGCCTTTTCCACGCCCTTGCCGTTGTAGCGGCCCTTGTCGCCGTCCCGCAGCTCGCAGGCCTCATAGATACCGGTGGAAGCGCCGGAGGGCACGGCGGCGCGGCCCATAGTGCCGTCCTCCAAATAGACCTCCACTTCCACAGTGGGGTTGCCCCGGCTGTCTAGGATCTCCCGGCCCAGGACGTCGACAATCTCAATGATCTGCTTCATAGAACTCGTACTCCTTTATTAAAATTATAAGACAGAATCATGCGGGCGCGTTCCTCCCAAGGGAGGGCCCACCAGGGATTTCCGGTGCTATTATATCGGTAATCGTTTACTCTGTCAAGCAAACCGGATATTTCCAGTGAAAAAAGTGCGCACTCCTGTCACAGAAGGACGGCGCTGCTGAGAATCTCAAAGGCCTCCTGACAGGGCAGGCGCTTTTTCTCCATGGGCGGCAGGCTGTCGTCAAACCGGCGGGCTTCCGCTTCGTCAAACACAAACGCCGGGCTCTGGCGGTATATCCAGCTTTTTCCCGCCAGGGTGCCGGGCTCCAGTTCCTTCACCAGCATCGCGGCGGGATACGTCCCGTCCTCCAGATGGACCCGGTGCTTTTTGCAGCTTTGGAAGCCGCGGCCCACGTAGTTGTTGGGATCGCCGAAAATGACACTAGCCCCGTACACAACGACGGACGCCCCCCACAAGGCCCCCTCCATCTGCACCGTCACAGAACCCCGGCGCTGCAGTCCCGGTCGGATACAGACTGGTCCAAAGGTCAGGATGCCCTTCTCCTTCCCTGCCTCGTCCACCAGTGTGCTCTTCGTGTACATGATATTGCCGACCACACGGCCGTCCAGCTCCAGCACCAGGTCCAACTCCGGCAGAAAATCCGGGTGGGGCCGGATGGCGTGGGCCAGGTAGTGCTCCGTGCATCCTGGCGTGTAGAGGTTGTAAAACGCCTGCCGGATGATGTCCTCCACCTGCTGGTAATCGCTCACCCGCTCCGGGCGGATCGTGATGTTCTTCTCCATATCGGTTCCTCCCTGCATGAATTGGCGCCCTGCGGGCGCAGTCTGCACAGCTTGTCCTGCTCTCTATTATATGTCTCTTTCGGCTGCACGCAATGGTGGGCAGTGATTTTTTTCGTCCGGAGTGAAAGCTGGCGCGAAAAAGCGCCTCCCGCAAAAGCGGGAGGCGCCGAATCGAAAACTCACAGGAGGTTCATCAGGTTGAAGCTCAGGATCAGGCCGGAGAACACGATGGACACCGTGGAGCACAGCTTGATGAGGATATTCAGGGACGGGCCGGAGGTGTCCTTGAAGGGGTCGCCCACCGTATCGCCCACGACGGCGGCCTTGTGGCACTCGGAGCCCTTGCCGCCGTGGTGGCCGCCCTCAATATACTTCTTGGCGTTGTCCCAGGCACCGCCGGCGTTGGACATGAACACCGCCATGGCAAAGCCGGTGACGGACACGCCGCCCAGCAGGCCCACCACGCCGGTGGGGCCCAGCACCAGGCCAGTAGCCAGAGGCACGATGATGGCCAGCAGGGCCGGCACCACCATCTCATGCAGGGCACCCTTGGTGCACAGGCTGACGCAGGCTGCGTAATCCGGATCTGCTTTGTAGTCCATGATGCCGACAATCTCGCGGAACTGACGGCGCACTTCCACGACGATGGACTGCGCAGCGGTCTGCACAGCGCTCATGGTCAGTGCGGAGAATACGAAGGTGAGCATCGCGCCGATGAACAGGCCGACCAGAACGGACGGGCTCGTCAGCGTGAAGTTGAGGGTCTCGGGCGTGCGGGTCTGCACGATGTTGACGTAGGACACGAGCAGTGCCAGAGCCGTCAGGGAAGCAGAGCCGATCGCGAAGCCCTTGCCGGTAGCAGCGGTGGTGTTACCAAGGGAATCGAGGGCATCGGTGCGGTCGCGGACTTCTTCCGGCAGACCGGACATCTCGGCAATGCCGCCGGCGTTGTCGGCAACGGGGCCGTAAGCGTCGGTAGCGAGGGTGATGCCGAGTGTGGAAAGCATGCCGACAGCGGCAATGCCAATGCCGTACAGGCCCTGGTTGAACTCAGCGGTGAACGCGCCGCTGGCGTCGATGATCGTGGTGGTGCCGCCTGCGCAGAAGTAGCTGAGCAGGATAGCAACAGAGACGATCAGGATGGAGGCCATGGTGGACTTCAGGCCCAGAGAGATGCCGCCGATGATGATCGTAGCAGAGCCAGTTTCGGAAGCGGCGGCCAGCTGCTGCGTGGGCTTATAGTTGTCAGAGGTGTAGTACTCGGTGAAGTAGCCGATGGCGCAGCCGCCGACGAGGCCGCAGAGGATGGCGACGTAAACGCCCCAGCAGTGCTGCTCGGGTCCGAGAATGAGGTAGGACAGGGGCAGGGCGAGCACAGCGGAGAGGGCGGCAGCCGTGTAGGTGCCGGTGCGCAGGCTCTTGAGCAGGGACATCTGGGTGGCGTCTTCCTTCGTCTTGATGAGGAAAGAACCGATCAGCGAGCAGACAATGCCGCAAACGGCCAGCGCAACGGGCAGCAGCATGCCGCTCCAGCCGTAGTTAGCGGCGGCGCTCAGCGCGAAGGTGGCAAGGATAGAGCCGACATAGGACTCATACAGGTCAGCGCCCATACCGGCAACGTCGCCGACGTTATCGCCAACGTTGTCCGCGATGGTCGCGGGGTTACGCGGGTCGTCTTCCGGAATACCGGCTTCGACTTTACCGACGAGGTCGGCGCCAACGTCAGCAGCCTTGGTGTAGATACCGCCGCCGACACGGGCAAACAGCGCCATGAAAGAAGCGCCCATGCCATTCATGACCATGATGTTGGCAAGCACGGTGGGATCGGTGATCTTGCCGATGTAGCGCAGGCCGATAAACCAGAGCGTAATGTCCAGAATGCCGAGGCCGACGACCGTGAAGCCCATGACCGTGCCGGAAGAGAAGGCAACGTTCAGGCCGTGGTTCAGGCTCTCGTGTGCGGCGTTGGCCGTGCGGGCATTGGCGGCAGTGGCGATCTTCATACCGATCAGGCCGGCGAGCATCGACCAGATACCACCGGTCAGGAAGGCAAACGGCGTCACTCTGGAGAGCATCTGGCCCTTGGAAGCAAAGGCGATGATCAGCAGGATGACAAATACGACTGCAAACACTTTTGCAACAGTGGAATACTGCTGTTTCAGGTAGGCGTTGGCACCGGCGCGGATCGAAGAAGCGATCTTGACCATCTTCTCGTCACCCTCAGAGCACTTCATAACTTTGCACTTCTGCAGGTAGGCGAAAATCAGGGCGAGCGCGGCTCCGACGAAGCCGATCCAGAATAGGTTATCCATGGTTTTTTCTCACTCCTAATAATTTGGGCTTTGGCCGGTGTTCTCTCTTCCATACACCGACCGACTGTCTTGATGACGTACATATATTAAACTAATCTGATCATAAAAGCAAATACTTCTTGCAAAAACGATGAATTTTTTTATAAAATTTTCGTTGGAATCGTGCACTTTGTATTTCTGCCAAAAAAGAAGAGGGAGAACCAAGCGATTCTCCCTCTTTTGGGGTGATTTCAGAAGCGATTACTTCTTGGCGAGACCCTTCTGACGAGCGTACTCGGCAGCGCCCAGAGCGCCCATCAGCTGCGGGTCGGTCTTCAGCTCAACGACTTTGAACTTCAGCAC
>ENA-UEYI01003070-UEYI01003070.1-human-gut-metagenome-genome-assembly--contig:-NODE-3070-length-10521-cov-4.021926_pt1 | contig 10521 bp, 5 predicted proteins | sample MGYA00242900_ERZ507916 | MGnify/ENA primary metagenome ERZ507916 (study PRJEB26167, sample SAMN06115521) | human gut metagenome | host: Homo sapiens | place: China:Chongqing | collected 2015-09-02...
AATGATGAATTAATAATGAAGAATTACCAGGTGGCACAAAAGCGTATACTCTATCATTATTCTTCATCCGTCTCCATCTCTCCCTCGAACACCTTGGTTGCTTCTCCCGTCATAAAGACGTGCTTGGTGGCTATATCCCATTCAATGGTGAGTGTTCCTCCATCCATGACGATGATTGATTTTCTTCCGGCACGTCCTGTGAGGAAAGCGGCTACGGCTGTGGCACAGGCTCCTGTTCCACAGGCTTGGGTGACGCCCGAACCCCGTTCCCATACGCGCATCCTTATCTTTCCCTCTTCCAATACTTGGGCAAACTCCACATTGATGCGGTCGGGGAAGAGAGGGTGATTTTCCCAGTAGGAGCCGATATGGGAGGGGTCTGCATTCGTAATGTCGTTCACGGAGATTACCAGAGGCGAGTTTTCCATGGATAAGGTAGTACCCGTATAGCGTATGCCGTCTATTTCGATGGGATGTTCTGTCATCGGCTTGCTCCCCTTGCCGTCATAGTTCACGGGTTCGTCAGACGGAATACCCATGTCAACGGTTACAGTGTCTACTTTATCGCCTGTCGCGTGTAGTTTTAGAATCTTGATGCCGGACAGGGTATCGAGTGTGATTTCTGTTTTGGAAGTCAGCTTGTAGTCATAAAGGTATTTGCCGATGCATCGGCTGGCATTGCCGCACATCTTGGCTTCCGAACCGTCCGCATTGAAAATGCGCATGCTGAAATCGGCTTTGTCGGAGCGCCCTATAAGTACCAGACCGTCACTGCCGATTCCCTTATACGGTGCGCTCCATTTCTTCGAGAGTTCTTCCGGATTCTCGATAGGATAGCGGGTAGTGTCTACATATATGTAGTCGTTTCCTGCGCCATGCATCTTGGTAAACTTTATGCTTCTTGTCATTTTGCACTTACTTGGTTAGTTGATTATATCCTTTTGTTTTATTTCAATGCAAATATACGACGTTTTGGATGATTTTTATCTATATTGATATCTGTTTTCTATTTATTTCTATTCCGGTTTTCATTCAGTGCAAATATATACGATTTCCCTTTCAATTTAAAAGTATATGATGCTATATTCGTAAAGATTGTAATATAATGCTCTCGTATTCTTGCGGAGGAATAATAAAAATGATTGTTTTATTCGCTTATTACTACCTTTTTGAAATATAAAAGCTGCTTCATTGTTTTCAGAATGAAGCAGCTTGTCTATAATAACTTTCTAAATGTATTGTAAGCTGATGCTTTTACTGTAATATTTCTTGCAGTTCTACGGGGACGTTGGTAGTGATGAAATCCACACCGTGGTCAATCAACAACTTCATGTTTTTGGCATCGTTTATGGTCCAAGCATTTACTTTCATGCCCAAGTCGTGGGACTCTTTAATCCATTCGGGATGTCTTTTGAATACGCTGAAGTGATAGTCGGGTCCGGCGCATCCCCATTCTTTCAGTTCTTTGGGAGAGAGGTCGCCTTCCAGATAATATACCGGAGTTCCTTTGGGGGTAAGACGGATAAATTCTTTGGTGGCGTGTCGCGAGAAAGCGATGTATTCCATGCGGTTCTCCAATCCCATGTCTTTCACCATCTTCACGATACTTTCTACGGCACGTGTTTCCTGTTCGGGTGTCTTGTGGGATTTCAGTTCCAGAATAAGGCGCGTTTTCAGTTGTCCGGCCTTCTCCAAGTATTGCCGCAGGGTGGGGAGTTGCTCTCCGTTGTCCAGTATGACGGCGGTACACTGTTGTGCGGTGGATTTCTGCATATTCACTCCCTTGAAAGTGCTGTCGTGGTTTACTACAAGTTGGTTGTCGGCGGTGAGCCATACATCGAACTCGGAACCGTAACAATTTATGGAGTCGGCTTTCACCAGTGCGGCAATGGAATTCTGTGCCGAACCGTCTGTTTTCCAGAAGCCGCGGTGAGCAATGACTTGGGTGGACTGTGCCTGTGTATAGCCACAAGCGGCAAGTAGCAGGGCGGAAGTGATAATAAGGCTTTTCAGTTTCATGGGCTTTAGAATTAATTATTTTCATCGTTCTTTCGCAAAGGTAGCATAAGCTTACGAATATGAAACAGAAAGTATATTAAAAATCCGTTGCATTTGCCGTGTGGTTACTTTTTTTAAGGTTCAGTCCTTGTAGGCTTCTTCGTGCACACCGGCAACGGCGCGTCCGCTAGGGTCGTTTTTCCCTTGGAATGAGACGTCCCATGCCAATGCTTCGGCGGTGGAACAGGCTACACTCGGTATGCTGGGTACACTGCGGGCGGCACTCTCGCTGGGGAAGTGCTCCTCGAAAATAGTGCGGTAGTAGTATTCCTCTTTGTTCATCGGTGTGTTTACGGGGAAGCGTTCGGAGGCTTTCCGCATCTGTTCATCACTGACGGCAGCGGCAGTGACAGCTTTCAGCGTATCAATCCAGCTGTAGCCCACACCATCGGAAAATTGTTCTTTCTGACGCCATGCGACGCTTTCGGGCAGCATAGCCGCAAAGGCTTCGCGAACCACTTTCTTTTCAATTTCCTTTCCGGGACACATCTTCGTGGCAGGATTCAGTCGCATGGCTACATCCAGAAATTCTTTGTCGAGAAACGGGACACGTCCTTCCACGCCCCAAGCGGCAAGACTCTTGTTGGCGCGCAGGCAATCGTAAAGGTACAGTTTGGAGAGCTTACGTACTGTTTCTTCATGGAAGGCTTGTGGTGTGGGCGCTTTGTGGAAGTAGAGGTAGCCGCCGAATACTTCGTCCGCACCTTCACCACTAAGTACCATCTTGATGCCCATGCTCTTGATGACACGCGCCAGCAAGTACATGGGCGTGGATGCGCGGACAGTGGTTACGTCGTAGGTTTCGATGAAGTAGATGACATCGCGAATGGCGTCCAGCCCTTCTTGAATGGTGTAGTTTATTTCATGGTGGATAGTGCCGATGTATTGCGCCACTTCACGTGCTTTGATGAGGTCGGGAGCGCCTTTCAAGCCTACTGCAAAAGAGTGGAGTTGAGGCCACCACGCATCTGCTTTGTTGTCCGTCTCAATACGTTTTCCGGCGTATTTCTTGGCGATGGCCGAGATTACGGAAGAGTCCAGCCCGCCGGACAACAACACGCCGTAAGGTACGTCCGACATCAGTTGGCGCTGTACGGCGGCTTCGAGGGCATCATGTACGGCAGAGACCTGAGTTTGGTAGGTTGTGGCATTGACGTCAGGGTAACTAGTATGATAGTTGTCTTTTACGTTAGGGTATTGCATCCAGTCGCGAGTGTACCAGCGGTGCATTTTACCCTCACGTCCCCGGTAATAGTGTCCGGGCAGGAAAGGCTCGTACTCGTCGCAGAAGCCTTCGAGAGCTTTCAGTTCGCTGCCGAAGTAGATGCGGCCTTCCTTGTCGCGGCCTATATATAAAGGTATCACTCCGATGGGGTCGCGGGCTATGAGGTAATCGTCCGTCTCTTCATCGTAGAGGGCAAAGGCGAAGATACCGTTCAGTTCTTCGAGGAAATTGATGCCTTTGTCTTTGTAGAGGGCGAGGATGACTTCGCAGTCCGAACCCGTCTGAAAGGTGTACTTTCCGGCGTAATGTGCACGGATATCGCGGTGGTTGTATATCTCACCGTTGACGGCAAGGATTTGCTTGCGGTCGGGCGAGTACAGAGGTTGTCCACCCGATTGAGGGTCGACGATAGAAAGCCGCTCGTGTGCAAGGATTGCGGAGCCGCCTACATAAATACCGCTCCAGTCCGGTCCGCGATGGCGGATTTTCTGTGCCATTTTTAAAGCTTTACTCCTGAGTTCCGGAGTCTGGGATTTTATGTTGAAAATACCTGCTATTCCACACATGGTTGTAGTTGTTTTAGAAGTTGATATCGGGATGATGTTAGTTGTATCGGGTGGGACCGGCAGTTTCGTCCGTTGGAACGGATTGTTTCAAGCGTTGAAACGAGTCGTCTCACACCGGGGGACAGAAAGTTTCATGCGTTGAAACTCTTGGTATCCCTCTTTGAAACTTTTTTCGTTGCCGCAAAACTACCGGTTGAAGTATTGGTCAATCCGCCGGGCTACTTTGCGACCGTCAGCCAGTGCACGTACTACGAGACTTGCACCATTGGCGGCATCTCCCGCCACGAATACATTCTCTGCAAATGTTGGCTGTTCCGGTTTGAGGAAGCCCATAGCCAACAGCACCATATCGGCTTCAATGACTTCTTTCTTACCCGTAGGTTTCATGGTGGGGCGGCCACCGTCTTTTGCCGGAAGCCATTCCACTTCTTCCACTTCCACGCCGCAAACCTTTCCGTTCTTACCGATGAATCTGTTGGATGCCAGTGACCAGCGGCGTGTGCATCCTTCTTCGTGACTGGAAGTGGTTTTCAGGACAACGGGCCATTGCGGCCAGGGCATAGCGTCATTGTGGCCTACGGGTGGTTGTGGCATGATTTCTATTTGTGTCACGCTCGTAGCTCCTTGGCGGATGCTCGTGCCGATGCAGTCCGAGCCTGTGTCGCCACCGCCAATGACAAGCACCCGTTTGCCACGGGCATTGACAAGCTGCTCTTTCGGGAATGTTTCTCCGTCGAGGATACGGTTCTGTTGAGCCAGCATATCGAGGGCAAAGTAGATACCTTTCAGTTCACGGCCGGGGATGGTAAGGTCACGGGCAGTGGGAGTGCCTGTGCAGACGGCGTAAGCATCGAAACCTGCGGGCAGCTTCTGCATATCGATGCAGACACCCATTTCAAACCGGATACCTTCGGCTTTCAGTACATTCATGCGACGGTCTATCACTTCTTTGGGTAGTTTGAAATTGGGAATACCGTAGCGAAGCAGTCCGCCCGGCATCGGTTTGGAATCGAATATCGTGACTTCGTAGCCACAGGCATTCAGCCGTGCGGCAACGCTCAGCCCGGCAGGCCCTGCACCGATGACAGCTATTTTCCAGCCATTGCGTTCGGGGCGGACAGGCACGATATATCCTTCACGAAAAGCGGCTTCGGCAATGGCTGCCTCATTCTCGCGGATGGTTACGGGAGCATCGCAGGAGAGTTTCAGCACACATGACTTCTCACAAAGTGCGGGGCAGATACGTCCCGTAAATTCGGGGAAATCATTCGTTTCGTTCAGTACTTGATAGGCTTCGCGCCATTTTCCTTTGCAGAGTGCGTCTTGAAACTCCGGTTGCTTGTTGCCCAACGGACATGCCCAATGGCAAAAAGGTACACCGCACTCCATACAGCGTGAGGCTTGGAGCTTGCGGTCGTGACTGTTCAGCGTCTGTTCCACCTGGCTGAAATCTGTGATACGTTCGTGTATCGGACGGTAGCCCGCTTCTTGGCGGGGGATATTTAAGAATGCTTTTGAATCGCCCATGATTGATAAATTGAGAATTAAAAATTGAAAATTAAGAAATAATACTCAGAGAATCGAAAATTAAAAAGAACGTGGAATTTGTAAGTACGCACTATTCTGTATTTTTTAATTCTCAATTCTCAATTTTTAATTTAATAGTCTCTTTGCATATCCGCAATCTTCTGTTGCAGCTTCTTCATCTGTTCTTCTTGCAGCACTTTCTTGTACTCGATAGGGACTACTTGGATAAACTCGTCTACGTAGTGCGTCCAGTCATCGAGTAGGATGCGTGCCAGTTTGGAACCGGTGTAGAGATAATGCTGGCGGATGAGTTCGTGCAACTCCTTGCGGTATGAGGTTTCTTCAATGAGGCTTAGTTCCACCATTTCCATGTTACAGAAGTAGTCGAAGTTTCCGTCTTTGTTCCAGACGTAGGCCACACCACCGGACATACCTGCGGCAAAGTTACGTCCCGTCTGTCCGAGCACCACTACACGTCCGCCGGTCATGTATTCGCAGCAATGGTCACCCACACCCTCTACAACGGCTATTGCACCGGAGTTGCGGACGGCAAAGCGTTCACCTACGCGACCGTTGATATATACTTCGCCGCTGGTTGCACCATACAGAAGGGTGTTTCCGGCAATTGTGTTCTTCTCGGCCTCGAAGTTGCTGCGTACAGGGGGTAGTACGGCGATACGTCCGCCACTCAGCCCTTTGCCCAGATAGTCATTGGCCTCACCTTCCAGCTTGAAGTTGATACCCGGTACGAGGAATGCTCCGAAACTCTGTCCGGCCGAGCCTTTGAACTTGACGTTCAGTGTATGTTCGGGCAGGCCTTTTGCGCCGTACTTGGCGGCGATAGCGCCGGAGAGCATCGCACCGCAGGCGCGGTCGGTGTTGGCGATGGTATATTCGAGAGAAACTTCTTTCTGTTCGTCTACGGCATTGGCGGCGGCATTCAGTATTTCCACGTCTTTTACGCGGTCGATGCCGTGTTGCTGGTTTATGATGTGGCGGATGGCGGCTCCGTTGTCCACACGCGCCAGTACTTTGTCGAAGTTGATGAGTTGATGTTTCTTGATGCTGTCATCCGGTCTGCGGATGATGAGGTCGGTACGCCCGATGATATCATCCAGTTTTTCCACTCCAATCTCTGCCAGATACTCGCGTACTTCGCGGGCAAGGAAGGTAAAGTAGTTCACAAGGTATTCGCTACGGCCGATGAAACGTTTGCGCAGTTCCGGGTTCTGGGTGGCTACACCTACGGGACATGTGTTTTGGTTACACTTGCGCATCATCACGCATCCCAATACGATGAGGGCAGCGGTGGCGAAACCGTATTCTTCCGCACCGAGCATGGCCATGAGTACTACGTCGCGTCCGGTTTTCAGTTGTCCGTCCACTTGCAGCAGCACTTGTCCGCGCAGCCCGTTCAGTACCAGTGTCTGTTGCGTCTCACTCAGTCCGAGTTCGGGCGAGATGCCGGCATATCGGATGGAGCTTGCGGGTGATGCGCCTGTACCGCCTTCGGCGCCGGAGATGACGATGAGGTCGGCTTTGGCTTTCGCCACACCTGCGGCGATAGTTCCCACACCGCTTTCGGCTACCAGCTTCACGCTGATTTTGGCTTTCGGATTGACGTTCTTCAAGTCGAAGATAAGCTGTGCCAGGTCTTCGATGGAATAGATGTCGTGATGGGGCGGGGGAGAAATCAATGAAATACCTGGAATGGAGTGGCGCGTGCGGGCAATCACTTGGTCTACTTTGAATCCCGGCAACTGGCCGCCTTCACCCGGCTTGGCGCCTTGTGCCACTTTTATCTGTATTTCGTCGGCATTCACCAGATATTCCGTAGTGACCCCGAAGCGTCCGGATGCTATCTGTTTGATGGCACTGCGCATTTCCGTTCCGAAGCGTGCGGCATCTTCACCGCCTTCACCCGTATTGCTTCGCCCGTGCAGTTTGTTCATGGCAACCGCCATTGCCTCATGCGCTTCCTGACTGATGGCTCCGAAAGACATGGCGCCCGTAACGAAACGTTTCAGAATGCTTTCCACCGGTTCCACCCTGTCTATGGAAATGGGGTTGTGACGGAAGTCGAGGAAGTCGCGCAGGAAGATAGGCTTTTCTTTCTCATCGACCAAGCGGGTAAACTCTTTGAATTTCTTGTAACTGCCCAGACGGGTGGCTATTTGCAGGGTACTGATAGTTTCCGGATTCCAAGCGTGCTTTTCTCCGTCCTTACGGTATGCGTACAGTCCTTTGTTCGGCAATAGGGGAGCTTCACCACCATCATTCTTCATGCGCATTTCTTCCTTTTTCATCGCTTCTCCTTCGTCGTGAAAAGTGATGGCGTCACGTGCCACCTCATCCAAACGGATGCCGCCGATAGCCGATTTTAATCCGCCGAAGTAAGCGTTGCTCAATTCTTTGCTCAGCCCGACAGCCTCGAATATCTTTGCGCCCCGGTAGGAGCGGATGGTGCTGATACCCATTTTGCTCATAATCTTGAACAGGCCTTTGCAAATGGCTTTGATGTAATTCTTCTCTGCGGTGGCATAGTCCAACTGTACCTCTTTCTTGGCAACGAGTTCGTTCAGTACGGCAAATGCCATATAGGGGTTCAGTGCGCTTGCACCGAACCCAAGGAGCAGTGCGGCGTGCATCACTTCGCGTATCTCGCCGCTTTCCACTACCAATGCGGTCTGTACGCGCTTTCCTACCGAAATGAGGTGGTGGTGCACTGCCGATACGGCAAGCAATGAGGGGATGGCGGCATGGACGGTATCTACGTTGCGGTCGGTCAGTACAATGTAGTTCACACCTTCGGTGACGGACTCTTCGGCTTCCTTGCACAGGCGGTCAAGCGCTTCCTGCAGTCCTGCACGTCCTTTGGATACTTCAAACAGTATCGGCAGCTTTACAGTCTTGAAGCCTTTATAGCGGATGTTGCAGAGAATATCCAATTGCGCATTCGTCAGGATGGGGTGGTTCAGCCGTACCATTTTGCAATGGCTTTCGTTGGGTGTCAGTATGTTCATGCCCACTGCGCCGATGTACTCGGTGAGAGACATTACCAACTCTTCGCGGATAGGGTCGATAGGCGGATTGGTGACTTGCGCAAACTGTTGGCGGAAGTAATTGTATAGTAGCTGCGGCTTGTCGGAAAGTACGGCAAGCGGGGTGTCGTTACCCATTGCGCTGACAGGCTCGGCGCCGTTGGATGCCATGGGTAGGATGATTTTCTCGACATCTTCTTTGGAGAAGCCGAACGTACGTAGCATACTGTTATAGTTGTCCACGTTGTGGGGCACTTTGCGCCCGCTTTTCAGTTCGTTCAGTTCGATGCGGTTGCTGGCGAGCCAAGTGCGGTAGGGCTTGGCTTCGGCAAGTTGCTTTTTCAGTTCGCCGTCGTAGTAAATCTCGCCTTTCTCGGTATCTATCAAAAGTATCTTGCCGGGTTGCAGACGACCTTTCTCTTTGATGTCGCCCGGTTCGAAATCCATTACGCCGACTTCACTTGCCACTACCATGATGTCGTTGTGCGTAATAAGGTAGCGTGCGGGACGCAGACCGTTGCGATCCAACATACCACCCGCATAGCGTCCGTCGCTGAAGAGTAGTGCGGCAGGTCCGTCCCAAGGTTCCATGAGGATAGAGTGGTATTCGTAGAAGGCCTTGAGGTCTTCGCTGATGGGGTTCTTTTCGTTGAAGGATTCCGGTACGAGCATTGCCATGGCATGCGGTAGGCTGAGGCCGGACATGACAAGGAACTCCAGTACGTTGTCCAGCGAGGCGCTGTCGCTCATGTTCGGCTGGATGATGGGACGCAGTTCTTTGATGTCGCCAAGGGCGGGAGAGGACAGGACGCTTTCACGCGCTTCCATCCAGCCGCGGTTACCGCGTATGGTATTGATTTCACCGTTGTGCGCCAAGAGACGGAACGGCTGTGCCAGTCCCCATGTAGGGAAGGTGTTGGTGCTGAAACGGGAGTGCACCAGAGCCAGTCCGCTGGTGAAGTAGTTGTTTGTCAGGTCGGGGAAGTAGTTACGTAACTGTAGGGAAGAGAGCATACCTTTATAGATGATGTTCTTCGTAGACAGCGACACGATATAGAAATCCTCTCGTGCGGCTATATCCGACCTGCGTACTTTGTTTTCTATTCTTTTCCTTATTATATAGAGACGGCGGTCGGCGGTTTCACTGTCCGTAAATCCGGTGATGAAGATTTGTTTGATGTCGGGTTCGTTGGCAAGTGCGGCCTCACCCAGTATTTCGGGGCAGGTAGGCACATTGCGCAGGTGCATCAGCGTCAATCCTTCTTTCTCTATTTCTTCAATGATGATACTCAGGATGGCTGCCCGGTCTTTCTCATCTTTCGGAAGAAAAAGCAGTCCTGTTCCGTATTTCCCTTTTTCGGGAACGGGGATGCCTTGCAGCAGGATGAATTCGTGCGGTATTTGCAACATGATGCCGGCGCCGTCTCCGGTCTTGTTGTCGGCACCTTCCGCTCCGCGATGACGCATATTCTCCAATACTTTCAATGCGGATTCAACCAATTCATGTGATTTGCTGCCGTGAATGTTCACTAACATTCCCACACCGCAAGCGTCGTGTTCATTGGTGGCATCGTACAGGCCCAACTGCATGGGCTGTCGTTGTGCGGGTTGTTCCTTTGTTTTGTTGTTAAAAAGCTCTTTGTTTTCCATTTTTGGTTTACTCCAATTTATGTAATGCCTATTTGTTGTATCAAAATGTTTTGCAAATATATATATTTAGTTTCAAATTGATAACAATATTCCTCGATTTGTGCCTTGCTAAATACTTACACCGGGGGATGAAGTTATAATCTGATAGAAAATACCCTTTGTTTTCTTCTAATCTTAAATCAGATTTCGTCTGTTTGCTTTAAGATTATAAATTAGACCTTTTGCTTTTAAAATATTATTTTCCTTGTCTTTTTGATAATAAAATAACTTTTTTCTTCTCTTTTGACAAATAAATAGTGAAAAGGTTAACTTTATGTTCTAAAGAATATATATCTTTGCAGCGCAAATCAAATACTGATACATTATGTGTGGAATAGTAGGCTATATAGGTCAAAGGAAAGCCTACCCCATTCTTATCAAAGGTTTGAAGCGGTTGGAGTACCGCGGATACGAT
>ENA-UEYI01003071-UEYI01003071.1-human-gut-metagenome-genome-assembly--contig:-NODE-3071-length-10516-cov-132.319475_pt1 | contig 10516 bp, 7 predicted proteins | sample MGYA00242900_ERZ507916 | MGnify/ENA primary metagenome ERZ507916 (study PRJEB26167, sample SAMN06115521) | human gut metagenome | host: Homo sapiens | place: China:Chongqing | collected 2015-09-02...
GCCAAGCCATGGACTTTTACCTAGCCAGCGACTCATCGCCAGCCATCCACAGCAAGACAACTGCAAAAGTACGAAAAAGAATTGGCTTCACAAAATTTTGGGTCTTTTTTCTTGCATATCTCATTTACTTTTCTTATCTTTGCCACCAAATTAATAACAATAACATTAAAAAGGAGGCTATTATGCAAGCAACAAAGAACAATACAAAGGAGGAAAACATCAGAAAGTTTAAACAACTCCTAAAACATAAAGAGGAGATGCTCGAAAGAGCAAAACAATATGATGGCATTGACATTTATGCTAAAACAGAAATCCACTATTAGATGAAATCAAAGCTGATTTCGAAAAGTCGGCAAATGATTTAAAAGAGAAATAGTTTCTTGCAAATCCCAAATAAAATTGGTTATAAAGCAGCATATATTCAAGGCTTTTTCCCTTACAGGGCGCAAGGTTACAACACCCTAATACCCAGGGGTGTTGCCCTGGGCTAGGAGCTTCTACCCTTTACCTTTCCGCTACGCGCCGGTGACCGTTGGTTCAGGGCGTGTGGTGGCTAGGAGCTTTGTGTCTTCAGCCCATGCTTGAACCACATGCGAAACTTGACTCACCTTCGGCAAATGCCCTTCAATTATATAAAATGAAGCTACTTTTTGTGATTTTTCTTTTCAAAAAGTTTGTTTTATCAAAGAATCTTTGTATCTTTGCAGCAACAGAACTCGTTTGCATCCCATTAGAACTGCAAGCGAGTCATTTTTTATATAAAGAAAAATCTTTTTTCTCTAAACTAATGTCACTATTGCCACACTTTCTGGTAACGCTCTGGTTTTTAGCGAATTAAGGGTGGCAATAAAGGCTTTTCTTATTGTCACCTATTGCCACCTATTGCCACACTCCTGTTTTTTATTCTTTTCTCTTTACCCAAACCTTATGGCTACCGCGGCCTAGTGAATCTATCGGCGAAGTCTTGTCATTTGTCAGCTCCTTCAGTTCCATAGAGGCAGCAGTACGGCTCAGGTTGTTGATGGAGGCATAATCGCCTAGGGTGAGGACTCCGTTCTTCTCTATCACCTCCAGGGCACGGGCGATGCGCTCTTCCCTGGAAAACAGCTGCTTACGGATAACCTTTACGCCACCCATATCACGCTCCAGGTCACGGTCGGTTTCACGCTTCACATCCTTGATAAACTCTGGGGACGCCTTGAAGTTGATGTCTTTCACGCCTACCTTGCGATACGTCATCTTATCATCTGGATTCAGAATTTCCCTAGGTTTCTCATCCTCGAAAGCGAGGGAGAGGGAGAAGGTGCCGAAACCTTCCAGATTCACGTTGTAACCCATGGAGAGCATGTCTGCCAGCATATCAACCACATCAGTCAATACAGCCTCCGTGGTACTTTCCGAAATACCGCGATGGTAGTTCTGCATCATCTTGACGAACTCTTTTCGGGATAGTGTACGGTTGGCCACCATCTTGGGATAAACTCTGCGCTTGCCATCATAGCGCATATCCCCCATTTCCTGCAATTTGTACTTAGCCATATCAGTTTCCTTTCCTACTTTAGTTTATTAGTATTTCTAATTGCAACAGCCTTTACATCCTATAGTATTTATTGTTATACTTAAGAAGAAAAGACCACAAACCTAGGAAGAAAAGTATTTTATCCTAGGAGAAATCTCCGTTCATAGACACTGAACCGACATTCAAAGTCTATGAACCGCCGTTCAAAGACACTGAACGGACATTCAATGTTTATGAACGAAGATTTCTACTATGCAAAGATACAACTTTATCAGATATAAAACAAGACTTTTCCTGAATATCTTTACTTTTCCGGCCATAATTCTTCGTTTTTTGAGCTTATTTCTTTGCGTATCCCAAATAATTGTGTTAACTTTGTAGTCAGATTGTAAGCCAAAGGTCAAAGGATTGCAAACCAAAGGCCAAAGGATTGCAAGCCAAAGGCTAAAGGATTGCAAGCCAAAGATAAAGCAAAAGACTAAGATTAGACATTCTTATGAGTATGAAGATATTAGCAACCAGCGACTGGCATCTGGGCAACCTGTTTCACGGCAACGACCGTCTGCCGGAACACAAGCATTTTCTGAAATGGCTCCTGGAGCAGATAGCTGGACAAAAGCCCGATGCTCTCCTCATCGCAGGAGACATCTTTGATAACGGAAATCCATCGGCAGCGGCACAGACCGTTTATTACGAGTTTCTTGCCGATGCCACCCAACTGTGCCCTAACATGCAGGTCATCATTACCGCCGGCAACCACGATTCCGCCAGCCGACTGGAGGCTCCCCGTCCGCTACTCACCCGATACCACGTGGAAATAAGAGGAAACGTAAGGAAAATCTGGAAGCAGGGAGAAAGCGAGGACGATGATAAAACCGGCGGACATTGGCTCTATTCCTTCGATGACCTCATCATCCCCGTAACCAACGAGGAAGGAGAAGAAGTCATCATCCTCGCCGTACCTTTTCTTAGAAGCGATGTGGTGCAGAACGCCAGCTACTCGCAGGGAGTCAACGACTTTCTGAGAGAACTGACGGCTGAGGCTCGAAAGAAATACCCGGGCAGGAAGTGCATCATAATGGCACACATGTACGCCAAGGGTTCGGATATCGCCAAAAAGGATGCGAGCGAGAAAATCATCATAGGCGGACAGGAGGAAGTGGACCTGGAAGGATGGAACGACCATCCCGACTATATGACTTGCGGACACATCCACAAACGGCAACATATCTGGAACACCGACTGGGCAAGATATACGGGAAGTATCCTCCCGATGTCGTTTGCCGAGAAAGACTACACCCACGGCATCGACCTCATCACCATAGAACACGGAGAAGAGGAGGAAGGAAAGGAAACTGGCAAGAGCAAGGAATGGAAAGTAGATTTCCTGGAATACAAGCCTCAGCACGCCCTCCGCATCCTGCCCGAAGACGAGGAGGAACTAACCTTCAAGAAATGGCAGAAGCTCATCAATTCTGAACTCTCGGAGAGAACTGACGGCGAACTGAGCGACCATTTCGACTACGTGATGCTGAAGGTGAAACAGGAGAAACTGACCAGCGATGACATCAAGGAACTGGAGAAACTCGTCAACGAAAAGGATGCCGTGCTCTGCAAAATCCAGCGCATCATCCCGCAACTGGACCTCTCCACCATCCAGGGTTCCCAGCATATCACCAGCATAGAAGACATCATCAACCGTCCTCCGCTCGATACGCTGAAAGAAGCCTTCGCCATCAGACACAACGCTCCGATGAACGAAAGACAGGAGAAAATGTTATCCGATTTATTAACGACATCATCATTATGAAATTCCTACAACTCGAAATACTCAACCTCGCTTCGCTTGACAAACAGGGAGGTGAGGTCATCAACTTTGAAGAAGGTGCCTTAGGCGAGAGCACCATCTTCAGCATCGTAGGTCCGACGGGAAGTGGCAAGTCTACCCTACTCGATGCCATCTGCCTTGCCCTCTACAACCGCGCCCCTCGCTACCCCAGGAAGAAAGGCGACAAGAACCAGAACATCGAGATTTTCGGAGCTACCGATGCCAGCGAAAGTAACCGTCTGGCTCCTACCGACAGCCGAAACATCCTGACCCGGGGCAAGAAAGAGGGCTACAGCAAACTCACCTTCCTTGCCAACAATGGCAGCATCTACCGCGCAGAATGGCACGTCAGATTCCAGAGAGTGCGCTACGAGAACGCCAAGACTGCGCTCTATAAAATCACGAGAAACGGCGAAGAGATAACGGAGGAAGCTGCCGACTGGAACGAGCTGCCGAACATCATCGGACTGGACTACGACCAGTTTCTCCGCACCGTGCTCATCGCCCAAGGCTCGTTTGCAAACTTCCTGACAGCAAAGGAAAACGAGCGGTACGAACTCCTGGAAAAACTCATCGGATGCGAGGAAACTTATACGAACATCGCTACTGAAATCAAGAAGGCGAAAGACCAGGCGACGGATGCCTACAACCAGATGGCAGCATCGGTGGAAGCCGTAAGACAGAACCTGCTGAACGATGAAGAACTTGCCCAACTGAAGGAGGAAATCGACCGGTTGGAAAAAGCCGAGAAGGAACTCGACGGCCAGTTGCAAGCCATCTCGAAAGACCTGCAATGGTTTGAGGAAAACGATAAGCAAATAAATCAAATCGCTACCTGCCAGACAGATATGGAGAAAGCAGCAGATGCCATTAAAGCGATACAAGCCCAGATTCTCCGTCTGCAGTTGCACGATGAAGTACAGCCTGCCGTCAACCTGCTGCAGGAAGTAGAGCGACAGACGCAAAGCATCCACGAGCAGGAAGAAAACATCCTGAAAGCGGAAGCAAACATCAAAAGTCAAGAGTCTGCCATCAGCGAAAGCGAGAAAACTCTCGCCAGTCTGAAGGAAGCAGTCGGCAAGACACAGGAACAGCTGGAAAAGGCGCTGCCGGTCATCGCTGAAGCAAGGGCACTGAAAACAAAAATGGAAGCGGCTATGCCGAATCTGAAAGAAAAGAAAGAGGCATTGGAGTTGGCTCAGAAAGAGAATCTAACTGCCCAGAAAGACGTGGAGGAAAACGCCCGAAACATCCAAAAATGGGAAGCCGAAACGGAGAAAGCGAACCTTGCCCTCAAAACGACAAAGGAAGAGATTGCCAAGCAGAAACAGGTTCTGCACGAAGCGACGCAAGCCGCTGAACAGGCTTGGGAGACGGAAAGAAACAAGACTGCCGGACAGAACATAGAGGAACTGCAGAACAGCAAGACTGTAGCTGACAGGAAACTGCAAGATGTCCAGCAAGCCATCAAGGTTGTGGCTCATCTCGATACTGCCACAACAGAAAAGCAGAAAAATGAGGAGCGAATCCAGGTCTTGGGCAAGAGAAACGCAGAGATAGATGAGGCGCTGGGCAAGTTGACCATCGAGGCGCTGACCCAAGAGACCCTGACGCTGAGAAATGCCTATACCCTCATGGTGAGTGAGAAATGGGAGATTCATCGTGCCAACCTGACCGAAGGCAAACCTTGTCCGCTCTGCGGCAGCACGACCCATCCTTATCATACCGACAACAGACAGTTTGTGGAAGCCACCACGGAACTCTCGCAACTTCTGAAAGTCAAAGAGGATTTGCTGAAACTGCAGCAGAAACAGGAGAAGGATCTTTCCGGCGAGAGAAAACAGAACGATGGCGAAGTACAGACGCTCCAGAAACAACAGGAAAAGCTGTCGGGAGAAATCGCAACTTACGAAGAGGAATGGAAGGCGCTCATCGCCCAATATCCAAAGATTCCGAAGGCTGAGGCAGAACTGAAATCGCTCTTGCCTATCTATGAAAACAAGGCGAAAGATGCGAGCAGCAAACTGAGCCTGTTTAACAAGATTCAGAAAGAGATAGAACGGCTGACCCAACTCAAGGATAAGGCTGTGAAGGATGAAGCTGCGTATGAAAGCAAGGCTTCTACTATACAGAACAAAGCCCAAGAAAACACATCAACCTGCACCACAAAACTAGCTGAGCAAAAAGCACTTACCATCAACCTTGCTTCGCAGCAAAAGAGCAAGGAGGAGGCTTACGGGAAAGCCCTTCAGACATGGAATAGCGCCAAGAAGGAAATGGAGGAATGGCAGGAGAAATACAAGCAGATTCTGAATGGAGAAGAACCGGATGCTGCTGAACAAAGACTGACAGCAGCAAAGGATGAGGCTACGAAAGCAGCAGATAAGCAGAACGAAAACATCAACAAGCTGAAGGCGGAACTCGCCAACAGTAAAGGTTCGCATCAAACCATGCTGTCTCAGAACAAGACGATGAAAGAGAATCTGCTGGCAAAGGAAAAGGAACTCGACTTTTGGATCGAGGAATATAACAAGCAGCTTGAAGAAAAGAGCATCGAACCACCATTCATCGACCGAAATACCATCCGGGAGATGCTTCACTCTGCCGAAGACTGGAACGCTATCCGACGTGAAAAGGACGAAAAGGAGAAAGCCGTGGCTTCAACTACCGCCCTTTACCAGAGTGCAGAAAAGGCGCATCAGCAGCACTTGGAACATCAGCCAGCCCAAACCCGTGATGCTCTCTTAGCCATTCAGCAGGAGTATCAGGAAAGAAGCCAGCGCAACGAACTGATTGCTGCCAACGCCAGGATGCAGAACCATCAGGAAGCCGTGAAGCTGTTGGGTGACAAGGCTGAGGCTCTGAATCTCGTAACACAGGAAAAGGACGACTGGACAGCCATTACGGATGCCATCGGAGCAGACGGCAAGACGCTGCGCAAGATAGCCCAATGCTATACGCTCAGTTTCCTGATAGCTCACGCCAACCAGGAAATCAGAAAGTTCAACAGCCGTTACGAACTGCAACAGGTAAAGCATTCGCTGGGCATCCGAGTCATCGATCACGACCGTGCCGACGATATCCGAGACACCACCTCCCTATCAGGTGGCGAAACCTTTATCGTGAGTCTGGGTCTAGCCTTGGGCCTGTCGGCATTATCCTCCCGCAACATCTCCTTCGAGAACCTGTTCATCGATGAAGGCTTTGGAACCCTCGACCCCGATACCCTAGCCACCGTCATCGACTCCCTCGCCATGCTGCAAAGTTCGCAAGGCAAGAAGGTGGGCGTCATCAGTCATACCGACACGATGAGCGAGCGCATCACCACCCAGATAAGGATTATCAAGAATGGCAACTCCGGCAGCAGCCATATCGAGATCTATCCTTAACCCATCGTAATTACACCTTCATAAAATAGTAATTACACCATTATATATAGGGTACACATACATTATCCATCCGTGAACAGGGCATCACCATCGATGTGGCTTACCGCTATTTCGCCACACCGAAACGCAAGTTTATCGTCACAAAACAAATATGCGTTCCTACGGATTCATCTATCCACAGGAACGCATATTCTTTATTTTATCATACGAGATAATCATTCTTTATACAATTCTATATCATCATACGATATTTAAACCTTATTTCCTTCTTTTGGGAAAACCACGGTTGGCTTGAAGGTCTTAGCCTCCTCAAAGTCCATCAGGGCATAAGCGATGATGATGACGGTATCGCCCACCTGCACCTTGCGGGCTGCAGCACCGTTCAGGCAGATACAACCGCTGCCACGCTCACCCTTGATAATATAGGTCTCCAAGCGCTCACCATTGTTGTTGTCTACAATCTGAACCTTCTCGCCTGCTATCAGATTAGCAGCGTCCATCAAGTCCTCATCGATGGTGATGCTACCCATATAATTCAGGTTAGCCTCAGTTACGGTCACACAATGGAGCTTACTCTTCAATACTTCTATCTGCATTGTTCTGTTATTACTTGATCTGTTACGGATTAAACTTAATAAAGAAATCTATCGAGGAATTATCCCTTATACTTGATATGGTCGATGAGACGGATAGGAGTCTTACCGCAATAAACGGTGATGCAACCTACCACGTATGCACTATCCTCCCATGAAGAAACATCCTGCAGGCTGTCGCCATCCACAATCTGGAAATACTCTACCTCCAGACCCTCTACAGCATTGATGTCGGCAACCACCTTATCGTGAGTTTCCTGTACAGTATGAGTCTTGGCATACTCCACACTCTCCTTCAGGGCCTTATAGATGTTTGGCGCAATGGCACGCTCATCAGGAGCCAGCAAAGTATTACGGCTGCTCTTAGCCAAACCTTCCTCATCACGGACAATAGGACACTCCACAATCTGCACATCGCTGTTGATGTACTTCACGAGCTGCTTGATGACAGCAATCTGCTGCCAATCCTTCTCACCGAAATAAGCACGGGTTGGTCGAACGATATAGAAAAGACGGCTCACTACCTGACATACACCATTGAAATGACCCGGGCGCTTGGCACCCTCCATCACGGTAGAAACAGGTGGAAACTCAAAGTGGCGTGTATCTGGTGTAGGATACATCTCCTTCACCGATGGTGCAAACACATAGTCAGCACCACAAGCCTCCAAGAGCTTGCAGTCAGCATCGAGGGTACGAGGATAGCGATCCAAGTCACCCTGATCATTAAACTGTGTAGGATTCAGGAACACAGAAACCACAGTCACGCCATTTTCCTTCACACTGCGCTTAACAAGAGAGGCGTGACCCTCATGCAGCGCACCCATAGTTGGCACAAGGCCGATTTCCTTTCCCTCCTTACGACACATGAAGAGTTCGTTCTGGAGGTCAACAATCTTATTGAATACTTTCATCGTCATAATCTGTTTTCGGGTGCAAAATAACAACTTTTTTCTCAAATGAGAAAGAAAAAACCTAAAAATATGCGAATTATTGCCGAAAATAATGAATTTCGGAGAAAAAATGCCCCTATTTGAAGTTTTTTTTGTACCTTTGCACGTAATTCGTAAGAATAAAATTTAAATTTTATGGCAAAAAAAGTATTATTTATCAATCAGGAGATCGACCCATACGTAGCCGAGTCTCACATGTCAATCATGGGACGCGAACTGCCTCAGAAGATGCAGGAAGCAGGTTTTGAGATCCGCACCTTCATGCCTAAGTGGGGCACCATCAACGAGCGTCGCGGACAATTGCACGAGGTCATTCGCCTGTCTGGTATGAACCTTATCATAGATGATACAGACCATCCGCTGATCATCAAGGTTGCATCTATACCAACAACACGACAGCAGATTTATTTCATCGATAATGACGACTATTTCAAGAGCCGTCAGATGGGCACCGATGAAAACGGAAAGGAATATGCCGACAACGGAGAAAGAGCTATCTTCTTTGCACGTGGTGTATTGGAAACCGTAAAGAAGCTCCGCTGGCAGCCTGACGTAATCGTCTGCCAGGGTTGGGCTAGCGCAGTAGTGCCATTCTATGTAAAGACAGCCTACAGCGAAGAGCCTTCATTTGCAGAATCAAAGGTAATTACCGCTCTCTATACCAACGAACTCAAGGGTGAACTGGGTACCAACTTCAAACGTTGCGTTGCCTTCCGCGATGCCAAGCCTGAACTGCTCGACGGCTATCAGGACGACTTCAACTTCATTGAACTCGGCAAACTCGCCATCGACTATAGCGACGGTGTGGTAGAAGGTGAAGAAGAAGCTACCCAGATTCTCTTTGATTATGCGAAGGAGAAGAACAAGCCTGTACTGACTTATCCGGGAGAAGATATCCAGGAGCCATACGCAGACTTCATCAACAAGGTTTGTCCTGACGCAGAATAAAATTCCGACAACAGAGACACATACATACAAGGATAATGAAAATTTTAAGACTCTTAACAGTATTAGTAATAGCAGCGCTTACTTTCGCTGCATGTGATGATACCACCGAGGGAATCGGTGGTAGCATCACTAATAAGATAGACAACATTAACATTTCTAACTCAGCGTTCAATGTTACCACAAAGTCTATAGTAGCAGATTCCGTATTGAGCCGCAACAACACGGGGCTCATCGGAAAGATGAAAGACCCGGAAACCGGCAACTATGTAAAGGGCGACTACATGACCCAGTTGAGCGTATTGCCTACTTTCGATGTAGATACACTCGATTACATCAAGCAGGCAAATAAAGGTTCTATCGAAGCAGACTCATGCTACCTCCTGGTTTCATACAATGCCAGCTATGGTGATACCATCGCCCCAATGAAGGTGACAGCCTATGAGATGACAAAGCCGATGGCAGAAGATAAGGAGTATTACTCTAATTATGATGCCTTCAAGGAAGGCTGGGTAAGCGAAAACAACCAGCATTGGAGCAGTAATTACAACTTGAGCAATACATCAGATGTCAAGAACTTCAAGATTTACCTGAATAAGAAGTACAAGAAAGATGGTAAGACATACAATAACTATGGTTCTTACATCATGCAAACATACGCAGAACATCCTGAGTACTTCAAGACCAACTACAAGTTCCTGCACAACGTATGCCCTGGCTTCTATATCAAGAACGTAGGCGGTACGGGTAACATGGCTAAGATCTGGAATACAGAGCTTATCTTCTACTGGACCCGTCACAAGACCATCAATAAAGACAGTACAGCTGTAAGCATCGGATACAACCGTTTCGATGGTACAGAAGAGGTATTGCAGCTCAACAAGATTGAGAACGATACCAAGAACTTGGAGGAGTTGGCAAGTAAGGATCAGGAGAAATGTACTTATCTCAAGTCACCGGCAGGTATCTTCACCGAGGTTACCCTCCCTATCGAAGATATCATGAAAGGTCATGAGAAGGATACGCTCAACACTGCTACCATCTCTTTCCCACGACTCAACAATGAAAACGAAGACAACCCATACAACTTTGCTACACCAAGCACCATCCTGATGGTTCAGAAAGACAGTTTGCAGTCGTTCTTCGAAAAGAGCAAGTTAGCAGATAGCCGTACTTCTTATACGGCAAGCTACAGCAGTACCGGCTCCTACAAGAATGCCTATACATTCCAGAATATCGCCAACCTGGTTTCTGCCATGTATAAGAACAAGGGCAAGGGGGAAAACTGG
>ENA-UEYI01003077-UEYI01003077.1-human-gut-metagenome-genome-assembly--contig:-NODE-3077-length-10492-cov-2.749880_pt1 | contig 10492 bp, 8 predicted proteins | sample MGYA00242900_ERZ507916 | MGnify/ENA primary metagenome ERZ507916 (study PRJEB26167, sample SAMN06115521) | human gut metagenome | host: Homo sapiens | place: China:Chongqing | collected 2015-09-02...
TGAAGCCGCCAGCCCCGCAATAAATGCACGCAAATCTTGATCTGAATAATAGAGTGGCTTTGACTGAGCAGCCGCATCGACCGTATTGGGGATGAGCTCCGTCATCGGCTGGCCGCAGCAGCTCAGCGGGCCGCCAGCGTCCTTGATGAGCCCGACGATGTTCCCACATTTCTCACATCTGAAAAAACGCTTTGCCATAAAAATACCTCCCCTAATGACTCGATCTTACACAGACTTGCATCATGTCTTACATCTTCATTGTAGCGAATCCAAACGCATGTTGCAAGGTCAATCACTTGCGGCGCGCATTGAATTTCTCGATCATCTTGAACGGCTTGTACGATTCCTTGGCTTTGCGCAGCCCTTCATGGCCCATGTCTTCCTCGCGGTTGATGTAGGTCATCGCGCTCCAGGCGTGCTCGACAAAGCCCTGGTTGATGGCAGGGTAAGCGCCGCGGATATTCGGGTCGGCCTTCTCGACGTGGATGACGGCCGTGTCGGCATTGAGCGCCTCACCGAACGTGAAGGCGATGATGCGGTCGTCGAGGCGGATGGCGCCGCCCTTGAGCTTGAAGTAGTCGAAGTCGTTGAAGATCTCCATGATGGCCTTGCGCTCCCAGCCGATGAAGGGGTCGTCCGGCTCATCCTGGATGCGCAGCTTGTACCAGTTGTTGAGCTCGATCTTGCAGGCCGTGATGATGTCCTCGGTGATGGGCAGGTACTCCGCCTGGGGGTACATCTTGCGGAAGGCGTTGAGATGGTTCTTCTTGGAGTGGAGCTTGCGGCCCGAGAGGCTGATGAGCTTCTCCGCCTCGTAGACGTAGTCCCAGTTGTCGCGGTCGTCTTCGATCTCGAAGTCCGCACCGTCGTACTGCCCGAGGAACTCCGCATAGGCCTTCTCGATGCCCGTGAAGACGAGCGGACGGCCCTGCTGCTCGAAGTAAGCGATGATGGCCGCCGTTGCCTCCGGCCACTTCTCCTCTTCGCAGAACGGCTGGATGGCCATGAGCTCCCCTTCCCACTCGCACGTCATGTAGAGCACACCGTCTTCTTCTGCCCACTGGACGTGGTACGGCTCACGCCACATGAAGAAGTTCGTGAAGTTGAAATGGGAATTCTCGTAGTAGCCGCTGGAAAAATGACGGTCCAGCACCGGCTTGTCTTCTTTCTTTAAATCCTGGAAATTGATGGTTCTCATCCTCCCGATACGCGCTTTGCAGGGACCTACGCCAGACGCAAAGCGCGCTAGGTGTCTGTCACGTATACTCTTACAGCTATACATTATAGCAACCTTGTCAATGGAAGTTTGTGACTGGCTCACGCCTTCCCGATCTTTTCGATCTTTTCCATGTCGCGCGCGGACTCCGCCCTGCGCGCAACTTCCTCAAGGTCTGCCCCGCTCGCCGCGGCGAGCGCCGCGAGCACGGCGCCCTCGGCAATCGGGCAGTCCACGAGGCGAACGGCCTCATCGCGGCACTCCTCGACAGCGAGCTCGGCCGTCATGATGGCTGAGCCCATGTCCATGAGCACGACAGCACCGTCTGTGCCGCAGACATCCTCGATTGCGACCTTGACGCGCTCGAAGCTCGTGCCGAGCAGCCCCTCATCGAGGCCGCCTGCCGCTTCGATGTGCACGTCGTTCGCCATCATCTCCGCCAGTTCCTTGACGCCCTCGGCCAGTTTCTGGCTGTGTGAAACGATTACGATACCAACCAAAGTGATACCCCCCTGATATAAGAATGCGGCCAGTAGCCACTGACCGCATTTGTCAACTATTCTTTTATTTTATCACGCCAGCGATGCATCGTCTACTTATTTGTAGTAGCGGACACCGGCCTCGAAGAGCTGCTGGTCCTTGTCGCCCGGGACGTTCTTCGCGACTGAGGCGCCGATGCGCTCGGAGTGGCCCATCTTGCCGAGGACGCGGCCATCCGGGCTCGTGATGCCCTCGATGGCGTCGACCGAGCCGTTCGGGTTGAAGGCGATGTCGAGCGACGGGTTGCCGGCTGCATCAACATACTGCGTCGCGATCTGGCCGTTCTGCTGGAGCTTCTTGACCGTCTCGGCATCCGCCACGAAGCGGCCCTCGCCGTGCGAGATGGCGATCGTGTGGACGTCGCCGACCTTGACGTTGTTGAACCAAGGCGAGAGGTTCGAGATGACGCGCGTCTCGACCATGCACGAGGCATGGCGGCCGATTGTGTTGTGCGTCAGCGTCGGCGAGTTCTCCGAAAGGTCGCGGATCTCACCGTACGGCACGAGGCCGAGCTTGATGAGCGCCTGGAAGCCGTTGCAGATGCCGAGCATCAGGCCGTCGCGCTTCTGCAGGAGCTCCATGACCTCCTCCTTGATGCGCGGGTTGCGGAACATCGCCGCGATGAACTTGCCGGAGCCGTCCGGCTCATCGCCGCCGGAGAAGCCGCCCGGCAGCATGATAATCTGCGAACGCTTGATGCCAGCGACGAGCGCGTCTACCGTCTCCTCGACAGCCGCCGGCGTCAGGTTGCGCACGACAAGCGTCTCTGCTGTCGCGCCGGCGCGCTCCCAAGCGCGGGCCGACTCGTACTCGCAGTCCGTGCCCGGGAAGACCGGGATGATGACATGCGGGCGCGCAATGTGTACCGTCGGCTGGATGCCGTTGCCCTTCGTGTACGGCACGTACGTCGCCGTGCCGCTGACCTTCTTCGTCTTCGTCGGGAAGATCTTCTCGAGCGGCGTCGTGTAGGCCTGCTCTGCCTCAGCGAGACTGATGACGCTGCCGTTCACGCGAATCTCCTGCTCAGCTGCCGTCTTGCCGAGCTCATAGGCGCCCGTACCTGCAAGCGCTGCTGCGACATCGACATCGTCTGCGAGTTCGAGCAGGATCGTGCCGTAGTCGGCGCAGAAGAGCTCCTCTGCCGTCATGTCCTTCGCAAAGGCGAAGCCGATGCCATTGCCCAGCGTCATCTTCGTGACGGCAGCTGCGATGCCGCCGACGCCGATGCTCTGCGCCGCGCGGACTTTGCCCGCCGCCGTGAGCTGGCGGATCTTCTCGAAGTTCGCGCGCAGTTTCGGGAAGACCGGCAGGTCCTGCGCGTCCTTCTCAGCAGGCACGATGTAGACGCGGCTGCCCGCCTGCTTGAACTCCGGCGAGACGGCTGCATCAGCCTTCATGACGTCGACCGCGAATGCTGCGAGCGTCGGCGGTACGTGGATGTGCTCGAACGTGCCGGACATCGAGTCCTTGCCGCCGATGGCGGGGATGCCGAGCTCATGCTGTGCCCAGAGCGCACCAATGAGGGCGGCGAACGGGTTGCCCCACTTCTCCGGGTCCTTGCCGAGGCTCTCGAAGTACTCCTGGAACGTCAGGCGGATCTTCGCGGCATCGCCACCGAGTGCGACCATCTTGGCCGCCGCCTCTACGACCGAGTAGAGGGCGCCGTGGAACGGGCTCCACTCCGTGAAGGCCGGGTTGAGGCCGAACGTCATGGCCGTGGCTGTCGTCGTCTCTGCGCCGAGTACCGGCAGCTTGGCGACCATGCCCTCAGCCGGCGTCAGCTGCGTCTTGCCACCGAACGGCATGAGCACCGTGTTGCCGCCAATCGTCGAGTCGAAGCGCTCGGCAAGACCTTTCTGGCTGCAGACATTGAGGTCCTGGAGATTCGTGAGCCATGCCTTCTGGAGGTCCTCACCGCAGGCCTTGACTGCTGCCGGGATTTCTGCAAGGTAGCGTTTCGCCGTATCCGGCTGGGCGATGACGGCCGTGACATGCTGGCGCACGCCGTTCGTGTCGAGGAACGCGCGGTTCATCTGGACGATTTCGTTGCCGCGCCACTTCATGATCAGGCGCGGCTGCTCCGTGACGACGGCTACCGGCGTCGCCTCGAGGTTCTCATCATCCGAGAACTTCTGGAAGGCCTCGACATCCTTCGGGTCGAGCACGACAGCCATGCGCTCCTGCGATTCGGAGATGGCAAGTTCCGTGCCATCGAGGCCCTTGTACTTCTTCTTGACTGCATCGAGGTCGATGACGAGGCCGTCGGCGAGCTCACCGATGGCAACGGCGACACCGCCGGCACCGAAGTCGTTGCAGCGCTTGATCATGCGGGAGACCTTCGGGTTTCGGAACAGGCGCTGGATCTTGCGCTCCGTCGGCGGGTTGCCCTTCTGGACCTCTGCGCCGCAGGTCGTCAGCGACTCTTCCGTATGCTCCTTCGACGAGCCCGTCGCACCGCCGCAGCCGTCGCGGCCCGTGCGGCCGCCGACGAGCACGATGATGTCACCGGCCGCCGGGCGCTCGCGCACGACGTTCTCCTTCGGTGCAGCCGCGATGACGGCACCGATCTCCATGCGCTTCGCCATGTAGCCCTCATGATAGACCTCGCGGACCTGTCCCGTCGCGAGGCCGATCTGGTTGCCGTACGAGCTGTAGCCAGCGGCAGCGCCGAGCGTAATCTTCTTCTGCGGCAGCTTGCCCGGCAGCGTCTCGCTGAACGGACGGCGCGGGTCAGCGGCGCCCGTCACGCGCATGGCCTGGTAGACATACGAGCGGCCCGAGAGCGGATCGCGGATGGCACCGCCGAGGCAGGTGGCCGCGCCGCCGAACGGCTCGATCTCCGTCGGATGGTTGTGCGTCTCGTTCTTGAACATGACGAGCCAATCTTCCTGCTTGCCGCCGATGTCCGCCTTGACGACGATGCTGCAGGCGTTGATCTCCTCGGACTTGTCGAGGTCATCGAGCAGGCCCTCCTTGCGCAGTGCCTTGGCGCCGATGACGGCGATGTCCATCAGCGTGACCGCGCGGTCCGTCGCCTCGCCGTAGAGCGTATCGCGGTCTTCCTTGTACTTGCGGTAGGCAGCCGTCAGCGCTGGGGAGAAGTAGCCGTCCTCGATTGTGACGTCGTCGATGGCCGTCGTGAACGTCGTGTGGCGGCAGTGGTCCGACCAGTACGTGTCGATGACGCGCAGCTCCGTGATAGTCGGCGCGCGGTGTTCCGTATCGCGGAAGTATTCCTGGCAGAACTTGAGGTCCTCGAAGCTCATCGCAAAGCCGCGCGCATCCATGAATGCATGCAGCTCCTCTTCGCTCATCGCATTGAACGAATCCAGCACCTCGACGTCAGCCGGCTCCTCCGTGACCATGTCGAGCGACTCCGGTTTCGCGAGCGAAGCCTCGCGGCTCTCGACCGCATTGATGCAGTAGTCCTTGATTTTCTGCAGCGTCTCATCGTCGACGGCTCCCGTCAGGACGATGACGCGTGCCGTCGCGATCTGCGGGCGCTCCTTCTGCGTGACGAGCTGGACGCACTGCGCTGCGGAGTCTGCCGTCTGGTCGTACTGGCCCGGCAGGTACTCGACAGCAAACATGCGGGAATCCTTAAATGCTGGCAGCGTCTCTTCATAGACTTTGTCAACAGGCGCCTCCGCAAAGACGACGAACTTGACCTTCTCGTACTCCTCATCGCTGAGGCCCTCGATGTCGTAGCGGTTGATGATGCGGACCGCCTCGAGGCCATCGAGATGGAAGGTTTCTTTCAGATCGTCGCAGAGCTGCTGAGCCGGGATATCGAATCCCTGTCTTTTTTCTACGAAAATTCTTCTTACCGTCATGAGTGCTTTTTCCTCCAAACGCAAAACAGATCGGGAACACTTCGTCTAAGAGAGCTTGTCTCTTCTTCAAGATTTACTGTACCCAAAACGGTTGGCAGATGCAAGAAGGCTTCCTAATCTTTTCGCAAAGAGACGCCTGACCACATGCCATTCGCCATTTGTCTCTATCGAGTGGAACGGATTGTCTCAGGATTCATTCTTGCTTTTCCTCACGATACAGATATGATATAATTATTCTGATTTCTACGAATTGATTTCACACGATGTTTCACACAGATTCCGAACAGCAAGGGGGATTTTACATGAAAGAATTGCTGGAGCTCCTCGAGCACGACGCACGCCGGCCGGTCAACGAGCTGGCCTCGATGCTGCACCGCAGCGAGTATGAAGTCGAGCAGGACATCAAGAAGCTTGAGAAGGACAAGATCATCCTGTCGTACAACACGCTGATCAACTGGGAGAAGTTCGGCACGGACACCGTGACGGCCGTCATCGAGATCAACCTGACGCCACAGCGCGAGGTTGGCTTCGACGCCATCGCGGAGCGCATCTACCGCTTCGATGAGGTCCGCACGGTCTACCTCATGAGTGGCAGCTTCGACCTGCTCGTCATCATCGAGGGCAAATCCCTCAAGGATGTCGCGAATTTCGTCGCGACGCGCCTCGCCACGATCGAGGGCGTCACGCAGACGCGCAGCCACTTCATGCTCAAGCCCTACAAGAAGGACGGCGTCATCATCAACGACGAAGAGCGCGACCGCAGACTGGTGGTGACACCATGATCGAGAAGAGAACTGACTGGCAGGAGCGCCTCTCGCCGCGCGTCAACGCCATCGCCCCGTCCGGCATCCGCAAGTTCTTCGACATCGCCGCCAAGATGGAAGACGTCATCTCGCTAGGCGTCGGCGAGCCGGACTTCGTCACGCCGTGGTCCATCCGCGAGAGCTGCGTCTACGGCCTCGAGCAGGGCTACACCTCGTACACGGCCAACCGCGGCCTGCCCGAGCTGCGCGAGGAGATTGCCAAGCACTACCAGCAGGAGTACGACTGCTCCTACGATGCTGATACGGACATCCTCGTGACGGTCGGCGTCAGCGAGGCGCTCGACCTCGTCATGCGCGCCATCCTCGCGCCGGGCGACGAAGTCCTCATCCCGGAGCCGTGCTACGTCTCCTATCAGGCCTGCACGATCCTCGCGGGCGGCAAGCCCGTCGCCGTGCCGGCCAAGATTGAGAACGAGTTCCGCATCACGCCGGACGAGCTCGAGGAGCACGTGACGCCGAAGACGAAGGTGCTGCTCATCGGCTACCCGAACAACCCGACGGGCGCCATCATGACGCGCAAGGACCTCCTCGCTATCGCCGCCTTCGCCGAGAAGCACGACCTCATCGTCATCTCCGACGAGATCTACGGCGACCTCACGTACGGCGGCGAGAAGCACGTCTGCTTCTCCTCGCTGCCCGGCATGCAGGAGCGCACGATCCTCCTCAACGGCTTCTCGAAGGCCTACGCGATGACGGGCTGGCGCATCGGCTACGCGCTCGGCAACAAGGCGTTCATCAGCGCCATGACGAAGATCCACCAGTACACGATGCTCTGCGCGCCGATCACGGCCCAGATTGCCGCCATCGAGGCGCTGCGCCACGGTGAGAAGTACATGAAAAAGATGGTCGCCGAGTACGACCGCCGCCGCCACCTGATTTACGATGGCTTCACGAAGATGGGCCTGCCTTGCTTCGAGCCGAAGGGCGCGTTCTACATCTTCCCGGACATCACGAGCACGGGCTACACCTCCGACGAGTTCGCCGAAGAGCTCCTCAAAACCGAGCACGTCGCCCTGATCCCGGGCTCCGCCTTCGGCGCCTGCGGCGAAGGCCACGTGCGCTGCTCGTACGCAACGTCCATCGATAAGATCTCCGAAGCGCTCGCGCGCATCGAGAACTTCCTCAAGAACCACAAGCGGTGATAATGCCACAAGACCGCCCGTCCGTATCGCGCGTACTGACCGGGCGGTTTTTTCTTACTTGCTTTTTCTTCATCGCACTGCTCAAAAATCGCCATTTTGTCCTTGCCATCGAGGGACTCCGTGCTATAATGAAAACGTTTTCAAAAGACAGATTCGACGTTTCATGCAAGTAGCCGGCCGACGGACCGGCATACCAACAGAAAGGAGAACTAGAATGGACTGGGCAAATTGCCACCTGCTCACCACACTCGCCGCATTCTTCTTCGAGTACATCCGCCTGCGCGTGGATGACCACATCCTCGAGAGCGCTATCATGGTCGCAGCCGCACCGCTCGCAATCTTCGCCATCTGCGTGCTCTTCTACTTCGCGCTCGCCGCGCTGACGGATCACGTCTGCGACTTCATCGAGAACGGCCGCAGCAGAGGCCGCGGCATGCGCACGGACCCCTGACGCCGCGCATCTCAAATTGACAAGCGAGTGCGTTTCATGATATACTATTTTTTGTTCCCAGTGAACGAATCGCGCTCGTAGTCCAGTGGATAGGACGTTGGCCTCCGGAGCCGAAAGCGGCAGTTCGACTCTGCCCGAGCGCACCATCTGAAAGTATGCCCGCTCTTCGCAGCGGGCTTTTTGATTGCCATAAAGACAGGAAAAAGCAGCCTCCCTTACGGGCAGGCTGCTTTTCTTTATCGGGACTCCCCGTTCTCGAGGATGTCGCGGATCTTCGTCTTCATGATGTCGAAGGCCACGTCGTTGAGGCCGCTGTTGATGACGATGTCGGCGAGGGTCTTCGTCGGCTCGACGTAGAGGTAGTGCATCGGCTTGACCGTCGTCAGGTACTGATTGATGATGTTCTCGAGGTCGCGGCCGCGCTCGTTCATGTCGCGCAGCACGCGGCGCAGGATGCGCTCGTCGGCGTCGGCCTCGACGAAGATCTTGATGTCGAAGAGGTTGCGCAGGCGCTCGTCCTGGAAGATCAGGATGCCCTCGACGATGATGACCTGGCTCGGCTCGATGATCTTCGTCCGGTTGGAGCGCGTATGGCGCGTGAAGTCGTAGACCGGGCACTCGATGCTCCTGCCCTCTCGCAGCGCCTCGAGGTGCGCGACGAGCAGGTCCGTCTCGAGTGAATCCGGATGGTCGTAGTTGATGTACTGGCGTTCTTCAAACGGGATCTCGTCGTGCGCCTTGTAGTAATCATCGTGGTAGATGACCGTGACACGGTCGCCAAAGTAATCCTTGAGCCGGTTCGTGAACGTGGATTTGCCCGAGCCGGTACCGCCCGCAATGCCGATAATCGTCGTCTTCAATCTTGAAATCCCCTTCCTGCGTCATGGGACGCGCTGAACATTACCTATTATCCTACCACAAATCGGCCGTCCTGTCTGCCCCCGGCGTACCGATCAGCCAGCTCATTCAGCGGCTGAAGTACGGCTTCAGGAGAAGCGTCAGGAAGAACAGCACCGAGGAGATCACGACGATCGTCGCGCCGGCTGCCATGTCGAAGTAGTAGGCTAGCATCAGGCCAAAGAAGCCCGAGAACATCGCGATGAGCACAGAGAAGAGATGGTACTGCTTGACGTTGTTGGCGATGTTGCGCGCGCCAGCTGCCGGCAACAGCGAGCAGCGAGGCAAAGGCGCTCTCGATCCAGAACGCGGGGATGCCGCGGCTGCGCGCAAACGACGAGTTGATGGAGAGCACGAGCAGCTGGTTGAAGAGCAGACCCCAGGCGATGAGGCCGAGCACGAAGACGACGGCCAACGCCGAAAGGTCCTCCGGCGTGATCGACAGTATGTCGCCGATCAGGAAGGAAGAAAATTTGTTGAAGCCGCCGCCGTGGCTCATGATCATGAGGCCGAGCGCGATGGCCGTCGCCGAGAAGACGCCGATGATCGTATCGGTCGAGGCCGTGCTCTTGTTCTTGATGTAGGTGATGAAGAGCGCGAAGGCCACCGAGAAGACGACGAGCGACAGCAGCGGCGAGACGGAGCCCAAGAGCACGCCGATGGCGATACCGGTGAAGGCGCCGTGGCCGAGCGAATCCGAGAAGAAGGCCATGCGATTCGAGACGACCATCGTGCTGATGAGGCCGAAGAGCGGCGTGACGAGGAGCACCGCGAGGAAGGCGTTCTTCATGAAGTTGCTGCTGAGCCAGTCAAATGGCAGGAGTGTCGTCATCAAGCTGTAGATCATATCCATCACGCATGCGCCCCCTTCTCTTCATCATCTGCACGTTCTGCCCCATCCGAGGCACCCGCTGGTATATCGGCCGCCGCTTCCTGCGCCGACTCGCCCGCCAGCATGCCGAAGATCTTCTTCGTGCGCCGGTCGGCGAAGACTTCCTCCGGCGTACCGCTCATGACGACGCCCTTGTTCATCAGGACGACCTGGTCGGCGTGCTTCGCGACCATGTTCAGGTCATGCGAGATCAGGATGATGGCCATGTCCTCCTTCTCGCGCAGGTCCGCGACGATCTCGTAGAAGAGCTCGAGGCCGTTCTGGTCGACGCCGGAGACTGGCTCATCGAGCAGCAGGAGGTCCGGCATCGGGTCGAGCGCGAGCGCTAAGAGCACGCGCTGGAGTTCGCCGCCCGACAGCGCGCCGAGCCGGCGGTCGATGAGGTGCGCGGCGCGCACGCGCTCGAGGCTCTTCAGGACGCGCGACCGCAGGGACTTCGCCGAGCAGAGCCAGACGGGGCGCCGCGTCAGGCAGGCCATGAAGATATCCATGACGCTCGTCGGCGAGCTCACGTCGAAGCGCAGATACTGCGGCACATAGCCGATGACGGGATGACCCGTGTGCTTGCCCTTCGCATCGACGTAGTGGAGCTTGCCTGTATGCGGCACCTCGCCGAGGATGGCCTTTAAAAGCGTGCTCTTGCCAGCGCCGTTCGGCCCGATGAGCGCCGTGAGCTGGCCGCAATGGATGTGGATGT
>ENA-UEYI01003078-UEYI01003078.1-human-gut-metagenome-genome-assembly--contig:-NODE-3078-length-10491-cov-3.343960_pt1 | contig 10491 bp, 7 predicted proteins | sample MGYA00242900_ERZ507916 | MGnify/ENA primary metagenome ERZ507916 (study PRJEB26167, sample SAMN06115521) | human gut metagenome | host: Homo sapiens | place: China:Chongqing | collected 2015-09-02...
GGCTGCGGCATCGGGGGGATCGTTTATCCCGTCCTGATGGGCGCGGCCTGCGATGGGATGGGCCTTGGCGGAGCCTTCGGTCTGCTGGCCGTGACGGCGGCGGCAGGGGCCGTGCTTTGTGCGCGGCTGCAGACAAACAAAAGAAAAACCGGCGCATCTGCGCCGGGAATGCAATGAAAAGGGAGAGATATTATGCTGATCGAGCAACCGCAGCTCCGGCCGGAGGTCTCCATCCGCTGGCTGACGATCGCCTGCTTTGAGATCCGTGTCGGTGATTTTCGGATCGTGATCGACCCGTGCATCGGCGAAAGCCCGCGTGCGCCCTTCGGCCCGGAGGTCATCGAGGGCGCAGATATCGTGCTGCTGTCGCACACGCACTGGGACCATATTACCGATCTGGCGTATGTGATGGAGAAATTCCATTGCCCGGTGCTCTGCGGCGAGCTGAGCGCTCCGGCGCTGATCGAGATGCTCAATGCGAACCCGCATGACGTCTACCCGGTCACGCCGAATCTGGAGCTGGACTTCGGCGGCGCGCGGGTGCGCGCGCTGTTTGCCCGCCATACGAACCAGCACTGCACACATGCGGACCTGACCGACCCGGCGCACCAGCGCCAGTGGGTCAACACGCCGCAGCGGCTGGCGTGCGGCAATTTCGGCGATCTGGAATACCGCGATTATCTGATCACGACGCCTGGCGGGCTGAAGATCATGTTCTGGGGCAGCAACGCCACCCCGGAGCAGCTCGGGATCATCCGCGAGCTGAAGCCGGATATCGCCATCATGCAGTTCACCAAGCAGACGCCGGAGGATCTGGCGGCCATGGCTGAGGCGGGCAGCGTGAAGGTGCTCATCCCGCACCATATGGATCTGGCCATGAGCGAGGACGTGTATCTGCCGCGGATCGAGGAGATGGAGCGGGCCGTACACGCGCGCGTGCCGGGCTGCACCGTCATTACGCCCGAGCGCCTGAAGTGGTATCACATGGGCCTGAGCGTCTGGGCCTGAACTTGCATATTGTCTGAAAAAGCAGCCGGTCTCATTTGAGATCGGCTGCTTTTCAATTTGTTATGTCCGGCTGTGATCGGGGCCTGCGTCCTGCAGATACGGCAGTGTTGAGCCGCCGTGGGGCATGGCGAGGACGGTGGCGGCGGGGCCGTATTTCCGGAAGGCGGCGTCCAGCGCCGCCTGGGCGGAGGGCTTTGGTTCGAGGAAGATGCGGCGGACAAAGTCGTCGTCCATTTCCGAGATCAGGTCGATGGACGCCTTCTCCAGCACCATCGCGATAGCGGCTGCCTTGTGTCCGCCCAACTGGAAATTACGGGAGATGCGCTCTACCATGGAATGCGCGGTCGGCGCGGCGAGCAGCCAGTCAGAAAAGGTCTTGCTGCCCAGGCCCTCCGGGCAGGCGCCGATCAGGATGATGGTGCCGCCGTCCTTGACGGCGTGCTTTGCGTTGTCCAGCGCCTTTTGCGTCTGGTACAGATTGGCGTCCTTCGGCGCGCCGCCGGAATATCCGGCAAAATAATGAAACTCGATGTTGCCCAGGCAGATCCGGAAGTCGGCTTCTGCGACTGCGCGGGTGATATCCACCGGCGTTCCGTGTGCGGTGTCGCCCAGGTGGATGCAGCCGGCCGCATCGGAGTCGACGCAGCGGACCGTCTCATAGCATTCCCGGCCGACCAGGATGGGGGCGGCATGGAGGACGCCAAGCAGATTCTCCTGCAGAAGCTCCACGGTCTGCACGCCGCTGCCATATCCAAATTCCAGTTGCATGGGTCAGCCTCCTGTATTCCGGTATTCCGCTCAGATCCTTGCCACGCCGGTTCTTCTCGCGGCTTCGGCGACTGCCTTGGCGACGGCGGGGCCGACGCGGTGGTCGAAGGCCTTGGGGATGATATAGTCCTCCGAGAGCTCGCTCTCGGAGATGAGCTCCGCCAGCGCGTGCGCGGCGGCGACCTTCATTTCCTCGTTGATATCGCTGGCGCGTACGTCAAATGCGCCGCGGAAGATGCCCGGGAAGGCCAGAACGTTGTTGATCTGGTTCGGATAATCGCTCCGGCCGGTCGAGATGACCTTCGCGCCGCCCGCCTTCGCGTCCTCCGGGAAGATCTCCGGCGTTGGGTTCGCGCAGGCGAAGACGATCGCATCCTTGTTCATGGTCTTGACCATCTCGGTCGTGACGGTCCCGGGCGCGCTGACGCCGATGAACACATCTGCGCCGACGAGCATGTCGGCAAGGCTTCCAGCCCTGCGCTCGAGATTCGTGACCTCGGCCATTTCCTCCTTGATCCAGTTGAGACCCTCACGTCCCTTGTAGATCGCGCCCTTGCGATCGCACATCGTGACGTTCCAGAAGCCCGCGGACAGGAGCAGCTTCACGATCGCGATGGCTGCCGCGCCGGCGCCGGAGGTGACGATCTTCACGTCCTCCTTCTTCTTCCCAACGACCTTCAGTGCGTTGGTCAGGCCGGCCAGCGTAATGACGGCGGTGCCGTGCTGGTCGTCGTGGAAGATGGGGATGTCGCAGCGTTCCCTGAGCTTGCGCTCGATCTCAAAGCAGCGGGGAGCGGAAATATCCTCCAGATTCACGCCGCCGAACGAGCCGGAGATGAGCGCGACGGTATTGACGAATTCGTCCACATCATGCGTCTTGACACACAGCGGGAAGGCGTCGACATCGCCGAAGGCCTTGAAGAGCACGCATTTGCCCTCCATGACCGGCATACCAGCCTCCGGGCCGATATCGCCGAGACCGAGGACGGCCGAGCCGTCGGTGATGACGGCGCAGAGGTTCCAGCGGCGGGTCAGCTCGTAGCTTTTCTCAAGATCCTTCTGGATCTCCAGGCACGGCTGGGCGACGCCCGGCGTGTAGGCGAGCGACAGATCGTCCTTCGTCTCGACCGGCACACGCGCCGTGACCTCGATTTTTCCCTTCCATTCGCCATGCAGACGAAGAGATTCTTTTGCGTAATCCATGTTTATTCACCTGTTTTCTATGAACCTGGCCATCGGACGCGCCGGATCGGCGCGTCCGGGGTGTGCTTGAAATTTGCTGCTGCGTGCAGCGGGGGCTCAGAGGCGGGCCGCCTGGATACCGGCCTGATAGAGCAGCGCGAAGCGGCGGTATTTTGTTTCCAGGAAGGCGCTCGGGTGCGGCTCGTAGCGGGTGACCATAGCGACGCAGTGCGCCGCGGCCTGCGCATAGTCCGCATACTGTCCGTCTGAGACGGCGGCGACGATGGCCGCGCCGAGGCAGGCGGCTTCCTTTTCCCGCGGCACGACGACCGGCAGGCCGGTGATGTCCGCCTGCAGCTGGCACCAGACGGGGCTTTTCGCGCCGCCTCCGGTGGCGATGATGTGGTCGGGCTTCGTTCCCTTTGCGGCGATGGCGTCGCAGTTTTTGCGCAGCATGAACGCAACGCCCTCCATGACGGCGTGCGCCATGTCAAAAACATCGTGCTCCTGCCGCAGACCCCAGAACATGCCCGCCGCGTCGGCGTCAAATTCCGGTGCGTTCGTACCCACAAGGTACGGCAGGAAGATCAGCGGATTCTCGCCGTCGCGCGCGAGCAGGACGCGGTTCATCTCGTCATAGCCGGTCTCCGGCATGCAGGACCGGCGGAACCACTCCAGGCTGACGCCGCCGGACTCGGCGACCGGGAGCATGACGTGCGTATCCGGCAGGAAGCCGTAGTGCATGGCGATCCCGCTGCTGCGCGGTGCGGGTTCCTGCGCCATGACGGCGAGGGCCATGACCGTGCCGGTCGAGAGCGTGACGCCGCCGGGGCGGACATTTCCGGTGCCGATCATGCCCGCAAAGTGGTCGAGCGTGCCGACGTTCACGAGCGTGTCCTGCGTCAGGCCGAGCGCCTGCGCGGCGGACGCAGTCAGCGGCCCGGCGACGCTGCACGGCTCGACGAGCGGCGGCAGCCGGGTCTCGTCAATGCCGATGGCGTCGAGCATCTGCGTCCAGTAGTGCTTTTCGTAGATATCAAAATAGAATGTGAAGGTGGCAATGGACATATCGGCGAGCTTCCGACCCGTCAGGCGGAAGACGATATAGTCCTTGAGCAGCATGAAGGTCTCGGCGGCGGCAAAGATGTCTGGCCGGTTCTTTTTCAGCCAGAGGATCTTCGTCGCGGGCCAGGTCGGCAGGAGTGCCTGCTGCCCGGTGACGCGCTCGCAGAGCGCGGCGTCAAACTGTGCGGCAAGGAGTTTGCATTCCTCACTCGAGCGCTCATCCATCCAGGAGATCGCGTGCATACAGGCGCGGCCCTCCGCGTCCACGCAGACGAGCGATTCCGCCTGACCGGTAAACGCGATCTGACGGATCTTCGATACGCCGCAGTCGCGCGTGAGCTGCGCGATGAGCGCGGCAAGCTCATTATAATACCGCTCCGCGTCAAATTCCACGAAGCCGTTTTCCCGCAGATACTCGACCGGGCGGCTTTGCTGCCCGACGAGCTGCATCGATCCATCATAAATGGCAGCCTTGATGTTGGTGCTGCCAAGGTCAACGCCAAGATACATGTTGGTTCCTCCATAAAAAAGGCGCTGCATCGAGCCGCTCCACATGGGAAGCAACGCCCAAGCAGCGCCTTCTCAGTTTTTTAAAAATTGTATTTACATGACAAGGTCGATATCCATGAGCTTGCAGAAATCGCGCAGCTGCTCGGTGTAATCGCCGCAGGCGACGATGACGTGCTGGCAGCAGACGTTCTGCGCAAATTCTTCCACGGTGCACGAATCGGGGAAGATCTCCAGCGACGGCAGCTGCGGCGCGGGATCATCCCAGCCGTACTCGTTCCATGCGGGCGGCGTCTTGGCCTCGCCGGTGTAGACGTGTATACGGTAGCGGCCGTGCATGTAGGCAAGGCGCGCACAGGTCACATAGCCGGTCTTGACCTTCGATACGCACAGAAGCGACGTGTTGAGCAGACCGAAGGCGGCGGGAAGGACCGTCACCGGGCCGTCGGTCACAGGCTCGGGGATATAATCCGGCACGCCCGCGATCACGCTGTTTTCAAAGAACTCGTAGTACTCCAGATACGGCACGGTCTGGCCGGAGAGATACTTCATGATCAGCTGCGTCACGCAGCCCATGACGTCGTTTTCCGGCGTGGTGAGCACGTGGTAGTAATGCTCGAGCAGGATGAAGACCATGGCAGGGGGGAAGCCCTCGAGCTTCTTCATGCCGTCGACGTCGAGAAGCGTGATGGCCTCCCAGCCGCGCTCGGTGATCTTCTTGCCGATGGCAAGCGCGTATTTGACGCCCTTTTCGATGATCGCCTCATCGCAGGGCTTTTCGAATTTCCAGTTTTCCTTGACGTACTTCACGCCCTCGGCGATCTTGTCCGGCTCCAGCGTGTCGAGCGCGCGGACCATCTCGAGCATCTCATACGGCTCGACCTCGACGCCGAGCTGGCCGCGCATGGAGTTGCCCTCATACTGCGTGCCGAACAGCAGCATATCGCGGTAGCCCATCGTGCCGACGCGCGCGTCGCGCAGGGCGCGCCTGGCCGCGCAGGCGGAAATGAATGCGTCGAGCTTCGCGCGCGGATAGTCTTTGCCGATGATGTTGTAAACATACTTGAAATCGTAGCCGAGCGCCTCGAACGTCGGGCGGATAGCCGAGGTACCGGCCTGCTCGGCAGTGGTGATGATGCGCCCGTTTTCCTTCCAGCCGCACAGGCCCCACAGGAGCATGGGGATATGGCGGTACTGGTCGGTCACGCGGATGACGGCGTGCGTCGGGACCCAGCCCGCCGCGCAGACGACCAGGCAGCACATATCAAAGCCGCGCAGCTTTTCCGCCGCCGCGTCGGCGGTCGCGTATTTTTCATCGTCGATGACGAGCCCTGCGTCCAGCAGGTCATAACCCATGGCTGTCAGAACGCCCAGCGCCTCATCGTGCTTCATCTGCAGCCGCTCGATCGGCGTGTTGACCTCGCCGAAGCAAACAAATCCTACCCGTTTATCCATGTGAGCCTTCCTCCGTGTTTTCATTTGCAGTTGTTATTGGGATCATGACCGGCAGCGGAACGCGCGGGACGATTGCGGCACAGTGCACAAACAAAGCCGCCGGCCAAGGCGATTTTCTATTCCTATTTTCCCATAGCCGAACGAAATAGTCAATGCGCAACCATGAAATAATTCACGCAAAACAACGCAAAATTGAGGGTTCCCGCGGTCTCAGGTTGTGTGGCGGACGACCAGATTCGGGCGCAGCGCGATCTGCTGCTGCGACATCTGCGGGTTTTTCGTGCGCTTGGTCAGGATGTTGACGGCGACGGAGAGCATGTCCTCGTAGGGATTGGCGATGGTGGTGATGCCGCCCTCGATATATTTGGACGACGTGAGGTTGTCAAAGCCCATGACGGCCATATCCTCAGGGATGCGCAGACCGCTTTCGCGCAGCGCGTGGATGGCGCCGATGGCCATCTGGTCATAGCAGCAGAAGACGGCGTCGGGCGGGTTCTCCAGCGACAGAAGCTCCTTGGTCCTGAGATATCCGCCGCTCTCCGCGCGCTCGGGGCCGACGCAGATGAGCTGCGGATCGACCTTCATGCCCTGCAGCTTCATGGCCTGCTTGAACACGGTGACGCGGCTGAGGGAGATGCGGTCGCTGATGCAGGCAATGCGCTGGTATCCGCGCTTTTGCAGGTGCTGCACGCCCATGATGATGCCGCTGTATTCGTCGAGATGGATGCAGTCAAATTCCAGCAGGGGATAGTATTTCGACGTGATCAGCATGATCGGCAGGCCGCTTCTGTGCATGGCGCTGATGAGCTGATCGGACATGTTTTCCTCGGTATCCATGACGACGAGCAGGCACTTGACGTGGATGCGGCTCATGGTGTTGATCGCGTCGAGCAGCTCCGCGGCTTTGAAATCCGTCAACTTCATGATGAGCGAATAGCCCTTCGCGGCGAGAAAATCCTTCGCCTTGTGCACCAGACGCGCGTAATATTCCGACGCGACCTCGGGGACGATGATGCCCGCCGAATTCCAATCCGGCGTGGCGCGGCCGCCGCGGCCCTGCAGAGTGTAGCCGAGCTCGTCCGCCGCCTTGAGGATCTTTTCCGTCATTTCCCGGCTGATCTCCTTGCCGCCGTTGAGCCCGCGGGAGACCGTGGAGACGCTCACGCCAAGCTTTTGTGCAATGTCTTTCAGGTTTGCCATGGAATGCACCGCCTTTCTCCGAACATCATAACATAAGCGCAACTGCAATGCAACAACCTTTCTGTTTTTCGCGTAGTTTTGCAGAGAACAGCGCCGCGCGGACTTGCCCGCGGCGGCGAAGCTGTGTTAAGATACAAACAGAGCGGCGCGCCTGCGCGCGGCCGCGGAAAAAGAGAAAGCTGGTGGTGATCGTTTTGCAGACGGGTCTGCGGCGGACGGACACCGACATGACCAAAGGCAGCGTCCTCGGGCAGCTGGTCGCGTTTTCCGTCCCGCTTTTGATCGGCAACATTTTTCGCAGCTGTACAACACGGTGGACAGCGTGGTGGTCGGAAATTTCGTCGGCAAGGAGGCGCTGGCCGCGGTCGGGAGCGTCGGGCCGGTGATCAATATGCTCATCGGCTTCTTCAACGGCTTTGCGACCGGCGCGGGTGTCGTCATCTCGCGGCATTACGGCGCGCGGCAGCGGGAGAACGTCCGGACCGCCGTGCAGACGACCATCGCCATGACGATCCTGATGAGCATCGCGCTGAGCGTGCTCGGCGTGGTGCTGACGCCCGCGCTGCTGCGGATGATGCAAACGCCGGAGGAGGTGCTTGCGCATGCGAGCGAGTATCTGCAGATCTATTTTGCCGGATTGAGCGGGCTGCTGCTGTACAACATGGGCGCGGGCATCCTGCGCGCCGTCGGCGACACCAGACGGCCGCTGTATTTCCTGATCTTCTCGGCGGTGACGAACACGGTCCTCGATTTGCTGTTCGTGGCGGTATTTCATATGGGCGTCGCGGGTGTGGCGATCGCGACGATCCTCGCGCAGTTCGCCTCGGCGGCGCTGGTGCTGGCGGTGCTGACACGGACGAAGGGCGATTACCGCATCGAATGGCGGGCGGTGCGGCTGGATAAGAACATGCTCAGCAGCATCTGCGCGCTGGGCCTGCCGTCGGCGGTGCAGCTGGCGGTCACGGCGTTTTCCAATATTTTTGTGCAGTCCTATATCAACCGCTTCGGCGCGGACTGCATGGCTGGCTGGACGTCGTATAACAAGATCGATTCCTTCGCGCTCCTGCCCATCACGACGATCTCGCTGGCGGTGACGACTTTCGTCGGGCAGAATCTTGGTGCGGGCGACCACGCCCGCGCGAAAAAGGGGACCCGGACGGCGCTTTTATTGTCGGAGGCGGTCACGGTGGTGGTGCTGCTGCCGCTGATGCTTCTGTCGCCGCAGCTCATCAGCCTGTTCAATCAGGAGCCGGAGGTCCTGCGCTACGGGACGCTGTTCATCCGGTTCATTTCTCCGTTTTACTTAGTCATCTGCATCAACCAGATCATCTCCGGTTCGCTGCGCGGCGCGGGCGATTCGCGCAGCTGCATGCTGATCATGCTGGGCTCGTTTGTGCTGTTCCGGCAGATCTACCTGATGATCGTCTACCGGGTCTGGGGGACGGTCCTCCCGGTGGCGATGGGCTATCCGGCAGGCTGGGTGCTGTGCAGCGTGATCCTGCTGCTGTATTACCGGAGCGGCGCATGGAAAAAGGCAAGCGTCTTCAAGGAAAAAGCAGAATAAAGCGCAAACGGCCCGCCGGAACGCTCCGGCGGGCCGTTCTGTCAAACACTGGCCCGAAGGGCCTGAGGAGTGGACCCCGCTGCAGCGGAAAAAAGGCTCCCCTCTCAGGGGAGCTGTCAGCCGCAGGCTGACGGAGAGGTTGCCGCAAATTTGCTGCAACCTCTCCGTCTCGGCGTTCCGCCGAGCCACCTCCCCTGGAAGGGGAGGCTTTGGATCTGCACACCCCAAGGCTTCCCCTATGAGGGGAAGGCTTTGGGCTCCTGCCTCGGCCTGAAAAAAGCCCGCTGCCTGGGCAGCGGGCTTTGAGTGCATGTATGGGATCAGGCGTTCTTCTGGGTCGCTGCGAAGCGGTTCAGGATGGCGGCGAACTGGCAGCGGGTGGCGGTGCCGGCGGGCTGGAGCTTGCCGTCGGAGCCCTTGATGAGCTCTGCGCCGACGGCCCACTGCAGGGCGGAAACGGCGTAGGCGCTGATCTCGGCCTGGTCAGAGAAGCTGGAGAGGTTCTCCGAGAGGGTCACGGCGTCCATGCCCTGATAGACGGCGTAGTTGAACAGGAACTTTGCGAGCTGCTCACGGGTGACGGCCTTGTTGGGCTCGAAGGTCGTGGCGGACGTGCCGCTGGCGATCTCGTTTTTGGCTGCCCATGCGACGGCTGCTTCATAATAGCTGCCGGAGACGACGTCGGTGAAGGCGGCCTTCTCGGTCACTTCGGGGCTGCCTGCGAGACGGTAGAGCGTTGCGACGACCATGGCGCGGGTGGTCACGCCCTTGGGGCTGAAGGTCGTGGCGGACGTGCCGGTCATGAGCTTGCTCTCGACGGCCTTTTCCACATCAGCCTTGAACCAGTCGGTGTCCAGAACGTCGGTGAAGCCGGTCTTGGTCTCCTCGGCAGGCTTCTCTTCGGCGGGCTTTTCCTCTGCCTTGGCGGCGGAGACGACGATCAGCGCCATGACGCCGGACGGCATACGCTTGCCGGCGGCTTTTTCTTCCGTGAAGTCAGCCTCGGTCGAGCCGCAGACGAAGCGCAGGCCCGCTTCCTTGGCGGTCTTGGCGATGCCGGCGACGGTGCCGTCAGCAGCTGCGCCGGCGCCCCAGACGAGTGCGAGAGCGGCGGGGACTTCCTCGGCCTTGCCGTCCTTGAAGTAATACTTGCCCTCGGTGATGTCCTTGTAGGTGGGGTTAAACTTGGTGTACGGGCCGCCGTCGCAGACGAAGGACAGGCTGTCGCCGTCGGCGAAGGTGACGTCCGCGTCGGTCAGCAGCGCGTCGAGCGTGACGAATTCCGCCTCGGATCTTTCGCCGCTCACGCCGTTGGCGTAATCCGCGTTTCCACCGAGAAAGCCCACGATGCCGACGGCCATGCTGTACGGGAAGCCCTTGGCCGCGCAGCGGTTGCAGTATAGATTATAAATCGTGTGTCCCTGCCCATCCAGAATGCCGTTGAAGCGCGTGTCGAGCGTCATGCAGTCGCCGGCCGCCTCCGCGGGCTTCATGGGGAATTCGCCGCCGATGGGCGTCCAGTTGGGGCCTGTCCAGCTGCCGCTAGCACCCTTTCTGCCGCCCATGTCGAGATCGGCGGTCAGATAGACCGTCTTATACGCGAAGTCAATGCCGCCGGTGTAGACGGTGTCGAACACATTGCCGCCGCCCGCGCCGACCAGCATGACGTTGTCGACCTTTTTGCTGACGAGATAGGCCGTGTTTCCGACGATCTTCTTCGCCGTGGGGTCTGCCATGCCGTT
>ENA-UEYI01003083-UEYI01003083.1-human-gut-metagenome-genome-assembly--contig:-NODE-3083-length-10471-cov-7.521262_pt1 | contig 10471 bp, 19 predicted proteins | sample MGYA00242900_ERZ507916 | MGnify/ENA primary metagenome ERZ507916 (study PRJEB26167, sample SAMN06115521) | human gut metagenome | host: Homo sapiens | place: China:Chongqing | collected 2015-09-02...
ACAGCCGGCGCTCGCCGTTCTTCTTACTGGACGGTTCTTTCTTCTGCATTCTCAGTTTATCCATGATGTTCCTCCTCCGCCGGTCGTTCCGGCTTGTCCGATGGCAGCAGCAAGCCGATGTGATCGGCACAGTGCAGGTGTCCATCCAGTCCTAAGTACAAGGGTACGCTCTTGATGCCGCAGTTGACACAGCGGTTTTTCTCGTTCTGGTTATCCACGCTTGCACGCCTCCTCGAACACAGCCTTGTCTTGTTCTGCATCCCGTGCCTGTTCGTAGCCTCTGAAAATATCTCGCATCATCAAGAACCAATTTTCATCGGAAACCGCATCATCTCTGCGGATACTCAGCGCCTGCATCTTCTTTACTTCACTTTTTTTCATTTGACAAATTCCTTTCTGTGTGGTACAATACGATTGATCATATCTGTGTGGTACAATATGATCGATCATATATTCCCTTGTTTTTCTGCTGCCAGTTGCTGCTGGCAGCGTTTTTTTATCACAATGGTGATTTCCAGGGCGGTTTCGGTTTGCTTGCGGAACACAAATTCTTCGATGGGCAGCACCAGCTTCAGTTTCTCGCCGACAGCCAGCAGCTCAGCGTTTGTGAATGGTTTCACGTCTCTTGGCTCCTTTCTTATACTGATCGCTTAGATACATCAGATCTAGGATTCCTAAAACCACGGCAACGCCGATGGCTAATAGGTCCTGCAATGGGGTTGTGGGTAGCATGTTAGTCCTCCTTGTCCGGTGCATCGTCTGCCATTGATGAAATCATGGCAGCGATATCACGTAGCACCTTTGATTTGCTTTCTTTGTGGTTTTCGGCGATGGTGGCTGCAACATTGCTCGCAGCACCGATGCAACATATGAATAGCTCTCCGACGGTCGGCTTTTCGGCAATGATCTGCACATTCAGCTGATCCGCTTCCTTGTCAATGTCGATATGAAACTCAATGTGTTTCTTCTTTTCTTCCATGTTCATTTTCCTTTCTGCATTTCGGGCACACGTACCAACCTGTAAACTGCATGCACACGTTCCACCATTTCCCGCACTGCATGCAGCGTGCGTATTTGTACCCGGATCTCATTTCAATTGTGGGGGGCATTTTTCTCATCGTTATCTTCCCGCAGAAAATCGTATTTTCCGGTGGTGTCGTTTCGCACCTCTTCCGCAAATGCACGTACACCCTTGCCGAACAGCATCCGGCACAGGTCATCGGTGGTGAACTGCATCTCCGGATTCACTCGGACTTCTCGTATGTTCGGGATCATGTTATGCTCCTTTCTGTTTACGCCCCGACCATCAGCAGCCGAAACGTTTCCCTGCCCTTGGGTGTGACAAGGTCCTGTGTGCCTTTCCACTGGGTTTTCTCGTTCATGCACTCTTTCCGCTCGAACAAGCCGTCTGAGAGTGGCTTTGCATAGGCAGTCAGCTTGCCTTTCTTGTCGCGGTACATGTACTTCTTTTCCAGCAGGAACGCCACGAACTGGTTCTGCTTCACGCCCAGTTCTCCGGCGGTTTCCCGAATGCCGGTCAGCAGATTCCGGTCAACTAGGTCGTCAAAATATTCCGCCTTTGGTTTCATGATCTGGTTTTCCACAGTTAGTTCCGAAACCGTGACTTGCAGCTGTTTCAGTTTGGCGTTTGACAACTGTAACGCTCTCGCCATGATTGCATCCGGGCTGTTCCATTGTTCTTCCACCACAATGAAATACTGCCGCATCTGTTTGCCTTTGTCTGTGCGCTGGAGCATGCAGAGTTCCTTTGCCATGGGGATGGTGATTTGATGGTCGGTTGACGGTCTGCCGCCGGTACTTTCGGACAAAATTGTCCAAAAGTCTGAATTTTCGGAAAAGCCGTACTCTGTCATACGGTCGAACCACTTCTTATACGGCGTTTCAATTTTTAACGCTTCATACAGCTCCCTTCCCGATACGGTCGGGCGGTCTGCGTTGTCGTAGTGGACTTTGATTAACTCATTCATTTTTAAAACTTCCTTTCTGTTGTACTCCCACCTCTGGTGTGATATAATGAAAGCATGGGAGGGAGGTGAATAACATGTATGATATAGAACTTAATCCTGAAATCATGGAATCTGTTCGCATGGTTTCTGAAAAGCTGTCAGAAATGAAAATTTCAAAACAGCTGAAAGAATTGTCACAAAAAGCGGCGGAATGCACGCAAACCATCACAGCACAACTTCGACCGCTTATGGAACAATTCGATCACACAACGCAAATGGTTCAAGATGCAATTCCAAACATCCGATACATTCAAGAAAATCTCAACCTTGAAATGCCTGAATTTTTAAAAAACATAACTTTGATGATGCAAACACTGGACTTTCCAGTGGTTCAACCAGAAATCACGAAAGAACAACTGAAAAATCGGCTTGAAAATATGGATACAGAAACATTTGAAAAAGCTTGTACCGAAGCCGAAAAGGTAGTCAAAACGTCAAATCTAAGCCAAAAGAAAAAGAAACCCGCTTTGAATGCGCTGAAATCTAGTTGTAGAGATATTGTAATTGGTTTAATTATCGAAATAATAGCTAGTACACTGATTGCAGCAGTACATCCGCAGCAAACTTCCGAAAATGTAGTAAGAAACTACATAACAAATAACTATTATCCACCAATTGCAACCGAATCAACAAAGGTTACGGATTCCAGAACAACAGAAAATTAAAGCCCAGCAGAAACAGCATATCTCCAACCCCACGAGCGAAAATAGAAACGAATTTGTTTTCTTCGTAATGTCCAACTGCCATAATTGCAATACCGGCAACGATCAAAAAAATGTACAGTGCCACGCCTTCTCACCCCCCCTTCGTCTCATTTTCTTATCTGTTGTATGCTAAAATCAAAATGAAAATAACATTGTACGCAAAGAAATTCACAAACTGAATCTGTACGTTCGAGCTCTGTTCGCAGATGCTTTTCAATAGCAATGCAATCAGAATGCCATTTGTAATCAACCATATCAAGTGCATTTTCATCACCCCTTTTCGCCTGATTCAGCGTTACGCTGCTTCCCGTTCGATCAGCGGATAGATACCATCTGATTTCAACAAGTCATAGACGAACAGCCGCCCTTTTTGTGTCCAGTAGGTATGCGGGTCGGCGGCGTGCTCTGTGCCGTCATCGCCGTGATAGGTGTGTGTCTTGGTGCTGGTGTAGCCCATGCCTGCATACTTCTGATACAGCAGCCATGTCTTGCCTTGCTTATACTGCACACCGTGTTTGTGAAGATACTCGTTCAGTTTCTGGGCGCTCCAACCGTAGTCCTTGGCGATCTTCCCGATAGAGATCAGATCTTTGCAGTTCAGCACCACGTCATAGTAGCTTGCCTTAGGCTGTAGCTCTGCGATCTGCTGGTTCTGTACGGCAACGGTGGTCAGGAGTTGCTGTTTCTCTTTCTGTTCTTCAATCCAGCGTTGTGCACGAAGTACGGGATCTTCAATCATGTAGCTGTCACGCTGGGAAAGTTCATGTACGCTAAAATAGGTATCCACCAATATTTCATACGCTTCCCATGCCTTGTCGGTGTTCAGGCTCTTTGCCAGCATCAACGCTCCCTTTTCTGTCCAGAGGTAGAGCACTGCTGCTCGCTTGTCAATCAGTTCAGAACCGTCAGAATTAACTGCCCGACAACTTGTCGCCCAGTCCTTAAACTCCTTTAGTTCGGTTCCGGTCAAACAATAATAGTGCTTGCCCTCTGTGTATCGTTCCTTGTTCCGCTGGAAATTCCGTTGGATTGCATCTGTGTTCGTTTCGTACCGCTCCGCAATTTGCGTAGTGGTCAGCACCCGCTGGTTGTTGGTTTCTATAACCTGTAGACTTGCGTTCACATTTTATCTTCCTTTCAAATTTTAGTATCTTTTTAAGTTACTTCCTGGGCAAAAAAAATAGATGCAGGATCTTGAATTTTCAAGATATGAATCATCTGTTCGATTTCATCACTTCCAAACACCCCCTTTTTCAGCTTGTTAGAAAAAGTACGTGGCGATATTCCAATAGATTCCGCCATTTGCTTTTGGGTGAAACCGTATCTAGTCATTTCTGCTCTTAAACTCGCAGTGTCAATCATGCTCATCACCTCGGTATCTTTTTAAGTTACCCCTATTATACCACATTAGTTGTAACTTGTCAAGACATTTTTTTCGTTTTTTTAGAACTTTTTTTCTTGACAAGTTACAAGAAGTTCGCTATAATAGTATTAAAGCGAGGTGACAGCAATGACTGTTGGCGAAAGAATAAGACAGGCAAGAGAAGAAAAAAGAATCTCCCAAACGGAATTAGCAGAAGCAATCCAAACAACAAAACAAAATATTTATAAGTATGAGAATAATATCATTTCAAATATCCCATCTGACAAAATTGAAGCGATTGCAAAATGTCTATCGGTTTCTCCAGCTTACTTAATGGGTTGGAACGATAATGAAATTGCTTCTGTGGATACTTCAGATGAAAACTTGATTATTTTAAATAGAAACGCAAAAAAATTATCACCAGAAAAAAGAAAACAACTACTCGATATGGCAAGACTGATGTTTAAGGAGGAGTTTGATGATTGAGTTTCCCGATTATAAACGTGCAACAAATGCAGCATATGACGTACTACAGTATTATGATGGAACATTTCCTGAAATAAAAATTCTTACTATCATTAAACGTTATCCTAACATAAAAATTTGCTCGTATTCATGTGCAGCTCAAAAATTAAACGTTTCACATAGCGAGTTTACCTATCAGTATGCTTCTAGCGAACAAGGATTTACTGTTGCAGATCGTCTAAATAATAGATATATTATTTATTACAATGATTTCAAAGATACTACAACGACCAAATTTACACTTGCTCACGAATTAGGACACATCATACTTGGACACACAAATGACAATGAAATTGCTGATAAAGAGGCAAACTGCTTTGCAAGAAATCTTCTCTGCCCTATCCAAATTATCATAGGATTTCAATTGGAAACAGTTTCTGACTACACGAACTGTTTTCATATTTCTGAACCAATGGCTGTAGCTTCTATCTGTAATAAAAAGTCCGACGAATACTACATAACAAAACAAAATTATGACTCTATTGACGAGAAAGTTTACTGCTACATGGTTGGCTGTACACCGGCAGAATTGTATGGATACGCATAATTCGGCAGTCTATGTTTCCGGAAATATAGAAAAACGCCCTACCAAAACCAGCAGGGCTAACACAATATAGAACAGGAGGAAACGCCCATTGCTACAAATCGAAACGCTCCGAAAAATTGCCGAGGACAATGACCATGTCATTCTTACACAGCACAGTGCTGTCCGGCTCTTAGAACGCCGGATACGCTATGAAGATGTGATCGCAGCAATTTCCGGCGGCGAGATCATCGAACAATATCCGGACGATTATCCACACCCCAGCTGTCTGATACTGGGCTTTTCCGTTGCCGGGAAATATCTGCACGTGGTCTGCGGAACAGATGGCGAATATCTGTGGATCATCACCGCATACTATCCGTCAACAGACAAATGGGAAAGTGATTACAAAACAAGGAGGAAAAAGGCATGAATTGTTTTTACTGCAAAGGCGACATGGTTCCTGACTTCACCACCCACGTGGCAGAACTGGAAAACTGCATCGTCATTATCAAGCATGTCCCCTGCCTGAAATGCTCCCAGTGCGGCGAGGTGGTCTACACCGGTACAACGCTGCAAAAAATCGAACAGATTCTGGAGAAGTGCAAGGCAGCCATGACCGAAGTCGCCATTGTGGAATACCAACCGGCGGCATAACACAAAAAAACCGCCCCACGGCGGCAACCGTGAGACGGCAAGAGGAAAAACTATTGCGATAATAGCCCTCCAGACAAGGTCTATTATAGCATATTTCCTCTGAAATTGCAAGTACAAGGAGGAAATTTATCATGCAGGCAGCAGCATATGCACGATACAGCACAGAGCATCAAACCGACAGCAGCATCGCCTACCAGATGCGAAAAATTGAGGAGTACTGCGCAGAAAATGGAATTACTATTTCTGCCCGCTACGCTGATGAGGCAATGAGCGGCACCAATACCCAGCGACCGGCGTTCCAGTCCCTCTGCCGGGACGCTGCACAGCGAAAATTTGATGCCGTTGTGATTTACGACATTAGCCGTGGCAGCCGTGACGTTGCCGATTGGTTCGGATTCCGGAAACAAATGGCAATCCTGGGCGTACAGGTCATTTCCGTAGAGGATCACATTGGTGACATTTTAAATCCAGCGGATTACCTAACAGAATTAATTACCGTGGGGCTGGGACAGCATCACGTGTTGACTAGCCGCCAAAAATCCATGGACAGTATTGCCACAAAGGCGAAGACCGGGCAATTTCTAGGTGGTACGCCTAATTTTGGCTACGATATCGTGGACGGTAAATATGTCATCAATCCGGCAGAATCAAAAATCGTGCAGACAATTTTTCAAATGTATGCAGCTGGAAAAAGCTACGGTGAAATTCTGGGCGAAATCGGCGAAGTGCGTGGGAAACGTGGTAAAATTATGGGCAAAAACAGCCTATACTACATTCTGCGGAACGAGCGCTATGCCGGTGTGTATAGCTGGTGCAAATATCACAGTAAAATCATGGGAAAGTATGCAGGCAGAACACCAAATGAAAATGCTGTCCGTATTGAGGACTGCATTCCGGCGATTATTGATAAAGATACATGGGAGGCAGTGCAAATGCGTATGGAGGACAAGAAACATCGGGCGTGCAATAAGGCGAAGCGGAGCTACCTGCTCTCTGGTCTGATCGAGTGCACGGAGTGCGGTGCCAGCTATGTGGGGCACACATCAACAAACAGCAGAGGCTATTCCACACGGTACTACTGCTGTGGGAACAAGTACCGGAATCACACGTGCCACTCTCAGAACATCAACGCAGAGGAGCTGGAAGTGTTTGTGGTGCAGAATCTGCGGCAGTACCTCGTCAATCTGGACTATGAACAGATGGCGCAGCAGATCGCCGGTCAGATCAATGGTGCAACAGCCGACCTGAAAGCGGAACGGAAAGAACTGGCGGATATCATCTTCCAGCTGGAAAACGGCACAAAAGCAATCCTCAAAGGCATCGACTATCCGGAGCTGCAAGAGGAGATGCTGCGCTTGCGTGTGCGGAAATCAGAACTGGAGGACATCATCCAGCGTGGCAAGGAAAAGAACCCTGTCAGCGTGGAAAAGCTGGTACAGCTGTTTCGGGACGCTATGGAACGTCTGGATACCAACACCAAGCAGGTGTGCAAGGCGATGGTAAAAGTATACGCCCACTCCAACGGCGATTGTGACCTTGAAGTAGGCGTACATATGGATGGCAAAGAACCTAATCTTTAATACAATGAAACCCTTTTAGATTTCCGTTTCTTTGCTGTTTTGATGTTTCGTTGCATATACTTGCAACATTGGCAATATAAAGATTCTTTTATTTTCTAATCCACCTATTTATACATGTTTTCTTCGCTTGACAATAAATGCTATGATTGATATTAAAAGAATTACACCCAATCCAAATCCAATACCAATCCAGATTCTGTAATTACCTATTGCAAGATGCCGAACCTCATTAATTGATTTACTATTTCCGGCTCTGTCAACAAGAAGTAATCCTACCTTATGACCTCCAGGTTCTAGCGTAAGCATCAATGTATTATTTTCTTCGTCATAAGAGAATATTGAAGAATCGTTGTCCGAAGTATTTGATAGATAAATCGTTTGCCCATCAACATAAGCAACCGTCTTCTCAACATCAAGCACTTCAGAAACACCATCAAAAGTTAAACTTTGATTTCCAGATCCCTTAAACCAACCCCAATCATGAAAATGCTTAGGAATATTGCAATCTGGGTCTGTATTATCAATATACATCTCTCCAAGATCAAGAGTATTGCCATCGTTTTCAACTCTGAGGTAAAGATTTGTATCCGCATCTGCAGTATAGTTTTTTTCAAAATACGTTCCTGGTAACGTATAACGATATGCACCCATACCATACATTTTCTTATCGAATAACGAATCTTCTGTGTCAGTTATATTTGTATCAGTAGAAGTGTTGTAACCGCCAACCAGACCAGCGGGCAAAAAAATGAGCCGAGATCAACCTCGGCTCAAATCCCGTATTCGGTTCATCACAATGAATTGCAGTGAGTTACTGTGAATTACTGTGCGGTGAAATACTGTCAGTTACTATGAAATACTGTGAATGAGAAGCTGTTACTCAACAACAGCCTCGTTTTCAACGATTTGATGATACGTTCTATGACAAGTTTCAGGCAGCGCGGCACTCCACGGCATGATGCTGTCAAGCTGTTCGTCTGAGGGCGTTTTGCCCCATGAAGGAAGAACAAGCATCAGATAGGAGAGATAACCAAACACATTTAGTCCGTTTCGCTTGGCTGTTTCGATCACGCTCATGAAGAGAGCGCTCGCATCTGCACCCTTATCCGTCGCAGAAAAGAGAAAATTCTTACGGTCGATCACAAAAGGCTTAACGGTGCGCTCTGCAAGATTATTCGTCATTTCTACTTCTGGATGTTCTAAAAACAGAAGAAGCTTGTCTTTCTGATTCAGGGCATAGGTGACCGCCGCGCCAAGGTGTGAGCCTTTACTCGGTCTGAGCGTTCCGATGAAGTTGTAGAATTCTTCTATGATCGGTCTTACCTCTTTCTGCCGCATCTCCAATATCTTTTCCGGCGGGACGTTTGCTTTTCTTGCTTCACGCTCCAAGGCAAATGCTCTGTCGATGATCCCGACAGCTTTTGCCGCTTTGCTGTTTTTATCATTTTCAGGTATGCTGTCCACAAACTTGCGGCGAGCGTGCGACCAGCAGCCTGCGTGCAGATATTCTCCCGAACCATAAGACCCCAGCCCATCGGTCTGCACGATACCGTCATAACTGCCGAGAAGTTCCTCCGCAGTCACCTTTGAACGGCTGTCCCGATAGGTGTAGATCGCGATCAGGCGCTTCGCTGACGCTCCTGTGCAGACCACCCACATCTGTCCCAGCTTTTTCACAGGCTTTCCATGTATTTCCAGGACACGCAGCGTGGTTTCATCGGCATTCAGAACAGGCTCAAGATAGGCGTATTTCCAGAAGTGTGCTACAACAGACTTCAGCCATTCTGAACTTTTGATGATCCAGTTTGCAAGTGATGTGCGGTTCAGGTAGATGCCCTGCATCTTGAAGTGCTGTTCCATACGGTAAAGCGGTTCGCCAAGCAGATATTTCGCCTCAGCGATATATGCGATCAGCTCTGCTTCCGGCAGACCTCTCGGAATGACAGGCGCAGGAGTCAGATTCGGAGCCTTCACAATATTCGCCTTATCTCCGTGCTTATCGCAGTGTTCACATTTGTAGACCTCACGAAAGTATGTGATTTTAAAGATCTTCGCAGGGATAATGCAGAGCCGTGTGGTGATGTATTCTTTTGAAAACGGCACGAGCTTACTGCCGCAGACCGCACATTTTCTCTGATCTTCGGGGAGCGTATGCACGATCTCTTTCGTTTCAAGATCACCGCGCAGTTCATTTCTGCCGCGGTGTTTTCCGGTTTTCTTCGATTTTTTTGTGATGGAATCCTCGGTAGGCTCAGCGGCAGAAAGATTTGACAATTCTTCCGCTTCGTTGAACACATTACCATCCAGATCCATTTGTCCGTTGCAGATGAATTTCGATTTCTCGCTTTTCTGTCCGAAGAGCATCTTGTTCCGTTTGAGTATCTGCTCTTCCAGATGCTCGATGTGAAGAGCCTGATCCTCGTTCGATTTTTTCAGCTCATCATTTTCTTTTTCAAGCTCAGAGCACTTCTGCACAGCGGCTTCATATGCTGCTTTCAGTTCTTCGTATGTCATAGCAAAAGCACTCCTTTCCCTGAAATTCCAGACGGTTCATGATACTCTGATTATACCATGATTTGCCCGATCTTTCAAGAAAAAGAGTGCCATTGAAGCAGAGAAATATTGTCCACATTACTGTATATTTTCATCGTGGAAAAGTCAGCATATATCCACACCGCCGGCTACTTTTTTGATTGCCTTTGGTTGGTCGATCGACAGTCCCTGCGTGAGCCAGATGAATTGTTCACGGGTAATATTCCTGACCTCCTGTTCATTGCGCGGCCAGAAGAATTTCCCGTCTTCAAGACGTTTATACAGCAGCAGAAAGCCGTCATCTTCCCATAAAAGCACCTTCATACGATCTCTGCGCCTGCCGCAGAACAGAAACGCGCTGCTTGCGAACAGGTCAAGCTGAAACTGCTGCTGTACAAGTGCCGCAAGTCCGTCAATGGACTTACGCATATCCGTATGTCCGCAGACGATGTAGATATTGTCAGCAGTTAAGTCTTTCAGCATTCTTTCAGACCTCTCAGCAGCGTAAGGAGAAACTCCTCAGATATATCTGGCGGCATTTCGACCTCGATCCCGTCTTT
>ENA-UEYI01003084-UEYI01003084.1-human-gut-metagenome-genome-assembly--contig:-NODE-3084-length-10469-cov-4.131062_pt1 | contig 10469 bp, 9 predicted proteins | sample MGYA00242900_ERZ507916 | MGnify/ENA primary metagenome ERZ507916 (study PRJEB26167, sample SAMN06115521) | human gut metagenome | host: Homo sapiens | place: China:Chongqing | collected 2015-09-02...
CCACGATTGCAACGATATAAATTACCATAACTATCGCCGAGTTTGCCCCGCCCTGCGTTCCGGTGCTTTCGGCAGCCGCGTCGAGCGCATAAAACATATTCTGCATTTAATGTTCCTTCTTTCACAATGAATATTTATCAGAATAACACTATAATATGAACCTGATGTTAATTCAGCATAAATTAATAGTTCAAGTGCGAAAAAATCAAAGTCCGGAACAGCGCAAAGCCGAACCGGACTGTTTTACATTGCTGTTTGCCCTTGTCTTATCTGTCCGCGGTAAGAGCGATAAGCAGCGATTCGTCGTCGTACTGCTCGTCGGGCAGCGTATCCTTTGCGCTCATTTTAAGAGCCGCCTTGTTTCTGCCCTCGAAACCGCATTTATCGCATTTATACAGTATCACAAATCCCTTTTTGGGATCGGGGAACGTCCTCACCGGTCTAAGCACGCCGCGGCAATCGCATGTCCTCGGCATCGATCACCGGTACCGCCGTGTAGCCGTAGCGCTTCATCTTCTCCAGCCCCTGCCTGATGGTCATATCGTCCCGAAGAAAAATTACTTCTTCCTTCGGAGATAAAAAAGATGCAATATTCACAATGTTCCTCCTGCCTGTTCTTTTGTGTCCGTTAATTTTGATCCTTAGGATCGACCTCTTCGAAAGTGCTGTCCAGGGCATCCTGCTCCTGTTTGAATCTGCGCAATTTCTGCGAAAAATAGATGGTGGAAAAACAGTCACCTGCACCACTGAGGATCAGTACCACTCCCAAAATGCGGAACAATAAAATTGCTGCTTTGAACGGATTGTAGATCAGTACCACTCCGAGAATGATGTTGATTGCCGCCACAATAAGAAGTCCCAGCCAACTGCCGTAATCCAGTCTTTTCAGGTCAATGGCATCCTGCAGTTTGCTGCATCCGCTACACAGAACCAGTACTCCCAGAATAAAGGGAATCAGGGAGATGACGATCTCTACCTTGTACAGGACTACTGCTCCCAACACGATTCCGAGAATACCGAATACAAACTCATTGTGATAATAGTTCTCTCTGGCATCCCTGAGCAGATAGCAGATAATAGATACCAGTCCTGCCACGATCAGTACGATACCGATCAGATACCCCAGTGTCTTCTGCATGGTCTCGGGGATCACCAGTGCCACGATCCCTAAGAGAATATACAGCACACCGGTAAGAATTGCTTCCCATTTCAATTCTTTTAACATTTTCATATGTAACCCTTCCTTTCCTAAAACTCCTATAACGAAAAAGGGGCTCTCTGCAAACCTGCGGAAAACCCCCTTTGTGTTCAATTTACTTTCTGCCGCAGCACTTTTTATACTTTTTGCCGCTTCCGCAAGGACAGGGGTCGTTGGGATAAACCTTCTGCTCCTTCACAATAGTAGTGGAAGATTTCTGCTCTTTGTAGAGTTCCTTGCGGGTCTCTTCATCGAAAATAGCGTTCCACTCTTCCAGATTGTACAGCCAGTCAGCCTCTGCCGCTACCATGTTCTTGTACAGAAGAGCCTTATCAAATCCTAAGTTTACCTCTGTATCCTCTTCCAGATCATCGAGAGGGTTCTTCTCTACCAGACTGTCGTTAATACCGTCCAGAAATCCGGTCATCGTCATCAGAGATACCTGATACTTGTCTGCCAGTTCCTTTACCGTACCCTTTACTACTTCATCAGGGTTCTTCAGAAGCTGTGCGTAGATCTCCTTCTCCTCCTGGAAATAAGTTGCCCAAAGCTGCTGCAGCTTGTCTTTGCCGGTTGCCTCATTATATGCTACTGATCTCCACTGTTCCATTAAATTCATAATTGTAATACCATCCTTACATAATAATTAAATATTTAATAATACGATTTCTCCGCCCTTCGGGCTCTCGAAATCGTCACATCCATTCGCATTTCGGACTGGCGTCCTCCATGCTCATGTCTGTTTATCCGCTCAATAGGTGAACTGCCTTGCCTGCAAGCAGTCAGGCAGTTCACCTATTGGCAGAATTATTAATCATAGTATATAACAACTCGTTCTCAAAAACAACAAAAAAATATCAATCGGGGATGTATAAACCCACAAATCCGGGACAGACTACTACTATCATCGGATCCCCTCCTTTGATCTTACGAAAGATACGATAATACTTAATCCTCCCCTTTTGAAAAGAGGCACCCGTGGGTGCCTCTTTTTTTGCTATCAGTTCCTACAGGGGAACTTTTCCTTCTTTGATCAGTTCAATAAAAGCATCTGCCACCTCCGGATCAAACTGGGTTCCTTTATTTTTCTCCAGTTCCCCCATAGCGTATTCCACACTCAGGGGCTCCTTATATGCTCTCTTGGAGATCATGGCATCAAAGCTGTCGCACACCGCCAGGATCCTGCCAAGAAACGGAATCTCTTCTCCCTTGATTCCTCTGGGATAACCCTTGCCGTCATATCTCTCGTGATGGGAAACGACCGCAGGGATCACATAGTTCATATTCGGAAGATAGTGGATCATCTCGATGGACTTTTGCACATGGCTCTTCATGATCTCATATTCTTCATTCGTAAGCTTTCCCGCCTTTTTCAGGATACTCTCAGGAATCCCGATCTTACCGATATCATGTAATAATCCAGCCACCTTTACCGTCTGGATATCATCTCCCGGCAGTCCCAGCTTCTGTGCCAGCAGCACCGCATACTGTGATACATTGGTAGAATGCTGGAAGGTAAAGGAATCCTTCGCATCGATGGCTGCCACCAGTGCATACACCGTAGGTGCCACCTGTTCATATCCGGTTCCTTTATTCCTGCGCTCCTCGTCAATATTTCCTTCATATACCTGGATCCGGTTCTTGCCGTTTTGCTTTGCATAAAAAGCTGCACGCTTAGCTTTTTGAAAAAGATCCGGTGCATCCGACGCAAGTCCCGGATACCATGCCACGCCGACACTGAAGGTGATCGGCTGCATGACCTGTGGTTTGTCCAAGCCATTCTCCTGCACTGCATGGGCCAGCTTTTCCGCCAGTGCCACCAACGTCTTACTGCCGGCCTCCGGCACAGAGATCAGGAATTCATTGGAGCCGACGCGGAACACTTTGCCGTTCTCTGCATTTTCCTGCAATTTCTCCGCACACCATTTTAAGATCCGGTCTCCGGTCTGCTCTCCGTACAGATCGTTATACAATTTAAAATTGTCCATATCCATATACAGGAAGCCTCTCGCATCTCCGAGAGCGCCCTCCTTCTGCAGGCATCTGTTGCAATAAGTGCGGTTGTACAGACCTGTCAGTTCATCGTGAATAGATACCTGATATACTCTTTCATAGGCATCAATATTTTTCAGGCTTCCGGATGCAATATTCGCCAATTGTCTTATGCAGTCCACTTCCTGATAATTGAGCTTATTTGCCCTCATCCGCTCCATATAGATAAACCCGCAGATCTGATTATCATATTTTAAGCCTGTGATCACAGACTGCTCCCACATACCATTCTGTTTCACAAGGTCACCAATACGTTCCTCTTCTTCCTTGCTTAATGGAATATGTCCGCTCTGTACCGCTTCGCGATAGCCTTCTCCATTCGAATTCTTCTCGAAGATCCTGGCTTCACATCCGGGGATCGCATCGCCCAGAATATCATGCAGTGTAGCAAACAGCTCTCTGCGGCTCAGAATGGATGCCGCCCTGTCCTGAAATTGCCGGATTCCTTCCAACATATGCTTCTGCTTCTGATATAGAATATTATCCAGCCGCTTCCTGGCAAAAAGGATCACAAGTACTGTCCATCCCGACTGCAGGGCAATGCATAGGATCAGCCTCTGCACTGCAGCCTGTCCAAGGCTCCCTGTCACGATTTCCAGATTATAAGACAGGATCACCACCGGAATCGCTGCTACGATCACTGCCAGGAAATACACCGCACCTACCGTTGCCCGATACGAAAAATCAAACAGATACTGCTTGTACATGATATATACCATGCATATTGCCATCCCCACACTGCCCAGCATATCAAAAGGGAATACACTTCCGGGCAGCATGCAGAGCAGATTTCCACCCAGAATACATACCGTTCCCAGCAGCAGCGGAAACAGCTTTTTACGCAGCTCCACATTTGTTCCTATCTTACAATGTGCCAGATAAGTGGCATAGATCATTACTGCGATCTCCATGGCAATGAGAACACCGGTTCCGACGGTTGCATGATACACATAAACGCAGGTGCCATCCGCGCGGTTCACAAGCTCAGGTGCCGGCAGGATCGTACCGCTCCTTGCATTTCCCAACACCAGCGCCAGCGTCAACACACCATATATGTAGATCAGGGCATCATGCTCCGTAATCTCCAAAAATCCAAACAGAAACACATACATGAACACCGGGATCGACAAAAGACCAAGCAGGGCGAAATTATGCCAGAAGGAAACTCCGGGAAATATTCCAAGTCTCATAAGGCTCACACTGCCCGTCCAGACCAGGCAGGCGGTCAGCACCAGCCGAAGACCACGAATTGTCCGGTTCCTCATGGTATTGAAAAAGCTGAACAACAGAAAAAGGGAGCAGCAAAAAGCTCCCAACGGAATACCAATATAGAGGTTTCTATTCCATATCGTATCCAGAAAACTCTCCATACTTAATTTTACTCCCTCATGCTTTATTCCCTTACGCAGGAACGATATCCCCATTCGTCCCACATCCTCTATACAGCTAAGAGTTTACCACATTTTTCTCTTAAAGACAACTGCACATCCAGGATCCTCTGATTCTCTGATCCCCGGAAAGCAAGCCGCAGATTCTTCCTCTCCTCAATAAATTCTCCATCCACGATCACATCCAAAAGCGGCAGAAGCTCTGTGATCACCGGATCCCCTTCTTCCATCCAACGAAGCAGATCCCTGTCAAAATGATATCCCGTATAGCACCAGATGGTCTTCTGCGGATATCGCTCTCTTACTTTCTTCACCAGAGAAAGTACGGCTCCTCTGTTCTCAGGCTCCATGGGTTCCCCTCCCAGTAAGCTCAAGCCCCGGATATAGTCCGGGGCCAGTGCCTGCAGAATCTCTTGCTCTGTTTCCTCTGTGTAAGCCTGTCCGTAATGGAAGTCCCAGGCTTCGCTGTTAAAGCATCCCTTACAATGATGGGTACAGCCGCTGACGAACAGCGACACTCTCACACCGGGACCGTTTGCCACATCTGTTTTCTTGATCGTTGCATAATTCATAGGACATTTCCTTCCCTTGTACTATCTGCACATTACAGATGAAGAACTCTTGCCTTGATCTCCTTGGTCTTGCCGGCATTCCAGAAGTTCTCTCCCAGATAACCGCAGGTCCTTCTGGTGACATTCATCTTTGCATGATCCTTGTTATGACACTGGGGACATTCCCACTCCATGTTATCATTGATCATGATCTCACCATCATAGCCACATACCTGACAGTAATCGGATTTGGTATTGAACTCTCCATACTGGATATTGTCATAGATGAAGCGGATGACTTCCTCGATGGCTTCCACATTATTGGTCAGGTTCGGTACTTCCACGTAAGAGATAGCTCCGCCCAACGACTTATTCTGGAACTCACTCTCGATCTTGAACTTGGTGAAAGCGTCGATCTTCTCCCGGACATCCACATGATAGGAATTTGTGTAATATCCCTTATCGGTGACATTGGAAATATCACCGTATTTTTCCCGGTCGATCCTTGCGAAACGATAACACAGTGTCTCAGCAGGAGTTCCGTAGAGGCTGAATGCAATACCGGTCTCCTCTTTCCATTTTGCGCAGCGATCCTTCATATAATCCATGACACGCAGGGCGAATTCCTTGCCGGGTTCCACGGTCTGGCTGCATCCTTTCATCAGATACGTAGTCTCATACAGTCCGATATATCCCAGAGACATGGTGGAATAACCATTGTGCAAGTATTTGTCGATGGTCTCGCCCTTCTTCAGACGGGCGATGGCTCCGTATTGCCAGTGGATGGGGCTCACATCGGATACCACACCTTCCAGTGCCTTGTGACGGCACATCAATGCTTCATAACACAGTTCCAGACGCTCGTCCAGCAGTTTCCAGAATTTCTCTTCATTTCCTTTTGCCAGAATACCGATCTGCGGAAGATTGATGCTGACAACGCCCTGATTGAAGCGTCCTTCCCACTTGTACTCTCCGTTTTCATCCTTCCAGGGAGACAGAAAAGAACGACAGCCCATGCAGGAAAATACATTTCCCTCGTAATTCTCGCGCATCTTCTTCGCGGAAATATAGTCGGGATACATTCTCTTGGCAGAGCACTGTGCGGCCAGTTTGGTCACATAGTCATATTTTCCGCCCTTTAAGCAGTTGTTTTCATCCAATACATAGACCAGCTTCGGGAAAGCAGGAGTCACATAGACACCCTTCTCATTCTTGGTCCCCTCGATCCGCTGACGCAGGATCTCCATGATGATCTGCACGGTCTCTTCCACATATTCGTCATTCTCATCGATATGCAGGAAAAGTGTGACAAAAGGAGACTGTCCGTTGGTGGTCATCAGAGTATTGATCTGATACTGGATGGTCTGCACACCGGATTTCAGTTCGTCATGCAGGCGCATCTGCACGATCTTGTCCTTGGCTGCCTGATCCAGAGTATCCCCGAATTCTTCCTCCAGCTGTTTTGCAAATTTTTCCTTACTCTTACGCAGATATTTCCCCAGATGCTTGATATTGACGCTCTGGCCGCCGTACTGGTTGCTGGCCACTGCCGCAATGATCTGGGTGGTCACGGTACATGCCACCTGAAAGCTCTTGGGAGACTCGATCATCTTGCCGTTGATGGAAGTGCCGTTGTCCAGCATGTCCTTGATATTGATCAGACAACAGTTGAAGATCGGCTGGATGAAATAATCCGCATCATGGAAATGCAGCACACCGTTATCGTGCGCCATGGCAATATGCTCCGGCAAAAGCAGACGTCTGGTAACGTCACGGGACACTTCGCCCGCAATATAGTCTCTCTGAGTGGAAGCCAGACGGGTATTCTTGTTGGAATTTTCCTCCGCCAGCTCCTTATTCTCATTCCGGATCAGTTTTAAAATAGATTCATCCGTGGTGTTGGATTTGCGGAGCAGACTTCTCTGGTAACGGTATACGATATACTTCTTCGCCAGGGTATATTTGTTGTGCTCTACCAGATGTTCCTCGATCATATCCTGAATATGCTCTACGGTCTGGGTCTGCTTGCCCTCCTGCTGCACATCCTCCAGAATCTCTTCAATCAGTCCTTCGCTGGCACGATACCGTTCCTCCACTTCGTTATTGGCCTTATGGATCGCTTCCCGGATCTTCTCCTCTTCATAAGGCACTACTCTGCCGTCTCTCTTCTGAATCTTCATTGCTGTTTCCCTCACTTTATATCATTCCCATAAGATACGAATTCCTGCATAAGCCGAAAGAAAAGCCGCATCGGAAGCAAGTTCCCGACACGACTTTTTCTGCAAATCATAGTGTCTCACTAGATTTTGTGTTTTTCAAGCAATTTCGTATCTACATCTTGTATCTAATATTATAGTGAGGATACATGGAAAAAGCAAGTATCTTTTTTAAAACATTCCTCTTCCACCATAACCGCCGAAGCATAAACCGCCACCGCCACAGCAAAGGTTGCAGAACAGATTGGCCAGACAAATTTTCAGGCACAGGTCGTTGCCACCCACATGGGGATAGCCATAGGCTGCCTGTCTGCTCTCATACCACTGTCCCCCGCTCTGTAGTCTCTGCAGGAGCATCTGGTATTCCATATTCTGGGGATCCAGCGCCACCGCCTTGTTTGCATGTTCCAGCGCTGCTACATTATTTCCAAGGCCCATGTGTGCCATGGCACTGTAGTAATACCATCTGGCCGTCTTCTCATGTTCTCCCATGCCGTCCAACGTATTTCTGGCCTCTCTGTAATAGCCGTTTCTGAGATAATTACCGGCTGCCCGCAGTCTGGGCTCTTCTTCATAGCCAGAAGTCTGCTGTTGCCAGCCTGCCTGCTGCCAGAAGTCTCCAAATCCCTGACCGTAGCCGCCATATCCCTGGCTTCCACCGTAGCCGCTTCCGCTACCACCATAGGTCTGCCTGCCATATCCGCCACCGTAACTGTAGCCTTCGGTCCGCTCCTTCATGATCTGCTGGTAGGCTGCCTGGATCTCCTTGAACTTTTCTTCCGCCTGATCCTTATTGGGATTGTTGATATTGGCATCGGGATGGTATTTCCGGCTCAGTGCCTTATATGCTTTTTTTATTTCCTCCTCGGAGGCATCTCTGCTCACTCCCAGAACACTGTATGGATCATAAGTCATTTCCCGTTACCTCTTTTGCACTGTCTTTCATCCGTTTCTTCCGCACGATCTCATAACGGCACCATACACCGGAATACAGAATATTCCGCAGAATATCCACATTCTGTAAAATAGGAAGCTGTTCGAACTCCTTACAGCACTCCGACATCATCATGGTCAGGATCTGCCGGCATTCCTCCTCAAAGCCCGGTTCCTCATACCGTTTCTTTAACGGATTATAGGTTCCTTTTTTGAGGTCCTGCTCGATATCCTCATAGGCATCCAACAGATAAATGAATTTTCCCAGGAAAAATCCAAGTCTCTCCAGATTGTCCTTCCACTCATCCTCACGACAGGATACAATCTGTGCCATGACTCTGCCAAACAATCCCGCCATGGTATCAATATCCGCATTGCCCTGCTTTTCCGCATCCGCAAAATCCTGCATGGCCAGTGAGATATTTCTTACTTTTTCCTGATATAATAACGGTTTTTTACGGAATTTTCTTCCCAACAGATAACTGTACACCAGTCCCTTCAGACTATGCTCGTCCTCCCAGTCGTCCTCCGCTTTATAGCAGGAAAAAAGTACCGTCATATCTGCCACATAATCCGTAAACAGATTTCTTCTTGTGGGATGTTTTTCCAAAGGATGGGCCACACATCTGCACTGGGCCTCCTGCTCCTCCGGTTCATATAAGCCGGTGAGCAGCATCAGGATAAAAGTCATATCGTAATTCAGAGAAAGCTGCCCCAGGACACCGTAACGTTCCTTCAGGCTCTGACACAATCCGCAATAATAGGATCGATAAACATCATACTCCTTAAATTTCATTTCCGACTGATTGATCACAATATATCCGAACATCTGGCTCACCACCCTTTCCTATATTTCTGTATTCCAATTTTCATTTCCCGTGATCCTGCCACAGGATTTTCCCGTCAGGTCTTGCGGATAAATTCTTCACCGCATTTTCTGCACCGGATTGCGATCTTCCCCTTATGTCTGGGTACCCGAATCTTCTGTCCGCATTTCGGGCATTTATAGATCTTGTACTCCTTACGACCGGCAATAGCCTTTTTCTTTCGCTGCCACCATCCGCGAACCTTCATTTCTTTCTTCAGATACCACTGGTTCTCGGCACTCCTCTTACTCAGGTCTTTAGAAAACATCCGGTAATACGCATAGACTAACAGGGCCAGAGCCAGCACATAAAATATTCTCAGACCAAAAAAAGAGAGCGTCAGGCAGACCAGAGCCACAATCATCAAAAACTGATTGAAGCGGTCGTTGCCATAACGCCCCCACATGAAACGCTGTAACTTCTCTTTCATGAAGTACCACCTTTCGTCCGCCACCATACAGGGGACACATTATCCAAATCTTTCAGAGTCTCCTTCGCGAAGTCTCCTCTGAATGTTACCTACATTATGGTATGCCGAAAGGCAAAAAGCAATTAACTAAGTATAAACTTTTGTAAAAGAACTATTATTTATTCCACAGTTCCTGGGCCCGTTCATCCCAGTTTTTCGCGTATTCTGCGCACTTTCCGCACAGATGCTCCACAGACTCCGGTGACTGTAAATCAGTGGAATGTGCTCCGGTCTCATGCACCATATGCTGTAAGATTTCCGGATTTTCCAGCATCGGGCAGGGCTTTAAGTGATTGCAGTTGAAAGGCTGGTTCGCACGGTATGCCATAAACAGTGGCTGCTTCAACGCAGTCAGCAGATCTACTTCCTTGATATTGGCACCGGAATAATGGATGAATACACAGGGCTCCACATCGCCGTTTGGATTGATATGGCAGTAGTTTCTGCCGCCTGCGATACATCCGCCCACATATTCTCCATCGTTCTGGAAATCGAAGGCAAAGATAGGTTTTCCGCCCTTCATGGCACGGATTTCACGAATACGGTGATACATATATTCTCTCTGGTCCGGATCTAAGAGCAATTCGGTAGATGCATCATTGCCTACGGGCATATAATGGAAATACCAGCTGAATCTGGCACCTTTTTCAATGATCATATCCAGGAATTCATCACTGGTGACTACTTTATAGTTCTTGCTGGTATAGCAGATGGAAGTTCCGAAGATCAGACCGTACTGCTTCATCAGATCCATGGCATGCATGACCTTATCAAACACGCCCTTGCCACGACGCAG
>ENA-UEYI01003091-UEYI01003091.1-human-gut-metagenome-genome-assembly--contig:-NODE-3091-length-10453-cov-3.175501_pt1 | contig 10453 bp, 8 predicted proteins | sample MGYA00242900_ERZ507916 | MGnify/ENA primary metagenome ERZ507916 (study PRJEB26167, sample SAMN06115521) | human gut metagenome | host: Homo sapiens | place: China:Chongqing | collected 2015-09-02...
CCTTCGAGATAACTGTCGAAAGCATCGTCGTCGGGTGCAAAAACCGTCACGAGTCCGCCGCCGTCCACAAGCCTGCGGTAACCGCTGCGGTCGAGCGCCTTAATGAAGCTGGTGAAATTGCCTCTGCTTTCGAGAATCCGGCAGGTCGTTCCGAGCGAATATCTCCCGCCGTCCTTCTCATCCGTCGATTCACAGGCGGCGAGGAAGAGCACTGCCGCCGAAAGCATCAGCGACCATAGTCGAAATACCTTCATACAAATTGGTTTTAGGTTTAGTAAGTTTTACTCGATAACAAAGAAAGGCTGTTTCCGAGAAAACAGCCTTGAACTCTTATCCAAAAAACGTCATTTTTTGGTCAAATCGGGTGAAAGCGGCCTTGCAGCCGGTTCTGGGCTATTTCGCATCATTCATAAACAAGGCCGTCTGCTTCCACTCGCCGCGCGTTTCGTTCGTCTGAGCGGGGCCCGGAGTCGAACGTCCGCGCTCGATATGCTCCCTCATCCGGGCGGTCAGGCGCCGCACGACATCGGGATGTTCGCCGATCACGTTCCGCGTCTCTCCGGGATCGCTCTCCAAATCGTAGAGCTGCATGGCGGGAAGCGTGGCCATATACTCCCTGTCCTTGGGCAGGGTCGGGAAACTCCAACCGCCGGAACCGGCCGTAAAGAGAATCTTCCAGCGGCCCTCGCGCAGCGAGAAGCAGCCGGTGTTCGAATGGTGCACGGCATCGGGACGCACGTTCCGGCCCTCGCCCGTCAGCACGCCCCAGAGGCTGTAACTGTCCTCGCCTTCGCCGGGCGTGAGCCGGTAACCCGTCATCTCGGCGAACGTGGCGTAGAAGTCCGTGAGCGAAACGAGCCCTTGCTCGATGCGCCCCGCGACACGATGAGCGGCACGCGGTGTCCGCCGTCGAAAAGGTCGGACTTATACCCCCGGTAAATATAGCTGGGATAATGTCCGTCGGCCTCCATCTGTCTCACCCCCGCTCCGTGGAAACAGCCGTTGTCGGCGGCGAAGACGATGACGGTGTTCTCGTAAAGCCCCTGCTCTTTGAGCCGGGCGACCACCTGCGCCACCACGTCATCGACCATCATCACGAAATCGCCGTAGGGCGAAAGCCCCGACTTGCCGCGGAACTCCTCGGAAGGCAGGATCGGCGTATGCGGGGCCGTCAGCGGCATATAGAGGAAAAAGGGCCTGTCCTTACGCTGCCGGGCGATGTATTCGAGCGATTTGCGCGTAATCCGTTGCAGACACTCCCCATGTTCGAAGTCGGCGCCCTGCGGACCGCTGCGCTGCAACAGGAGCCCCTTGCCGTCAGCGGCGGTCCGGTCCGGCAGCGCCGTCACCCGGTCGTTCTCTATATATACATAAGGTGGCATGTCCAGCGACGCCGGGATGCCGAAGAAATAGTCGAATCCCCGGGTCACGGGACCGCCGTCGATCGGACCGGAGAAATCCACCTCGCCGTCGCGCATCGCCCAGTTCCACCCCAGATGCCACTTGCCGATGCAGGCCGTCGAATAGCCCTGCTCCGAGAGGAAGGTGGCGATGGTGCGGCGGTCGGGGGCGATCAGCGGCGGGGAGTAGCTGTTGGTAACGCCGCTCTTGAGCGTCGTGCGGAAAGCGTAGCGCCCTGTCAGAATGCCGTAGCGCGAGGGCGTGCTGACCGAAGAGCCCGAATGGGCGTCGGTGAAGGTCACCCCTTCCCGGCAGAGCGCGTCGATGGCAGGAGTTCGAATCCGCGATTTTTCATTCAGGGCCGACACGTCGCCGTAGCCCATGTCGTCGGCCAGGATAAAGACGACGTTGGGCTGCGCGGCACAGGCCAGCGAAGAGGTCAGGGCGGCAGTCGAAACGAGCGCTGCACGCTTGTCGAATTTCATCATATACGTCGGAATTAGGTTCGTAATTTCAGGAAAGGTAAAGGAAAAAATCGGCCCGGTCAACGCCCCGCCGCACCCGAACGGGGGTTTGGTCATTTTTTGGCCATATTTGGACAAAATAGAGCCCCCGGTCTGTCCCGATCCGCCTAATTTTGTGTCATCCGCTCCGGCGACCGACTAAAATTTCAATCTAAAATCAAATATCCGATGAATCCTGTTAAAATCCCGCTGGGTGCGACCGCGCTGCTGCCACTGGCAGTATCGACCGCAACGGCCCAGGAGACGGGAGCTTCCTCCAAACCCAATTTCGTCTTCATCATGACGGACCAGCAGCGTGCCGACCTCTGCGGCCGGGAAGGCTATCCGCTGGATGTCACCCCCTTCGTGGACCGTATGGCCGGCGAGGGCGTCTGGTTCGACCGGGCCTACACCCCGGCGCCGATCAGCGGTCCCGCCCGCGTGGCGTTCCTGACCGGGCGTTTTCCGAAAGCCACGCGCGTGAAGTCGAACCACAATATCGAGGATGCGGTCTACAAGGACGACCTGTTCTCCTTCGCCCGCCGCAACGGATACCGCACGGCCCTCGTCGGCAAGAACCATGCCCACCTCAAACCGCAGGACGCCGACTGCTGGCGGCCCTACAACCATTTCGCCCAGCAGGGCCGGGTGGATGAAAAGGCCAAAGCCTTCAACCGCTACCTCGGCACGACCGATATGTACGCCGACTACGATCCGGCGCCGTTCGGTCCCGAGATGCAGCACCCCTGGCGCATGGTGGACGACGCGCTGGCATGGATCGGCAACGGTGATGACAAACCCTTCATGATGTGGCTCTCGTTCCCCGAGCCGCACAATCCCTATCAGGTCAGCGAACCCTACTACTCGATGTTCCCGCCCGAGAAACTGCCGCCGATGCGGACCGACATCCGGGACCTTGCGGTGAAAGGCCCGGAATACGAACTTCTCCACGAGATGATGTCGCTGGGGCATGCGGGTTACTACGAACACCTCGGACGCCTGCGCAGCAACTACCACGGGATGATCCGCCTGATCGACGACCAGATAGCCCGTTTCGTGGAACAGCTCCGCAAAGAGGGCCTGTACGAAAACACGGTCTTCGTCGTGATGTCCGACCACGGCGACTTCGCCGGAGAATACGGGCTGATGAAGAAGGGCGTAGGGCTCTCGGACATCGTCGCGCGCGTGCCGTTCGTCTGGTTCGGCGGCCCGGTCCCGGCGCAGGGATTGAGCCATGCACACGTCTCGCTGGTGGACGTGTTCCCCACCTTCTGCGAGATGGCCGGGGGCGAGATTCCCGAAGGCGTGCAGGGCCGCAGTCTCGCAAACGTCATCGGCGGCGGCGACTACCCCGAGGAGGAGTTCCGCAGCGTGATGAGCGAAGACGGCTACGGCGGCCAGTACTACACCAAGGAGGACGGAACCGACTATGCCCGGGAGGGAGCCACCCGGAAGAAGCCCGGATTCTTCGACGAACTGAACACCTGGACGCAAAGCGGTTCGAGCCGCTGCGTGCGCATGGGAGACTGGAAGCTGGAATTCGACATGCTGGGCAACGGCCGGATGTACAACGTCAGAAAAGACCCCTCGGAGATGAAAAACCTCTACGGCAACAGAAAATACGCCGCCAGACAGCAGGAACTGCTGGCCGAACTGCTCAAATGGGAGATCGCCACCGACGATCCGCTGCCGCTGCCCCGTCAGCGCTACCGCTTCAAGCGCAACCCCCACAACTACCTGTTCTGCGCCGAATAAGATGGAGATGAAAGCAACCCGCATCGTCGTGACGGCCGCCGCCCTCGCGGCACTCCCAGCGGCCGCGGCCGCCAAACGGCCCAACATCGTACTCGTCATCTCGGACGACACGCGCATGCTCGACTTCGGCTGCTACGGCAGTCCCGACGCCGTGACGCCCAACATCGACCGGCTGGCAGCGGAGGGTCTGCGCTTCACGCGGTTCTTCCAGGCGACGGCGATGAGCTCGCCCACGCGCCACTGCCTGCTCACGGGCCTCTACCCCGTGCGGTCGGGCGCCTACCCCAACCACACCTACATCGACGACGGCGTAGCGACCCTGCCCCGATATCTGAAAGAGTGCGGCTACCGGGTGGCCATGCAGGGCAAACGGCACATCGCGCCGATGAGCGCATTTCCTTTCGAGGAGCTGGCCAAGCCGAACGCCGACGTGAATCCCGCACGGATCGAACCGTTCCTGCGCGAAGTCGCCGAAAGCGGCGAGCCGTTCTTCCTCTACGTGGCCTCGCACGACGCCCATGTTCCGTGGACGCGCGGCGATCGCTCGCTCTTCGATCCGGCCACGCTGACCCTGCCCCCGACGCTGGTCGATACGCCCGAGGTCCGCGACCTGTACGTGCAGTACCTGGCCGAAATCAACCAGCTCGACACCGATGTCGGCCGCATCGACGCCCTGCTGAAAAAATACGGACTGGACGACGACACGATCTTCATCTTCACCAGCGAGCAGGGACACCAGTTCCCGTTCGCCAAGTGGACCTGCTACGACGCCGGCCTCCAAACAGCCTTCATCGTGCGCTGGAAAGGCGTCACGCGGCCCGGCACGACCACCGACGCACTGTGCGAATATGTCGATGTGACCCCTACGCTCGTGGAGATCGCTTCGGGCGCGGTGCCGAAGGGCCTCGACGGCAAGAGTTTCCGGAAAGTAATCGAAGGCAGAAAATCGAGACACAAACAGTATGTCTTCGGCATCCAGACCTCCCGGGGCATTCTCAACGGCCCCGACCACTACGGCATCCGCTCGGTCCGCGACGAACGCTACCTCTACATCCGCAACCTGACACCCGAAGCGACGTTCCAATGCGTCATAACGAAGCAGGAGTACTTCAAAGAGTGGCAGCGACGGGGCGCCTCGGGGGACGCATTCGCCCGGGAACGCGCCGGGCTGTACCAGAAACGGCCTGCCGAGGAGCTGTACGACATCGTGAAAGACCCCTGCCAGATGCACGACCTCGCCGCAGACCCCGCCTGCGCGAAGGTGATGGCCCGGATGCGCCCGAAGCTCGATGCGTGGATGAAAAGCCAGGGCGACCTGGGGGCACAGACCGAACTGGACGCGACGCAGCACCTGCTGAGCAACCGCAAGAAAACCCAAAATACAAAACGATAAACTATCCTTGATTTCTGTACGAATGAAGAAAAACCTGTTCATAACGATTCTGGCGGCCGCATCGCTTCTTGCGACCGCACGGGCCGCGGAGCCCGCGCAACGGAACGCACTGCGCGCTCCGGCCTATCCCCTGATCACCATCGACCCCTACACCAGCTGCTGGTCCGCGGACGATTACCTCTACGACAGCCACACGACCCACTGGACCGGCCAGCCGTTCCCGCTGGTGGGTGCGTTGCGCGTCGATGGCAAGGTCTACCGTTTCATGGGCATCGACGCCCCGACGGGAGCCTTCGATGCCAACTTCGGAGGCGAACGCCATTTCTCCGTCCCGGCCGTGCAGCGATCGGCCGACGTGCAGGCCATGCAGACCGTCTACGAATTCGTCTGCGGCCCGGTGGAGCTGACGCTGACCTTCACGGCACCCCTGTTCCTCGACGACCTCGACCTGATCTCCCGCCCGGTGAACTACATCTCGTATAAGACCCGTTCGCTCGACGGAGCCGCACACGACGCACAGATCTATTTCGAGGCGTCGCCCGCCTGCGCCGTCAACAACGCCGAGCAGGAAAGCGTAAGCAAAAGCTATCGCAAAGAGGGCCTGACGTTCGTCAGCACGGGAAGCAAGGAGCAAAAAATACTCCACCGCAAAGGCGATCAGATCAAGATCGACTGGGGCTATTTCTACCTCTCGGCCGCCGACAACGGCACGACGCAATCGGTGGGCGGCGCCATGACGCTGCGGAAGGCTTTCGCCGCGAACGGAAAACTCGACGGCAAAGCCGCCTCCGCGGACAATGCCAACATCGCGGTCGCCCGCAGCCTGGGACGCTCGGTCGAAGCCGAAGGCATGGTCATGGCCGGATTCGACGACATCTACTCGATCCAGTATTTCAAGACCGACCTGCGTCCCTACTGGAACCGCAAAGGCAACAGCTCGATCGAACGCCAGTTCGCGCTGGCGGCCCGGGACTACACGGCCCTGAAGCGGAAATGCGGGGAATTCGACCGGGAGCTGATGGAATCGGCGACCCGCAGGGGAGGCCGGAAATACGCCGAACTCTGCGCGCTGGCCTATCGGCAGGCCATCGCCGCCCACAAGCTCGTGGAGGCCCCCAACGGCGACCTGATGCTGCTCTCGAAGGAGAATGCCAGCAACGGCTCGATAGGAACCGTGGACATAACCTACCCCTCGGCCCCGCTGCTGCTCTACTACAACCCCGAACTGTGCAAGGCGCTGCTCAACCACATCTTCTATTACAGCGAAAGCGGCAAATGGAAGAAACCCTTCCCTGCGCACGACGTGGGCACCTATCCCCAGGCCAACGGACAGACCTACAAACACGACATGCCGGTCGAGGAATCGGGCAACATGCTCGTGCTGACCGCCGCCGTCGCGGCATCGGAAGGCAATGCCGAATATGCCCGCAAACACTGGACCGAGCTGACCCGATGGGCCGACTACCTCGTCGAAAACGGACTCGACCCCGACAACCAGCTCTGCACCGACGACTTCGCGGGACACTTCGCCCACAACGCCAATCTCTCGATCAAGGCCATCATGGGCATAGCCTCCTACAGCTACTGCGCACGGCTGCTCGGCATGGAGGAGACCGCCGCCAAATACGCCGCCAAAGCCAGGGAGATGGCCTCGGAATGGGTGAAGATGGCCGACGACGGCGACCACTACCGTCTGACCTTCGACAAGAGCGGAACGTGGAGCCAGAAATACAACCTCGTATGGGACAAACTGCTGGGCTTCGACATCTTCCCCAAGGAGGTGACGCAGAAGGAGATCGCCTACTACCTCGGCAAGCAGAACCGCTACGGACTCCCGCTCGACAGCCGCCGGCAGTGGACCAAGGCCGACTGGATCGTTTGGAGCGCCACGCTGGCCGACGACCGGGAGACCTTCGAAGCGTTCATCGAACCGCTCTGGAACTTCATGAACGAAACCGTACTGCGCGTGCCGATGTCCGACTGGTACAAGACCGACGTGCCGGCCCATGTGATTTTCAAGGCCCGCGCGGTGGTCGGCGGCTACTGGATCAAAATGCTCGAAGGCAAATATACGAACAATAAATAACGACCTACGATGAACCATACACTCGCAGCCCTCGCCCTGGCGCTGCTGCTCGGCCCCGGAATTTCCGCGCAGGCCCGCAGCAGCCGGAAAAACGACGACCGGAAAGCCTCCGTATCGTGGAGCGCGGCGGCGGACTACGCCACCGGGACACTGGCCGACAACTTCTGGCGCGTACCCGACAACGGGTTCGTCGGCAAACAGCCGCCGTACCACTTCACCAACGGCGTGAAAGGCGCCAAGGACTTCCCGAACAACTACTGGCCGCAGGCTCACGGCATGGACGTTTTCATCGACGCCTACCTCCGGGCGCAGCGCGAAGGCGACAGCGAAGCCGAAGCCTTCTACAAAGAGTGCTTCGACAAGGGTTACCGCGACCCGATCGGCACGGGCGAAATCAAAAAACAGACCGGCATCCTCTGGACCAGCTACGGCATGAAGAAATACGCGGACATCTCGGCATGCTTCGGAAACCAGTTCGTCGATGACATGGAGTGGCACGCGCTGACGCTGATCCGGCTCTACGAAGCCACCGGCGAAGCCGTTTATCTGCGCGAGGCGCAGAAACTCTACGCCCAGATATGGAAAGCCTGGGATCTGCCCGCAGCCCGCGACGTAGGCGGCAACGGCGGATTCATCTGGTGCTACGGGAAAGAGAACACCGCTCAGGGATTGGCGAAAAACGCCTGTTCGAATGCCCCCGGCTGTCTTGCGGCCATCCGCCTGCACGAAGTGAAGCGACGGACTCCGGCCGCGCGCTACCGCGCCGACTCGCATCCCGACTACGCCGATTTCGACTATCTGAAAAACGCCGAAACGGTCTACGAATGGATAGCCCGCGAACTTTTCAACCGTGAAACGGGACAGGTCTACGGCTCGTTCTCGCAGAAGAAGGGCAAAATGACGGCCTACTCGCTCACCTACGATCAGGGAACGTTCCTCGGGGCCGCCCACCTGCTCTACCGCTACACCGGCAAGAAGCTCTACCGCAACGACGCCCTGAAAGCCGCCCTGTACACCATCACCCATCCGGGCATCACCAAAGGCGGCATTCTCCGCGACGAAGGGGCCGGAGGCGACAACTCCTTCTTCAAGGGAATCTTCATCCGTTACGCCGTCGAGCTGGTGAACGACCGCCGCATCAAGCGCAAGGCCCGCATCCAGCTCTACGACTTCATCCGCCATCAGGCCGAAACCCTCTGGACCGAAGGTCTGGGACGCGACGAGGCCGGAAACCCTAAAGGTCTGTTCTCACCGGACTGGAAGCTCACGCAGGAGCAGGCGGCCCGCAAGGGCGGCGACTATCAGAAGCCGAAACTGGGATGGCAGGTCAGCGGCGCAACGCTGCTCGAAGCCATGAACGTGATGAAAGATCCGCGTTAACGACAAATTCACTAATTTTACCGCCATGAACAAACTGAATCTGAATTCCACGCTGCTCAAAGCCTCCGCACTCTCCGCGGCGGCACTGCCCGCAACGGGCATGGCAGCCGAAAAAAGCAAACCCCAGAGCGACCGGCCCAACATCGTGGTGATCGTGGCCGACGACCTGCTGTCGTCCGAGCTGAGCTGCTACGGAGGAAAGAACATCGTAACCCCCAACATCGACAGACTGGCCAACGAAGGGGTGCGGTTCACCCACAACTACGCCTCGATCGCCATGAGCGTACCCATCCGCGCCTCGATGTACACGGGTCTCTACCCCGTCCGCCACGGCTCCTACCAGAACCACAAGGCGACCTTCGGGGGAACCAAGACCGTCAACGAATACATGCCCGAAGAGGGTTACCGCGTAGGCCGCGCCGGCAAGAACCACCCGATCACTCCGTCGGTCTACAAATTCGAAAAGGTCCCCGGATTCACCGTAGGCTGCACGGCGAAGAGGGCCCCCTACAACGTGGACGGCATCCGCGAATTCGTGACCCGCGACGACAATCCGTTCCTGCTCTACGTGTGCAGCATCCACCCGCACGCGCCGTGGACATGGGGCGATCCGACGGAGTTCGACAAGGACAAACTCGTGATGCCCGAAAACTGCGTGGACAATCCCAAAATGCGCGAGATCTTCACCCACTATCTGGCCGAAGTCCGCGCGCTCGACAACGAGGTCGGCTCGGTGCTCGAAGTGCTGGAAGAGACAGGCAAGCTCGACAATACGATCGTCATGTTCCTCGGCGAACAGGGGCCGCAGTTCCCCGGCGGCAAATGGACCTGCTGGTATCCGGGCGTGAACAGCGCGCTCGTGGCCCGTTACCCCTCGAAAATCGAACCGGGAAGCCTGTCCCACGCCATCGTGCAATACGAAGACCTGCTGCCCACGTTCCTCGACATCGCGGGCGGCAAACCGCGGAAGGAACTCGACGGCATCAGTTTCAAGAAAGCACTGTTCGGCGAATCGCAGAAAGCCCGCAAGTATGCCTACGGCATCCACAACAACATTCCGGAAGGCCGTCCCTACCCGATCCGCAGCCTTCGCCAAGACAAATCCGACCTGGACTGAATCGTGACGCCCGAAAAGGAGTATCACGAAAAGCATCTGATGAAAGATCCCCCCAGCAACACGGGCGTCTGGGAGGCGTGGAAATCGTCGGAGAATACGGACCCCGAGGCCAAACGGCTGATCGACAGATTCGTGCACCGTCCCGAATTCGAATTCTACGACGTAGAGAACGACCCGTGGGAGATGAACAACCTGGCCGACAAACCCGAATACCGGAACCGGATCAAAAAGATGAAGAAGGAACTGGAAAAATGGATGGAACAGCAGGGAGACAAAGGCGCCGCAATGGACGTGAGCTTCCCGGGGCAACCCAAATGACAAACGACGAAAACGGGCGTGAATTTCACGCCCGTTTTCATTCTACCGATACCTCTCCGTCTATTTCAGCACCCGCTCGACGTAGGCTTTGTAGTCCTTCACGACGGGTTCGTACTCGTCGTCCTCGAACAGCGGCGAAGAGATCAGGAAATCCGCCGAAGAACGGTTGACGGCCGTCGGCACGTTGTAGAGCGTCGCCAGACGCAGCAGTGCCTTCACATCGACATCGTGCGGCTGGGCCGACATCGGGTCCCAGAAGAAGATCAGCGCGTTGATCTTGCCGTCGGCGATCAGCGATCCCAACTGCTGGTCGCCGCCCAGCGGGCCCGATTTCAGCAGCGTGATCCGCAATTCGGGCTTCGGCTCGTCGTCCTCGTGCTCCTCCTTGTGATCGCGCAGCGTCTTTTCGGGAGTCAGAGGGATTTACGGTGGAAACAGGCGTGGCGGAGATCCCGACAGCCTTTGTGGCCCGTTACGTGGTTGGAACCGGGAAACCAGTG
>ENA-UEYI01003092-UEYI01003092.1-human-gut-metagenome-genome-assembly--contig:-NODE-3092-length-10452-cov-2.812145_pt1 | contig 10452 bp, 9 predicted proteins | sample MGYA00242900_ERZ507916 | MGnify/ENA primary metagenome ERZ507916 (study PRJEB26167, sample SAMN06115521) | human gut metagenome | host: Homo sapiens | place: China:Chongqing | collected 2015-09-02...
GCATAACCATCGCAGACCATAGGCTGTATTTCTGATCGAGCAGATGATACATCCACACCGATTTGACCGTCAAAGTTTGTCCAAGTGGGTCAAAGTTTGGCAGAAAACCTGAAAAGCACAGAAAAATGTATTATGCTTATATCAGCTCGAACGGGAAAGGAATGTATAACATGAAGGATGTTCAGAACGCTATATACTCCATCGTCGAGACACGCGGCAAGGACTGTTATTGCATCTTATGCCATGCGATTGATGTTGCAATCGCATACCAGCCGAATATGCCAAAGATGCAGGTAATCTGCAATGAAGTTCGGATTCGGACAGGAAAACACACCAACGAAGCTGTTTCGCGGGCGTTGAATCGTGCAGCCAAGGATATCTGGCAGAACGGGCGTAGACGTGAACTGCGTGCGTATTGGATTGAAGAGCCGCCCACGGCTAAAGAACTGATTTCGCTGATCTCAGCAAAACTATGGGCCGACCGTCAGGGATAAGCTATCACCGCATACCATTGAACGTTTGCGCTAAGGCGTAACACGGCAAGACTTGCGTACTAAGGCTTCAATAAGTCTATGATTATGCGGCAGGTTACTTAACTATACAGATGTCCTGTCCAGTCTACGAGGCAGGCATCTGTCTGAATCTTAATCTGTCCCGACTTGGGATGCATTCCCCCACAAAGGAGAATTTCTATGATGTATTTTTCTGAGGAACGCTGCGTGATGTGCGGTGAGATCATCCCGGAGGGGCGCATGGTGTGTCTGCGCTGCGAACGTGCTGCTTCAGAACAACCCAAAACACCGGATTGCCGGTTGGGGAAAGCACAGCGCCGGAAGGTTCTGTGTTTTCCCTGGTTGACAATCAACCGCAGGTAAAAACCTGATTTACAACTGAATAGGGTCAACAGATACGTTTTGTATGTGCGAGCCTATGGGTGCGCGGGGATGCGCGGAATGGGAGGTGATACCGATTCCGGCGCGGAGCGAGAAACACCTGCATGGAGAGCGATTCATGGCTGAATCGTGCGACGACCGCATACAAAGAACAATGATACTTGCGTTAGCCATACGTCACAGAATGGAACGCCCCGCCATCAGCATGGAGGGAGGTAACAGCCTATGGAGCAGCCTTGCCCGCTGCCGTCTGCCTGACCTATGAGAAAAACAACATTTATTCTGGAGGTTCTTCTATGGACAAACAGCTCGAAGAATCCAAGCCCAAAAAGCAGGAAGAAATCTTATCTCTTTGTGGTGCCGCAATCTCTGTAAAGTATGCAGAGCAAGATGATCCGCATATTACAGAAGCGCTGAAACGTTCGGTTTTCTCCTATGGATTTTATAATAACAGCTACAAAGCTTGATAAAATATCTGAAATATGCTATAATTATGCTATAAAATGTACCTTGAAAATCAAATAGAGAACAAGGACATACACACGTTTTCTCAGAATGGAGTGTATGTTATGGAACAAAAGAAACGAGTAAACTGCTTATATCGCGTATCAACAATCGGTCAGGTTGAAAAAGATGATATTCCCATGCAGCGGCAATTCTGCCGGGAGTTCATCGCGTCACACCCTGACTGGGTTTTACAAAATGAGTTTTACGAAAAAGGCGTATCCGGTTTCAAGAAATCTGCAAAAGAGCGCGATGCCATGCAGGAATTGCAGCAGGAAGCCGTTGCCGGGAGTTTCGATATTTTGCTTGTCTATATGTTTGACCGTCTCGGCCGCAGAGATGACGAAACGCCCTTTGTCGTAGAGTGGTTTGTCCGTAATGGCGTTGAAGTTTGGAGCGCCGTAGAGGGGCAGCAGCGGTTCGACAATCACGTTGACAAGCTGCTTAACTATATCCGTTACTGGCAGGCATCCGGCGAGAGCATCAAAACCTCCGTGCGCGTGAAAACCCGCATGGAGCAGCTTACAAAGGACGGCTGCTTCACCGGCGGCATTGTACCATTTGGCTACAAGCTCCAGAAGCAGGGACGGATCAATAAGAAGAATCAAGAGGTCAATGATTTTGTAATCGACGAGGACGCCGCAGAAATCGTGCGTTTCATCTTTTACAAATATGTCAACGAAGGCTACGGCGCGCAGAGGATTTCCCACTACCTTTTGGAAAACGGGATTCGCCGAGCAGACGGTTCCATGATTCCGAATACAACGATCGTCCGCATGATAAAGAACAAGCTATACATGGGTGTAATTTCAAACGGAAACGCTGAATCGGAAATCATTCCAGAGCTTCAGATCGTGGACGAAGCGACCTTTCGACGAGCGCAGGAGTTAATGGAAAAACGGACAACACACCATGCGGATACGCCGCTGAATCTGCGCGGCAGTTCTCTGTTGGTAGGGAATATCTTCTGCGGGCATTGTAAAAACCGGCTGACGCTGACGACCTCCGGCAAGAAGTATATCCGCAAAGATGGAACGGTGCGCAATCAGGTCAAAAGCCGTTATCAATGCCATTTTAAGGCCCGGCATCCTGACCTCTGCGATGGTCAATCCGGCTACGGCGTTATCAAGCTGGATGAAATTGTGGACGCTCTGGTGCGCTATCAGCTCTCCAGAATCCGCGTTTCTGCCAAGGATAGTCTGATCGCCGAGCAGCACGAAAAAGCCGCAGCGCTTGCCAGAAGCCGCTACAAAATGTCTGCCATGCGGCTGGTGGAAAAGCAAAAGGAGCTTTCTGACTATGAAGCCGAAACGATCAACGTCATTCGCGGCAAAAGCCGCCTGAATGTTGACCTGCTGAACAGCCTTGTTGCTAAATGCAAAGAAGAAATCGCAGAGCTTTCGCAGGAGGTAGACGCACAAAAAGCCGACATGGAGCGTCAGCTGGAAAGCGCCGCGCAGGAACAGGCCGAATTTGAGAAGCTGGAAAGCTGGGCTGATCTTTACGACAACTGCACCTTTGAAGCGAAGAAGATGATCGTATCGCAGCTTATCAAGGCCGTCTATGTGTACCGGGATTACCGTTTGGAAGTCGAGTTTCGGGTTTCCTTTGAGGATTTCAGACGGCTTTGTGTGGGATGCGAACCGAATGGCGGCAGAATTACAGCTGTCGAGAGTGCTTGATTTTGAAAGATACAAAAAAGTTCGGAATCTTCTGCGAAAATCAGAAAATTCCGAACATTTTGGTGGACCTGAAGAGACTCGAACTCTCGACCTCTCGGATGCGAACCGAACGCTCTCCCAGCTGAGCTACAGGCCCTTATTGACTTTTTTGGCGGCATAGATGCGAACCATCTGCCGGACGCTTGCGCTACATCCCCAAATTTGGGGGCATAGAATTGAACCGTTCGCTCTCCCAGCTGAGCTACAGGCCCATATGTTTTCCGTTTGATCCGGAAAACATAGATATTATAGCGGTGTTTGACGTGTTTGTCAAGGCTTTCTTTTCAATCCCCGCGCAGATTTGACTCTGCGCGGGGAGGATGTATGCTTACACGCCCAGCTTGCTGCGGCGGATGATCTCAGCCTCGTCGGGAGTGGTGGTGGAGGTGTAGCCCTCCAGCGGGATCAGGCGGGCGTTGACCGCGTCGATGATCCACTCGGCATACGGGAAGAAATACTTGTCGAACTCGTGCGGCGGAGTGATCCAGTTGCGCGCGCCGATGACGACGGGAGGCGCATCCAGATAGTCGAAGCACATATTCGTCAGGTTCTCCGCGATCTCGTTGAGGAAGGTGCCTCTTGCGCAGGCGTCGGAGGCCAGGACCACGCGGCCGGTCTTCTTGACGGAAGCGATCAGATCGGTATAATCCAGCGGGACCAGAGACGGCATGTTGATGACGTCGGCTTCCACGCCGTACTTCTCGGAGAGCGTCTTGGCTGCGTCGACTGCGCGGTACAGCGTCGCGCCGATGGTGAGGATGGTCAGATCCTTGCCGTCGCGGACCTTGTTGACAGCGCCGGGTGCCCATTCATACTCTTCCGCGGGAACGCCGCCCTCGTGGAATTCTTCGCCCTTGCCGTAGATACGCTGGGACTCGAAGATGACGCAGGGATCGGTGCCGTTCAGAGCCGCCTGCATGATGCCCTTGGCCTCGTACGGGGTGGCCGGGAAGAAGACCTTCAGGCCGGGGATGTGGGAGACGATGGCGACCCAGTCCTGAGAATGCTGCGCGCCGTACTTTGCGCCGACGGACATACGCAGGATCATCGGCATCTTCAGGATACCGGCGGACATGGCCTGCCACTTGGACATCTGGTTGAAGACCTCGTCGCCTGCACGGCCAAGGAAGTCGCAGTACATGAGCTCAACGACTGCGCGGCCGCCGCACATGCAGTAGCCGACAGCGGTGCCGACGATGGCAGCCTCGGAAATCGGGGAGTTGAACAGGCGGGAGTGCGGGATAACGTCCATCAGACCGCGGTAGACCGCGTATGCGCCGCCCCAGTCGCGCACGTCTTCGCCGTAGGCGACGAGCGTCGGGTCTTCGTAGTACTTGTTGATCAGCGGCTCAAAGATCGCGTCGCGGATGTTGTAGACCTTCATGTCGGAGAACTTATTGCCGTCCTTATCGAACGCGAAGTGCTCCTTCTTGGCCAGGTCAGCATAGCGCTTGCAGCTCTCCTTCGGGCCAGTAACGTTCAGCTTCTGATCGGGAGCGCCCATGGAGCGGACGGTCTCGTTGGAGAACATCAGGTTTGCAAGGTAATCCGGGTTCTTGTCGAAGTCGACATACGGAGAGATCTCCTTGTCGTCGGCTGCACGGCAGATCATGGTCATGCGGTCAGCGGTATCCTGCAGGAGCTTGGCGAAGAACTCGTCGGACTCGACGCCAGCTTCCACGAGAGCCTCGCGGAACTTGACGATCGGGTCATGGCTGCGCCAGTCTTCGATCTCTTCCTTGGTACGGTAGGCGTTCTGGTCGGAGGTGGAGTGGCCGACGAGACGATAGGTCACGACGTCGAGCAGGACGGGGCCTTCGTTGTTCTTGATGAGCTCCATCTTACGCTTGTAGGCGTCGATGACAGCCAGCGGGTTCCAGCCGTCGACACGCTCTGCGTGCATCTGGCTCGGGGTGATGCCGGCGCCGAGACGGGCGGGCATGTTGTAGGCCATGGTCTCGCCCATGGTCTGGCCGCCCATGCCGTAGAAGTTGTCAAAGACGTTGAAGATGATGGGCAGGCCGCCCTTCCGGCCTTCCTCCCACAGGGTCTTGAACTGGTCCATGGCGGAGAAGTTCATGGCCTCGTAGACAGGGCCGCAGCCGAGGGACGCATCGCCGATGTTGCAGACGACGACGCCCTTCTTATCGTTGTTCTTCTGATACAGCGCAGCGCCCGTTGCGATCGGAGCGGAGCCGCCGACGATGGCGTTGTTGGGGTAGATGCCGAACGGCAGGAAGAACGCGTGCATGGAGCCGCCCATGCCGTGATGGAAGCCGTTTTCACGGGCGAAGATCTCAGCAACGGTGCCGTAGAGCAGGAAACGGATGGCCAGCTCCTTGACGTCGGAGGTATCGGCGAACTTCTTGACAGCTGCCAGGGTCTTGCCGCCGAGGAAGTTTTCCATGGTGCTCATGAGTTCTTCATCGGAGAGCTTGTTGATGCAGCTCAGGCCCTTGGAGAGGATCTCGGAATGGCTTCTGTGGGAACCGAAGGTGATGTCGTCCTTCGTCAGAAGGTACGCTTCGCCGACGCAAGAAGCTTCCTGACCGAGGGACAGGTGCGCGGGGCCGGGATAGGTCGTCTCGACGCCGTTATAGTTGGCCTGGGTCTTGATGAGGGTGAGCATGTGCTCGAACTCACGGCAGATGGCCATGTCGCGGTAGATGCGGATCAGGTCTTCCTTGGTGTAGTTGCCCTCTTCGAGCTCCTGCTTGATGGTCTTGTTATACTGGCAGACAGGAATGTCTTCAAAATGAATATAGCCGGGTTCGCGGACTTTTACGGGATCGATATACAAAGATTTCGGCATGATTTCGTCCTTCCTTTCTCTTACTTTGCGAGCAGGGTCATGAAGTTCTCAAGACTCTTGCACAGCTCGCTCATATAGCGCGCGGCGGGTGCGCCGTCGATGACTCTGTGGTCGAAGGTCAGAGACAGGCCCATGGCCGGGTAGGTCTCGATGACGCCGTCCTTGGCGGACTTGATCTTCGTCTGGATGTTGCAGACGCCGAGAATGCCGGTCTGGGGCGGGTTGATGACGGGCGTGAAGGCCTCGCAGCCGAACGAACCGATGTTGGAGATCGTGAAGGTGGCGCCGGACATGTAGTCGGGGCTCAGCTTGCCCTCGCGGGCTTCGGCAGCCAGACGCTTGGCTTCCATGGAGAGCTCAAGCAGGGTCATCTGGTCGGCATTGAAGATCGTCGGGACGATCAGGCCGCGCGGCGTGTCGCAGGCGAAGCCGAGGTTGACGGTATTGAAGTGACGGACGACGTTCTCTTCGAGGACGTTGGCGTTCAGATCCGGGCAGGACTTGATGGTCTTCGCAACGGCGAACATGACCATGTCGTTGAGGCTGACCTTGCCCATGGGCGCATCAAGCGGCTTGAGCATGGCGCGGTAGGCCTGCAGCTGCGTCGCGTCGAAGGAATACTGCTGGGTGAGCTGTGCCATGGTGGACAGGCTCTTGGTCATGGACTTGGCGGTCGCCTTGCGGACCGGGCTCCACTTGACATCTTCGAACTCAGCAGCTGCGGGAGCTGCGGCGGTCGGAGCGGCATACGCAGCGGCTGCGCCGGAGGCGATCAGCTTGTCGATATCCCGCTCGATGATGCGGCCGTTGGGGCCGGTACCGGTGGCAAGCGCCGGGTTGACGTTGTTGGCAACAGCCTTGGCCATGGCGCGCGGGGAGATGGCCTTGAGCTCGGCTGCGGCAGCGGGAGCTGCGGCGGCTGCGGGAGCGGCCTCTTCTGCGGCGGGAGCGGCGGCAGGAGCCGGGACCTCTGCGCCGGGCTTCAGGAACTCATATGCGTCGCCCTCTTTGCCGATGGCGCAGACGTTGGCCAGGCACGGGACCTCGTCGCCGTCTTCATAGAACTTGGCAAGCAGGGTACCGGCTGCGGTGGATTCGCATTCGAACTCCGCCTTGTCGGTCTCGTAGGTGAAGAGGACGTCGCCGACGTTGACGTGATCGCCGACATTCTTCTTCCACTCGCCAATGATGCAAGATTCGACTGTAATGCCTTCTTTGGGCATCAATACGCCTTCTGCCATAAGTGTTTCACTCCTATTTTAATTTCAATTATTTGTTTGCAAGCAGATATTTTTCAGCTTCTGCGCTCCACAGGCCGTTGTGGCGCTTGGTGATCTCGTCGAGCTTTGCGAAGAGCGGATCCGTCTCGCCCAGCTTGCCGAAATCGGCGATGGCCGTCAGGGGCAGCTCGATCTGCGTGTAGATGAGCTTCTTGCCGCCGGGGATCTTCGGCAGGTTCAGGACGGTATCGACGACCGCGTTCAGACCGCCGATGTGGGTGATCATGGCAGCGGGGTTGATCTTGCCGGAGGTCATCATCTCGATGGCTTCCTTCATGTCGCTGGTGTTGCCGCCGGAGGTGCCGACCACATGGGTGTAGAGGTAGTGGACATTGTACCAGTTGAACTCCGCCTTGAACTGACTGTTGGTCGGGCCTGCAAAGAAGTTGAGGCAGCCGTCGAAGCCAAGGATATCGCTGGCCTGCTCGACAACGGGCTTGACCGGAGCGAAGCAGATGACGTCGTCATAGCCGGTGCCGCCGGAGAGCTCACGCAGGTAGTTGGTGTCGCAGCCGGGCTTGGCCGTGTTGACGTAGTGCAGCTCAACGCCCATTTCCTTCGCGTGCTCAACGGTATAGATGCTCTGGGCGCGCGCGAGTCTGGCGTCGTCGATATCGGTGATGACGAGCAGGCTCGGACGGCGGTCGCAGTGCAGTGCGTAGTCGATGGCACCGAGGCCCATGGGACCGACAGAGGCGAGCATTGCCATCTTGCCGCCCTCAACAATGCCCATCTGATGCTCATAGGAGCCGGGCTTCGTATGGTACATGGCGTGGAACGTGCCGATGATGCAGCTCATCGGCTCTGCCAGAGAGCCATAGAAATAGGTATCGGAGTTGTACGGCAGGAGATTGTCGGTCAGCAGCGTCTCGATGGGGATGTTGGAATACTGGCTGTCGCCGCCGCAGTACTGGTAGGAATAGCCGGGAGCCAGCTGAGAGCCCTTGTAGAAGTGTGCAGGCTGAATGGCAAAGCCCTGGCCGGGTTTATATTTATTTTTCCAGTTCTCGCCGACCTCGGTGATGACACCGCTGTATTTATGGCCGGTGTGGGTGGGATGCGCCGCAACGTCGTTGGGCACGCGCTTGTGCTCCTCGCCCTCGACTGCGGCCTTGTAGGTCGACATGCAGATCGAGTCGGAAATGACCTTGACCTGAACATCATCCGGGCCGACCTGCGGGAGTTCGATCTCCTCCAGGCGAAGGTCCAGTTTGCCATGGATACGGACAGCTTTCGTTTTCATAGGTTCCATTCCTTTCTTGAATTTACCTTGCAAAAATCATCCAACCGAAAATGGGATTGTGTTGGTTTGTATTGATTTCACCTTATTGTAGCGCAAGAATCCGCAGGTGTCAACGATAAATCCCATTTTCGCATGCCTGTTTGCGTTGTTTTTTGTGGGAGCGTTTTGTATTCGCCCCGAATCTGCCGCTTCCCTTTCCGAAAAAAATATTGTAGGATAGGAAAAACGATACAGGAGGGATCTCTTCATGTCCTATCAGGCAGTCATTCTTACCGTCAGCGATTTCTGCGCCGCAGGGACCCGAACCGACACCAGCGGCCCGGCCATCCGCGCCATGCTTGAAAACGCCGGCTTTGCCGTACAGGCAATGCAGACCGTTCCGGACGAGGAGGGGCAGATCTCTGCGGCCATCGTCCATGCCTGCGACATATTGCAGGCCGATCTGGTCGTCACGACCGGGGGCACCGGTCTCTCTCCGCACGACGTGACGCCGGAGGCGACGCTTGCCGTGCTCGACCGGGAGATCCGCGCCATCCCCGTCGCCATGTGGGTTGAGGGACTGAAGTCGACGCCGCGGGCGATGCTTTCCCGCGCGGTCGCCGGGATCAGAGGGCACACGCTTGTGCTGAACGTCCCGGGCTCTGAAAAGGCGGCGCGCGAAAATCTCAGCGCCGTCGTCGCGACGCTCGATCACGCGCTCAGAATGCTCGCGGGCGGCGGGCACTGACCAAACAAAAAACACGCGCTGCAGCCGCAGCGCGTGCTTTTTCATTTTCTCTGATAGCCGAGTGCCGACGATATCATCTTCCCCGTCTGCACCACCTGCTCGACCGCCTGCCGAAATTCCTCCGACCGGACGCTGCGGAACATGCCGAGCACGCCGATCGTATATTTGAGCCTCCCATCGATCGTATAGACCGGCGCGGAGATAGAGCGCAGGCCGATCTTGTACTCGCCGTTCTTGATGGCGTAGCCGTCCGCCCGGACTTGACGGAGCTGCCGGTTCTGCTCCGCCAGATCCGTGATGGTGTGGGGCGTGTACTGCACCAGATGGATCCCGGCCAGCAGCTTCTGCCGCTCGGATTCCTGCATGGCGGCCAGAAAGACCTTTCCCTGCGAGGTACAGTAGACCGGCAAGAGGGCGCCGACGTCGGAAATGACACCCGGCATGGTGCATGAAAATGACGCCGCCCTGCTCCGGACCTTCCGGCTCGAGGGCCTCGAAAAAAAGCTCCCGGCGCAGCTCTCCGGCGGGCAGCAGCAGCGCGTGGCGCTGGCGCGCATTCTGGCGTTGGAGCCGCAGGCGATCTTGCTGGACGAGCCGTTCTCCGCACTCGACAGCTACCTCAAGTGGGAGCTCGAGCTCGGCGAGCCGCTGGGCGCGTTCGACGGGCCGATCCTCTGGGTCAGTCACGAGCTTGGCGGAAGCGGCACGCCCTTCCGCATCCTGCGCATCATCCCGGATGCCGGGCATGCGATCCTTCTGCTGCAGCCGGAGGGCGCGGCAGCGGGGTCGCCGGTCCTGCGCGCGGAATGTGAGGCAGCCGGTACATATGCCGCCGGGCAGACGCTTCCTGTTTCCTTCCGGAAAGAAAAGCTGCTGTTTTTCTGAGCCGCTGGACAAAATTTCAGGATCCTGCTATGATGGAAACACCCTGAAGAACGGAGGACCCTGCCATGCGGACCGGAACGAAGAAATGCATCCTTCTGCTCCTCGCGATCATCGTCCTATGCTTCGCCGTGTGGCTGCTCTGGCCGCATTCCTTTGCGGAAGTGACCGGTATCCCGGCGGAATATCCGGATCTGAACATGGCCGCCATTGTCACTGCTGCCAGGTTTGAAAACGGCAGTCCTTCGTTTGACATCTGGAACCTACAATACTGTTCCGCCGGAAGCACAGAATATGAAGCTGTTTTATCCGTTTTAAGTTCTGCCTCCTACCGGCAGGATCTCAGGAATCTTCTTCCGGGCGGCTTGACTTCCGTTAGCAGCGATAAGG
>ENA-UEYI01003100-UEYI01003100.1-human-gut-metagenome-genome-assembly--contig:-NODE-3100-length-10435-cov-3.128596_pt1 | contig 10435 bp, 9 predicted proteins | sample MGYA00242900_ERZ507916 | MGnify/ENA primary metagenome ERZ507916 (study PRJEB26167, sample SAMN06115521) | human gut metagenome | host: Homo sapiens | place: China:Chongqing | collected 2015-09-02...
AGGAAAGGAGACACAGTTAATATTATGCTGAAACGAATGCCCCGCACGATTACAGCAGAGCAGTCGCTGAAAAGCGGACTGTTCAAGCTGAGAGATATTGCCGCCTGTGCTTATGGCAATGAAGAAGGAAGTGTGCTTAAGCCGGGCGAAAAAACAAAAAAAGATGTTTATCAGCGACTTATTCCGTATATCGTATGCGGCGGAAGAATACCGCAGGATATAGTAAACCAACTGTTCATCAGAGCTTGCAGATACAATGCCTTTGATAATAAAAGCAACAACTGGCAAAGAGTTGTTAACTGTGCCTGCGGCATGATACGAAAAAGAATTATCGAAACAAAAGGAGAGTGTACAATGTCACTTGAAAAAGAATGCTGCGACAGAGATTATCTGTACGGCAGACTGCTTGCTCGTAGCCTCTGAAAATATCCCGCATAACGAAAACCGACCGACTAACGCAAAGCGCTTGATGGAGGCATTTTCAAATCACCCGTGCGAAACATGGAAGGTACTTTGTCTGAGTCTCAGACCGTATCTCAACAGAATGAATATCGGTAAGAGAAGTTATTTTGAGCGTATGATAAATCAGATCACAGCGATGTTCCCGTTGGATACCTACAACGATAATTCGCCGTTGTCTTCGGAATTTCTGCACGCATACAGCTGTCAGATGAATGATTTTTTCACAAAGAAAACAGACGATAACAAGGAGGAAGAATAATTATGAGCACATTAGCAAACAAGGTTGATTTTGAGGTTATTATCTCAGCAACAGACGCAAACCCCAACGGCGATCCTTTAAGCGGTAACCGTCCCAGAATAAATTCAAAGGGTCTGGGTGAGATTTCAGATGTCTGCATCAAGCGTAAGATACGCAACAGACTTCAGGATATGGGCGAAAGAATATTCGTACAGAGTGATGACAAGTGTGATGACGGATGTGACAGCTTAAGAGCAAGAGCGGAATCTTGCGATGAACTCAAAAAAGCATCTTCAGGCAAGAATACTAACAAGGATGAATACGCAAGGATCGCTTGTGAACAGTGGATAGATGTCCGCAGCTTTGGTCAGGTTTTCGCCTTTAAAGGTGATGCGGTTTCTGTTGGCGTAAGGGGTCCGGTATCAATCAGCATTGCAAAGAGCGTATCTCCTATTGAAATAATCAGTATGCAGATAACAAAGAGCGTAAACGGAGAGAGCGGTAAGAATGGTAAAGCTTCTGATACTATGGGTACAAAAAACCGTGTTGGTTTTGGTCTGTATGTATTCAAGGGCAGTATTAACTGCCAGCTTGCTGAAAAAACAGGCTTCAGCGACGAAGATGCGGAAAAGATAAAAAAGGCACTTGTAACGTTGTTTGAGAACGATTGTTCTTCAGCACGCCCCGAAGGAAGCATGCAGGTGTGCAGAGTTTACTGGTGGAAGCATGACGGTAAAACACCTAAGGTATCTTCTGCAAAGATACATAATGCTGTTCAGATAAAGGAAAAGGCTGAGCTTAAAGGAAATGAACCTAATTCTGTAGCCGATTATGATATTATACTCAACAATCCCGAGGGTGCAGTACAGCCTGAGATAATTGACAATATTTAATGAGCTACAGTGAAGATGAATATCTGATGATTTCCGGCATACAGCATTTTGTGTTTTGCAAACGACAATGGGCATTATTGCACATTGAACAACAATGGAACGAAAACTACCTCACGGTTGACGGCAACATTCTTCATCGTAATGCACACGACGGAGATTTTACCGAAATGCGAAGGGATGTTATTGTTACCAGAAGTATGCCGGTTTCTTCATCGGAATACGGTATCAGCGGTGAATGCGATATAGTTGAATTCCATAGGTCAAAAGACGGAATATGTCTTTTTGGCAGAGAAGGGAAGTACAGCGTTATTCCCGTAGAATATAAAAGGGGAAGACCTATTGACAGCGACTGTAACGATCTTCAGCTTATCGCACAGGCTGTTTGCCTTGAGGAAATGCTGTGTTGCAGCATACCGTACGGATATATGTATTATGGGCAGATAAGGCGCAGGGTGAAAGTTGAGTTCACCGATGAATTAAAAGTAAGACTTTCGTCTGTGTTGAACGAAATGCACAGGCTGTATAAAGCACACCATACACCTGTTGTGAAAAAGAACAGGTGTTGTAATGCTTGTTCGATGAACAATTTGTGTCTACCGTCGGCAACATCTTCGTCAGCATCGGAATATATTAAAAATCGCTTGAAAGGGGACAGTATATGAGAAAGCTCAGAAATACGCTTTATGTAATCACGCCTGACAAATATCTGTCCCTTGACGGCGAAAATATAGTAATGCACAGCAAAGACGATACGCAAACACGTCTTCCTTTGCATAATGTCGAGGATATTGTGATATTCGGCGGCAGGGGAGCCAGTCCTGCATTGATGAATAAATGCACTGAAGATAATATCGGGCTTACATTTATGAGCCGCAGCGGAAAATTTCTTGCAAGAGCAGAGGGAGCAATCAGCGGAAATGTGTATCTGCGACGGGAACAGTTCAGAATAGCGGATGATGAGGCGAGAAGTCTTTCTGTAGCAAAGAATTTTATTATCGGAAAACTGTTTAACAGCCGCTATGTTATCGAAAGAGCAGTAAGAGATCATTCTTTACAAGTTGATGTTGATAAACTGAAAAACCGTTCCGACCTTCTTTCACAGGCTATAATCAAGTGTCAGAGCGTTTCTGATATTGATACTTTGCGTGGAATCGAGGGAGAATCCGCACAGCTCTACTTTTCGGTTTTTGATGAATTTATACTTCAACAGAAAGATGAGTTCCGTTTTGTAACAAGAAGTAAACGGCCGCCGCTTGATAACGTCAATGCTTTACTGTCTTTTTCGTATTCTGTTGCAACCGGTATGTGTACCTCTGCACTTGAAACCGTAGGACTTGATCCTTACGTCGGGTTTATGCACACAGACCGCCCCGGCAGACGTTCGCTTGCACTTGATCTTGTAGAAGAATTCCGAGCGATAATGTGCGACAGATTTGTTATAAGTCTTATCAACAAGCGCATTATAAATAACGGTGATTTTGAGAAGAAGGAAGATGGCGCAGTATTATTAAGCGAAGACGGCAGAAAGGTCTTTTTGACGCATTGGCAGAACAGAAAACAGGATATTGTTATGCATCCGTTTTTAAAAGAAAAGGTTGAATGGGGCCTGCTTCCTTATATACAGGCACTTCTGCTTTCAAGATATATCCGAGGTGATCTGGATGAATATCCTATGTTGCTCTGGAGGTAGTTATGCTTCTGTTAATAACTTATGATGTAAACACCGAAACATCGGCCGGGAAAAGTCGACTTAGGAAAGTTGCAAAACAATGTGTCAATTACGGTATCAGAGTTCAGAATTCGGTTTTTGAATGTGTTGTAGATGCAACTCAGGCACACGAACTGAAATTTAAACTCAAAGAACTTATTGATACAGAAAAAGACAGTCTTAGATTCTATAATCTTGGCGATAAATACTCAAATCGTATTGAGCATTACGGAACTAAGTCCGCAATCAAGGTTGAAGAACCTTTGATTTTCTAGATTTGTGCGAATGTGTAGTGCGCAGAATTTTCCGTAGACATTCGCACACGATAATTTACTTATAAAGGAAATTATCAAAGCGCAAATTTAGTTATTAATGATTTTATTGAGGGAAAATGTCCGAAATGTGATATTTAGCTTCAAAATAAAGATAATCATTGTATAAATTTGCTGTCGCCCTCTTCACGAGGGCGTGGATTGAAATACGCAAAGTAAGAGTAACGAAGTATTTAAATTCGGTCGCCCTCTTCACGAGGGCGTGGATTGAAATCAATTACGAATAGCACATTTATCAGTAGACCGAGGTCGCCCTCTTCACGAGGGCGTGGATTGAAATATCATTTCGTCTACAAGCTCGGACGTATCATAAAGTCGCCCTCTTCACGAGGGCGTGGATTGAAATAAAAGTCTATGATTATGATAATAGATATGATGATAGTCGCCCTCTTCACGAGGGCGTGGATTGAAATTTGTTTAAATTTAATGTCTTCTCGTTATATTCGTGTCGCCCTCTTCACGAGGGCGTGGATTGAAATAAAATTATATCCTAAAGACGTAAAATCTTATAAGTCGCCCTCTTCACGAGGGCGTGGATTGAAATGTTATATTCGCTAAATATAGTATTACAACCTTTTGTCGCCCTCTTCACGAGGGCGTGGATTGAAATCGTACCGTTTACTATGACGGTAGAAAAGGCTTTTTGTCGCCCTCTTCACGAGGGCGTGGATTGAAATGGTAGCAGAATTTTACAAGAACAAAAAGTATTTAAGTCGCCCTCTTCACGAGGGCGTGGATTGAAATAAAATCAGAACCTGCTAGATCTTTCAGCCACGAACGTCGCCCTCTTCACGAGGGCGTGGATTGAAATATTCTTGCGAAAACTGCAACGGACGCACCGACAAGTCGCCCTCTTCACGAGGGCGTGGATTGAAATAAAATTTCGGCATAATTAGAATTACCGGAAATACGTCGCCCTCTTCACGAGGGCGTGGATTGAAATCGGTCTGGCGGTCTGTGAAAGTACCGCACTTAACGTCGCCCTCTTCACGAGGGCGTGGATTGAAATTGAAGAATAGCGATCCTATCAAAACGTAAAGGTGGGTCGCCCTCTTCACGAGGGCGTGGATTGCACTGCTATGTGTGTTGGTGGAACGTATCGAAAACGCAGTCGCCCTCTTCACGAGGGCGTGGATTGAAATGTTTTGCCACCGGACAAGACATACAAATTTCTCACGTCGCCCTCTTCACGAGGGCGTGGATTGAAATACTGTCCCATCCACTAAAAAGCCAAAGTGGGGCCGTCGCCCTCTTCACGAGGGCGTGGATTGAAATTCAATCGCACGCATCTCTGTCAATTTGTCGTAAAGTCGCCCTCTTCACGAGGGCGTGGATTGAAATAGCCTTGCCAAATCGCAAAACATCCTTCGGGTACGTCGCCCTCTTCACGAGGGCGTGGATTGAAATACAAAAAGGTGAGAAATTTGTATGTCTTGTCCGGTGTCGCCCTCTTCACGAGGGCGTGGATTGAAATACAAACCTATCACATAACTATCATATAGATTACACGTCGCCCTCTTCACGAGGGCGTGGATTGAAATATCTCAATGATATTGCTTGCGGTTATGTCGTCCCGTCGCCCTCTTCACGAGGGCGTGGATTGAAATCGGATGTTAAGTCTGCTTTTTATGTCCTCAACTACGTCGCCCTCTTCACGAGGGCGTGGATTGAAATAAGTGACATTGAACTTGACGAAGCGTTGAAAAGGTGTCGCCCTCTTCACGAGGGCGTGGATTGAAATAACAGGCGTTGTAAGGCAATACATAAAAGAACAAATGTCGCCCTCTTCACGAGGGCGTGGATTGAAATAAAGCGTGGGGCGCAAAACGATATATTTATACAAGCGTCGCCCTCTTCACGAGGGCGTGGATTGAAATGCCAGGCAGATGGGAAATACACAAGGTATTTGCAGTCGCCCTCTTCACGAGGGCGTGGATTGAAATAAAATCTAACTTTAATTCATTACATATTTTTTTATGTCGCCCTCTTCACGAGGGCGTGGATTGAAATACCTTTACTTTCAAAGTAATTCTGTGTCCATATGTGTCGCCCTCTTCACGAGGGCGTGGATTGAAATATTAGGAACTATCGGAAATTACAGATCAATTAAAGTCGCCCTCTTCACGAGGGCGTGGATTGAAATCGCCACTATCCAGATGATAGCGATCCTATCAAAACGTCGCCCTCTTCACGAGGGCGTGGATTGAAATACGTTCCCGGTTTTGTTGGGATTACTAATATGTCGTCGCCCTCTTCACGAGGGCGTGGATTGAAATGGACAATGTTAAACTATCCAACTGCCGAAGCAAGTCGCCCTCTTCACGAGGGCGTGGATTGAAATTGTTCTGCTGTTGCTAATTTTATTTTTAATCGTGTCGCCCTCTTCACGAGGGCGTGGATTGAAATAAGCTGTGTAAGCGGTTTCCGCAGGTGCAGGTTTTGTCGCCCTCTTCACGAGGGCGTGGATTGAAATAGCTTCGATTCCCGGCGCCGTCGATTGTAATACAAAGTCGCCCTCTTCACGAGGGCGTGGATTGAAATGACCGTAAAAATACCCTGCGGTAGTGCGACCGCGTCGCCCTCTTCACGAGGGCGTGGATTGAAATCCCCCTCTATGCTTGCGATACAGCAATCAACAGGGGGTCGCCCTCTTCACGAGGGCGTGGATTGAAATAACGAATTTTGCTCTGCTGTAAGGACGGTTGCTGGTCGCCCTCTTCACGAGGGCGTGGATTGAAATTTGCGGAGCTTTTATTGATAGTTATATAAAAGATAGTCGCCCTCTTCACGAGGGCGTGGATTGAAATCCCTCGTTCGAGGGGAAAAACCACAAATCTAATTGTCGCCCTCTTCACGAGGGCGTGGATTGAAATCGCAAGGAACAAATTTTACAAAGGGCGATAAAGTGTCGCCCTCTTCACGAGGGCGTGGATTGAAATGTTTATCTTTATTATAATGTATGCACAGATTGTATGTCGCCCTCTTCACGAGGGCGTGGATTGAAATGTGATGATTCGGTTGTTGATAGAACTAGCCCAGGTCGCCCTCTTCACGAGGGCGTGGATTGAAATATCCTTAATACCGTTAGGAAGATTAGGCAAAGTAGTCGCCCTCTTCACGAGGGCGTGGATTGAAATCGAGTTAATATGCAGGGTTATTGTAATATGGATTGGTCGCCCTCTTCACGAGGGCGTGGATTGAAATAGTATCATTCTTAACCTTAACCTCTTTACCACAAGTCGCCCTCTTCACGAGGGCGTGGATTGAAATACACCGGATCCAGTGACGCCCATCAGTAAAACCGTCGCCCTCTTCACGAGGGCGTGGATTGAAATTAATCAGGTGTACGGCAAAAGAGCAGAAAAGGAAAGTCGCCCTCTTCACGAGGGCGTGGATTGAAATTACGGCAATTCCCCTTGACGGAGAAGTTGCGAGAGGTCGCCCTCTTCACGAGGGCGTGGATTGAAATTACTAGCTCGGAGGTGTCATAAAGTTGACGAAGGTCGCCCTCTTCACGAGGGCGTGGATTGAAATACGACAAGCATTTGAATGATAAACTGTGCTTGCGGTCGCCCTCTTCACGAGGGCGTGGATTGAAATGTCCTGCTCTGATAGGTGGTCGTGAATATCTTGAGTCGCCCTCTTCACGAGGGCGTGGATTGAAATGCCGATTTCGTAAAGATTGCAAACTGCTTCTTCGGTCGCCCTCTTCACGAGGGCGTGGATTGAAATAATTCGCCGATGCAACCGCAGGTGCGCTCTGAAAGTCGCCCTCTTCACGAGGGCGTGGATTGAAATCGTTGAGATTTGCTCTGACAATGTAAAGCCAAGCGTCGCCCTCTTCACGAGGGCGTGGATTGAAATCGCTGTTAAGCAATTCCTGTACTATCTGCTGAGGGTCGCCCTCTTCACGAGGGCGTGGATTGAAATAAATTGTCGACAGGCGCAATGTTTGAGTATATTTGTCGCCCTCTTCACGAGGGCGTGGATTGAAATAAAATGGCAGCCCCTTTTTGCCTTGCTTATAATCGTCGCCCTCTTCACGAGGGCGTGGATTGAAATATCTATGTCGCTTGAAAAGGCAACCGACCTTACAGTCGCCCTCTTCACGAGGGCGTGGATTGAAATCTCTAACTCGACCTTGTTTGCAACCATGTTTATTGTCGCCCTCTTCACGAGGGCGTGGATTGAAATAAAATAATTCTGTATCCAAAGTTCTGTATCTTCTGTGTCGCCCTCTTCACGAGGGCGTGGATTGAAATCATTTTATCCCATTTGTAAAACATCTCATAAATCGTCGCCCTCTTCACGAGGGCGTGGATTGAAATATAAATGCAGTTTAAAAAAGCCTTTTCAACACTCGTCGCCCTCTTCACGAGGGCGTGGATTGAAATGATAACGTGATATTCTTTAGCTGTAATATTATAAGTCGCCCTCTTCACGAGGGCGTGGATTGAAATACGTTATCTAAGGCGAAGGCGGAAAGTGCCGCCAGTCGCCCTCTTCACGAGGGCGTGGATTGAAATTTTCGATAACACAAGGCACACGCCAAGTTTCGCCGTCGCCCTCTTCACGAGGGCGTGGATTGAAATTTGATAATGTACTTCTCGTTGTTGACTTGTCGGGGTCGCCCTCTTCACGAGGGCGTGGATTGAAATTGAGCGGTTACGGTCACTGTTCCTGCCGCAGTAGGGTCGCCCTCTTCACGAGGGCGTGGATTGAAATTGAGCGGTTACGGTCACTGTTCCTGCCGCAGTAGGTCGCCCTCTTCACGAGGGCGTGGATTGAAATTGATAACGGACGTGTATCTCTGGACGCTGTTAAATGGTCGCCCTCTTCACGAGGGCGTGGATTGAAATACGAAGTGTGCAGCTGTTGCACACATCCCGACAACGTCGCCCTCTTCACGAGGGCGTGGATTGAAATGTCAAGAAGAAGTGCTGAGCTGTTCGGTGCAAGCGTCGCCCTCTTCACGAGGGCGTGGATTGAAATCCGACAAAGTATGTAGGCGGAAAATGTCCGCTTGGTCGCCCTCTTCACGAGGGCGTGGATTGAAATACCGTAGTCAGTTTCCTCGACCTTTGCGCTCAGAAGTCGCCCTCTTCACGAGGGCGTGGATTGAAATTATAGCAAACGAGCAGATAAGAACAGCTGTATTAGTCGCCCTCTTCACGAGGGCGTGGATTGAAATCGTGGGCGCACGGCTTAAAAACCGCCACGAATATTGTCGCCCTCTTCACGAGGGCGTGGATTGAAATGGTAAATGTCTGACCGTCAAAAACTGTCGTTTCGAAGGTCGCCCTCTTCACGAGGGCGTGGATTGAAATACGCTCAATATAACTTGCATTAAAAGACACATCAGTCGCCCTCTTCACGAGGGCGTGGATTGAAATAACGTGGTAAATAATTACATTCGTGTGGCGGGTGGTCGCCCTCTTCACGAGGGCGTGGATTGAAATATCAAGACCCGCGGTGTAATCCCCGAAAGCGGCGGTCGCCCTCTTCACGAGGGCGTGGATTGAAATGACTTTTTGAACAAGTTGTTTTTTAGTGCCTATGGTCGCCCTCTTCACGAGGGCGTGGATTGAAATACAAAGGTACGGTATAATATAGACAATGAAACGAGTCGCCCTCTTCACGAGGGCGTGGATTGAAATCAGACTGCTACGCAGGGCAATTTTTCGGGTGCTTGGTCGCCCTCTTCACGAGGGCGTGGATTGAAATAATGTCGTAGTGGTGCTTCCAGTCATCCCCCTCCTGTCGCCCTCTTCACGAGGGCGTGGATTGAAATAGCCCCTTTACTTTCTTTTTTTATTTTTGCGTAGGTCGCCCTCTTCACGAGGGCGTGGATTGAAATAGCAATGTTGTACCATTGCCCCATCTCGGAAATGTCGCCCTCTTCACGAGGGCGTGGATTGAAATATCACTGATTAACCGCATAGCTGAGGTAAAAGTTGTCGCCCTCTTCACGAGGGCGTGGATTGAAATCGCCCCGAAGGGCGAGAGCCGAAGCTCTCAATCCGTCGCCCTCTTCACGAGGGCGTGGATTGAAATCGTCGCTCTGCGGCTCATAACCGACAGTTGACGCGTCGCCCTCTTCACGAGGGCGTGGATTGAAATAATGCAAGTTATATTGAGCGTGAACACAGTATAACGTCGCCCTCTTCACGAGGGCGTGGATTGAAATCTCTATATAATGAAGCGCACCGAGCTTACCTTTGGTCGCCCTCTTCACGAGGGCGTGGATTGAAATGGTGTGATTACTGTCGCTTACAGTTTTTCCAACGGTCGCCCTCTTCACGAGGGCGTGGATTGAAATAAGTTTCTTCAGTTCGTCCGCTATCTGCAATATGTCGCCCTCTTCACGAGGGCGTGGATTGAAATAGCCATTTGCTTCACTTCCTATCAACTCAGGATTGTCGCCCTCTTCACGAGGGCGTGGATTGAAATATAATCAAGCTGTATACAATTTTAAGAAATAAATGTCGCCCTCTTCACGAGGGCGTGGATTGAAATCATGCGTTATCATTACACCTGCACTTACAGCTTGGTCGCCCTCTTCACGAGGGCGTGGATTGAAATTACTATCCTTGCTAATCAAGGTGTTGGGGTCGGTGTCGCCCTCTTCACGAGGGCGTGGATTGAAATCAGTCATCCCCCTCCTGATACCATATCGTGTATAGTCGCCCTCTTCACGAGGGCGTGGATTGAAATGATGACGTGCTGAAAGAAGCAAATAGTATCGGGGGTCGCCCTCTTCACGAGGGCGTGGATTGAAATAGGAAGTTCAAGCTTTGAAAAT
>ENA-UEYI01003103-UEYI01003103.1-human-gut-metagenome-genome-assembly--contig:-NODE-3103-length-10433-cov-3.062669_pt1 | contig 10433 bp, 12 predicted proteins | sample MGYA00242900_ERZ507916 | MGnify/ENA primary metagenome ERZ507916 (study PRJEB26167, sample SAMN06115521) | human gut metagenome | host: Homo sapiens | place: China:Chongqing | collected 2015-09-02...
GGATTTCATGGAGAAGAATTTCAAAAATGATCTGTCCCTTGAAGAAATAGCTAACTATACCGGAAGGAGTCTCGCTACGTTCAAACGTGATTTCAAAAAGATAAGTGACCTTACTCCTCAAAAATGGTTGATTCAAAGAAGGCTTGAGGCTGCACATGAACTGATTCAATCGGGTAAACTGAAAGTGACCGAAGCCTGCTTCGATGTAGGTTTCAAGAATCTGTCCCACTTCTCAAAAATATATAAAGAAATGTACGGTTATTCACCTGCAAATAGTATTTAAGTATCTGATATTACAGAATAAATCCCAGCAAAGTGGTTTTCATTACTTTGCTGGGATTTATTTTTATCAGTAGTGACCCTCAGGACAAACTCATTTGAGCCAGCAAACAAAGCCATTTCATTTCTTCCACATTACTTTTGCATTAGAGTTATAAATAACATTATTTGATATGGAAACAATTGATACAATGAAAGGTAAAAGGGTTGCATTGGTAACAGGTGCAGCTATGGGAATAGGGCTTGCTTGCGCTGAAGCAATTGCCAAAGCCGGCTATATGACAGTTTTGGTAGATATTAAAGAGCCGTCAGAGCAGGCAAGAAAATTAGTTGAAGAAGGTTTTGGGGCAGTGGCATACCGTTGTGATGTGTCTGATACACTCGCGGTAAAAGAAATGATTGAGTGGGTTGTTGGGAAATATGGCAGATTGGATGCAGCACATAACAATGCCGGAATTCAAACACCCCAGCGTCCAATGGCTGAAATTACCGATGAGGAGTTTGATCGGACTGTGGCAGTGGACTTGAAAGGAGTATGGAACTGCATGCGTTATGAAATCATCCAAATGCTGAAACAAGGTAGCGGAGCGATTGTGAACACATCTTCACAAGGCGGTGTTACAGGTTTCCCCGGACAAGCTGCTTATATCGCTTGCAAACATGCAATTATCGGGTTGACCCGTACAGCGGCCATTGACTATGCAGCAAAAGGCATCCGTATCAATGCCGTATGTCCGGGAGTTATAAGAACACCTATGGCTGAAGACTTAATACATCGTAATCCGGAATTAGAAACGGAACTTGTACGTGACATCCCAGCCGGAAGATTAGGAAAACCGGAAGAAATAGCCAATGCTGTACTTTGGTTGTGTAGCCCGCAAGCAAGCTTTGTGGACGGACATGCGTTATTGGTAGATGGCGCTTTTTCAATACATTAACTCATATAATTACAGATATGGAACATAAAGAAGGAATCAGCCGCCGTGCTTTTTTAAAGACAGCCGCAGCCGTAGGTGCAGCATTGACCATACAGCCGACAATGAACAAGGTACAAGCTGCAAATGCCGCAATAAATGGAGATGATAATCGGAATATGCAAAAAGGTAATAGCCTTCCGCATCGTACATTGGGTAGCGGAAAGGCTGCATTTGAAGTGTCAGCTCTCGGATTCGGGGTTATGGGTATGACTTACAACCGCAGCCAGCACCCTGACAAGAAAGCGTGTGTCCGCCTTCTGCACGAAGCTGTAGAACGTGGAGTGACTCTTTTTGACACGGCTATCATCTATGGTCCGATAACCAATGAAGAACTTGCCGGAGAAGCTCTTTCCGAATTCAAAGGAAAAATCAACGTGACAACGAAATTTGGACATGAAGTGATAGACGGAAAGGCAACAGGCAGACAAGACAGCCGTCCAGCTATTATACGCCGTTATTGTGAGGATTCTTTAAGACGTCTTCGATTGGATTCACTACCCATGTTTTACCAGCACCGTTATGACCGCAATACCCCGATAGAGGAGGTTGCATCTACCATTGCCGACCTGATGAAAGAAGGTAAGGTGCAGCATTGGGGAGTGTGCGAACTGAGTGCGGAATCCATACGCAAGGCTCATGCTGTTTGTCCGTTGACAGCCGTTCAAAGTGAATACCATCTGATGCATCGTCTTGTAGAAGAAAACGGTGTACTTGATACATGTCGTGAATTGGGTATTGGTTTTGTCCCTTACAGTCCGATTAACCGAGGTTTTCTCGGTGGAGACTTGAATGAATACACCCAATTTGATCCGAACAATGACAACCGTAACACGCTTCCCCGTTTTACACCGGAAGCCATGCGTGCCAACTACCGTATTGTGAATGCACTGCAACGTTTCGGGCGGGAACGTGGCATGACATCGGCACAACTTGCACTCGGCTGGCTGTTGCAGAAAGCTCCGTGGATTGTTCCTATTCCGGGTACGACCAAATTGTCACACTTGGAAGAAAACCTGCGTACGCTTGACTTCAGTCTCACACCGGAAGAATGGCAGGAGCTGGAAAATATGGTGTCAGCTATCCCTGTCATGGGAGACCGCTACAATGCCGAGCAGCAGAAACAGGTTGGAGGTTGATTTTATTTTGCTTTACATATTAAAATCGAATGATATGAAACCATATAATATTAGCCACATGATAATGTCGATCGGAAATCATAAAAAAAACTATGTCATGAAAATTAATGTTGTGTCAATTTTTATTGTTTTGCTGGCATTGACTTCGTGCGTCAACAATTCTACATCAAAAAGAAATAAAAATATGGATACATTGAATCTTACACAAAAATGGGACAAAACATTTCCAAAGAGTGATAAAGTGGAACACACGAAAGTGACTTTTCACAACCGTTATGGTATTGCCCTTGCCGCTGATTTATACAAACCCAAAAATGCACAAGGGAGGCTGGCCGCCATAGCCGTAAGCGGGCCATACGGCGCAGTAAAGGAACAAGTATCAGGCCGTTATGCACAGACTTTGGCTGAATACGGTTTTCTGACCATTGCTTTCGATCCTTCCTATTATGGAGAGAGCGGTGGGACACCCCGTAATCTGACTTCCCCAGAAATCAGCACGGAGGATTTCAGTGCGGCGGTGGATTATCTTTCCGTCCGTAAGGATGTAGATGCACAGCGTATCGGCATTCTTGGTATCTGTGGCTGGGGCGGTTTCGCTTTGAATGCGGCTGCAAACGATCCGCGCATAAAGGCTACCGTAACATCAACCATGTATGATATGAGTAGAGTAAATGCTAACGGATATTTTGACAAGATGACTGTAGATGACAGGTATGAATTACGTAAGAAACTCAGTGAACAGAGGACAGAAGATTACCTTGCCGGAAACTATGAACGTGACGGCGGAGTAGTTAATCCGGTTCCAGAAGACGCACCGCTATTTGTGAAACAATATCATGATTATTACAAGACTGAAAGAGGCTACCACCGTCGTTCTCCCAATTCAAACGACGGAATAAACAAGACAGCAACTTTGGCGTTTATCAATATGCCTATACTTTCCTATATTGAAGAAATCCGTAGTGCTGTGTTGCTTGTTCATGGTGAACAGGCACATTCCCGTTATTTCAGCGAAGATGCCTTCAAAAGATTGAAAGGTGAAAACAAGGAAATTCTGATTATACCGGGAGCGAATCATACAGACCTTTACGACAATGAAAATGTAATACCATTTAACAAGATAAATAATTTTTTGTGAAATACCTGAATGAAATTGATAAATGAAAAACAATATGAGTAAGATTATTTTAACTCTATTATCCTGTATTGTAACATTCAATGTTATGGCACAGGAAAAAATAGTACAGACAGCAGGACGCACCCAACTCGGTGAGTTCGCCCCCAAATTTGCGGAACTCAACGACGATGTTCTTTTCGGCGAAGTGTGGAGCCGCACTAATAAATTGGGCCTGCATGACCGCAGTTTAGTAACAGTTACCTCGCACCCGTTTCGAGCGAACAGGTGCCGATAGCAAACGTAACTTTTGAGCCTCGCTGCCGTAATACCTGGCATATCCATAAAGCGACAAAAGGGGGTGGACAGATGCTTATCGGTGTAACCGGACGAGGTTGGTATCAGGAAGAAGGCAAGCCGGCGATAGAGATTCTACCCGGTACGGTCATCCATATCCGGCTAACGTGAAGCATTGGCACGGAGCGGCAGCCGACAGTTGGTTTGCACATCTGGCTTTCGAGGTTCCGGGAGAAAAGACATCCAACGAATGGCTCGAACCAGTCACGGACGAAGAGTATGACAAACTCGAACAAAATAAGGAAACTCGCCGGTAAACGAATCGCTCTGTCCGCCACAAGCGGCAGTAGCGGAATCTCGACTTCAGTCAGCGAAGCCCGCATGACAGCGGTGGCTGCTCACTGCGAAACGAGATTAGGGCATGGCCGACAAAACATAATTTATATAACAATTAAAGAACGGAATATATGGAAGTAATATCAAGCACAGAATTCGGCGGAGAAAGACCTTTGTTCGAATCACATAATCTCAGATTGGAGAACGTCGTCATCCGTGCCGGGGAGTCGGCCATCAAGGAATGCAGCAACATCGAAGCCATTGATTGCCGGTTCGAAGGAAACTACCCTTTCTGGCACGTGCATGGTTTCGTTATTGACCGTTGCTTTTTCGATATAGGCGGACGTTCGGCACTATGGTACTCCGACCATCTGAAAATGACCGATACACGTATCGACGCCCCCAAAATGTTCCGCGAGATGCACGACATCGAAATCGAGAACGTAGAGATGAACGATGCTGATGAAGTGTTCTGGCGTTGCCAGAATCTGAACATCAAAAATCTGAAACTGCATGGAGGAACTTATCCGTTTATGTTCAGCAGCAACATCCGTATAGACGGATTGGAAAGCGACAGCAAATACGTTTTCCAGTATGTGAAGAATGTGGAGTTGCGCAATGCCAAAATCACTACGAAGGATGCCTTCTGGGAGGTGGAGAATGTGACAATCTACGATTCTGAACTCAACGGCGAATATCTCGGCTGGCATTCGCACAATCTCCGGTTGGTGAATTGCCATATAACCGGTGAGCAACCGCTCTGCTATGCCCACGACCTCGTACTGGAGAATTGCACCTTTGGTCCCGACTGCGACCGGGCTTTTGAATATAGTTCGGTGCAGGCAACCATCAAAGGAACAATAGGCGGGGTGAAGAATCCACGGACAGGCTGTATCACTGCCGAAAGCTATGGGGAAATCATTCTCGACGAAAATATAAAGGCGCCTGCCGATTGTGAGTTGAGGCTTTGGGATGGTAACTGGATTTATAAATTATGAAATACGATTTCGATACAATCATTTCGCGTCGCGGGACGAATTCTTATAAATGGGATATTCCCGAAGAGGAGAATGTACTGCCCATGTGGGTGGCGGATATGGATTTTCGTACAGCACCCGCTATTATCGATGCCTTACAAAAGCGGGTGGCGCACGGTATTTTCGGTTATACAAAAGTACCCGAAGCCTATTATGATGCGGTTGTCCGGTGGTTCGATGACCGGCATCGCTGGCAGGTTGATTCCCGGTGGATTATCTATACGAATGGTGTCGTGCCGGCTCTGTCAGCCATTATCAAAGCCTTGGCCATGCCGGGTGATAAAGTCATCGTTCAGGCTCCTGCCTATAATTGTTTCTACTCATCTATCCGTAATGACGGATGCGAGTTGTTTGCCAATAATCTCATTTATCAAGATGGCCGCTACGTAATCGACTTTGCCGATCTTGAAAGGAAAGCTTCCGATCCGAAAGCAAAAATCCTGCTGCTGTGCAATCCTCACAATCCGGTCGGCCGGGTCTGGACTCCGGAAGAACTGCAGCATATAGGTGATATTTGTTTACGGAATGAGGTGTTTGTCGTGGCGGATGAGATTCATTGTGAACTGACTTACGAAGGATATGACTACACACCCTTTGCCTCCTTGTCCGAACGCTTTTTGCAAAATTCCGTCACTTGCGTTTCGCCGAGCAAGGCGTTCAACCTTGCCGGGTTGCAAATCGCCAATATCATCGCAGCCGATGAAGAGGTGCGCCGCCGTATTGACAGAGCCATCAATATCAACGAGGTATGCGACGTCAATCCGTTCGGCGTAATCGCCACAATGGCAGCTTATAACGAAGGTGGGGAATGGCTCGATGCCTTGCGGAAATATCTGCGGGGGAATTACGAATACCTCCGCTGCTTTTTCGGAGAACGGTTACCACAATATCCTGTGCTGCCACTCGAAGGAACTTATTTGGTTTGGATAGACTGCCGTGCCTCCGGTATCAGCTCAGATGCTGTCGCCTTGCGTTTGCAAGAACAACAGCATCTGATGGTCAATTCCGGTACGATGTACGGTCCCGGTGGAGAGGGCTTTATCCGGCTGAATATCGCTTGTCCCCGGGCTCTGCTTGCTGATGGACTGGAACGGATGGCCCGTTTATTCTATCGTGAAGTCTTCTGATTTAAATCCGCTGTAATACCTACCGGCGAAGGCGGTGAACTTCAGGACACAATAATCGGGATCAGTCACTCCTTCGGGGTAGTACATAGTGTCGCCTTCCTGCCATATCATTTTCTTACTGGTGCTGTCCGTCAGTATCTCCATCGTGCCGCGCAGCATTACGCCCTTGAAGAAGCGTGTGTTGCGAAACCCGCATCGACGAGGTGTTCGTTGATAGGTAAATGTGTTTGATCCCTTCCCTTTTGCGGGTTTGCAACATGGCCTTGATGTTGGGAAAGCCTTCGGCATCCACCGAACCGACAAAGATGGTTTTTTCCTTGTCAATCATGTTTCCTACTGTTTTTTCTGCATCTCTCATTGTTTGTTTTTTTTATGGGTTATTGTTTCAAGGGCAAAGATAGCCGGTAAGTGGAACTTTTGTACAATAAAAAAGAAGGAGGATATGTCACTTTTCACGGTTTCTCCATTTTCCGGTAGGCGAGGGGAGTATACCCTATACATTGTCGGAAACTACGTACAAAGTAGGAGACGGTTGTGAAATGGAGTTCGGAGGCTATTTCTGAAATGGGGCGGTCGGTGTAGGTGAGCAGACGCTGGGCTTCGTCTGTAACCTTGTTGAGTATGTACTGCTTGGCGTTGATGTTTATGGCCGAAGAGAGGATTTCGTTCAGATAGTTGGGAGTGATGCATAGTTTATCGGCATAGAATTGTACAGAATGCTGCTCCCGGAAGTGCTCCCCAACCAATTCGAAGAATCGGCTGAGGTGGAAACTGCTGATATCTTTATGTGGCTCCTTACCCGTCTCCGGAGGGATAGAGGTGCGGTAGGCACGGTTGAGTAGCATGAGGACTTCGTAAAGTAAGGCGCGTAATATGCCCGTATCGTGTGGGTGGAAAGAGTCGATTTCGACCTTTATGTCGTGCAGAAGTTGGAGTATTCGTGCATAGAGCCCGTTCGGCAGTTGGAGTTTGTCTACCATTTTTCCCATTCGGAAGAACGGGAGGTGCTGCACGAATAGTGGGTCTTTGAAGAAAGAGGTCAAAAAGGTATCCTCAAAAATTAGAGCATGACCGTTGCCGATACGGTCTGTGTCCCAACTGCGCACCTCACCTGGTTTGGAGAAGAATACATCACCGGGAGCTGCCAAGTGTGTCCGGTTACCGATAGTGAATTCTCCTTCTCCTTCTGTGATGAAGGTGATGTCATAGTAGGTCAGAATATGTACTTTTCCCTGGGTCAAGAATTTCCGGGTATACTGCAAATCAACGACATCTATCAGAAGTTCGCTTCCGTACTTAGTTTTGTAGAAATTGTATCGTGGGATGGCATTTTTCATGGCTTAACATTGTATGATGGCAGTAAAGTTAGAGAAAAAGCTGCTCCGTACAATAGCGAATAGGAAAATGTTGGGTAAAGACCGGGAGTTTTGTTTATCTTTGCACCCGCAATTATCAATCGCCTTGCAACGATTGTCTGGAATTATCATATTATGAAACAGAAACGAATACCATTGGTGGGCAGACAATACCTTGTGCCCTTCATTTTGATTACCTCTCTTTTCTTTTTGTGGGGATTTGCCCATGCCATTCTGAATGTACTGAACAAGCACTTTCAAGAGATACTGGATATCACGAAGACACATTCGGCCTTTATACAGATGACGATGTATATGGGATACTTCATTATGGCCATTCCTGCAGGATTTTTCATCAGTCGCTTCGGATACCGCCGGGGTGTGGTATTCGGTCTGTTGCTTTACGGCGTCGGTTCGCTGCTCTTTATCCCCGGGCAGCATTATCTGTCTTTTAATCTTTTCTTGTTTGCATTGTTCGTGATAGGCTGTGGACTGACGTTTCTTGAAACTGCCGCCAATCCTTATGCCACAGAATTGGGCGCAAAGGAAACTGCTGCCAGCCGGCTGAATTTCGCGCAATCCTTCAACGGTCTGGGATGTATCTGTGCACCGGTACTGGCTGGACTGCTGCTCTTCTCGAAGGATGGGCAGACGGGCTCGGGTAATGTCGCATTGCCCTATATCTGCATGGGGGTAATTGTGTTGCTGGTAGCGTTGGTCTTTTCAAGAATCAAGTTGCCCGAGATTGAACATAGTGTGGAGGTGGACGAAGCTGGTAATAAGGTCGGATTGTGGTCACACCGGCTTTTCATTTTCGGGCTGATAGCCTTGTTTGCCTATGAGGTCGGCGAGATTTCCATCAACAGCTTCTTCATCAACTACGTGGTGGAGCAGAATTGGATGAATGCCCGCGAAGCTTCCGTAGTGCTTTCTTTCGGTGGACTGGGATTATTTATGTTAGGACGTTTTGCCGGTAGCTGGATTATGGGACGTGTGCGTGCCGAGAAGATGTTGCTGGTTTGTGCTACGGGCACTGTGATGACTACCTTGTTGGTGTTGCTGGATGTAGGAATGGTGTCGCTTGCAGCTCTGTTGTGCGGATATGCATTTGAGGCTATTATGTTTCCCACGATTTTTGCACTTTCCTTGCGCGGGCTGGGCAACCATACCAAGAGGGCTTCCTCTTTCCTGATGATGTCTCCCGTGGGAGGCGTGGTAGGTCCGCTGTTGATGGGACTGGTGGCAGACCATACGACGATGGTGTGGGCGTTCATCGTACCGCTGGTTGCCTATTGCGTGGTGTGGGCATATGCTCGCAAGATGGTGTCCGTCTCTACCGCTTCTTCAATATAGAAGGAAGCCTGCGACTCCGGCAAGGATTATCAGTAAGATAGGGTGGAGGTTCCACTTCCACGTCACGCCGAAAGCGGCTGCAAAGATAAGTATGCTTTTGTAATCTATGAAATTTTCCTTGTTCATCAGCAATAGGGCAGCAGCAGCTATCAATGATACGGACATGGGCAGCAGTCCCGACATTGCCGCCTTGATGTATTTGTTGTCCTTGCATTTCACGAAGAAGTAAGAGATGAGCAATACCAGGATGAACGAGGGAAGACATACTGCAATGGTGGTCACGACAGCTCCCCACACGCTTTGAGTAACTGCATAGCCCACATAGGTGGCACTGTTGATGCCTATCGGACCAGGCGTCATCTGCGAGATGGCCACTACGTCCGTGAATTGTTGCAGGGTGAGCCAGTGATGGTGGTCCACCACCTCATATTGGATGAGGGACAACATGGCGTAACCGCCTCCGAAACCGAACATTCCGATTTTTAGATATACCAATATCAGCTGCCAATAAATCATATCTGTAATTTTCTCAGTTTATCTTTTAACCATAATGTATAGAGCATTCCTCCTGCAATTCCTGCAAGGACAATGTATACGGGGGATAGCCCGAATTGCCAGATGAGTATGGTGGCGATGGCTGGAAGCACCAGTTGCCAATACTTCAGCTTCAGTGCCCGTGCAGCCGAAATGCAGGGTATCACAATCAGTGCGACTACTGCCGGACGGATACCGTTAAAGATGCGTATCATCACCTGGTTGTCCTGAAAATGAGCGAAGAACATGGCTATCAGCATCATGATGACAAAAGAGGGGAGGATTGTGGCAAGTGCACACACCAGGCTACCTTTTACTTTATGCAGCTTGTAGCCGACGAATATGGATATATTGACAGCAAAAACACCGGGAAGTGACTGGGTCAACGCAAACATTTCCATGAAATCTTCTTTACTCATCCATCTCTTTTTTACGATTTCCCGTTCAATGAGAGGTATCATAGCGTATCCGCCACCGATAGTGAACATTCCTATCTTGGCAAAGGTCATAAAAAGCAGTAAATATTTCATTATTTCTCTTCGGGTGACTTTCTTTTGCAAAGAAACCCAAATTAATCAACATATACAAATTAGGGGGATAATATTTATTTATTAATATTTTATATTACCCGGATATATTCTTAAATCTATTTAAAAGGAGAATATTCCGTCGTAAATAAGCCTTCTCTTTAACACGTAATTACAAATAATATAAATGTAGATATGATACAGATAGTGCAATTACATGGTACGGATAAAAAGCTGTACGAGCTTGTAGCCCCTTTGGTTATGAGCCCGGAAGTGCTGAAACAGAACTACAATTACCCTTTCCGGACATCGGAAGAGTACGAGTGGTTTGTTGCTCTGGATAATAAACATGTTGTAGGTT
>ENA-UEYI01003105-UEYI01003105.1-human-gut-metagenome-genome-assembly--contig:-NODE-3105-length-10430-cov-2.694968_pt1 | contig 10430 bp, 10 predicted proteins | sample MGYA00242900_ERZ507916 | MGnify/ENA primary metagenome ERZ507916 (study PRJEB26167, sample SAMN06115521) | human gut metagenome | host: Homo sapiens | place: China:Chongqing | collected 2015-09-02...
TGTCACATCAAATATCCGGGACAAAATTTTGCCCCAAAGCTGCTTGGCACAATGGAATCACCTCCAGACTTCGAATGATAAATTAGAGAATAAAATCATGTGAATAAAAATAGAAAAGCTGACATGATAGAATATAAAAAATAGATACATTGATTTCTTCTGGATTTAAATAAAAAAAAAACAAATTGGATTTTATAACAAAATTGATAAATTAGAATTTTAGATATTACTGACGCGTCCTTCCCGGACGCATTGATTACTTGATATGATAACAGATTTTTTTCAAAAGTCAAGACAGGAAATCTAAAAGAAAAATAAACTCTTTTTCATTTCTCTTTTTTTATTTCCTGTTGACTTATCACTTCACGGATTTTCGCCCGTATTCTCTGCAGGGCATTGTCAATGGATTTCGGGGATTTTCCCAGGATTCTGCCGATCTCCACATAGCCTTCCCCCTTCAGGTACAGATCCAGCACCTTATTCTCCATGGGGCTTAAATAGTCAGAAATTTTCTGCTGAAGATCCCGGGTGGTTTCCTGGTCAATGATGATCTCCTCCGGATTTTCCACGCTAAGCTCCCAGATGGGACTGCTCTCGTCCTCCTGGTTCAACGAAACATAGGAATTCAAAGGCAGATGCTTCTGGCGGTTGGAATTCTGGATGGCGCTGTAGATCTGGCGGTCAATGCACATTCTTGCGAAGGTGGCAAAGGTGGCCTCCCTGCCTGGCTGAAAGTCACGGACTGCCTTAAACAGCCCGATCATTCCCTCCTGAATCAGGTCATCGGTATCTCCGCCTATGAGAAACATGGCCCTGGCTTTCTGACGCACAAGGCCTTTATATTTCTCCATGAGATAATCCTCAATAATGGTTTCTCCATCCCGCAGACGGGCGATCAGTTCTTCATCACTTATATTATCGAACTTTCCCATAGTTCCTCCGGATTTTATTTCATTCTCTGGCGGACTACCTCATAGGCAAGGATTCCTGCTGCCACAGACGCATTCAGGGAGTCGATATCTCCCTTCATGGGAATGGCTGCCACAAAGTCACATTTTTCTTTTACAAGACGGCTGACGCCCTCTCCTTCATTGCCAATCACGACGCCCATAGGACCTGTGAGATTCAGGTTGTACATCAGTTCTCCGCCCATATCTGCGCATACGAACCACATGCCCTCTTTTTTCAGCTCCTCAATGGTCTGTCCAAGGTTGGAAACCTTGGCAACCGGAGTGTAGTTCAGGGCACCTGCAGATGTCTTGGCAACCGTGGAGGTCAGTCCTACTGCGTGTCTTTTGGGGATGATCACCCCGTGAGCTCCTGCAAGGTTGGCTGTACGGATGATGGCGCCCAGGTTGTGGGGATCCTCAATGTCATCCAGCAGGAAAATAAAAGGAGCCTCCCCCTTTTCCCTTGCTTTTTCCAGAATGTCCTCCACTGTGGAATATTCGTAGGCTGCCACCTGTGCGATCACGCCCTGATGAGCACCGGTCTCGCTTAACTGGTCCAGCCGCTCCTTCTGTACAAAATTTATAATCGTATCTTTTTTTCTTGCTTCTCTTATAATGGTGCGCACCGGTCCGTCCTGGCATCTGTCCAGCACGAAAAGCTTGTCCACGCATTTGCCTGAACGGAATGCTTCCAGTACCGCATTTCTTCCTTCAATCTGCTCGCTCATTTGCAGCCTCCTGTTTTTCCTATAAACTCTCTTCCGGGATTCCCTTTCTTACCAGCTCCACAATTCTGGAATAATCCTCCTTCAGGTACAGATAGCCCATCAGCGCTTCAAAGCCTGTGGCTCTTCTGTAGTCTGCCATTGTGGCGTGCTTCGCCATTGTGGGGGAATGTGCATTTCTTCCCCTTTTGTAGACGGCCAGCTCTTCTTCTGTAAGAATGGGCTCCAGAGTCTCCATCATTTTGGACTGTGCCCCTGCCTTCACCAGGCTGCTTGCATGCTTATGAAGCTGATTGACCGGACAGTTGCCTTTTTTTACAAGGATGGTCCGGATCACCAGCTCATAGACGCCGTCACCGATATAGGCCAGTGTCAGCGGGGAGTAAGTCCGCAGATCCCGGTCTTTTAAGCCAAACAGCTCTTTTAATTCATTTAAGCCCGTTTCCATTTTACTCCTTCGCGTGTATCCTTCAGAATAATTCCTTTTGCCAGAAGCTCATCGCGGATCTCGTCTGCTCTTGCAAAATTCTTTGCCTTTCTTGCTTCCTGGCGCTCCTGGATCAGATCTTCGATCTCTTTGTCCAGAATCTCTTCTTTCTTCACTGCCATAATCCCAAGCACATCGCAAAGCTTTACAAGGAGTTCAAGAAGTCCTGCTGCAAATGCTTTGCTGCTCTCTTCTGTTACATTGGTATTGGCAAATTTCACCAGCTCAAATACAGCTGCAAGTGCATCGGCAGTATTGAAATCGTCATCCATTGCCTCTTCAAATTTCTTCACAAAGCCGGATGCCTCTGCAAGAAGTGCCTGTTCCTGCTCTGTCAGGTCTGCTGCCTGTGCATTGTCCTTGTGGTCCTTCAGGCTTGCTGCTGCATCTGTGATTCTCTCCAGTGCGTTCTTGGAGGATTCCATAAGGTCAGCGCTGAAGTTCAGCGGGCTTCTGTAATGTGCATTAAGCATGAAGAAGCGGAGTACCTGAAGATCGTACTGCTCGCTGATCTCACGGACAGTGCGGAAGTTTCCAAGGGACTTGGACATCTTGCGGTTGTCAATGTTCAGGAATGCGTTGTGCATCCAGTATCTTGCAAAAATCTTATCGTTGCAGCACTCGCTCTGTGCGATCTCATTCTCATGGTGCGGGAAGATCAGGTCCTCTCCGCCAGCGTGAATATCGATCTCCTCTCCAAGATATTTCTTAGACATTACAGAGCACTCAATGTGCCAGCCCGGACGGCCGTCACACCATGGAGAAGTCCAGTATGGCTCGCCTTCCTTCTTCGGCTTCCAGAGAACGAAATCAAGGGGATCTTCCTTCTGGTCCTCGCCGGACACCTGAAGTGCACGGAATCCGGACTGAAGATCGTCCAGGTTCTTATGGGAAAGCTTGCCGTATTCTTTAAATTTCTTCACACGGAAATACACGGTTCCGTCAGATGCCGCATAAGCGTAGCCCTTGTCCATAAGGGTCTGGATCATGCTGATCATGCCGTCGATTTCCTGGGTTGCCTGAGGATGTGTGGTAGCCGGCTTTACATTCATGCCAGCCATATCCTTCTTGCACTCTGCAATGTATCTGGTGGAAACCTCCTCTGCGGAAACGCCCTCCTCGATTGCTTTCTTGATGATCTTGTCATCTACGTCTGTAAAGTTGGATACGTAGTTTACTTCATATCCCTTATATTCCAGATAACGGCGAACAGTATCAAAAATGATCATCGTGCATTTCCGATGTGGATCAGATTGTATACAGTCGGTCCGCAAACATACATTTTTACCTTTCCCTCTTCAAGGGGTACGAATTCCTCTTTCTGACGGGTCAGTGTGTTAAAAATCTTCATTGTAGTTCTCCCTCCGGTCCTTTATTTCTTCTTGTACAAAAGGCAGACAGCCTGGGATGCAATTCCCTCTTCTCTTCCGGTAAAGCCAAGCTTCTCCTCTGTGGTTGCCTTAATGTTCAGACATTCCTCATCCATGTGAAGAGCTCTGGCAATGTTTGCTCTCATCTGCGGAATATGAGGTGCCATCTTAGGCTTCTGGGCGATGATCACTGCATCAATATTGCCCACACCGTATCCCTTCTCATCAAGAAGAGCTGCCACATGCTCCAGAAGCTTCACACTGGAAATTCCCTCGTATGCCGGGTCTGTATCTGGAAAATGCTGTCCGATATCTCCAAGAGCTGCTGCGCCAAGAAGCGCATCCATAATGGCGTGGATCAGAACATCGGCATCCGAATGTCCAAGAAGGCCTTTTTCCCAGGGAATCTTCACGCCTCCAAGAATCAGGTCCCGGTCCTCTGTCAGTCTGTGTACATCATATCCCATTCCAACTCTCATAAGATTTTCCACTATTTTGCCCTGCCTTTCTTTTATAAAAAAGGATTCTTCTCATTGGTGATCCAGGCTGCTGCCTGAACCGTTCAAAAAATCCCCATGCTATCGTTGGCTATTATACATGATTTTCGTTTAAAAAGCAACGGAAAAAGACCTCCCGGTGAATCCGGAAGGTCTCGTTCTAAACCGTACAGTGAAAACCAAGTTCCATCATACGGCATGGTTCTGACAAACGTCATATGTAATCATCAGTCAACGGCTGCGATTACCTCTACCTCGCAGAGTACGTTCTTCGGAAGTGTCTTCACTGCTACGCAGGAACGTGCCGGCTTGTTTACAAAGTATTTCGCATATACTTCGTTAAACTTGGCAAAATCTCCCATGTCAGCAAGGAAACAGGTAGTCTTGACAGCGTTCTCAAAGCTGCTTCCAGCTTCTTTCAGAACTTCGCCCAGGTTCTTCATAACCTGCTCAGCCTGAACCTCGATGGTGTCTCCGCTGATCTCGCCTGTTGCAGGATCAACCGGGATCTGTCCGGATGTAAATAATACTCCGTTTAAAATCATAGCCTGTGAATATGGTCCGATTGCTGCTGGTGCCTTATCTGTGTAAACTACTTTCATGATAAAAATCTCCTTTCTAAATCGCCTCTTGTTATGTTCATGCTATCGCAAAATTTTGTTAGTGTCAAGCAATTTTTTTGGATAGCAGCTGTCATTTCTTTCACTACCAGTTCAGTGCATAGTACGTCAGCGCCGAGATCATCCGGATATTGGAAACAGCGGTCTCTTCCGTGCCTCCGTTCTCCGACATCACGCACAGAACATAGTCCGTCCGGTCTCCGTATACAATGGCAATGTCATGCTGATTGCTGTCGTTTTCCCCGGTTTTGTTGGCTATGGTGATGGAATCCGTAAGACCGCCTGGGATCTTAGTTCTTGTGTCCTGCATAAGAAGGAAGGACAGCATCTGGCTGGAGGCTTCCTCACTGACGCACTCGCCCCGGTAAATGCTCTCCAGCAGTTTTCCGCAGTCCTCCACAGATGTGGTGTTGCTGCCGCCCAGTCCCACCGGCTCTGTACTGGAAGGCGCAAGAGTGTGCAGCACAGCGGTTTCCTGATAGCCCTGGCCCCGAAGGAAACGGTTGATCACCCTTGCCCCTGCATTAAACTGCATGGACGGAGTCTGAAGCCTTACCATCTCATTGAAGGATTCATTGTCGCTGAAGGTTACCATGTTCTCTGTCAGTGCATACAGCTTGTTCAGAACGGTATCGCTGAGGGGTTCTGCTTTCAGGATTGTTCCCTCCTGCACACGGAGACGATCCATATTTTCATAGCTGGCTGCCATGACAAATGCCTTGATCACGCTCGCTGAGGTCATAGACTGATTGTTGATGGAAAACTGTTCGCCGCTGCCTAAATCCTTCACATAAACGCTCCACTGCCCTTCAAAACCGTTTAGCAGCTCTTCCAGCTTTTTTTCCAGACTGTCTGTGCCTGGCTTTACCAGCTCTTTTATTTTTCCATCTGTCTCCACGGTCAGTCCCTGAACCGTCACGCCGCCAGAAGATAAGCTTCCGGTCTGCTCATCAAAATAATAATAGCCGTCAAACAGCTGCCCCTGGCACCGCATTCTGGAAACATAGTGAATGCCGCCTTCCAGCGCCAGCCGTCCACTCTCATCGTGATAGTAATAGCCGTCCAAAACCTTTCCGTCTACTGCAAAATGATCAAAATAATGAACTGCGCATCGGACATCCGGGGAACCATCCTGGTCCACACAGTAAAGCCCGTCGTCCTCTTTTTTTATATATTTGCCGCTATTCTCAAAAACAGACAGATCCTCGCCGTTCGCATAGACCGTGGCTGTCAGCTTTTCCCCAGTCAGAGTTCCCGGCTGCAGCGCGAACATTCCGGATATTCCCAGAATCGCCGCAGCCATAATTTTCAAATACTGCACTTTTTTCATTCTGTTCTCCTTTTTGGTTAAGGGCAGTATAACTGTTTTTCCACCACAGTGCAACTGTTTCTTTATTTTGCCATTTCCCAGAACCGTTTCAGCTGCTCCTCCACATTGGACAATGTGCAGGTTTTCCGGTCATTCCACTCTACGGGGAAAAGGCTGCTGTACTCTCTTTGCCGGAAACGCTCGTCCAGAAGCAGGATCACGCCCTTATCCTCTCTTGTGCGGATCACCCGGCCGGCTGCCTGCAGTACCTTGTTCATCCCCGGATAGCGATACGCATAATCGAATCCGTTCTCTCCCTTTTCGCTGTAAAAAGAACGCAGGATTTCCCTTTCATTTCCCAGCTGGGGCAGCCCGGTTCCCACCATAATGGCTCCGATCAGCTTCTCTCCCATCAGGTCGATCCCCTCTGAAAAAATCCCTCCCATAATGCAAAAGGCCACAAGGGAATCCTGATTGTGCTCGAACTCTTCCAGAAATTCTTCCCTTTCGCTTTCCTTCATGGAGCTGTTCTGGCAGATGCAGCGCACCCAGTTTACTGAAAATTCTTCGTCAAAAATCCGGTAAACCTCTTCCAGCATCTTGTAGGATGGGAAAAATACCATATAGTTTCCCTTTTTCTGCCACACTGTTTTTGCAATATATTCCGCGATTCTGCGGTATTCCTCGTAGCTGCGGCGGGTGTATAAGGTGCTCACATCACAGGCATTCAGGATACAGCGTTTTTCCTGGGAAAAAGGAGATTCCACGTAAATCCCGTAGTCATCCGCCCTGCAGCTTAAAAGCTTCCGATAATAGCTCATCGGCAGAAGAGTTGCGGAAAAGAACACAGCGCTGCGGCCTTTTTTCAGGTACTCTCCCAGATTGGCTGCCGGATTCACACAGAACAGCTTCAGCCGGAAACGCCCGTCCGCTCCATTTTCCGCATAAACCACGTAGTTCTCATCCACCAGCTCTGCAATGTTCAGAAAATTCCGCACATCAAAATAAAACTGCCGTACCTCGTCTTCCAGTTCTGCATCTTTATGTTCTTCCAGGAACATATCAAATTCTCCCTGTATTTTCAAAGCCATCATAGTAATGGCGCCTGTTCCCGGAAGGATTCTGTAAGTTTCGCATTCTTCCTGCAGTTCCTTCAGCTGATGGTTCAGCTTTCCAAGAGACCGATACAGCTTCGGTGCCTTGTCCTTCATTTTTTGGCGAGCCAGCACTGCATCCTCCTTGCAGATGGCAGCGCTGTACATTTCACGGCCGCGCTCTACCAGATTGTGGGCCTCATCAATGAGAAAAATATAGTCTCCGCCCACGCCTTCCCCGAAAAACCGTTTCAGATGCACCGTAGGATCAAACACATAATTATAGTCGCAGATCACTGCATCCACCCACAGCGCAAGATCCAGACACATCTCAAAGGGACACACCTGCCGCTTCTCGGCCTGGCCAAGGATGGTCTGCCTGTCATAGACATGAGAGGAGGTCCACAGCTCATAAACCGCATCATTGACCCGGTCGAAATGGCCTTTGGCATAGGGACAATGGGCAGGATTACATTTCGTCTCCTCCATAAAGCAGAGCTTATCCTTGGCCGTGATGGTCACCACCTTGTATTTCATGCCTTTTTCCTGAAGAACCGCAAAAGCCTCCTCCGCCACAGTTCTAGTAATGGTCTTGGCAGTAAGGTAAAAAATGGTCTCCCCTTTTCCCTCGCCCACAGCGCGGACAGCCGGGAAAATAGTGGACATAGTTTTTCCAACGCCTGTAGGAGCCTGGATGAAGATCTGCCTGCCAGCGCTGATGGAATGGTAGACGCTTCCCACCATTTTCCGCTGGCCTTCCCTGTACGGGAACGGAAATTCCAGATTCTGCAGGGATTCGTTTCGTTCCTTCTTCCATTTCAGGCTGTAGCTCAGCCACTTGTGATATTCATCCAGAAGTTTTTGGTACCAGTCACTCAAATCTTCTATGGAAAAAACCTCGCGGAACCGTTTTATCTCTTCGGTGTCCAGATTGGCGTAGGTCATCTGAATTCCAATGGAAGACAGATTCTCCTCCATGGCCACAATATAACCGTAACACATGGCCTGTGCCTTGTGAACAGCGACTGGCTGCTCCAGCTTTTCCACATTTCCGTAGATTCCCTTGATCTCATCGATCCAGGTGGTTTCCTCCTCTGTGAAAATGCCGTCGGCCCGGCCTTCCACCTGGATGGAAAGGTCCTCATAGCTGCTCTCGCGTTTCAGTGCCACCTCAGCCCGGTAATCCCCGTCCATCTGCTTCTGAAGCTTGCGGTGGAGTCTGCTGCCTTTTAGCATGGCCTCTTTGTCCATGGTTCCCCTGCGGCTGTCAAGATCCCCGCTTCGCAATATAAATTCCACAAGATTTCTCACTGATATTCGTGTTACTGGTTTCTCCATCCCATGCTCCTGTCTTTGATCCCGGCGCCTGTTGCTGCCGAAAAAAGGAGCCATAAGCCAATATTTCCACACATCTGATGGGAAAGGAGGCTTACAACTCCTGATTTATTTTCTTAAACTTTGTACCTGCCTTACATCTGTGTCAGCACAAAAATATCATAAATTGCCTTCACTGCATTCTCAAAATCACGGTTCTCCACACCGATGATAATGTTCAGCTCACTGGATCCCTGGTCGATCATCTTCACGTTTACATTGGCATGTGCCAGTGCAGAGAAGATTCTTCCTGCAGTACCTCTTGTGGATTTCATTCCACGGCCAACCACTGCAATCAGTGCCAGGTCAGATTCCATCTCCACGAAATCCGGCTGAACCAGACGATGGATTCCTGCGATTACCTGCTGCTCTTTTTCCTCGAATTCATCCTGGTGAACGTATACTGTCATAGTATCAATTCCGGATGGAACGTGCTCGAAGCTGATCCCCTGATCCTCGAATACCTGAAGTACCTTTCTGCCAAAACCGATTTCGCTGTTCATCATGGATTTCTCAATGTTGATGGAGCAGAAGCCCTTCTTGCCTGCAATACCGGTAATGGTGTATTTCGGCTTACGGCAGGTGCTCTCTACAATGAAGGTACCTTTGTCGTCCGGACGGTTGGTATTGCGGATGTTGATCGGGATTCCCTCTTTTCTTACTGGGAAAATTGCATCCTCGTGAAGGACAGTGGCTCCCATGTAGGAAAGCTCACGAAGCTCACGGTAGGTGATGGTCTCGATCACTGCAGGATCCTTCACGATTCTTGGGTCTGTTACAAGGAAACCGGATACATCTGTCCAGTTCTCATACATATCAGCTTTTATTGCCTTGGCAACCAAGGAACCAGTTACGTCAGAACCGCCTCTTGAGAAGGTAGTAACAGTTCCGTCTTCTTTCGCACCATAAAAGCCAGGTACTACTGCATTCTCACATTTGGAAAGTCTCTTGCCCAAAAGCTTGTCTGTTTTCTCGGAATCCAGATTGCCATTTTTGTCAAAGCGGATCACATCTGCTGCATCTACAAATTCATAGCCAAGATATGCTGCCATTACTTTACCATTCAGATATTCTCCTCTGGATGCTGCATAATCTCTGCCGATCTGTGCCTTGAAGTTCTCTTTGATCACCTGGAAATCCTCATCCAGGGAAAAGGTAAGGGAAAGACCTTTAATAATCTCATTGTAACGGGATTTGATCTCCTCTAAGATTTTCTCGAAATCCCCATCCTTTGCAGCTGTATCATAACAGCTGTACAGAAGGTCTGTTACCTTGGTATCACCGTCGAATCTCTTGCCAGGTGCGGATGGAACAACGAAACGTCTGCTCTCCTCACTTCTGATAATGTCTCCCACTTTCTCAAACTGCTCCGCATTAGCAAGGGAGCTTCCGCCAAACTTTACTACTTTTTTCATAATCCTTGTGCTCCTCGAAAAACTTTTTCTCCATTTTATGAGAAAATCCGACTTTTTGCAAGTTTTTTTTCATTATCAATACGAATTACCCGCAAAAGCTCTCCATCCACCTTAAAATGAATGTCCTGATTTCCAAAGGACATTCCGTACTCCCGGTCAGGAGCTTTCTGATAGCCTGGTCTTGGATCATTTGCAAGAACGGCCAGAAGTGCCGCCCTTTTCTCTTTTGGAACCTGCTCCAGAAGCCCCGCAGGAAAATCCACCTTCAGCTTATGATCCTGTATCTGGTCTGTAAAGCCCCCGGAAGCCTCCGGGTGGCTGTCCACATAGGCAAGATAAGGCTTAATGTCATAAATCGGCGTCCCATCCATCAGATCCGCACCGGACACATGAAGGACTGGCCCCTGGCTGGTGAATTCCACGCCTTCCAGCTTCACACTGGAAAGGCCGATGGGATTGGGCCGAAAAGGGGATCTTGTGGCAAAAACGCCTTTTCGGGTATTTCCCCCAAGTCTTGGCGGCCTCACGGTAGGCGACCAGTCCTTTCGCACTGCCTGGGAAAATTCCCAGATCAGCCACAGGTCGGTGT
>ENA-UEYI01003107-UEYI01003107.1-human-gut-metagenome-genome-assembly--contig:-NODE-3107-length-10428-cov-5.929475_pt1 | contig 10428 bp, 10 predicted proteins | sample MGYA00242900_ERZ507916 | MGnify/ENA primary metagenome ERZ507916 (study PRJEB26167, sample SAMN06115521) | human gut metagenome | host: Homo sapiens | place: China:Chongqing | collected 2015-09-02...
ACAGAGTCATGACCAGAGCCAGCACCATTGCGAGTAACTTTTTCATAGATGTTACTCTCCTTTCATAAATTTCCATCCCCTTGGAGCGCTCCGGCAGCGAAAAGCGGGCATTTTGCTGTTCGCGGGCGAAAATGAAAGTTGACCGAAAAAGTTGCAAAACATTTCGATTTTCTTACATTTTTGACCGTTTTGCAGGAAAACGCGCGATTTTAGTTGCTATCGCATCCCCTTAAAGATGGTTCGTTTGTCAGAAAGGAGCAAGTTTCGGCGTTTCTCGGCTTACTTACCGTGGCATGCCGATCCCGTAACTAAGTCGGGAACGCACCGTTCCCCACCCTTTCTGCACTGTCACCTTACCACAAGCAAAATTTCAAGTCAACGCTTTCGCCCCATCTGTAACACACTTGTAACAAACCGCCGCTTCTGTTACAGCTTGACATAAAACCACAGAAAACCCCATTATCCGCCACCACATACATATAATATATAAGCACAAATATGAAAAAAGCGGCCTAAGCCGCTTTTTGTGTTCTGATGACCCGCGCAGCGGTCAGGCGGCAAGTAACAGTAGTCCGCGCCGCCGCGCGGGGAGCGAAATTTCCCTTTTCCAGCCGCGGCCCGCCGAAAAAAAGGAAAGCCCGCTCACCTGAGCGGACTTTCGCCAATATTTTTTGCACAACCCCGTACAACCCAAAAAAATTCGCGCCCGCAGGCGCGCAATGATCTTGATCGTTTTTTGTCGCGACAGAAGGTGAATTGCCGCAAAGCGGCAAGAGAAGCCGCCCTGGGGCGTGTGCGTGACAAAAAACGCCTCTCACGCCGCAAACGTGCGCGCCTACGGCGCGTGCGCTGCCGCGGCGTGCAATCCAAAATCAAAAAAGGCGGCTTTCGCCGCCTTTTTTGAAGTTCTTTACTGAATCTCGATCTGCTTCGCGTTCACCACCGCGCTCTTCTTCGGCATGTTCAGCTTGAGCACGCCGTCATTGTACTGCGCGGAGATATTCGCGACCTCGACGCCGCTGATGTCGAACGCGCGCTGGTAGCTGCCGTAGCTGCGCTCGCAGCGGACGTAATTGCCCTTCTTGTCCTGATCCTCGTGCTCGCTGTGGCGCTCGGCGCGAATGGTCATCGTGTCGCCGTCCACATCGACGTGGATGTCCTCTTTCTTGAAGCCCGGCAGATCAGCTTCCAGCAGGTAGCTGTCGCCCTTGTCCTGAATGTCGGTCTTAAACTCGCTCAGCCCGCGGCCCCACGAGCCGTCGCCGAAGAATGCGCGCTCCATCTGATCCCAGGGATCATAAGCCGCAATGTGGTTGTTTCTGAGTTCAAAAGGTCTCAGTTCAAACATAATACAAAGCCTCCAAATCTATTCTGGCGAGCCGCTTTTGCAGCCCGCGTGGTTTACTTTTCTTTCGTTCCCCTCGGAACAATTATGAGTATAGGCACGCCCTGTGAACAAAAATACATCTTTTGATGAACAAACTTTTAACTTTAGCACTCTTGCGACGAGAGTGCTAAAAATCGTGGTAGCTGCGGACCGCTGCCAAACCGCTACCACGACTGGCCCGCAAAGCCATTGCGCGGCGGGCTTTTTCCGCGTCGCTAAGGGGATGCAATAACAACTGAATCGAACGTTTTTTGCATTGATTCTGCCGATTTTTTGTGATTCTTTATCGTTCTTGCAACAATTTGAGGATTTGAAAATTTTAGCAGCAACCACGGGAAAGCGGGAGAGACGGCGGGTGTTCGGCTGCGAGAAGATGATGACGTTATCGTCATGATCGACACCTTCCTCGCCAAGGTCACCTATGTTGCTCCTGCCGCTTATGACGCTCAGGGCCACCTGCGCACCGAGGCTACCATCAAGCTCGATGTCTATGCCACCAAGAACTCCACCGCTGCTACCCCGCTCACCCTCACCAACGGCGAGGATGCGTATCCGTATGCTGTCGGCGATTACGTTCTCCTGAACGCCTTCACCAACGCTGTTAACAGCGCTACCGAGAGCGGCCTCATCAAGACCGGCGCTGACAAGTACGGCGAGATCGTTTCCAAGGCCACTTCTGTTGACGGCGCTCAGAGCGTCATCTACTGGAACAACGAGCAGCACAATGTTGCTGGCACTGTCTATGATGATGCTGTCAAGTTCATCCTCGATGAGGCTGGCAACTCCACCGGGAACCACACCTGGTTCCTCGACCAGTATGGCAACCTCATCGGTAACGTTGAGATCGCTGCTGCTACCAGCTACGGCGTGATCAACTCCATCTGGTGGGCTGGCAACACTGCTGACGGCACTGGCGTTGCCACTGCTAACGTGACCTACATGGACGGCACCACCGCCGTTCTCGACATCAGCACCCTCATCTACAATGGTGCTGCCGCCGAGAACCGCAACACTACGTATATCGCTAAGGGCGGCAAACTGTCCCACAACACCGCTGCCCTTAAGGTCATGTCCGGCGATACCTACAGCACCGCGCCCACGAGCTACTTCTACATCGACGACTATATCGATCAGAACGCCCGTGCCGACAAGACCGGCACTCAGATCCTGAACGACGATATGTTCCAGTTCACCACTCAGCCCAACGGCACTGTCAAGGCTGTTGAGGTCAGTGGTGCCGGCACTGCCGCCGCTTACAAGAATCTCCACAGCGAGAACCTGGCTATTTACAAGGACACCCAGATCACCAGCGGCCTTGTTGCCAACTCCAACACTGTGTACCTGATCCGCTCCGGTGATGACACCACTGCCAGCCCGTATACCTTCAAGTCTGTTACCGGCTTCGACAAGATCGACCGTTATCAGAATGATGAGGTCGACTACGTCATGAGCGACGACTTCGCCAAGTATGTCTTCATCAAGGCTGATCCCACCGAGTCCAAGGTCACCAGCGTGTTCTTCTATGCTGGCGAGCAGGCTTCCTTCAACAACGAGACCGGCGTTTGGACCACCCCCGGCTACCTCGACGGTGAGAAGACCGCCATCTATGCTGTCGGCTGGAACAACAGCAACGTGAACACCATCATCGACACGGCCACCGGTCGCGGCAATGCCAACACCATTTACAGTGTCGCTCTGAGCAACGGCTACCTCGACAAGGATTACACGAGCGCTTGGGTGTACACTTCCACCGACCCGATTCGCGCTGCGTCTGTCAACGGTGTCACCTACCCGCTCGCTGCCGCCTATATGAACCGCAACGACGTTAAGGTCCTCACCATTCAGGGTTTCTCTTCCGATACCTTTGAGGGCAATGTCTACACGCACAACGACGCCAAGTACTCCGTTGTCAGCAACGCAGACTTCGCCTCCAAGATCAACAGCGAGTTCACCAACCTCGGTGATAAGGTGATCTACCTCGCTTACATCTCCGGTTCCGGCGAGTACAGCGGCTCTATCCTCCATGCCAACATTGTTGACAGAGCTACCACCGCTGATGAACTGCGTGAGATCAGCGCTGTTAAGCCCAACGGCACTGTTACCGCTGCCTCTTCCCAGTCCTTCAAGGATATCACCATCTCCAACTGGGATGTTACGTACACTGATGGTCTCACCTCGGGCAGCACTGCTACCGTTAAGACTGTCAACATCGAGTGGTATAAGCTGAACGAGGCTGGTACCGAGTACAATGTTAAGGTCGTTGATACCAACGCCCCCTTCATCGCTGGTAACAGCTACAAGTTCGTTGCTACTGTTGAGCTCACCGGCAGCAATGCTGATGACTTCACCTTTGCTGATGGCGCCAATGTTTACACTGGCTACGTCAACAACGTTCAGTAATTGAACGAAAAAAACTACCCCAAAAATAGTTTCAGCCCCGAGCCGAAAGGCGAACACGCATAAGGACAACAAAAAATCGCTTAGAGCAACAACCGGCAGCAGTCACTTGACTGTTGCCGGTTTAACTGTGTATTTATAGTCGCTATATGCCGCGAGATAGCTGAAGCAGAACCAGAAGCCGTCGCGCTTAAGTAGTTTTTGCCGCAGAGCATCGGCTTTTTCCGTCTCGCCGTGCGCTTCCAACAGTACGCAAAGACCGTAAGCCGTCATGGCAAACTGCAAATCGTCTTCTTCCGCGTCCAACTCCGCCAGCATATCCTCCATCGGCGCAAACCCTGCCGCCACGCGCATGGCTTTTTCATACGCCGTGTGGTGGCCGACGTACATATCGGGTCGATAATGCTGCTTCAACGTTTTTTGTGCCTCGTCCGCTTTTTCAGCACGAAGCTGCGAAAGTACCAGCCAGTAGACATCCGCAATATACATATCGTCGTCCTGCGGCGCGATGGCGAGAGAATCTGTAAATGTGCGGATCGCGTCGTCATATTTCCGCATCAGATAGTGCGCCATACCAACGCGGTAGCGCGACTCGACGCTCACGCCGTCCGTCTGTTCGCAGCGCGTATAATCCGCGAGCGCCCGTTCAAATTGCAGCGTAGACAAATCCGAAAGCATGACTTTCCTTGACATCATCAAATTCGATTTCATCAATGACATCAATGACCTGACGGAGATAAACGCCGTCCTTCATGTAGTTATTAGCATCCTCAAAGGTCGATTTCACGATTGCTTTCTTTATCGGAGTGTCAGGTGTAACCTTGATACCCTCATAGACAATCGTGTCGCCTTCTTTTACATCATTGCCTTTCAGCACCGGGAACAAGGTGTTGTTGACGAAATTCAGCAGCTTATCTCCGGTCATAGCGTGACCGTTGCTGTCTGCCTTTGCCCAATTTCTCCATCTGAGGTCTTCGGGAATTATGGATTCGTAGTTGTCCTCATTCAGTTCCCAATCGTCTTCTTTGGCATCATAGACTTTCAGGAAGAGCATCCATACCATCTGCTCAATTCGCTGAGCATCGCCGTTGATACCTGCGTCCATGCGCATAATATCACGGATTCTTTTTATAAAACCTGACTGCATCGCCATAATTAACTTACCTCTAATTCATAAATGTGCGCTTCAAGTTCCTTAATAGCCGCTTCATATAGCGCCTTGCCGCCGAACAGCTTTACGATCTTTGCGGGCTTTCCAAATTCGGCAAAATCCGCAAGAGAAAGAACCTTGATGTCCTCGACCTCGGTAATACCTTGGTTCATATACTTGTCCAAGAGAATGGAGAGGACTGCCTGCGCTTCAGCAGAATACTTGCTGAAAAAGTCTTTCTTTTTCACGTTGTTTGCCCGCTCTTTTCTCGTCAGCGGTTTCTTGCCGTATGCCACATAGCAGATGAAATCAAAATCATCAACATCAGACATTCCCTGATCTGCTTTCAGGGCTTTCAAATCAATGCCCATTGCCATAAAGGACTGCTCAATCGTTTTCTTCTTGTCCGATGCCTTCCACTTGTGGATAAAGTCAGACAGAGAGGCATACTCGCCCTTGATGTTGGTTCTCGTGTAATCAATAATATCTTCCTGTCGAAGCAGTTTGCCGTTGGCATCATACACAGAAACAGTCTTATTGATAATCTTCACCCTGCACCCGTCTTTATCAACGATAGGCGTTTCAACGGGGTCAACAGGCGGTTCCTCTCCAATGCCGCCGGGTTCACCGCCTTTGGGTTTGTTTCCTCCGCTGCCGTGTTGGAACCCCTCAACCTGTTCTACGGGACCATCCCAATCAGGGTCGCTAAAGAGCCTTGTCACATTTCTAAAGTCCATAACGACAAAGTGTGTCTTACCTTCCTTTTCCCTGATACGGGTCCCTCGCCCGATAATCTGCTTAAAGGTAGTCATGCTCTCAACCGTCTTGTCCAGAACGATCAGCTTTGTCATCTTGCAGTCTGCTCCGGTGGAAAGCAGTTCGGATGTCGTAGCGATAACCGGATAAGGGCTGGACACGGAGATGAAATAGTCAAGTTTGGATTTTCCGTAAACATCAGAACCGGTGATTCTAACACAGTAGTCCAGATTTTCCTTGACCATATCAGCGTTATGGTTGATAAGGGCGATTCTCATGCGCTCGGCATGATCTTCGGAAGCGCAGAACACAATAGTTTTCTGCATCCTGTCGGTGCTTTTCAGATACTCGGTAATCTCCCTTGCAACCTCGTCAATACGGTCTTGGAGAATGATATTGTAATCATAATCCCTATTGTTATAGATTCGGTCTTCGAGCACATTGCCGTATATATCGGTTTGCCCTTTGTGCGGCCTCCAGCCGTCACCGATGTTGGTCGTGATATTGATAACCTTGAAAGGAGCAAGAAATCCATCCTCGATACCCTGTTTCAAGCTATAAGTATAGACAGGATTTCCAAAATAATCGATATTCGATACCTTTTCGCTCTCCTTTGGTGTCGCAGTCATGCCAATCTGTGTAGCAGAAGAAAAGTACTCCAGCACTTTTCGCCAGTTACTATCCTCCTTGGCACTTCCACGATGACACTCGTCCACAATAATGAGGTCAAAGTATTCTGCGGGAATCTGTTTGAAGTGTTCTTCATCATTCTGCCCGACTATCTGATGATAGAGGGCAAAGTTTACTTCATGGGATGCGATCTTGCTCAGACATTCTTTGTCGGAAAAATCCACTTTGTAAATGGTTTTTTCAAGTGGTGCAAAGTCCTGCAAAATACTCTGGTCAACAAGAATATTTCTGTCAGCCAGATACAGGATTCTCTTTTTAAGGTCAGAACGAAGCAGACGATACACGATCTGGAAAGCAGTATATGTTTTGCCTGTGCCCGTTGCCATAACAAGCAACAATCTTTGCTGACCTCTGGCAATCGCTTCAACAGTTCTATTTACTGCATTTCGCTGATAGTATCGGGGTGGATATGTACTCTGAGAAGAATAATACGGCTGAGAGACAATTTTCTTTTCTGTATCGGAAATGCCCTTGCCGCCATTCAGCTCAGCGTAATACCTCGCCACCAGTTCGTCTTGGGTCGGGAATTTATCTAAGTCGATCTGCTGTTCCTGTCCGGTTAAGAAGTCATGCTCATAGAAAGCATCTCCGTTTGAGGAATATGCGAACGGGAGATCCATCATCTGTGCATATGTCATCGCCTGCTGCAAGCCGTGAGATACAGAATGATTATTATCCTTTGCTTCAACTACGGCAATTGGCTTCCCATCGTTGAGATAAAGCATATAGTCGGCAAATTTCGACTTACTGCGAGCCACAATATTGCCGCTGATGTTGATTCTGCCATCAGTAATCTTGGTCTCCATTGTTATGTGACCTTTCCAACCATTCAGAATGACCGGAGTAATATAATTCAATTTGATGTCTTCTTCAGACATCTGTTTCTTGCCCAATATGGTCATATCAAAACCTCCTAATCAAATTCTTTAGTGTTGGTTAGTCACGAACCGTTTCGAGAATATCTTCAATCCGACAATCCATTGCCTCGCAAATACGAAGCAGAACATCTGTGGTAATGTTGTCTCCCTTGCCGAGCTTCGCAAGGGAAGCAGAACTGATGCCAGCCTTTTCTTTCAAATCGCTCTTTTTCATATTTTTATCAATAAGCATCTTCCAGAGTTTGTTATAGCTGATACGCATAATGGAAGTCCTCCTTGTACTAAATCGGCCAGTTTTTTATTATAACGCAAAAATGTGAAAATTTCTACCCATTTTGCAAATTTTATATTTGCGAACACAAATTAAACTTTGCGATTGAGAATATCTAATCTGTTTTTTGCTTGAGCGGAGCAAAAAGGACTTGTGCCCGATTTGAGCACAAGTCCCTACTTGGTATATTCGATTATGAAAACACGCGATGTGCGTACAAAAAACATCCCCCGGGGGAGCTTCCGCATGGGCTTGTGGTCTGCTACAATACAGCCATCGGTTAATACGCTCAACCCAATCCAATCCTAAAACAAAAGCGCGGCGTTTCTTGGGGAAGAAAACGCCGTGTTTTTGTTTGGAACTGAACATCAGGAGGAAACGTCATGCATCTGGAACACGAACACGATTGCGGTCATACCCATGACCATCCGCACACCCATGAGCCGGAACACGCCCATGACCATTCGCACACAGCCGCGCCGCGCGATGAGCTGATTGCTCTGATGCGCTACATGGTCGGTCACAATGTTTCGCACACCAACGAACTCAAAGAGCTGGCACATAAGCTCGCCCATACCGGCGACAGCGAAGCCTGCGCGCAAATACTCGACGCAGTCCAGGATTACGAAACCGGCAATCAGAAACTCGCAGCAAGTCTGGATCAGCTTCAGAAATGAACGGCTTCCGCTAAATCTGTTGGTTTTGCCTACGTTGGATTATCCAATGTTGGAAAAACCTACGTTGGATAATCCAACGCAATAAAATAAAGATATATTAAGTAAAGATATATAAATTACTGATAGAATCGATTCGATTCAGAAGCGGCGGCAGCAAGAAAAATTTTCTGCGAAAGATTATTGACAAACATTTGTTCTGATGCTATTATGTGAAACATAGTAGATAATCCTGTCGACAACAGAATATTCCGAAGCGCACCATGAAAAGTAATGAAGGAGCGCTGCGGCCGAATAATGGCCGCAGCGCTCCTTTTGGTGCTCTTTAGGGGAAATGGGGGCGGGATCATAATCCCAAACAACTGAATAACCAGCAACGCGGATAACACCGCAGGTTGGGAAACGCGCACGGCGCGCGCGACGACCTCGTCGAAGCAAGCTGCGTATCTTTCGCTTCCGTGCAAGCACGAAAGCTCAATCACTACGCTGCTTCTCCTCTCCCCACAAAGCCATCCGGCTTTGCGGGGTCCCCAAGACGGGCGAGCGAGAAACGCACCGTGGGCAGCCTTGGCAGGCTGCATCATGCCGCCCAATCTGTTTGGACACACAACGTCCGGCCTGCACACAAGACAGGCTGCCGTGGCTGGGGTTGAAAGCAGTCAAGACCCCTTCCACGAGCTGTGAGAGCTGCCAAGCTCTGTCCGCGCTGTTCCCCATCGCCGGGGCGCGCGCTGCAAATACGGCGGAAACAATTTCAAAAGAATGGAGTGTTTATGTCAGAAAACAAAAAATATTACTACATGAAGCTCAAGGAAAATTTCTTCTCCAGTGAACGGATGGTTGTTCTGGAAACGATGCCGGACGGAATTCTGTATTCCAATTTGCTGCTCAAGATGTATCTGATGTCACTCAAGCACAATGCAATGGGATTCTCCTGTTACATGAAAATCTGCCGCACACGCCGCAGACCATTGCAACGTTTACCCGCCATCAGATCGGCACCGTAGAACGCGCGCTGCAAATCTTCCTAAAACTCGGCTTTGTCGAGCTGCTGACCGATGGTGCGTACTATATGCCGGATATTCAGCTGCTGGTCGGGCGATCCTCCACCGAAGCGGAGCGAAAACGCCGGGAACGGCTGCGTTTACAAGCACAGAAGCTTCTGTCTAACTCAAAAGCGGACATTTGTCCACCAGAGAATAGAGATAAAGAGATTAGAGAACAGAAGTGCGCGCGGACAAATATCCGAACTTACGAAGTAACGGAGGAAGATGTCGTATGATGCCAATTACAGAAGAAGTCCATGCGTTTTTGACGGCAAATGCAGCTGCGCAGATACAGCGAGATGATGAGTATCTCGATCCCGCTGATGGATTGCTGCACTGCAAGACCTGTCATGGCTTGCGGCAAACGGTCATTCCTGCTCCCGGCGGAACAGGATTTCTCCGACCACGCTGCCTGTGCCCCTGCCAGAGTGCTGCGGAAAAACAGCGCAAAGCGGCAGAAGAAAAACGGGAGCGTCCGGAACGCATTCAGCGGCGAAAAGCACATGGGTTACAGGATCGCCGCCTCTACGATTGCACGTTTGCCAACGATAACGGAAAAACGCCAGGGCTGACTGCCAAAGCCAAGCGCTATGTGGAACATTGGGAGGAGGCCGCCCGGAAAAATATTGGACTGCTCCTGTTTGGCGATGTGGGAACCGGAAAATCCTTTCTTGCCGGGTGCATTGCAAACGCGCTGCTGGAGCAGGACGTGCCGGTTCTGATGACAAACTTCCCAACAATTCTGAATCGTATGACGGGACTGTTCGGCTCTGATCGTGCTGACTTTCTTGCCAATCTGAATGCCTATGATCTTCTGATTCTGGATGATCTTGGTGCAGAGCGAGGAACAGAATATGCATTAGAACAAGTCTTCGCCGTGATCGACGCCAGATACCGAAGCCGCAAGCCATTGATCGTCACAACAAATCTGACGCTGGATGCGCTCAAGCACCCAGACGATCTTGCGCACGCCCGCATCTATGACAGGATCTTGGAAATCTGCGCCCCGATTCTGTTTGGCGGCGAAAATCTGCGCGTGGAAAAAGCAAATGAAACAAAAACTGCTGCCAGAAGTCTCCTGCTGCCGGGCAATGCCGCCTGAATCGCTGCCGTAGCGACTATTGTAGCGACTACAAAAGGCAAAAAATCAAATTTCGAACCGGCATAGCGACTAATGTA
>ENA-UEYI01003108-UEYI01003108.1-human-gut-metagenome-genome-assembly--contig:-NODE-3108-length-10428-cov-4.078736_pt1 | contig 10428 bp, 9 predicted proteins | sample MGYA00242900_ERZ507916 | MGnify/ENA primary metagenome ERZ507916 (study PRJEB26167, sample SAMN06115521) | human gut metagenome | host: Homo sapiens | place: China:Chongqing | collected 2015-09-02...
GCCAATCAGTCTTTTTTACTGATCTGCTCTTATTTTACCTTGTATCAATATTATGTTCTATACCATTCAGCCCGTTTTTTATACACTTCAGCCCAGTTATGTTTCCGGAATAATAATTTCTGTTACAAATATGTAATCTTCCACCTTAATTGCATAACAGCCACCATTCTTTATTATACCGGCTTTGGCATTCTCTATTCCGAATCCATGCTCATCTCCTTCTTTGGTACTCTCATATCTTCCGTTCTTCATTATAGGTACTTCCGCAAAAGAATTTTGAATATTTATATACAAAATATTTTTCATATATCTTGCTTCTGCTTCAACAATTTTTTTATCAGCTTGGCTAGCCGCCTCAAACGCATTGCGAAACACATTGTAAAAAATTGTACATGTATCATAATAAGACATTGTAAATGTGCTCTGTATCTTTCCCCTCCATACAAACTCCACATCCGAATACTGAGTAGTCAGATCCTTCAATATTGCCGAAATCATCTCATTTCCTGTATCAATCACTTGTTCTGTCTGTTTCCAAAAGTATCCAATATCTGCCAAGTAATCCTGCATATCTTTGTACTTCTGTTTTTGAGCTAATATCCCCAAACAGGTCAGATGATTGGTTATATCATGTCGAAACGCTCTGATTTGTCTGTTTTTTTCTAACATAAGCGTATAATATTCAGCCTGTGTTTTCATGAGCTGTTGACTCATGAGCTGTTCTCGTTTTAAAAGCTCATTCTCACTTGTCTTATGAAATAACAGAATCTCGATAACGAAAAAGATTATAACACTACATGTCAGGCTGATTAATGCTATATCATAAAAAACAGACTTATTTTCATGTGTGAAAGCCACCTGCATGCATACCAAATATAATGCTACGCCTCCGCCTCCCACAGTATACAAGACAAGATGTTTTTTAGGCGGTAATTGCAACTGCAATTTACCTTTTCGCCCAATAATGACATATATGAGAAATAATTCTATCAGTGTAATACAATTAATTCCTGTTGACACTAATAAATTTTCCTGCATCTGCTCATAGCTCAGTCCCACAAATCTGATCATAACCAGAGAATGTATTACATCTAACAGACTGACAGATACATAAATAGTCGGTATCAGCCATATCTTTTTACATGTCTTCATGCTCAATCCCAGTGTTAATAGAATTAAAAAAAAGATTACCAAAGACTGATCCCAGCCAACCATTGTTGTTATTGAAACCACTAATATACTGATTAAATAAAGGAAAAATCCCCTTTTTCTTTGCTCTACCCGCAAAATACCAGCCTCTACTATGCCCACTTTACAAAGCTCTATCGTATAACGCATAATATTTACCCCTACCATAATCCCCTCCTATACACAGATTGAGTGTCTGCTGACATATGTAAGATAAGCCTGTTTCACCTCATTCATTTTCCCTCTCGATAAAGGTATCCGTGGACAGATATCTTGTAAAACGATCTCGTTTCCCTCTATCTTCCAAATTGCCTGCAATGCCACAATATAGGATTTATGTGTTTGTACAAAATCTTCCTTAGGCAGCTTCGCACATAAATTTTTCATAGGAATCCGAATTTCAATTTCTTCCTTCTTAGTCATGATATAAGATCTGTTATGTATTGCCTCAATATATATAATGTCCTGCAGTTTTACAGATTTTTTATGTCCTGTGTCCAAATATAAATAACGTTTTCTAATTTGTTCTTCTGCCGAACATAATGCTTCCTCCAATTGTCTTTCCACAATCGGTTTTTGCAAATAACGAAATGCTCTTACTTTAAATGCCTCTTGTATATACTCCATATAACCGGTCAGAAATATTATCTCACCGCTGTATTTCATCTTTCGCAGATTTTCTGCAACCTCCATACCATTTATCGAAGGCATTTCTATATCAAGAAAAATCAGATCATATAACTGTGCATCCTCTAAAAGCGCTTCGCCACATCCATACAATTTCACCATATAATCTGGTCTGTACTGCTTAACGAGTTCACAGATGTGCTTCATCATAACCTGTTCATCATCACATATCGCTATTTTCATTACAGGGATTCCTTTCTCTGTATCTTGTTATTCTTCCGTCTCTTACTGCTCTCTGAGCCACGGATCAAGTTGATCCATGCGCTGTGCCCAGGTGTTCTGCAGTCCGGTCTTCAGCCCTGCCTCTGTGATCTGTTCCATTTTGGCAGGATCGGCAAGAAGCGATCTGACAATATCCGGCAATTCTTCTTTCCGTGTCAGAGAAAAGAGGCGGCAATTTTCGCCGTCCCGCAGGATCCCATCCAGATAAGGATTGGTATCGGTCAGACAGACCGCACCATTTAACATCGTATTATAGATCCTGTCATGTGCCCCCAGCTTAAACCACGGAAGTACATTTAAAGAAATCCTGCTGTCTCTGATCCTTTCCAGACATTCCTCTGAAAAAAGAGAATCTCCGTTGATCAGATTTTCCGGTCTTTCGCAAGGAAGTTCATTCCATTTATCACCGAATACATGCACCTTGATCCCTGCATCCACGAGCGTCTTTACGACCTCACCTCTCGTTTTATAACGCACATACAGATCAAGAAAAGTAATATTCTGCATCGTTTCCTTCAGCTCTGCCTCTGTCACCTGTGGGATTTCGCGGCGTAAAAAATATTCCACAACCGCTTCAACCGTCTGCGACGGATCCGCTAAAAGTGCATCTATCATCTCATAATAAAAGGCTGTATATTCATCTCCCAGACGCGTGATATACTTTTCAAACCGGGAAGGCGAGGCATAATTGCCGGTAAAAACAACATCCATGCTCCGCTCCCGCATCTTTTTCAACGCAGGATGGCTGATCTGTGTTCCGCCAAGCGGCAGAAACGGTCCCAGCTCAATTTCCGGGAAGAAACGCCGCATGAATGCTTCATGGTTTTTGTCTATGGATAACTGACAGTAATTACGCGGCCTTTGTGCCAGCAGCTTATAATAGTAATACGGGTGATCCGCCAGAATGTTACAGCACTTCACGTCCAGCGCATCCCAGATGTACGTACCGTTTTCATCAAGGAACTGTGGTTCCTGACACATCCCATGGAAGTTAAAGGAAAGCAGCATCGTATTTCCCTTTTCCAGAAAGCGCAGCATTTCCCCCGTACTTTTCCACGGTTTCTTCAGGTCATACAAATAGACATCATACCCGAGCCGCAAGAGCTCTTTCTTCATCTGTCCGGAAAAATAGCCCTGTGTCTCTATATCCCCTTCAAATAAAATAAGTTTCTTCATACGATTACATTTTCTCAAGCAGCGAAGCTACATCCTCTTTCCGTCCGAGGATCATCAGATGTTCTTTCCCGGTAAAGCAATATTCCGGTTTTGGAAGAAAATCCGTGTCTTCTTCTGTTTTGATTCCCAGTACATTAATCTGGTAAGTTGCTCTGATATTAATATCGCGGATCGTACGTCCGATCCAGTCCTGATGTACCGGTATTTCATAAATCGAATAGTCATCGGAAAGCTGGATATAGTCAAAAACGTGGTTGGCAGAAAGTCTGACTGCCAGACGCTGTGCAATATCCCTGTTTGGATAAATGACTTCATCCGCACCGTTACGCAGCAGGAACTTTGCATGAATATCACGATTTGCCTTACTGATCACATATTTTGCCCCCATTTCCTTTAAAAGGCTTGTGATCTCCAGACTGCTTTGGAAGTTACTGCCGATGCAGACAATGCAAATATCAAAAGAGCCAACATCCAGGCTTTTTAAAAATTTCTCACTTGTACAGTCACCGATCCTGACATTCATCACCTTTGAAACAAGCTCTTCCAGCACTTCCTCCCGTACATCTACGACCATCAGTTCATTTCCGAGCTTTGACATGCTGTCGCAGAGGTGGCGCCCGAATTTTCCCATTCCTATCATTAACACTTTTTTCATCTGTTGTTTCCTCACTTTTATCTATACCATATATCTGTCAGCAAATGCTTTATGTTCAGTTATCCTGTACTTACTGTCCGTTTTCCGGGCACCTGCGCTGTAGTATCTGTGTCAGAATCTCATTTGCTACTTCATCCTTGCTCATCAGCGGAAGCTCTTTGACCTCTTCTTTTGTGATCAGTGTCACAACGTTGGTGTCCGTCGCAAAGCCTGCGCCTTTTACTTTCAGGTTGTTCGCTACGATCATATCCAGATTTTTCTTCTCCAGCTTTTTCTCTGAATTTTCCAGCATATGCTCTGTTTCCATGGAAAAACCGCATAAAAACTGTCCGTCCGGCTTATGCGCACCAAGATATGCCAAAATGTCCTGCGTTCTTTTGCAGGTGATCGCCATCGTATCATCGCTTTTCTTGATCTTATTGTCGGCTGTCTCAACCGGCGTGTAATCCGCAACCGCCGCTGCCTTTATAATAATATCTGCAGTCTTTGCTTCTTCCTTGCAGGCTTCAAACATATCTGCTGCGCTGCTCACGCGTCTGATATTCACGTAAAGCGGCTCCTTGGCACTTGTATGTGCTGCCACCACGGTAACATCCGCACCTCTCTGCATAGCGGTTTTTGCCAGTGCAAATCCCATCTTGCCTGTGGAATGATTGGAAATAAAACGGACAGGATCGATCGCTTCCTGCGTTGCACCTGCTGTCACAAGCACTTTTAAGCCCTGCATATCCTTTTCGTAGCGGATCTCCTTTAAGATCGCTGCCACCAGCACTTCCTCTGACGGAAGCTTGCCACTTCCGACATCACCGCAAGCCAGTCTGCCGCTGTCCGGCATTATGATATCCATTCCGTAATGTCTGCACTTTTCCAGATTGTCCTGCAGGATCGGATTTTCAAACATTCGTGTATTCATTGCCGGTGCGATCAGCTTTTTACAAGGACATGCCATAACCGTTGTCGTCAGCATATCATCTGCGATCCCGTTTGCGATCTTGCCGATCACATTTGCGGAAGCCGGTGCAACCAGCACGATATCCGCCTTCTTTGCCAGCGCCACATGCTCCACACTGTACTGGAAATTCCGGTCAAACGTATCGATCAGGCACTTATGTCCTACCAGCGTTTCAAACGTAATCGGATTGATAAACTGTGTCGCATTCTGTGTCATGAGCACATGTACCTCCGCATGCATTTTCACCAGCATGCTTGCCACATTTGCCATTTTATAAGCTGCAATGGAGCCAGTGACTCCCAGCAGCACTGTTTTTCCTTTTAACATAATCTGATATCCTTTCTGCCCTCTCAGTATCTAATCGCGAATTTGGCATCCACCGTTATTCTTTCTGCGTACCTGCTTCATATCCCAGATCCTTTTGTACAAAATCAGGAATTCCCTTTGCCTTTAAGACACGGAACGACTGTATATTACCGTCACTTGTATAGGTACTGACATATACATCCGATATATAATCATTCTGTTCTTTCCACCAGGTACCAAAATTTGACAGCTGGCAGCTGCTTATAATTTCTTCAATTTCTGCCCTGTCATCATAATTTTCAGTTTTCACATTCATATAATCGCCATCTACATAATAGGTGATCTCTACACGCTTCACCTCATCAAGCAGAGTACGGTCAGATTCATAGTACCCTTTCTGTTCCAGGTAAGCAAGCGTCTTTTTACAGAACGGATAAACCGCATAGCTGTCACTCATCTGATCTATATAGTTTTTATCAGAGGCATTAAACGAAATCTGCCCGATTTCCACTTCATCCCGCAGGTTCGTATAAGAATAAGACGTATAATCCTGCTTCAGACACTCTATCAGATCCGCAATCTCTTCTTCCCGCAGAGTTTGTGTTCCGAACACATCCTCAAAATAGCACTGTTTTCTGTCATATCCCACCATATAGTCTTCATCATAAATACGAAAAACCGCTTTTTTATAATCCTCATTCTCGAGCAGCCGGTCCATCATATCACTCTGTGCTGCCATATCAATGTAGTAAGTGCGATAATATTCTTTTCCGTTTTTCATACGATATAAAACAGTTGTTACATCATACTGATTATTGTAATCCAACAGCTCATTATCACCGGTCTGATGGAAATAGTCAGCAGCGGCAAACTGCAGCGCTGCCTCTGTATCCTTCAGATACATCCGCCTGACCATTACTTTAATAAAATCTCCATAATAGGAGGCACTGTCATTCTGTTGTGCGGACAGTGCGATCGCCACGGTATCGATATCTGCCGCCTTTGGCACACGATCATCAAAGCGTGTCAGATCAAAGGCAAAAACAGAAAATATCAGTCCGGATATTACAATACCCAGTCCAAGCTGCCACAGATTATGAAACACCGCAGACAGCCGCTGTTCCAGTATGATACCGACAATACAATGGGCAAGCAGTACGCCCATAAAAATACCAATCCCTACAATATAATTTGATTTTCCGGAAAGATCTGATAAGATCCAGCCGAGTGTCAGCCCCGCCAGTACCATCGCCGTTATTTTTACAAGTGGTTTCAAGAAGCCGAATGCCATGGAATGTCCTGCTGCTTCCGCCGGTCTGTTACGATATGCCAGGTAAGCAAGTGCTAACGCTATTACTGCTAAAAGCAACATGCCGCCTACACTGCTTCCCATCTGCCGAAGCAGGGCGGTAGCTGTTTTCTCTCCATTTACGGCAAATTTCCGAAGTCCCTGCAAAAAGATCGTAGCCACACTGAACACAGGACTCATGATCTCGTCACGCGAGTACGATGAAAAAGTATGGTAATAAGCCAGACAATATCTGTACACCAGACTCCGGATCGCCCATTCTATCCCCAAAAATGCCAAAATACCACAGACGCCCGCAATATAATTTCCGGTCAGGACAACTGCCAGTATAGCCATATGATAGACCGCAAGGAAAAACAACATTGTAAATACAGTTATCCCCACAAAATATCCGATCATTTTCCCCGTCAGAAGATGATAATATCCACCGATCAGCACAGATAATAGAACACTGCACAGGTAAGGCAGTGCAAAATTCTTAAATCCGTTCAGATAGATACTGAAAAAGCGTATACGGCAGCTGACCGGTTCACTGTGGAATCTGTCTACCTTCCTGCGGTCATATAAATAAGAATATCCTTCCATGGCGGCAATTACAGCCGACAGCATGATCAGCAGAAGCGTTGTAAAAGAGCTGTACATGACAGAATAAGAGGTCAGGCTGGATACATTTCCGAATCCAATGTTGGACATCAGCAGATTTCTTGCACTGTCTGCAAAAATGTCCCCCGCATTCGTTCCGTAGTCTCTTTGCAGACTGCTGCACATAGCCAGAAAACGAATTGGCATCCACATAAAAAAGACGAAACAGTTTCCGATCCAGAGCCATCTCCTGCGTCTGGCATTTTCTTTTGTTCTAACCCATAATGAGTTTCCGGATGTCATATCCTGCCACCTCCGTTTCACTGATAAAAATTTCCTCCAAAGATAACGGCAATACTTCAAAAAAGACTGTACCAACCTGTGAAAAATGTGCTATGATCTCTGCTTTTTTTCCGCGGATCGTAAGCGTATACAAAGAGCCTCTCTTTTCCTTCTGTACAATATCCAGATTCTGCATACCGATCAGCGCATCTGTCTCTGTCTGAAACACACACTGTACCTTCTGGATATTGCATTTCATATCCTGCAGATCTTTGGAAAGGAGCACACCTCCTCTGTGCAAAAGACCGACATGATCGCAGATATCCTCCAGTTCACGCAGATTATGGGATGCGATCACGCAGGTCAGCCCCCGCTCTTCCATCTGGCTTGCGATCATACTTTTTACACTCTGGCGCATGACCGGATCCAGCCCGTCAAAGGTTTCATCACAGATCAGATATTTGGTATGCGTACAAATAGACAATAACATGATCAGTTGCTTTTTCATTCCCTTTGAAAAAGTCGCGATCCTTCTTGTTTTTTCCAGACCGAATTTATCCAGCCACTCATAAAACTGTGCCATTTCAAACGCCGGATAAATGCCGGCATAATACTGCGCCATTGTCACAGGCGTGGCACTTGAAAAAAAGTATGGCTCATCCGGTATGAACGTAATACGTTCCTTCCTTCCCACATTCCGATAAACCGGCTCTTCATCTACCAGTGCTTCACCCGCATCCGGTTTCATGATACCTGTCATAATACGCAGCGTCGTACTTTTCCCGGCTCCGTTTGTTCCGATCAGTCCGAAAACCTGACCTTCCTTTATCGTCACACTGACATCCTCCACAGCCTTACAGCCGTCGAATGACTTCGTGATATGTTTAATCTCTATCATTTTCTTCCTCCATACACTGGCGCAGCATCTCTGTAATCTCCTCGCCGGTCAGCCCCATCTGCCTTGCTTCCCGGATTATCTTCTGGCACTTCTCAATAAACTGCTTCCGCTTCATTGTCGGAATTTCATCGTTGTGTGCCACAAAATTCCCTCTTCCTTTGACAACATACACTAATTTTTCCTGTTCTAACAGACTGTATGCTCTCTGAATTGTATTTGGATTGATCGATAACTCCATGGCAAGCGATCTGACAGAAGGAAGCTGTTCTCCTTCTTTTAACGCCTCTGTCATGATCAGCGTACGAATGCGCCTGTATACCTGTTCATAAATCGGACTGGCATCCTGACTGTCAACTAAAATCATATAGTCTCCTCCAAATGCGAGTGTACTAATTCCACTAATACGCTCAGCATAACATCTGCACTCCGGTGCGTCAATAGGTGAATCGCGGCCGCCTGCGACACATTTCTTCTTCACATAAACAGCTCCTGCACTCTGATCTGCCACGCGCTGCATATACAGCCGGCTGCAGTAAATCAGAATACAGGAGCTTGTTTAAGTTCTATATAAATGCAGACCGGTATATCAGGAACGATAATCTCCGTTGATCTTGACGTAATCATACGTCAGATCGCAGCCCCAGGCTGTTGCTTTTGCACCGCCATCATGCAGGTTGACCAGAATCCGGATCGTGTCCGCATGCAGCACTTCCTTGGCAAATTTCTCTGAAAACGGAATACCGGAACCGTTTCTGCAGACCGCAAGCACACCTGTTTCAGATGCCAGATCCACATCGACCTTCTCGATCGGGAAATCCGCTTTTGCATATCCGATCGCGCATAGCACACGTCCCCAGTTTGCATCCTCTCCGAACATTTTGTACATTCCGGTCTACAATAGCCGCGTTCGTATGACATTTCCGGTTGCATCAATTTCCTTAAGTCTGCAGAAGGACGAAGAACCTGATTGGGACATGCCGACACACAGAGCTGGCAGGCCGTGCAGTGTTGCGCCATATTGCGGGCACTCAATGAGCCGGGAGGAGTGAGGGGAGTGCTTCGCTTAGGAATCTTCTTATCTTCAATGGCTGCCAGTCCTCCGTCTACTTTCTTTTCCTGCGCTTTTAAAACAGAAGTGGCTGCAACCAGAGCCGTTGCTGTGAAAAAACTGCGGCGGGTTTCGTTTATCTGTTCCGAATCTGCCTTGCCCGCAGCAGGTTTACCGAAAGGATGATACTTGTAGGAAATGGCTCCATGCTTGCACTTCTCAATGCAGTTCATGCAAACCACACACCGGCTTGCATCAATCTGATGCTCCTTAAAGTTGATGCAGGCTGCCTTGCAGTTGCGTGAACAAAGACTGCATTGGTTGCACTTTTCCGAATCTATTGTGATGCGGAAAAGCGAATAACGTGAAAGGAAGCCCAAGACCGTTCCTACCGGGCAAATCGTATTACAATAGGTTCGTCCGTTGCGTCCGGCCAGAACAACAAGCACAGCCAAAGTAGCGGCAGCAATAATAAAAGTCGGCAGGCTCTTCAACCATACATCCGTTTCATAAAAGGCATAACTGTCTGCCCGTTCAGCCAGATAAGCAAGCAGATTGTTGCCCCATTGCCATATAGGTTGAAAAAGATTATTGGCAATACGTCCGTATGCACTATAGGGTGCAAGTAGAGCAGCCAATGAACCAATTCCGGCAATCAAAGCAATGATAAACACACCCAATACGCCATAGCGCAGCCAAGATAAGGCCGGAGAATAAGAGTAAGGAAGCTTCCTGCGTTTTTTAGGTTGCCGGCCCAGCCATGCCAGTATATCCTGAAATACCCCTAAGGGGCAAATCACAGAACAATAGATACGCCCGCATACCAAAGTGAGAATTACAAGAAACAATATCACTCCCACATTTAGCGCCAATACAGCCGGCAAAAACTGGATTTTGGCCAACCAGCCGAACCACCCATGCAACGTTCCCGTAAAATCAAGGAACAACAAGGTGATGAGTACAAAGCAAATCATTGCAAAAGTCAGTCTAATCTTCCGTAACATGATAATCCTTTATTTTGAGTTCCTAAACTATATCAGCGATATGAGCCTCAAATCCGCAACTAAGCTCTTCAGCGTCCTTCTTGCGTCTAAACGTCCTCTCATCACTGAATTAGCAGATA
>ENA-UEYI01003111-UEYI01003111.1-human-gut-metagenome-genome-assembly--contig:-NODE-3111-length-10418-cov-3.697708_pt1 | contig 10418 bp, 15 predicted proteins | sample MGYA00242900_ERZ507916 | MGnify/ENA primary metagenome ERZ507916 (study PRJEB26167, sample SAMN06115521) | human gut metagenome | host: Homo sapiens | place: China:Chongqing | collected 2015-09-02...
CTCATTATTCCTACCTACTTTCTCCGTATCATATGCCTTGAAAAAAATATTTAAGCTGTAGCCTAACCCATAATAGCCTTAGTAGCTAAATACAGAATAGACGGGCACAGCAGACAACCGGTACCGGTATAGAAGGTTGCAGTCATTGCACCATACGGAACCAGCTTAGCATCAACAGCAGCCAGGCCAGCAGCAACGCCGGAGGAAGTACCCATCAGGCCACCATAAATCATAGCGGATTGCGGGTTGTCCAGACCAACCATATTTTTAACAAACGGAGTAACATAACGAGTACGGATTTTACAACGCCTGCTGCGATAGAAATCGCAATTACCTCGGAAGAAGCACCAAGAGCAGCACCGGTTACAGGGCCAACAACGAAGGTGCAAACGCCGGCGCCAACGGTTACCATGGGAACTACATCAGGATAGCCCATGAAGTATGCCATAACAGCACCAACAACAAAGGAGCTTAATACGCCCATCAGCAAGGAAACTACACCAACAACGCCGCACTTTTTGATTTCGCGCAGGTCAGCGCCGAAAGCAGTAGAAACGATAGCGAAGTCACGGAACATGCCGCCGCCCATCATGCCAACACCAGCAAACATGGGGATGGAAGCCAAGCCTTTAGAACCGCCGGTAGTAATACCGCCGATATAAGCTAATACCAAGCCGGCGAAGATTGCGATAGCACTGCCATGAACCTTACCTTTGGTCAGGCCGGAAAGCTTATAAGTAATTAAAGTAATGATACCGATCAGCATAAAGGAGAATACCAGACCATTTTTGGTACATACCTTCATAAACATTGCAGCAAAATCCATCTTACTTCACCTCTTTCTTGCCAAAAAGCTTGCCAATGATAGGAATCAAAGCAAAAGCTACGGCAACACCAACAACACCGCCGCCAATAGCCAAAGGACCACCCTTCAGAGCTGCTACAACGTTCTGAATAGAGCTCATAGCAACAACGATAGGGATGTACATTGCAGACCAGAAAGCAATACCGCTCTGAGCTTTAGAATCAAGCCAGCCTTCGTCAATGCCCTTGTTGGATAACAAAATCAAAAACAGCATTGCGAAGCCTACACCGCCAACGTTAGCTTTTACACCAACCAGGCCACCGAATACGTCACCGAGGAAAATGCCTACAATATAGCAGGCAGCCAATAAAGCTACACCATAAATTGCCATTATTTTTCACCTCATAGTACAATTTTTTATTATCGCCGCCCTCAAACGGCCGAGGGCGACGAAACAACTAAGGGTTAAACCGTTAAAAATTATTCAACGATAGCAACAACTTGACCGGCACTTACGCGGTCACCGGGTTGTACTTTGTACTCTTTTACTACGCCGGCTACCGGAGAAGGTACCAATTGTTTCATTTTCATTGCTTCCATAACGATCAGTACGTCACGAACTGCAACAGTGTCACCAACTTGTTTTTCAAAACGAACGATTTTACCAGGTACGCGAGATTTAATTTCCATGATTTTCTTACTCCTTTAATCTTTAAAATTAGGGGATTGTTTCCCCATTGTAACTTTATTAAAAAGCTTATTTTAGTCTTTTTAAGCCTGACAGCTGCAAAGACTTTCAGATTTCAAATATTGCATGACATCCTTACGGTTAAGCAAGGAGACATCTTCTAAACTTTTACCAAGTACAGTCTGAGTTTCCATAAACATTTCAGCAAGCTTGACACCGTAGCCATTGGGCAGATCAAGCTCAAAATCCATATTAATGTCATTACAGCAGGCCTGTGCTGCGCGGTAAAACTGCAGCAGACGGTTATAACCCGCCGGTTTGACTATTAAATCGATATCTGAGTTTTCATCTGTATACGGCAGTCCTGTTATCAGCTCCAGGGCAGCAGAACCAAGTACGCCAATCTGCAGGTCGAATACGTCAGCCAATTCATATAGCTGGCGCACTATCTGCATGCAACGGTTGCGCGTTTTAAAGGCAAACGCCCTGCGTGTCAGGACCTCATAAGGTGTCATAATCGTAACTATATCATCAGCAGCAGTAAAAGCACCTATGCGGATACGGTTTCCGCCTATACGTTTATGATGGACAAAGCCAATGGCAATTCCCTCTGTATTGTCCGCATCATTACGACGCACAAAACCGGGTATATCCACGCTTCCCTGTAAAACCTCTTCTGCAAGGTTCTTACTTTCGCCATCATAGCGCGGGGAAATATCGCTCCAGATTTTGTCTTTTCCCTGCTTCGATATAAATACCAGATTATGTCTTTTTAATTGCGTTTTGTCCATGTCGGGTCCGCCTTCGCTTTCTGTTGATAATCGAGCTGTGCCTGCACCAAATCATCAAAGAATCTGGTCTTTGCCGATCCCTCGATTATAATGCCTTGCTGCTTGCCGGCTGTAATGTAATCAGGTATCAGTTCCAGTACAGTGTGCTCGGCACCTGTAACTACATCCGGACTAATCTTGACTACACGGCCCTTGATGCGCAATATCGACCTTGCTACACGGCCTAAGGTAACAGTAGAAGTAAGTGTTGTAGCCTTTACAATCACTTCATATTCAGGATAAGTCCGTTCACGTCGGTAGGTAATTACCTTACCATTACGGTTACATACGTGACCGCTTTCGGAAACTGGGAAGCTGTCACCCATAGGTAAACCGCCTACGACCAGTTCATACATATCCTGCCCGCCGTTATCAGGCAGCTTTACAAGCTCAACATCATCACGCACCGGCACTCCATCCATGCACAGCCAGCCAAATTCCTGGCAGCCATACAAGTCATGGACCTCCGCATTCAGAACCTCCTGCGCTATCGGCAGCAGTTCCAAATCCAAAGGCGTACCAGCAGTAAGCAAAACAATATCTTTTGGCAGCTCATCTGCAACACCCATATGCTTAGCATCTTCCAAGGAAGCTCTGATAAAAGAAGATTCACCTACAACAGCCTTCGGCTGGAATTCATAAAGCGCTGCCAAAAAAGCATCTCTGCTGGACCGCACTAAAAATTCCCATTGCAGGCCATATTTTTTAAAGGCTTCACCACTGAAAACATTTACCAGAGGAGGATAAGTAACCAGAACCTTATCCCCTGCTTTAAGACCTGCCCGCTCCAGAACCGTAAAGGCAGTTCAGCAAAAGTAATGCCGACAATATTTTGAAAAGCAGATGAACCTGTAGTAAAAGTAAGATAAGCAAGATTAAGGGGAGTATGAACCTCTTCTATCGTATGAGCGGCGGTCGGTCCCGCAATGCCTTTGTCAGCTAATGTCTTGCGCGGCATCTCTGCAAATGTAGGTGCAGAACCAAAGTCCTTAACCATCGATGCTATTTCAGCCAGAATTCCTTTCATACTACCCCTTCTTTCTACCTATAATTATGCGTTGATATATTTATCAGCAACAGCAGCGAACTCTTCGTTCATTTTAGCCATAGCTTTCAGACGATTTACACGGCCACCGCGTTCGTTGCCGTCCAGGCCACGGCCCCAAGGACCAAGCTGCTCATATTTGCCGGCAGCTTTAAGCTCCTGTACTTCTTTAACATGCTTTGCAACAACGTCGCGCATGTCTTCAACCTTGTGGACGATTTCTTTTACGCCGCCCAGGTTGTAGAAGAAGTTAACGCCAGGTGCGAATACCGGGTTAACCTTTGCCAGCTCTTCCAGACGCTCAATATCCATCTTAGTGATACGGGAGATAGAGGTCAGAGGCATTACGTGAATCATAGTGCCGAATTCCGGAGAAAGAGCCAGGATTTCGTCAGCCTGCAGGCCATGGCACAGGAATGCGCCGGAGATTGCACGGCCGATTACCATTGCTACGATAGGATGACCGGATTTGCGTGCTTCAGCCAATGCCAGCTGGTAACCGCCGGTAGATTTGTTCATGCCGGCAATTTCTTCCATTTTGCCGGGGCCGTTGCCCGGGGTGTCTACGATCAGAACAATCGGGCGTTTTTCAGCTTCCGGTTTATCTTTATCAGCTTCCATAGTACGGTATACTGCGGTAGCCATCTTATAGCCTTCTTCCAGACCGATTACGCCGCCGAATACAACCGGGAAGCGGTCATTGAACGCATATGCATCGTTTGCGATTACAGTTACAGTTTCATCTTTCAGCTTAGCGGTACCAACTACAGCGCCCGGGCCATAATCAGGGTCGAACTCAGCAGTGCCGATTTTGTTTTCATCGAAGGAGCCTGCGTCAACAATCATTTCAATTGCGTCACGGCCACGGCCAATCATAGTGTTTTCCATTTCATCCATGTTTCTTTACCTCCTTCTCTTATGCACGCGGTCTGCGTTTAGCAACTTTCAGGAATTCTTCGGTAGTCATTTCCGGAAGTTCAGCAGGGTTTTCGTTACCATAGTATTTCCACAGGTCCATGGAATCCTTAGGCTGCATTTCAGCTACCAGCTTAACCAGACCTTGTTGTTCCTGAACCAGCTCCAGAGAGCCGATGCGGCGCATTTTTTCGATAGCTTCCATGGAAAGGTCAGCAACCTCAGCCAGAGCAGCTTTGAAATCGCCAACGGTGTCTTCAACCAGATAGTTGCAGTCACCGATGATGTATTTATGCTTAGCACCGGTAGTACGATATACCAGAGCTTTGTTGGAAGCGTCGAATTCGTCCTTGCCCATTTCCTGCTCAATTACTTCAGGACCGGTCAGACCGATACGGCCTTCTTCGTTCATAACGATAACGTCGGTAGCAGCAGCTACGAAGCCCATACCGCCGAAGCAGCCAACCTTGGAGCCTACAACTGCAACAATCGGCAGAATGCGGCGGCAATCCTGGATTGCGTCCATAACCTCAGCATGAGCCAGCAGGCCGGCATTTGCTTCATGCAGACGAACACCGCCGGTTTCAAAGGAGATAGCAACCAGAGGACGACGAGCGTCATAGTCATTAGCATGAGCAGCTTTGATGTCTTTAGCTGCTTTCAGAGCCAGGCGCAGGGTGTTAACCATTTTCGCACCGTTAACTTCGCCGATAGCACCGCCGATGAATTTGCCTTCCATAGAAACTACGAATACAGGATGCTTGCCAATCAGGCCAACACCGGTTACGGTGCCGTCATCAAACTCTACTGCTGTACCGAGTACCGGCAGATGCGGACTTTCAAAACGATCTTGAGGTCCGAGCAGTTCGGTAAAGGTGCCTTTGTCGCACAGACCTACAGCGCGTTCACGGGCATTAGCATCAAAGAAGCTGCTTTTTTCCAATTCATTCCAGTTTTTCATCTTATTCAGCCTCCTTTGCGGTTGCTTCTGCCAGAGCCTGGCGCAATCTCATGTATACTACGATAGGAGTAGCATTATCGTCGTTGATTTCAATAACGATGTTGCCTACGCCGGTATCGTTAACGAATTTACCCAGCATTTTTTCCCAAACAGCATCAAAGCCAACTACAGGAGTGCAAACTTTAGCCTGAACTTTGCCACCGAGGTCTTTTTTGGTAAACATAACTTCCAGGTCACCAGAGCCGGTTACGCCCATATGGGACCATTCCGGGTTAATGGTTTGGGTATTTTCAGATTCAAACTCAAATTCCAGATTTTGTAATGCCATTTTAAGCTCCTCCTATTACCAGTTTCTGAATTTAGCAGGCGGATTGTACAGGCCACCGGACCATTCAACCAGGTCATGTACGTTCTTAGCTGCCAGCATGGAGCGGTTAGCTCTGCTCATATCGATACCCAGATCTTGCGGAGTCTTGATAATACCCAGCTCACGCAGACGTTTGGTTTCTTTCGGGTCTGCTTTCATGCCAACTTCGGTAAAGCCTGCAATACCACGGATAGCAGCGGTGCGCTCTTCCATGTTGCGGCACTTCGGCAGGTATGCGATACCTTCTTCAGTAATGATATGAGTCAGGTCATCGCCGTAAATCATAACAGGTTCAATAGACAGGTTAGCGTTTTTAGCCAGCTTGAAAGCATCCAGCTCTTCTACGAAGCCAGGAGCCAGTTTCTCACGGAAGGTTTCTGCCAGTTGTACAACAAGGCGTTTACCGCGACGTACAGGTCCCCACAGCTCTTTGTTGAGTGCGTATTCTTCGCCGCATTTGAGCCATGCGCCAGAGGAATGACGACGGCCTTTCGGGTCGCAGCCCATGTTCGGTGCGCCGCCGAAGCCTGCAACACGGTTAGCGGTTGCGGTGGAGCTGTTGCCGTACGGGTCAATCTGCAGAGTGCCGCCGATGAACATATCAATTGCATAGTGGCCTGCAGTTTGAGAGAATGCACGGTTGGAACGCATGGAACCATCCGGACCAACGAAGAAGATATCGCTGCGAGCAGCTACATAATCTTCCATACCCAGCTCGCCGCCGAAGCAGTGAACGGATTCTACCCAACCGGTTTCAATTGCAGGAATCAGAGTCGGATGCGGATTCAGGATGAAGTTCTTGCAGATTTTGCCTTTCAGGCCAAGCTCTTCGCCGTAGGTCGGCAGCAAGAGTTCGATAGCAGCGGTATCAAAGCCGATGCCATGGTTCATGGATTCAACCTGATATTCACCATAAATACCTTTGATTGCCATCATGCCTTTGAGTACCTGTGCATCGGTAATCAGTGCCGGGTCACGGGTGAACAGAGGCTCAATGTAGAACGGTTTCGGAGATTGGATTACATAATCAACCCAGTCAGCAGGAATATCAACGCGAGGCAGCTTGTCAACGATTTGGTTTACCTGAGCAATTACAATGCCTTGACGGAATTTAGTTGCTTCAACGATTGCCGGAGTATCCTCGGTGCTGAAGCCGGTGAACAGATTGCCTTCTCTGTCAGCCATAGTAGCTGCAACGAGAGCAACACGCGGGGTCAGGTCCAGGAAATAACGGCCATATAATTCCAGATAAGTGTGGATAGCGCCAAGCTCCAGTTTGCCTTCCTGCAGGAATTGGGCAATACGGCCAGCCTGCGGGCCGGAGAAAGACATATCCAGCTTTTTAGCAATACCTTTTTCGAATACATCCAGATGTTCAGGAAGAGTCAACACGGATTGAACCATGTGCAGATCATGAATCTTAGCGGGATCAACTTGGCACAGGCATTTAGCCAGGAAGTCAGCTTGCTTTTGGTTGTTGCCTTCGATGTTAACTTTGTCGTAAGGTTTGATTACAGCTTCCAGCAAAGCAACTGTATCTTTAGCATCAACAATTTTCCCTTCCTTGACCAGCGGAGCAGCATTTTTTGCGCGCTCCATTGCGTCCTTTTTCAGAGTGTCCCACTCACGGGTAACTTTTTTGAACTCCATTACGGTCTCTCCTTTCTGAATTAAGAAAAGCTTCATATAATAAATCGGACAAAAAAGAGAGCTTAAGGTTAACAGCCACTTAAACTGACTGTCTGCTCTCGCTCTCTCTATCACCAATATGAAATTTTAATTGTGATTCAGTCCGATAATATATGCACCTATATATGCATTACGCCTAACCCTGCACGCTCATGATTAGTCATGTAATGCAGTGCAGATTTTCCAAACAAGGCAACTGCTATCCAATGCTCATTTCTTACTACAGCAATTTTCATTGCCAGGCTTGCACTTGTGCTAACACTCACTAATAGACCTCTTTTAGCCTCTTCTGTAGCATGAATAACTGCATGAATATCATTGCTCTTTTTTTCAATAAGTCCTGAATTTAAACAAGCCCCAATAACAGCCCGGTTAATTCTCTCATTGAAATCATAAAAATTTGTTTTGCCTCCCACCTCGGTGACTACAGCTTTTAGCCCTTTCTTCGCCACCAGCTGCTTGGCCAGGTCCTCATCATAAATAGTCTGAGTCAAAGCCAACATCATTGCTGCAATTCCGGGGCTCGCAATACTATTTTCCAGGAAACCTGGAGCAGTACTAGCCATCATCCCAATCACTCCTTCTCTTCTCAAATAAAAATCTATGAAGCATTTAGCGGATACTTATTTCACCAAAGTTAAAGCTTTGAACTATCCCTTGCTCATTGCGCAATATAATTGCACCTTCTTCATCTACGGCTGTTACAGTACCGGCAAAAATAACCTGATCGTTATCTTTCACCAGCACGTGTCTGCCGACTGTGCAATTAAGCTTTTGCCATTCCTTCATCACGACATCTGCGCCCAGCAGCAGCCACTTGTCATACAAGATACCAAAATCTTCCATAATAGCAGCCAGCACCTGATCGCAGGTAAAGTCCTTATGCAGGCTGGCATTGAGGGAAGCTGCAGTTGCAGCAACTTCCGCAGGGAAGTCTGCAGCTGACAGCGCCACGTTTACACCAATACCAACTATAGCATAATCTACTACGCCGTTTTCATCAAGCTGTAGCTCAGAAAGAATGCCGCAGATTTTTTTACCGTCTAACAGCAGGTCATTAGGCCACTTTATTTTCACGCTTTCCGTATCATACAGTCTGCGTACGGCCTTAGCCACAGCTACGCCTGCAAGCAAGGTAATTTGAGCAGCAAATTGGGGATCGATTTGCGGTCGAAGGATAACGGTAAACCATAGGCCGCCAAGCGGCGAACTCCAGACACGTTGCATACGGCCGTGTCCGCCATCCTGCCTGGCAGCAACAATAACGGTTCCTTCGGGAGCGCCCTCTCGGGCCATAGCTACAGCAGTTTCATTTGTTGATTTCAATACATCAAATTCTCGAAGCTGTATTTTCATAATAATTTATCAGGTTAATTATTTAACCATGCCAATGGTTGCGATGAATACGCCGCAAGCGATAGCGGATACGATAACGCCGCCGATGTTAGCGCCCATAGCAACAGGCAGAACGATTGCAAACGGATCTTCATCCTCAGCAGCATGCTGAGCAATTTTAGCAGTGGTCGGTACGCAGGATACGCCGGCAATACCAACAACCGGGTTGAAGTCGCCTTTCTTGAACCAGTAAACAACGTAACCGCCCAGGATACCAACTGCACCGGAAACTGCCAGAGCAAGAATGCCCAGAACAATCAACGGAGCAACTTTCGGATTCAGCAGGGTGGAAGCTTCGCACAAAGTACCAAGCAGCAGGCCGAGCATCAGAGTACCGGTGTACAGCAGGGTGTTTTCAATCAAATCCTGGTAAGGTACGATTTCTGCTTCTTTAATAGCCATGCCCAGGAAGAAGGACATAATCAGCGGAGCAGCCATCGGCAGCAGCAGGCAGAGCAGTGCGCAGCATACCAGAATGAAGATGAATTTTTTGGATTTCGGAACTTCCGGAGCATAGAACATAATGTCTTTGCCGCGCAGAGCTTTCGGAACCAACATTTTCAGCAGCCAAGGATAGCCGGCATAAGTCAGAGACAGATACAGGTAAGCGATTACGGAAATCGGAACGAACAGGTGCGGAGCAAGCATCAGGGATGTGAACAGAACCATCGGTCCGTCAGCACCGCCGATAGAAGCAACTGCTGCAGCTTCCGGAGGTGTCAGGCCAAGATGTACGCCCAAAACCAAAGTTACGAAGGTACCGCATTCAGCGAAGATTGCGATGATAATGGAAGTCCAGGGATTGCCCAGGATGAAGCCGATTTCGCACATTGCGCCAACGCCCATGAATACTACGCAAGCAACCAAGCTGTTGCTGAAGGTCAGGTTGTAAATCGGCTGCAGGAAGTTAATCTGCATAATGTCAACCAATTGCGCAGGATCGGAAATCAATGGATCCAAAAATAGAGTACCAAGCTTGCCGCCATCTAAGAACAGCACGCCGCAGTTAATACAAATCATACCAACGCCCATCGGCACCATAATCAACGGCTCGAGGATACGTTTAAAGCCCAAGTAAGCTAAAATAAAACCAAATGCAATAAGTGCAATTCTGGCAATAGCAATGGTTGTATCTTGAACCATCAAAGATGCGATGCCAGGGAATAATTGTGCAACGATATTTCCGTCCATTGTTATTCCATACCTCCTTCATCATTACTACCGCCCATAATCTTGTTGAGCAGTACTACAGCACCAATCATAACCAGAGCAATTGCTGCGGTAAATGCGTAAGAAAACAACGCATAAAGTTCAACGCTCATAATTAATTAGTCTCCTTTCATCCTATAAGAAAATTTAATAATTTTTATAATTGCGAATATCTTTACTGCAGTAATTTCCGGACATCACAGCAAATAAAAATATCCTTTTCTGCTTGCGGCGGAAAAGGATACAATACATCTAGGCACAGATATCTCGTATACACTCCGTCTCTCGCAGAAATATATAACATAATCAAGGCTGCGATCTGACTTAACTACTTAAAGCTAACTTCAAGAAGCATCACAGTGGCGTGACCGTAGCAGATTTTCACTGCTTTCCCTAATTTACCCTGCACCAGGCAGGCACCTCAATCAGTTTTTTTAATCAGCATTCCCCATTGGAACATGTACTGCAAAAGCCCCGTGGTCTTGAGGCACACCGACTTGCCGCCGGCGTTAGG
>ENA-UEYI01003117-UEYI01003117.1-human-gut-metagenome-genome-assembly--contig:-NODE-3117-length-10403-cov-3.075925_pt1 | contig 10403 bp, 9 predicted proteins | sample MGYA00242900_ERZ507916 | MGnify/ENA primary metagenome ERZ507916 (study PRJEB26167, sample SAMN06115521) | human gut metagenome | host: Homo sapiens | place: China:Chongqing | collected 2015-09-02...
CTGCAGGGCAGCACGATGGTGCGGATGATGTGCCACTTGCCCGCGCCCAGACCCATGGCCCCCTCGCGGTAGCCCTGGGGCACCGTCTTCAGGGATTCCTGGGTGGTGCGGATGATGGTGGGCAGGTTCATGATGACCAGCGTCAGGCAGCCGGAGAGCAGGCAGGTCTGGAAGCCCAGCGCCTGGGCGAAGACCAGCATACCCACCAGACCATAGATGATGCTGGGGATGCCCGCCAGCGTCTCGTTGGTGAACTCGATGACCTCGATGATGCGGCGGTTGGTGGCGTACTCGGTCAGGTAGACCGCAGCCCCCACGCCCAGTGGCAGCACAATGAGCAACGTCAGCACGATGACATACAGCGTGTTGAGGATGGCCGGCAGGATGCCGTCCGTCCCCTTGAGGACGCTGGCCGTGGTGGTCAGGAACTTCCAGCTGATGTGGGGCAGGCCACGCACCAGCACCATCCCGATGATGCCCGCCACCAGCGCCATGACCAGAATGGCCGCGGCCCAGACAGCGGCGGTGAAGAAGCGGTTCCAGGCCCTGCGGGCCGGGGAGAACTCAGCGTTCATCGCGGTCTCCTCCCTTCAGCACAACATTCAGCACCACATTGATGAGCATGATGAAGACGAACAGCACCAGCGCGATGCTGAACAGTGCCTGCTTCTGCAGGCCGCTGGCGTAGCTCATCTCCTTGGCAATGGCAGTGGTCAGGAAGGTGACGCTCCGGAACAGGCTGTCCGGCATATTGGGGCTGTTGCCCGCCACCATCATCACCGCCATGGCCTCGCCGATGGCGCGGCCGATGCCCAGCACGATGCCGGCGGCGATGCCGCTCTTCGCGGCGGGGACACTGATCTTGAACCAGGTCTCGGTGTCGGTGGCACCCAGCGCAAGGCTGCCCTGCTCATATTCCGGCGGGACGGCGTTCAGCGCTGTGACCGACACGGACACGATGCTGGGCAGGATCATGATGGCCAGCATCACGATGGCGCTCAGCAGACAGGCACCGGATGCCTTGCCAAAGGCCCTGGCCACTGCGGGGACGAGCACCTGCATCCCCAGCAGGCCGAACACGACGCTGGGGATGCCGCTCAGCAGCTCGATGGCCGTGACGACCACCGTGCGCACACGGGGCCCGGCGGCCTTCGAGAGGAACACCGCCGTCAGCAGGCCCACCGGCACACCGATGAGGGTCGCACCCAGTGTGCCGTACACGCTGGACAGGATGAAGGGCAGGATGCCGTACTTCGGGTCTGCGGCCGTGGAGGCCCACTCGGTGCCGAACAGGAAGCGGAACAGGCCGATCTTCCGGATGGCAGGCACGCCCGAAGCGCTCATGTACACCGAGATGAGCACCACGCAGCCCACTGCCAGGATGCCGCAGAGGAAGAAGAGGAAATTCATCACAGCTTCCAGCCACGCGGCAGGGGTGCGGGGCAGCTCGATCTTTTTCAGAAGCGAAGCGTTTTGTTTCATACTCGATTACTCATTCACAGGCACTGCACCGGCGGTACGGATGAGGTCCGCAGCATCGGCGCTGGTGGCGAAGTCGAAGAAGGCCTGTGCCTGCTCGGACAGGGTGACGGACTTGTTGGTGACGAAGACAAAGGGACGCTGCACCTCATAGCTGCCGTCCTTGACGGTCTCCTCGCTGCAGGCCACACCGCCGACCGTGACCATCTTCACGGTCTTGCCGACGGCAGACAGGGAAGCGTAGCCGATGGCCAGCGGGTTGGCCTCGACGGCGCTGATGACAGCGCCGGTCGCGGTCAGTTCCTGTGCATACTTGCAGGAGTCCTTGACATCCACGATGCTCTCGAAGCCGTCGCGGGTGCCGGAGCCAGCCTCACGGCCGATCAGAACGATCTCGCCGTCGTCGCCGCCGACCTCAGACCAGTTGGTGATCTCGCCGGTGAACATCTGCTTGAGCTGATCGACGGTCAGGTCCTCGACCTTGCTGTCCTTGTTCACGATGATGGCGATGCCGTCCAGTGCGATGACGGTGCCGTCCACATCGTTCTTCTCGTCGTCCTTCAGAGCGCGGGAGGCCAGAGTCTTATCGGTCGCACCGGTGATGCCGGCACCGGAACCGGTGGGGTCATAGCTGACCGTGACGTCCGGCTCCACCTCAGCGAAACCTTCGGTCAGGGCGGCGATGACGTTCTTCATGGAAGTGGAACCGCCGGTGGCCACATTGCCGGACAGGCTGCCGGAAGCAGTGGAAGCGGCCGAAGAGGCCGTGGATGCAGCGGCGGAAGAAGCCGCAGTGGAAGAAGCGGAACCGCCGCAGGCGGTCAGGGCGGCAGCGGCGGCTGCGGCACCACAAACAGCAAGGAACGAACGGCGCGTGATCTTTTTCATCATGTTTTCCTCCATAACCATATCCGTGTCGTATTTTCCCGGTCCTTTTTCCCTTTTTGTGTTTTCCCTTGGAGCGCCTTTATTGTACCGCCGTCGTTCTGCTGCTGCGACCACGCGCGGGAAAAATCGAAGTAAATTGTTTGCACAGGCTTTTCCTGCTTTGTAAAATTCCGGCTCTTCCGGTGTGAAAATCGTTGCGCCGGATTTTACAGTTCCGCGCCAACTGCCGAAAATGCCCCGCTCTGCTTGTGCAGACTACACAATCAAAAAAGCCGGAGCTGTGCGGCTCGCACAGCTCCGGCTTGGAGGGGTTTGGTCTGGCGCTCAGATGCCCAGCATCAGGGAAGCTTCCTTGGCTGCGATCTTGCAGCACAGGTAGGTCTTGGCGTCCTGCGGGTTCGGGTAGAACAGCACCTGCACGTAATTGAACTTCGACACGCCGCTGCCCTTGCCGCACAGATGGCCCTTTGCGTACTGGCCGCGGTTCAGGGTGCGGGTATCCAGAGCGTTCAGCTTAGAGTTCTTGTCCAGAATGGCCATGGTGTCGGAGTTGATGTCCAGTTCCTCCGAGCCGTTCACCCGCAGCTTGAAGCTGCCGCCGGTGGGGTTCAGCGGGATCCCGGCCGCGCTGCCGTTGTTGATGAGCACTTCCGGCACCAGATAGAAGGTGCCGTCCGAATAGCTTGCGTAAGCCAGAGACCGCACGGTCATCTTGATGCCCTTCAGCTCAGCGGTATCGTTCAGGCCGTTGGCGTTGCCCACCATCTCGCCGCCTTCGCAGCCGCCCAGCAGGCCCACAGCGGCCACAGCCAGCGTTGCTGCGCCCACACTCTTCAAAAATCCACGACGGGTCAGTTCCATCTTCGGTTCCTCCTTATCCAATCTTTTCGACCGTTTTGGTCAGCGTACCAAAATTCAGGGTATACACAGCCGTCTGCCCCGAAAGCTTGACGGTCAGTTTCAGGTCTACCGCGCCGCTGTTGACCTGCTGGTACAGGTCGGCGTCTTCGATGATGAAGCTGGGGGTGCACTCGGTCGGCACCCGCATCGGCAGAGTGGCGAACTCCGTCTTGGAGTTGCCCGCTTTCAGCTCCGTCTTCCCGGCATACAGCGAGGGGAACATGCTTCGGATGAAGGGCATCGCGGCAGCACCGGCGTCGTTGTTGGTCACAAAGACCGACAGCTTGACGGTCGCGCTGCCATCCCCGTTTTTGCCCAGTACGGAGCGCTTCAGGTCCAGATCCACCTTATAGTCGCCCAGGATCACCGCCGTGGACGGCTCTGCTCCGGCATCTGTGCTGCATCCGGTCAGGCCCATGGCCGAGACGGCCAACGCCGCAGCGGCGGCACCCTTCAAAAATCCGCGGCGGGAAAATGTTTGTTCCATGTCTTGTTTCCTCCTTGCCCGGTCTTATCCATTTTCAGTCGTTTGTCACGTTAAGCATACCATATTGTTCCAGCCTGTCAAGCGTCTTTTTTTCAGTAAAAAGCCGCCCACCCCCGCAAGGTGCAGGAGTGGACGGCAAAAACTGTGCTTGTCGTTCTTTGTGCAGATCTTACTTACGGGAAGAGGTCACGTTTCCGCCCGCGTCCCTGTTCATAACAAAGGTCGTTTCCTTTCCGGCAAGCGTGAACTTCATCTCAAAGTTGCTCCAGTCACCGGTAATGCCCGCATCACCCTCCGGATAGATCGGCTCAAAATAAATGCTGGCGCCTACTGCGACCTCGCTCATGTTATTGCTGGGACGATAGGTCCGGCTTCCGGTCGTCTTATCAAACAGCAGTTCGCCTGCTCCCTTGACACGGATCTTTGCATCGTGCTCCGGGTCCAGGACGATCCTGGTCGGATAGCCGTTCAGTGTTGCGCTCTTGATATCCGAAGCATTGAAGACGACCTCGTGGTCGGTCATGTTCTTGACCAGGAAGGTCAAACGGAACAGAGCCAGCTTGCCATCAACCGCCCACCATTGGCAGTCATTGTTCAGTGTATACACTACACCATTGGCATTTTCTGCCGCACAGCCGAGTTTGTCACCCAAAGTCGGGATGCTTCCCGCCACAAAGTCACCCAGTCCGCATCCGCTCAGCATTCCTACAGCACCCACAGCAAAAGCTGCTGCACCTGCGGTCTTCAAAAAGGCACGTCTCGTTACGTTTTTCATTGATTTTTCCTCCTGTCAAAGCCCCAGAACAGGGCGTCTAAACCTCATGACCCGATCCAAGCTTACCATACTTTACCACATTGTCAAGCCATTTTTTCAGTAAAAAGCCGCCCACCCCTGCAAGGTGTAGAGGCAGGCGGCACAGTTTGAATGCAAACTTTGGTCAGAACCGGGCTTCGGCCCCATCCGGGCGGTAGAATGTGACGTGTTTTTTCCACTGCGGATCGCCCATCGTGCGGCGGTAGCAGTCAGCCAGCCCCTGCACGGTAGTCTCCGCATCCGGGGTGGTCCGGCCGCAGGGCAGCACCAGCACCCGGAACCAGGCATCGAAGAGATGCTCCGTCCAGCCCACGTCCACAGCCCCGCACCGGGCGTAGAAGCCCAGACGGCGGACGGCCATGGCCTCGTCCTCGGCTTTTTCGGGGCACTCGGCCTCAATGAGGATGGCCTGACAGCCGTTTTCGTGGCCGGGCAGCTCTGCCATCAATGCCGCGCCCAGACCGGAGGCCCGGTACCGGGGCAGGACTGCAAAGTAGTCCAGCTGGCTCATGGCACAGCCCACGGGGCGCACCATCAGCAGATAGGCGGCCAGTGCATCGCCGTCGTAGATGCCCCAGGTGTGGGCCGTTCCGGCGGCTTCGCTGTTCAGGATCATGCTCAGGGGCTTGAGCTCGCTCTGGGGGAAATCGCGGCGCATCTCGTCGAGGTACACCTTCGTCAGCTCTTCGGCGGTCAGCAGCCGCCAGGTCAGGGGCACGGGATTCATACGATGCGGGTTCCTTTCTGGACGACAGCCTGAATGTTGAGCGCTTCGTCGGCCAGAATGACGTTGCCGTACCGTCCGGCGCTCAGGCTGCCGTAGTCGTTGTCGATGCCGATGCTCCGGGCGGGGTTTTCGCTGGCGGCGCGGACGGCGCTCTCCAGCGGGACGCCCATCTCCAGCACAGCCCGCTTCATGCAGTCGTACAGGCAGGTCGCACTTCCGGCGATGGTGCCAGGCTGTTCGGTCAGCGTGGCGCGCGGGCCCTTGACCGTGACCGCCTGTCCGCCCAGGCTGTACTGCCCATCGGGCAGGCCGCAGGCCATCATGCTGTCGGCGATGAGGATGACGTGGTCGTCGCCGAAGGTGCGGAAGGTGAAGCGGACCATGGCCGGGTGGATGTGGACATTGTCGGTGATGAGCTCGACTTCTGCGCCGCGCTCCAGCGCCGCGATGATGGGGCCGGGCGCGCGGTGGGTGATGCCGGGCATGGCATTGTAGAGGTGGGTCATGTGGGTGGCACCGGCGTCAAAAGCCGCGCAGGCGGTATCGTAGCTGGTGCAGGTGTGGGCGATGGAGATGCGGACCTCCCCGCGGCACTCCCGGATGAACTCCAGCGCACCCGGCTCTTCGGGGGCCACATCCACAAGCTTGATGAGGCCGTTCGCGCGCTTCTGCAAGCGGCGGAACATCCCCACATCGGCAGGGTGGAGGTATTCCGGGTTCTGTGCGCCGACCTTCTTCGGGCTGATGAAGGGGCCTTCCATGTTGATGCCGACAAGGTCTGCGCCCTTGCCGTTCCGGTGGGCCGCAGCCGCATCCATGACGCCGTTCAGGATCTCTTCCGAGAAGGTCATGGTCGCGGGGCAGATGGCCAGCACACCCTTGCTGGCTTCAAAGTCGGCCAGCGTCTGGATGGCCTCCTCCGTTCCGTCGCAGAAGTCCTTGCCCATGGCACCGTGGAAATGGATGTCCACAAGGCCGGGCAGGGCATAGGCACCCTTGGCATCCAGAACTTCTTCGCCCGCTTCCGGCTGCGCAAAGGGCACGATGCGCCCCTCCCGGATGAACAGGTCCCCCTCCTCGAACGTGTGGCGGGGGGTGTAGATTTTTGCATGTTTGATGATCATAATTGAAGCCTCTATAATCGAGCTGTATGCTGCTGTTTTTCTTTACGCTCCCGCAATGCCTTGCTGCCAATGGCTCCCCCTTTGGGGGAGCTGGCAAAGCCGCAAGGCTTTGCCTGAGAGGGTTACAGCAGGCTCAGTGCCTCTTCGTCAGCCACCAGGATGCAGTCGGGGTGCATCTGCAGGATGGAACCCGGACACTCCGGGGTGACGGGGCCGGACACGACGGCCTTGACGGCCTTGGCCTTGGCCAGACCGTTGGCCACCACCAGCACCTTGCGGGCCTGCATGATGGTCTTGATGCCCATGGTGTAGGCCTGCTTGGGCACGAGGTCTTCGTTGCCGTCAAAGAAGCGCTTGTTGGCCTCGATGGTGGCAGCGGTCAGGTCCACGCAGTGGGTCTCCAGCTCAAAGGCTTCACCCGGCTCGTTGAAGCCGATGTGGCCGTTGGGGCCAAGGCCCAGCAGCTGCAGGTCGATGCCGCCCACGCTGTGGATAATCTCGTTGTACTTTGCACAGGCGTCTGCTGCATCGGGGTTGGTGCCATCGGGCAGGTGGATGGCCTCCGGGCGGATATTCACATGGTCAAACAGGTTCTTGTGCATGAAGCTCCAGTAGCTCTCCGGATGCTCCTTGGGCAGGCCGCGGTACTCGTCCAGGTTGACGGTGGTGACTTCCGAGAAGTCCACATCGCCCTTGTTGTACCACTCCACCAGCTGGGCATACGCGCCCACAGGGGTGCCGCCGGTGGCCAGGCCCAACACACAGTTCGGCTTCATGATGACCTGCGCGGAGATGATGTTTGCCGCCTTGCGGGACATATCCTTGTAATCCTTTGCACGAATGATCTTCATAGTGGAAACCTCCTGATTTTTTCTCGTTGTCTTCAGTATAGCACAGTCGCAGTGCTCAAAAAACGGTTTTGTGTGAACAAAAAAGGGCCGCCGAAGATGGGCGTGAACGCCCGCCCTCAGCGGCCCTTCGGGAACGGATGCAGGATCAACCAGTCTCCTGCACAAAATTACGATTCAGGATGCGATCACAGCATCTTCTTCAGCTCGTCGTACACGAACTGGACCTTGGTGCCGATGATGACCTGGCAGGTAGTCTTGTCAGGACGGATGACACCGGCTGCGCCTGCTGCCTTGACAGCCTTTTCATCGACCTGCGTGTAGTCCTTGATGGTGAAACGCAGGCGGGTAGCGCAGTAGTCCACGCTGGAGACGTTTGCCTTGCCGCCGATGGCCTTCAGCACACCAGAAGCAACTTCGGTGTAGTTGTTGTTGGCCAGGGTGATCTTCTTTTCGGCCTCTTCAGCGTCCTCGTCCTCACGGCCGGGGGTCTTCAGGTCGAACTTGGTGATGGCAAAGTAGAACACTGCGTAGAACACCACGAAGGCTGCGATGCCCAGAGGAATGATCATCCAGGTCTTGGCAGCTGCGGGCAGGGAAGCGGAGAACACCAGGTCGGTAGCGCCTGCGGAGAAGCAGAAGCCAGCACGGAAACCGGAGTAGTAGGTGATGATGGTGAAGATGCCGTACAGAGCAGAGTACACAACGTACAGCGGGAAGCACAGGAACATGAAGCCGAACTCGAACGGCTCGGTAACGCCGCAGACGAATGCGCAGATTGCAGCAGACAGAACCAGACCGATGGCGGCCTTCTTGTTCTTAGCGGTCTTGACCATAGCCAGAGCAGCACCGGCAATACCGAACATCATGCAGGGGAAGAAGCCGGACATGTACATGCCGAGGCTCCAGCCCACATCCGCAGAGGTCTCACCAGCCCAGAAGTGGGACAGGTCGCCCAGGCCGATGGTATCGAACCAGAACACGTTGTTCAGAGCGTGGTGCAGGCCGGTGGGGATGAGCAGACGGTTCAGGAAGGCGTAGATGCCGGCGCCGATGCCGCCCATGCCAGCGATGCCCTTGCCCAGAGCGACCAGCGCGCCGAAGATGACGGGCCAGACGAACAGCAGAACAACAGAGACCACAATGGAGATCAGGCCGGTGGCAATTGCAACGAAGCGCTTGCCGGAGAAGAAAGCCAGCCAGTCAGGCAGCTGGGTGTTCTTGAACTTGTTGTAGCAGGTCGCGCCCACCACAGCGGCCAGAATGCCGATGAACGAGTTGCCAGCGACCTTCTGGAAAGCGATGTAGGTAGCGGTGCCCTCTTCGAGCGTGCGGACTGCACCGACGACAGCGGGGTTCAGCAGCTGCTGCATCATCAGGAAGCTGACGAGGCCAGCCAGACCAGCGGTACCATCGTGGTCATCTGCCAGACCGACTGCTGCACCGATTGCGAACAGCCAGGCCATGTTGTCGATCAGAGCGCCGCCTGCCTTGACCAGCAGGAAGCCAACGGTGTAAGCTGCGCCGGAAGTTGCTGCACCGGGCACACCCATAACGCCCGGAGCAAAGGCATAGCCAAGACCCATCAGGATGCCGCAAATCGGCAGGACCGCGACGGGAAGCATCAGTGCCTTGCCCAGTTTCTGGAGATATTTCATCATAAGACACATTCCTCCTTAAAGAATGTTGTTGTTATGGAGGCCCCTGGTTGCAGGCTGTCCATAATTGCGTAACAATATCTTAACACATGTTAAGAAAAAAAGAAAGGGGGGTTTCGCCATTTTCTTTGCGATTGATACAAAAATCCTTGATTTTGCATTTTTCAGTCAAAAGTTTTTGGAGTTTTTGATGGGATACAAGCTTCCTCTTTGAAAATAATTTTCTCATTTGTGAATTTTCTATGTTCTGCCGCCTCTGCCGCGCACTTCTTGCACCGGGGCGGCGTCTATGTTACTATATAGGTATTCCCGAACCGTGCACAACATCCCGAAGGAGGTTTTATCAATGGAATGGACCGACATCCGCCTGACCGTGGCCAAAGCCGACGCTGACAACGCCGAGGCCGTCGCCACGATGATCGCCGAAGGCGGCATCTATATCGAAGACTACAGCGACATCGAACAGCAGGTGGCCGAGATCGCACACGTAGACATCATCGAGCAGGAGCTGCTGGACAAGCCCCGCGACCAGGTCATCATCCACCTGTATCTGGAGCCGGGCGCTTCGCCGGTGGAGACGCTGGCCCTCATCGCCGCCCGGATGGAGGCGGCAGGCATCGCCTACACCGTCGAGACCGAGGGCGTGGAGCAGGAGGACTGGCAGAACGGCTGGCGCAAATACTATCACCCCATGGAGATCGGCCAGCGGCTCGCCGTCGTGCCCTCCTGGCAGGAATATGACACCGACCGCGTCAAGCTCATCCTCGACCCCGGTCTGGCCTTCGGCACCGGCGGCCACGAGACCACCAGCCTCTGCCTGGAAGCGCTGGACGAGCGGGTGAAGGGCGGCGAGCGGGTGCTGGACATCGGCACCGGCTCCGGCATCCTCGCCATCGCTGCCCTCAAGCTGGGCGCGGCCTCTGCCGAAGGCGTGGACATCGACCCCGTGGCCGTCCGCACCGCCGGGGAAAACGCCGCACTGAACGGCGTGGCCGACCAGCTCACCGTTCTGGTGGGCGACCTGTCCGATAAGGCCAGCGGCACGTATGATATCATCACCGCCAACATCGTGGCCAACGCCATCCTGTCTCTGGCCCCCGCCGTCCCCGGCCTGATGGCCGAGGATGCCGTTTTCATCGCCAGCGGCATCATCGACAGCCGGAAGGATGAGGTCATCGCCGGGCTGGAAGCCGCCGGTCTCGCCGTGCAGGAAGTCAAGGAAAAGCGCGGCTGGGAGTGCATCGTCTGCAAGAAGGCGTAATTACAGAAGTTTTCATGATTTCTTTCAGCTGGCTTGCCCTCTCCGTCACCTTCGGTGCCACCTCCCCCAAAGGGGGAGGCCTTGGCAAAGAGATGAAGTTTGCGTGGACTGCCAAGGGCTCTCCCCTTGGGAGAGCTGTCACCAACGTAAAGATGAGCCTGACACAGCACCAGTCTGCCTTCGTCATATTCACAGAAAACACCGATGTGGCGAAAGT
>ENA-UEYI01003122-UEYI01003122.1-human-gut-metagenome-genome-assembly--contig:-NODE-3122-length-10397-cov-3.720930_pt1 | contig 10397 bp, 10 predicted proteins | sample MGYA00242900_ERZ507916 | MGnify/ENA primary metagenome ERZ507916 (study PRJEB26167, sample SAMN06115521) | human gut metagenome | host: Homo sapiens | place: China:Chongqing | collected 2015-09-02...
TTTTTAACCATAAGGTAACACCTGCTTCCGTACTGTACTTATCATTGGAGGATGACTTGGTGCGTCTGCAAAAACGTTTTTCGCGCATGTTCGGTGTAGAAGGTAACGCCAATTTATATTTAGCTACCAAGGCCGACAGCTTAAATCAGGGACTTGAAGAACAATTAACGGATTTTCTGCAAAGCAAGCCTGCTACTAAGCTGATAATTATCGATACTCTGCAAAAAATCCGTGAATTCAGCAGTGCAGCCTACAGCTATGCTTCGGATTATCACATTATTACCCTGCTCAAGGAAATAGCCTGCCGCCATAACATTTGTATTATTGTTGTTCATCACACCAGAAAAATGGAAGCGGAAGATAAATTTGATATGATTTCCGGTACTACCGGTCTCTTAGGTGCTGCCGACGGGGCAATGATTCTGCAAAAGAAAAGCCGTACCGACAAGCGTGCTCAGTTAAATATTGTGGGCAGAGAGCTGCCGGACCAGGAAATTATTATCGATTTTTCGCCGGAAAGCTGTACCTGGCAGTTTATCCGTTCCAACCAGCAATTATGGGAGGAACCTAAAGATATGCTGTTGGAACAGGTTGCAGCCTTAGTAAGCGGTAAGAATAAAATTTGGCGCGGCAGTGCAACGCAAATGCTGCAGGACCTTAATATAAGTACTGATGATATGAAGCCCCACATTCTTACCCGCAGGCTCAATGTCAAAGTTGACAGGCTTTATCAAGACTATGGAGTTTATTATCATCATAAGCGTGCTAATAAAGGCTCTGATATTACCTTGCAAAAGCTGGAAGCCAAAACCGCGTGACGCTTAGTGACGCTGTGACGCTTTTTTAGCTATAACACTGTCACCTGCAGCCTGCTTATGCTAAGTATCAACAAACAACACGGAAAATTCGTTTTCCGCGCATACAAAAACCCCCGCCCTGACGGACGGGGGTATTTTTTTGGCATTGTCGCAATGCTTATTACAGCTTGTGAGTAGTACGCAAGCGGGCAACAGCTCTCTTCAGCGCGTTTTCAGCACGAACAGTGTCAATGTCTTCGCTCTTGGAAGCAAGACGTTGCTCTGCACGTTCTTTAGCTGCAGTTGCACGAGCGGTATCAATATCTGCATCAGCTTCGGCAATAGTTGCCAGAACGGTGCATTTATTGTCTTTCATTTCCAGAAAGCCGCCGCAAACAGCAAATTCTTTAACGCTGCCGTCAGTAAACTCCAGCTTCATCGGCGCAATATCCATGGTCGCAATGATAGGCATATGTCTAGCTTTGAGGCCCAGATTACCGGACAAAGCACGGAAACCCACATAAGTTACTTCTTCAGAAGCGAACAGCATCTTATCCGGCGTGACAATTTCAAAAGAAAACGGAGTAGCCATCTGTTAATCCTTCATAGTTGCAGCCTTGGCAACAGCGTCATCAATGGTACCAACCATGTAGAAAGCACCTTCCGGCAGGTCATCATGCTTGCCTTCGAGGATTTCTTTGAAGCCGCGGATGGTTTCCTTCAGAGGAACATATTGACCGGGGGTACCGGTGAACTGTTCAGCAACGAAGAATGCCTGGCTGAGGAACTTCTGAATCTTACGAGCACGAGCAACAGTTACTTTGTCTTCCTCGCTCAATTCTTCCATACCCAGAATTGCGATGATATCTTGCAATTCTTTGTAACGTTGCAGGATAGCCTGTACGCCACGAGCAACATGATAATGCTCTTCGCCGATTACCAGCGGATCGAGGATACGGCTGGTGGAGTCGAGCGGGTCAACTGCCGGATAAATACCAAGCTCTGCGATTTGACGAGACAATACGGTGGTTGCATCCAAGTGAGCGAAGGTGCCTGCCGGAGCCGGGTCAGTCAAGTCATCCGCAGGTACATATACAGCCTGTACGGATGTGATAGAACCGGTCTTGGTGGAGGTAATACGCTCTTGCAGTGCGCCGATATCGTTTGCCAGGGTAGGTTGGTAACCTACTGCGGAAGGCATACGGCCGAGCAATGCGGATACTTCGGAACCAGCCTGAATAAAACGGAAAATGTTATCGATAAAGAGCAGTACGTCCTGGCCGCCAACATCACGGAAGTATTCTGCCATGGTCAGGCCGGTCAGACCAACACGCATACGTGCTCCCGGCGGCTCGTTCATCTGGCCGTATACAAGAGCAGTCTTGTTGATAACGCCAGACTCTTTCATTTCGCCCCACAGATCGTTGCCTTCACGAGTACGTTCGCCAACGCCTGCGAATACGGAATAGCCGCCGTGTGCAGTAGCAATGTTATGGATAAGCTCCATAATAATAACGGTTTTACCTACGCCAGCACCGCCGAACAGACCGATTTTACCGCCCATTGCATACGGAGCGATAAGGTCAACGACTTTAATGCCGGTTTCCAAAATTTTAGTAGCTGTAGCCTGTTGGTCAAAGCTCGGAGCCGGTCTATGAATAGGCCAGTGATCAGCTGCTTCAACCGGAGTGTCATCATGGTCTACAGTTTCACCTAAAACGTTGAAGATACGGCCCAGTACACCAGGACCAACCGGAACGCTGATAGGAGCGCCGGTATCTACAACTTCCATGCCACGAACCAGACCGTCGGTGGAGCTCATAGCAACAGCGCGGACAATGTTATTGCCGATGTGTTGCATAACTTCTGCGGTCAGGTGGATTTTTACTTTACCCTCATCGGTGGTGCCGTCAATGTGCAGTGCGTTGAGGATAGCAGGCATGCTTTTAGGAGGAAACTCTACGTCGATAACAGGGCCTACAACTTGTACGATTCTACCTGTATTCAAGGTTTTAGCCTCCCTACGAAATATCTAATTAGTTTTGTGCCTGTTTCAGAGCTTCTACACCGCCAACGATTTCGTTCAGCTCGCGGGTAATGGAAGCCTGACGTGCCTTGTTATAGGACAGCTCCAGGTTTTGTACCAGCTTGCCTGCGTTATCGGTAGCAGAGCTCATAGCAGTCATACGAGAACCCAACTCACTGGCAGCAGATTGTACCAGTGCGGCGTAAACTACGGTTTCCAGATACTTAGGTGCAAGTACCTGCAGAGTTTCGTCTTCATCAGGCTCGAAAATAAAGCTTGCGCTAGCTTTGCCTTTCTCCTTTACAGGAGGCTCTACCGGCAGAATCTTGTCGCTGGTAGGAATTTGGGACAAAGCGGTTTTGAAAAGTGTAAACACAATATGCAGCTCGTCGAAATGCTCGTCAGCAAATTGTTTGATTGCATCCTGAGCAATTTCTACTGCATTTGCGTAAGACGGTCTGTCGGAGTAGCCGAAGTGGCTGCTCAGCACTTTATAGCCGCGACGTTGGAAGAAATCTCTAGCCTTACGGCCGCTGGTGATAATGACTACGTCATGCTCACATTCGGAAATCTCCGCAACTGCTTTTTTCAAAGCGTTGGAACTATATGCGCCTGCCAGACCTTTATCAGAGGCGAGCACCAGATAACCAACTTTTTTAACATCACGATGTTGAAGCAGCGGGTGTTTTTTGGCACTTAAGCCTGCAAGGATGCTCGGATCGCTCACAACGCTGGATAACACTTCTTTGATCTTGATGGCATACGGACGGCTTGCAGCAGCTCTTTCCTGCGCTCTTCTGAGGCGGGCAGCGGCAACCATTTTCATAGCCTTCGTGATCTTGCCAATGTTACCTACGCTTTTCATGTGGCGATGAATCTCGCGTGCAGTAGCCATTAGTTAATCACCTACCTTCACTAACAAAGGTATCCTTGAACTCGGCGATAGCTTTCTTCAGAGCTTCTTCGTTCTCATCAGTGATTTTCTTGGTTTTGATGATGTCTCCGCCAACTTCCGGATGGTTAGCTTCCATGAAGTCCAGGAATTCTTTTTCGCAGCGGGTTACATCTTTAACTGCTACGTCATCCAGATAGCCTTTGGTACCAAGGTAAATAGCCATAACCTGTTTTTCAACAGACAACGGGCTGTATTGGCCTTGTTTCAGAACCTCGGTCAGACGTTGACCACGGTCCAGCTGTGCTTTGGTAGCTTTATCGAGGTCAGAAGCAAACTGAGCAAATGCTGCCAGCTCGCGGAACTGAGCCAGATCCAGACGTAAGGTACCTGCAACCTGCTTCATAGCTTTGATCTGAGCAGCACCACCTACACGGGATACAGACAGACCGGAGTTGATAGCCGGACGGATACCGGAGTAGAACAGCTCGGATTCAAGGAAGATCTGACCGTCGGTAATAGAAATTACGTTGGTCGGAATGAAGCCGCCTACGTCACCTGCCAGGGTTTCGATGATCGGCAGTGCGGTGATGGAACCGCCCTTCAGTTCATCGTTCAGCTTAGCAGCGCGTTCCAGCAGACGGGAATGCAAATAGAATACGTCGCCAGGGTATGCTTCACGTCCTGGAGGACGACGGAGGAGCAGGGACATTGCACGGTATGCAACAGCATGTTTAGACAGGTCGTCGTATACGCACAGAACGTCTTTGCCCTGATCCATGAAGTATTCAGCCATGGTTACGCCAGCGTACGGAGCCAGGTATTGCAGCGGAGCGGAGTCAGCAGCAGTAGCAGCAACGATGATGGTGTATTCCATAGCGCCGTGTTGTTCCAGAGTACGAACAATACGAGCGATGTTAGAAGCCTTTTGGCCGATAGCTACATAAATGCAGATAACGCCCAGACCTTTTTGGTTGATAATGGTGTCGATTGCAACTGCAGTCTTACCGGTACCACGGTCGCCGATGATAAGTTCGCGCTGACCACGTCCGATAGGAACAAGTGCGTCGATACATTTAATACCGGTTTGCAGCGGAGTATCAACGGATTTACGATCTGCGATACCATGTGCAGGAGATTCAACAGGACGACGAGCTGCAGCAGCGATTTCGCCTTTGCCGTCGATCGGGTCACCGATAGCGCTAACTACACGGCCCAGCAGGTTTTCACCAACAGGAACCTCCATGATGCGGCCGGTACGGCGAACAACGTCGCCTTCTTTGATTTTGGTCTCGCCGCCCATCAGTACGATACCAACGCTGTCCGGGTTCAGGTTCAGAACCATGCCGGATACGTTGTGGGGCAGTTCAACTAATTCGCCAGCCATAGCGTTTTTCATACCGATAACGGTTGCGATGCCGTCACCGATTTTTTCTACGATACCAACTTCTTCCAGATCAGCATCCACATTGTAATTCTCCAGCTTGTTGCTGAGAGCATCACCCAGGGCTTCCGGTTTGGTGTACTCGTGAACGTCGATGCCGTTCAGAGCAACTTCCATTTTCTTCAGCTTGCGCAGTGCGGAAGCGTCGAATACCTTATCGCCAACTTGTACGATGATGCCGCCGAGGATAGACGGGTCAACTTTCTTATTCAGGAAAATCTCACGGCCCAGTTTCTCGGTCAGGATTACAGAAATGGATTGATACTCGTCAGCCGACAATTTCTTGGCGGTAGTAACGTTTACATCTAACAGCTCTTTAATGGAGCCCAGATCGATTTTGAAGTCGGACAATTGTTGCTTAATTAAAGCAATATTTTCTTCTGTCTTCATATTGTACCAATCACCTCCGAATACCGGGGTTTTGCCTGCTGTTTCGCATTTCAGCGGCATACTTCCGGCTTAATAGGGAAAGCAGCAAAATTATTTCATGATAGAATCAACGATTTTGCTAGCCATTTTTTTGTCTTCTTCAGAACCTAACTTTTGTTCTACAATCTTGCTAGCAGCAATCATGGACAGGTTGATAACTTGTGCACGAACTTCGTCCATAGCTTTCTTCTGTTCCAGTGCGATTGCTTCTTTAGCAGTTGCAATAACCTGATCTTGTTCAGCTTTGGTGTCTGCCATGATTTTGTCATGAGCAGCCTGAGCAGTTTTGCGGGCAGCATCAACAATAGCTTGAGCTTCTTGTTTAGCTTCAGCCAGCTTTGCAGCGTATTCAGCTTTAACTGCTTCTGCGTCAGTCTTAGCCTTTTCTGCAGCTTCCAGATCGCTTGCAATTTTGTTCTTACGCTCTTCCATAATGTTGCATACGGGTTTGTAAGCGAATTTTGCAAGAACGAAAACTAAAACCAAAAAGTTCAGGATCTGCGCGATAAGTGTTGCATTAAAGTTAACCAATTATAGCACGCTCCTTTTTGTAATATCTTGCAAAATTAAATTATTTAATGAACGGGTTAGCGAATACCAGAACGATAGCGATTACATAGCACAGAATAGGCATGGATTCGATCAAGCCTACGCAAACCAGCATGTTGGTAAAGATTTTACCAGCTTCTTCCGGTTGACGAGCCATGGATTCAATAGATTTGCCGCACATGTTGCCGTTACCGATACCAGCGCCAGCAGCAGCACCCAAGCAAACAAGGCCTGCACCGATTACAGATGCAGCAGTAATGATTGCATTTTCAGACATTTGTTTCATCCTTTCGAAATTGTGATTTTAAATTTTTTTTGCTTAAAAAGCTTAGTGTTCGTCGTGGCTAGCAAATGCCAGTGCATAGCTGCCCAAAGACAAAATGGTAAAGATAAAAGCCTGAACGAAGCCAATGAACAGGGAGAACATTACCCACAGTTCAGGAACTACCCACGGAGCCAGCTGATACAGTACGATCAACAGTATTTCGCCTGCCAGGATGTTACCAAAGAGAAGAAGATCTATGGTCAGCGGTTTAGTCACTGCATCCAAAAGATGCAACGGCAGGAATGCCGGACTCGGGCTGATGAAATGTTTAAAGTGGCCGATACCTTGTTTCGCCACACCAACGCAGTACGCGCTAAACGCAATTAGCAAAGAAAGCGCAAAGCAGGTATTAATGTCATTGGTAGGTGAAGTCCAGTGAACGCCAATCTGCGGAAGCAAAATGCCCAGTTCGTTTGCTACCAGGATAAACATAAACAAGGTAACGATGAACGGTGCCATAAATTTACGGCCTTTGGATCCCAGGTTGTCTTCCATCAGACCATTTAAGAAATCAAGAATGATTTCCATTGCATTCTGCAGTCCGGAAGGAACCATTTTCGGGTTCTTACAAACCAGAAGGAACAGTACGAAGACGATTGCCATGGTTACCCAGGTCATGTACATGGTTTGCATGTTGACTTCACCTAAAAAGGTAGATTGGGTAAGGTAATGGATAATCTCTCCGGATTTTTCTGCACCTTCAGCTGCTGCATTTCCCATTTTTACACACTCCTTTCTTCACGCCCTCTCATTTTGATGTTGGTACGCGATAAATAATAGATTTAAAATAAAGAATATATGTATCAGAAGAAACCCGCCGAATGCGCCATGCACAGCAAGCTTCATCCTTAACATCGTAATAATAAACGCGGCCGCAGCGGCCAGACGGGCCCAGCGGAAACGCTTCATGATTTTCAGTCCCTGCTTTGGCACCTCTACGTAAGGCAGAGATTTTTTGATGCCTAAAAACAGAATGGACAGATCTATCGTGCCGGCCAGCACGCCGCAAAGCACGCCGTGGGCAAAGGCACTGCGCTGCCATAACCAGAGCGGCACCGCTACGAGCAGCGCACACATACAGATGCGCGCTACAAAGGCGTTCGCGCCGTTTCTCGCTATGGGAGTCAAATCAAAATTACTTTTCATCCTTCTTGTGTTCGGTGTCCCGTGAAAGGACGCTCCTCTGAATCAGATTATAGTAGGTCATAACAAGTGAAACTATTGCCAGACCGATGCAGATGCCCCGCATCGTATGGTCGCCGGTTTCCAGATGACGGTCGAGCCAGTCGCCGCCGAAGTACGCCAGCAGGAAATCAATCACGGCCATAAACGCCAGAGAGGACACAGTAGCCAAAGCTTCAAGCATCCGCATATGCTCCTTATCGGGTGTTTTGTTAGTCATGATTTTTTCACCACAGCACGAATTCACAAATTAATCATATTTACTCTTTTAATTTTAATATTTTTCACAGTTTCTGTCTACGCCTTAGACGCAAATTCTGGCAAATTTTCCACATCAAAGCCATTTTTTCTTAAAATGGCATGGATAATACGCTCGCAGGCCTTGCCGTCACCATAAGGATTGGCAGCCTCCGCCATGGAGCGATAATGCTCGGCATCGTCTAAAAGCAGATTGGTTTCGCGCAGCACATCATCATAAGCGGTGCCTACGAGCTTAACCGTACCGGCTTCAACAGCCTCCGGACGCTCGGTGGTATCACGCAGAACAAGAACCGGCTTGCCTAAGGCAGGAGCCTCCTCCTGAATTCCGCCGCTGTCTGTGAGCACGATATCAACCTTGGCCATCAGATTGGCAAACGGTTCATATTCCATAGGCTCAATCAGATGCACTCTGTCTAAATGTCCCAGCTCCTCGCGGACGATTTCACGCACCTTGGGGTTTTTGTGTACCGGGAAGATTGCTTCCACATCGGGATGCGCTTCCAGCACGCTCTTCAAAGCGCGGTAAACATGACGCATAGGCTCGCCCAAGTTTTCACGGCGGTGGGTAGTCATCAGAATCAGACGATGACCGCTGGCAAACACCTTGTTGAACTCCTCGTCCTCAAAGCGGTAGCCTTCCTTCACCGTAGTCTGCAGGGCATCGATAACAGTGTTGCCTGTTACCAGAATCTGCTCGGGGCAGATGTTTTCCTTCAGCAGGTTCGCCTTGCTGGTAGAAGTCGGCGCAAAATGCATATCGGCAATCGCACCGGTCAGCTTGCGGTTCATTTCCTCCGGGTAAGGAGAATATTTATTACCGGTACGCAGGCCTGCTTCCACATGGCCCACGGGGATCTGTGCATAAAAGGCAGCCAGAGCACCGGCAAAGGTAGTCGAGGTGTCACCATGCACCAGCACCATATCAGGCTTTGCTTCCTCCATAACGGATTTCAGGCCCATCAGCGCGCGGGTAGTAACATCATACAGGGTTTGACCTGCCGACATAATATTCAAATCATAATCAGGCGTAATGCCAAACAAATCCAGTACCTGATCAAGCATCTCGCGATGCTGTGCGGTAACTGCCACAATCGGCTGAATATATTCGGGATATTTACGCATTGCCAGCACCAGCGGGCACATTTTGATGGCTTCCGGACGAGTGCCGAAAACTGTCATTAACTTTATCTTCTCCACGGTTCTTCCTCCCCCTTATCTGTCGTTCAGAATACCGATTTTCTTAGCACCAACGGCAACTGCCGTAATAATAACCGCTATAATAAGTGCGGCGTAAAAGCCGTCGAACTCTGCCCACAGCACAGCTGCGATACCGAGCACGGCTGTAATAGCATACATCAGCAGCACTGCCTGCTTCTGGTTCATGCCCATCGCCAGCAGGCGGTGATGCAAATGGCCCTTATCGGGCTGGAAAATAGGGCGGCCGTTGCTGTAGCGGCGCATAATCGCAAAGGCTGTATCCATAATCGGCAGGCCCAGTGCAATCGCCGGTACAATCAGCGCTACGGTAGCAGCAGTCTTGACTGCGCCGTAAACCGAAATAGCTGCCAGCATATAGCCGATGAACATACTGCCTGTATCGCCCATGAAAATAGTAGCGGGATTAAAATTATAGCGGATAAAACCGATAATGCCGCCGGCCAGAGCCGCAGTCATTACAGCTATATGGTAATAACCCATCTGAACCGCAACCAGAATAACCGTCATCGAAGCGATAGCAGATACGCCTGCTGCCAGGCCGTCCAGACCGTCAATCAGGTTGACAACGTTCGTAAAGCTGATAACCCAGAAAATTGTCAGCGGTATAGAAATAAACCATTCGTTAAGATAAAAATAGCCGCCGAAGGGATTGTTCAGCCATTCGATACGGATATCAAAGGCCACAAGTACGCAGGCAGCAAAAATCTGCCCCAGCAGCTTGACCTTTGCCGGCAGCTGATATTTGTCATCCAGTACGCCTACGATGGCAATCACGCTGCCGCCAAGCAGAATGCCGACAATATCCTTCGTCAGCTCCAAGCTTGCCACTGCGGCAATCATAAAGGCAATATAAATAGCCAGACCGCCAAGACGAGGCATAATCTTCTTATGCACCTTGCGGTTATCGGGCTTGTCAATCGCGCCGATTTTAAAGGCTAATGTTTTAATATAAGGGGTCAATATATAGCTCACCAAAGCGGCAAGCAGAAAAGGGAAACCGTAAGCACTTAACATTTATTTCTTTCTCCACCGGAATCTGATTCCTTGCACACGAAAAACACTAAACTATTCATTCCTTATATAGTATAACATTTTTGACACTTGCGTCAATTACTTTTATTACAAAAATGATGAAACAAGCCATTTTTTCCGCAAAATTCTCCCGAATTATTCCCATTTATTATAGCATAATATCATTAAGGGAATATATCCTTTTGGCATAACTTATATATTGTTTCGACAATTACTGATAATTGTTATAGAAAGACTGATAG
>ENA-UEYI01003130-UEYI01003130.1-human-gut-metagenome-genome-assembly--contig:-NODE-3130-length-10366-cov-4.422976_pt1 | contig 10366 bp, 6 predicted proteins | sample MGYA00242900_ERZ507916 | MGnify/ENA primary metagenome ERZ507916 (study PRJEB26167, sample SAMN06115521) | human gut metagenome | host: Homo sapiens | place: China:Chongqing | collected 2015-09-02...
AAATGTAGATGCAACTCCGGCTTGGAAATGAGGATCGGCTGATATTACGCTGAAAAATACTGTTTCACGTCTTTCTTTGAAAATTGAATATCCGAGTGGTGCGACCGGAACTCGTGTTGATGATGTCCGTATTTTCGTTGGCACGGGTGGGACAGAGATCGATTTGGGCGGCGGTGCCGCTACGCCTGCGGTTACGACGGCCAACGCTTCGAATGTAGCCGAGACGACGGTGACGCTGGGCGGCTCGATCGCCAATGCCGATCTGGCCGACTATTCGGCCGTCGGCGTGGAGTATGTGGTCTTCGCCACGGGAAATACGCCCGATTGGACAGGCTCCGTGAAAGTTCCGGCCGCAACGAAGGCTGCGACATGGACCGTAGACGTTACCGGCCTGACGAAGGAGACACAGTACGCTTTCCGCGCCTACGCGACTCCGAACACCGGCGATATTCTTTACGGCGATCATAAGACGTTCATTACCACAGGCGGTGGCAGCGTGACCGCGATCACTATCCCTGAATTGTTGCAGATTGCCAAAGGAAGTGTAATCTCGGAAAGTCAGGACAAAGTACTGACGGCTGTGGTCTGCGGAGACCCGACCGGCAATAACTTCTCGTTCGGAACACTCTACGTGATGACGGAGGGGGCGACCGAGGGCGGCAACGGTATTGTGATTTACAACAATAAGTCGGCGGACTTCAATGTTGCGGATTATGCACTTGGCGATAGATTGAAGATTACACTTCAGGCCAACGTCGCGATGATGGATGAGTATAACGGCGTCAAGCAGATTACAGGCGTAACGACTTATCATGTCGAGAAATCCGGTACGGCGACTGTTACTCCGATCAACGTAGCTCCTGCAGATTTGGCATCGTATGTTTCGATGCCTGCCACGGTACAGCAAGCCAGTACGGCTAAAGCAGGAGTCTGGTGTACGGCATCAAGCAATGGAAATCACACGTTTACCTCCGGCGGTACGAACTTTACTGTCAACGTAAATAAGCGTGCTACGGTATTTCAGGATATTCCGTATGCAGCCGCTACAGGCAATATTACGGGTATTGTGACCATGTATGGCGGAAAGGGCCAGATCGCTCCGCGTAATTTGAACGATGTGGAAGCATTCAAGGTAACCGTTCCGACCATTACGGAGGTAACTCCCTCTTCATTAGTATGGACTGCAAACGACACAAGTGAAAAAACCGTGACGATCGAAGGTGTTAACTTCAATGGATTTACGTTGTCTTCGCTGACTTCCTTCAATGCGTCTGTCGAGGGGACTACCGTAAAGATTTCTCCTAAAGCCGTTAATACGAGTGATGCCGAGCTTAAAGAGACTCTGACAATTACGGCCAATGGCGGCAACAGTGTTACGGTTACTTTGACTCAGAATGGCGCCAGCTCAGGGACAAAACTCACGATTACGATCACTCCGACCACTGCTGATTCCGGTTTCCCGGCTACAGCGCCTACAACCGAAGCTACGGCTACTATAGATGGTTATGTCTGGGGATTGCTCAATGCGAAACAGAATGCGGGATACCTTATGATTAACGGCACCAATGGTTATTTGGCGACTCCCGCCGTTCCCGGATCGACTCTGAAGACCATCAAGATTACGACCAGCAACGGCATCAGTGCTTCGGCAAAGGTAACTATTAAGGATACTTCGGATAACATTGTATCTCCGGAACAGGCTGTCGGCGACAAGAATACCGAATATACCTTTAATCTTACGAATCCTGCCGCCGGAGTTTCGTACCGTATCAATTCTTCGAATAAGAATACGCAGCTCGTTAAAGTCGAATTGTCGTACGAATAACCGAATATCGACACTCCCTCTCCCGGCAGGAACATCCTGCCGGGGGAAGGTTGTCTTAAAATGCGTATTTTCGCACTTAGTTTTTAATTGAATGACGTTGATATATAAATATAGTTCGCGGATGTTTGCCGCTTCCCTTGCGGCGATGGTGCTGATAGCTGTCGCCTTTACGGGGTGCGGTAAGGATTCCGACAATAAGGGAGGCGGGGGCGCCAACTCGGTGGAGTGGGACCCTGCCAAGACCGTGCATCCCGATCAGGAGGGCGCTGCCGTGCTGCTCGTGACCGGAGATACGGGGACGCCGTGGACGGCTGAAATCATTTCGGGAGCCGAATGGATTTCGTTTAACCGGACAGCGCCGGGAGGCCAGACTGTCAAGACGGGAAAGGTCGGAACGAGTTTGTCCGACAAGAATCAGTATGTCTATTATTGGCCGAACAACACCAAGGACGAGCGGCATGCCCTGATTCGGTTCGAGTTCGAAGGCGAGATGCCCGTCGAGCTTGAACTCGTCCAGTTCAGCACTTCGTCGGACGATGATGTATACGAGACCGGCCATAATCTGGTCTGGCCCGAAATTCCGGCGAAGAAGGAGGACGGCAACTATATTTATGTGTCGCATTTCGCTCAGCTTAACAACCGGAATATGCGTAATTACACGTTGTGTTTCGATAAGACGAAGCGCGGTGCGTGGTGGGTGGCATATCCCCTGCACGACGTGTATATCGGTTCGGGGCGTCCTTCCAAAGACCCGTGGGCCTTCGATCCCAAGATTTCGTCGTTATTTCAGGCCGATCTGGGTCGGGGCAGTTATACCGGATCTTATGACCGTGGTCACCAGATTCCGAATGCAGACCGCAATGCCAATATGGCCATGCAGTACCAGACATTCTACAACTCCAACGCTACGCCTCAGTATGGTACGCTCAATCAGCAGGGATGGATGCGTCTGGAAGGCAAGGTGCGCGACTGGGTCTGCTCCGATACGCTTTATGTAGTGACGGGCGCCTATTGGAAGCCCGGCAGCACGGCATCGACGACCGACAAGGCCGGACAGGTGTGCCCGCTGCCCAGCCATTATTTTAAAGTGGTGGTGCGTACGGTGAAGGGAAATATCCGGCAGCCCGGCGACCGGCTGGGCAATCTTCCGGCCGGCCAGCTCAAGTCCATCGGATTCTGGGTGGCCAACGAAGGAGGTCAGGGTGAGGCCAAAAGCTGGGTGAAGAGATCGAAGAGCTGACCAAGTTCGAATTCTTCCCCACGCTGCCTGCCGAGGTCAAGACGCAGAAGGATGCCGCCTCTTGGGGATTGTAAAACCTTAAAATTTCAGAACGATGAAAAAACGACTGATATTCACTTTGTTCTTGGCGGCGTTCGTCGTAATGTGCTTTGCGCAGAAGCCCTGCAAGGTGATGTTCTATAACTTGGAGAACTTTTTCGACACCATCAACGATCCGGAGGTGCATGACGACGAGTTCACGCCGGAAGGTCCCAAGAAGTGGAATTCCGCCAAGTATTTCAAGAAGCTCGGCAATATCGAGCGGGTGCTTTTCGACATTGCTGCCGCAGACAAGAATTATCCGGCTGTTATCGGCGTCTCGGAAGTCGAGACGCGCTCGGTGCTGGAGGACATTGTGGCGACGCCCAAATTGGCCCCCGGCAACTACCGTATCGTGCATTACGATTCGCCCGAAGCCCGCGGCGTCGATGTGGCCTTCATGTATCGTCCCGATGTGTTCAAACTGGAGGGCAGTTTCCCGGTGAAAACCGTCGTGCCGCAGCTTCCCAACTTCAAGACCCGTGACATCCTGACGATGTGGGGAACCATCGAGAACGAACCCTTCTTCTTTATGGTGGCGCACTGGCCTTCGCGGCTGGGCGGCAAGGACGCTTCGGAATTCAAGCGCATTGCCGTCGGGGAGCAGATGCGCCGCATTGCGGATTCCGTGCTGAAGATCAACCCGGCGACCAAGGTCGTAGCCATGGGCGACTTCAACGACGATCCTACGGACGAGAGCATTGCCGAGGGTTTGGGTGCCAAAGCCAAGATGACGGATCTCAAGCCGGGCGATTTCTACAATCCCTTTGCCGATATGCTCAAGGCGGGACTCGGAACGCTGGCTTACGGCGACGCCTGGAATCTCTTCGACAATATCGTGGTCACGGAGAATCTGGCTACGGGTTCCGAAGGCAGACTTCGTTTGCAGAAGGCTCCCGGATCGAAGTTCTACGGCAATATCTTCAAGCGGTACTACATGCTGCAGAAAGAGGGACAGTATAAGGGATATCCCCTGCGTACGTACGTGGGAAATAACTTTCAGGGCGGTTACAGCGACCACTTCCCGGTGTATATCTATTTTGCCAAATAAATTACTTACATAGTCTATGAAAATCAAGAGTCTACTAATTTTAGTGCTGTCGCTTGTGACGCTGACCGCCTTTGGACAGGACGGCGGCATCAAGGGCAGGGTCGTTTCGCGTGCGGGACGCATTGCACTCGGCGACGTGAAGATTACGATGACGCCGGGCGGTACGACAACGGTTTCGGATGCGCAGGGTAACTTCGTTTTCGAAAATATTCCTGCGGGCGAATATTCGCTGCAGTTCGAAACTCCCGAATTCGAGACTTCGAATATCGCCGTACGTGTCGGTTCGCAGATGCGCGACATCAATGCGGTGATCCTCGTGCCCGATACGCAGCGTCAGATGATCGACGACGCGGTCTTCGCGGAGTTCGACACCGAAACCACCGACGACGCGCAGGCTTTGCCCACGTCGCTCTCGGCTTCGAAAGACCTCTTCAATAACATCGCGTCCTACAAGTTCAGCGAAATGCGTTTCAACGTCCGCGGTTACGATTCGCAGTATCAGGACGTGTATATGAACGGCATTCAGCTCAACGACGCCATGACGGGCTATACGCCGTGGTCGTTGTGGAGCGGTCTGAACGACGCTACCCGCAATCAGGAAGTTACGTCGGGCATCGTGGCGTCGGACGCCGGTCTGGGCGGCATCGGCGGTACGACCAATATCGTGACGAGTCCTTCGCAGATGCGTCAAGGCCTGCGTGCGAGCCTCGTAAACGGCAACTCGATGTACCGTTTCCGCGCGATGGTCACCTATGCTTCGGGCCATCAGGACAACGGCTGGTCGTATGCCTTTTCGGTTTCGACCCGTCAGGGCGGCAACTCCTATGTCAATGGCGTCTATTACAACGCTTTCGGTTATTTCGCTGCTGTCGAGAAGCAGTTCGGCCAGCGTCATCGTCTGGCGCTGACCCTGCTGGGCGCTCCTACCGAACGCGGTGCGCAGCAGGCGGCGACGCAGGAAGCTTACGATCTGGTCGGCAATAACTATTACAACCCCAACTGGGGCTGGCAGGACGGCAAGAAACGTAACGCCCGTGTGCGCAACAACCACGAACCCGTCGTGATGCTGAACTATACGTTCGACATTTCGGACCGCTCGAAACTCGATCTGGCCACCTCGCTGCGCTTCGGCATGAACGGTTACTCGGCGCTGACGTGGCAGAATGGTCCCGACCCGCGCCCGGACTATTACCGTTATCTGCCGAGCTACTTCGCGCTCGACAAGAATATGCTGGGTGCGGCTTGGCAGCAGGTTTACTGGCAGGCCAACTACCAGAATATCCGCCATTTCGACTGGGATAAGATGTATCAGACGAACTATATCCAGAACGATCCGGTCGATGAGGCGCAGTACGGTCCGGGCCGTCGTTCTAACTATATGGTCGAAGAGCGTCACACCGATCAGCTGGACTGGAATCTGGTTGCCAACTTCTCGCATATCTTCCGCAATAACTCCAAAATCTACGGAGGCCTTTCGCTGCGCCGGAACCGTACGGAGTACTATTCGGAGGTCAAAGACCTGCTTGGCGGCGACTATTGGGCCGACATCGACAAATTCGCCGAGCGCGACTTCGGTTCGAACGCCATCGCATATCAGAACAACCTCGACTATTACTATCGCCACGGTCATGCGCACGCAGCCAAAGTCGGCGACAAATACGGCTATGACTACTATGCGCACGTCCTCCGGACGAAGGCATGGGCTGCCTATAATTTCAATGTCGGCGGTCTGGGCGTAACCGTCGGCGGCGAAGTGGGATATGCTTCGCAATGGCGCGAGGGTCTTTGGCGCAAAGGCTTGTTCCCCGACAATTCGAAGGGCGATTCCAAGAAACTCGACTACCTGACCTACAAGGCCAAAGGCAACTTCAGCTACCGCTTCTCCGCGGCTCATACCGTCGAAGCGAATGTCGTTTACCTGCAGGACGCCCCCGAATTCCAAGCTTCGTTCGTGTCGCCCCGTACGCGCAACACCACGACTCCGGGGCTTTCCGCCGAACGTGTCTTCGGTGTGGATGCGTCGTATAACCTGCGTGTCGGCGACCTGAAAGCGCGCGTTTCCGGTTACTATACCCGCATTTACGATCAGTCGAAAGTGATTTCGTACTACGACGACGTGGCCGCGACCTTCACGAACTTCGCCATGAGCGGCATCGACAAGCTCCACTTCGGTCTCGAAGCGGCCGTTTCGATTCCCCTGTACCGCAGCCTTGCCCTGAACGGAGCCGTGAGCTGGGGCCAGTACACCTACGATTCGAATCCCTATTACCTGCAGACGCAGGACAACAGCGGCGATATCGTCTCCGACGGCTATGTTTACTGGAAGAACTTCCGCGTCGAGAGCACCCCGCAGCTGGCCGCCAACGTCGGTCTTTCGTACCGCAGCAACAACAACATCTTCCTGTCGGCCGACTTCAACTATTACAACAACATGTATCTGTCGATGAGCCCGATCTATCGCACCGATGCGGTGATTACCACCGGCATGACCGCCGAGGACATCGCTCACCTGCGCCGTCAGGAGAAGTTCGACTCGGCTTATACGCTCAACGCCAGCATCTGCAAGACCTGGTATATCCACCGCCAGTATACGCTGGGCTTCAGCCTCGAAGTCAAGAATATCCTGAACAATCAGGACATCCGCACCGGCGGTTACGAGCAGACTCGTCTGACGAAGAACACCGAGACGACGGTGACTACCTATCAGGCCTTCGACTCGAAGTATTTCTACATGTTCGGTACGACCTATTACCTCAATCTCTACTTCCGTTTCTGACGGCTAACGAATAAAACACGAATATTATGAACAAAGTATCTAAACTGTTTCTGATCGCCGCGGCAGGGCTGTTCTTCGTTGGCTGTTACAACGATTACAGGAACCCGAAGGCGGCCAAGATATATACCCGCGCCGATTTCGAGAAAGAGGGGCTGGAATATATATCGATCAAGGACCTGAAGGCGCAGTTCAAAGCCGAGAATCCCGGCAAGAACGACGGGGAGGTCGCTTCGTGGACGGTGGATGAGCCGATTTTCACCTCCGGCAAGGTCATCTCCACCGACCGTTACGGCAATGTCTATAAATCGGTCTACCTCTACGATGCGGAGTCCGAATCGGCGATCGAGCTTAAGCTCAATACGGGCAACTACCTTTTCCACCCCGCAGGACAGATCGTTTTCGTCAAACTGCAGGGGCTGGTGCTCGGCAACTACCGCGGTATGACCAGCATCGGTACGACCTCCTCCAACGCCAGCTATTCGAATGACAACATCGAGAGCAAGATCATGCAGGACGAGCACATTTTCTCCGGCGAACAGCAGCAGATGCTGAAGTCGGATACGCTGGTGGTTACCAAGGATAACTACAAGACGGCGATTTCGGATGCCGCTCTGGGCCGTCTGGTGCGTTTCGAAGGGCTGGAAAGCAAGTTCGGCACGGCGCCGTGGGGCTACAAGAATACCTTCCCCAACTATTTTGCGAATTCGACGTCGTACGACGTGAACTCTCCCGGCTGGTCGGACATCAACGAGTGGGCGACTTGGGCTACGAAACGCAGGCTGGAAGGCGCTAACGCGGAGACCTATTTCTACGGCTCTGCATGGTTTACCTACGACGCAGCGGCGACCGGCTCCGGCACCAATGCGGCTCCGGGCAATTATGTGGTGCGTACGAGCGGTTACAGCCAGTTCCGCGACAACAAGATTCCCGAAGACGGCTGGGTGGTGAACCTTACGGCGATCTACACCAAGTTCACGAACGGTTCGGGTAATTATGGGACCTATCAGCTGACGCTGAATACGGACAGGGACGTTACCGTCGTCGAGAAGTAGCGGATCCGACCGTAAAAGAGAGACCCGTCGTTGCAATTTGCAACGACGGGTCTCTCTTTTTGTCCGTTTCTCAGCGTTTGTTCCATTCGCCCGAAGTCTGGTAATAGCCGACGGCGCGGGTTACCAGCTCCCGGTTCTCCTCTTCCATCGGTTCGAGGTTGTGGGGATTCTCCGCCGTCGGAACGACGCGGTATTGCTCGAACCGCCGCACGGGCGAGAGGATGGTGAACACGTCGCCTTCGAGGTAGCCCAGATCCTGATAGGTGGCGATGAATGCGCGGTTGACGTACTGCTTGTCGTATATGCTGCGGCCGAAGAAGTGCGAGTCGTAGCTCATGTTGAGCAGCGAGAGGAGCGTAGGCATCAGGTCGATCTGCGAGACGATGCCTTCGACGCACTGCGGCTCCACGAAGCCCGGAGCGTAGATCAGGGCCGGAATGTGGTACTTGTTCAGCGGAATCTCGGTGCGGCCGGCGCTCGATGCGCAGTGGTCCGCCGTGACGAGGAAAATCGTGTTGTCGAACCACGGCTGCCGCGAAGCTTCCGCGAAGAACTCACCGAGGGCGTAGTCGGTATACATCACGCCGCCGTTGCGGGACTTCGAGTCGTGGGGAATGCTGATCTTTCCGGCCGGGTAGGTGAAGGGGCGGTGGTTGCTGACCGTCATGACGTGGGCGAAGAAGGGCTTGCCGCTCTGCGCGTCTTCGTTGAGCGTGCGGATGACCTTGCGGTAGGCGTCTTCGTCGCATACGCCCCAGATGTTGGCGAAAGTGATCTCTTCGGGCGCATACTGCCGCTGGTCCACGATGTCGTAGCCGTTGCCCGAAAAGAAGGTCTCCATGTTGTCGAAGTAGCTGTTGCCGCCGTAGAAATACTTGACGTTATAGCCCTTTTCGCGCAGCAGCGCACCCGTGGAGTGCATGCCGGCATTGTTCGGCCGCTTGATGATGCTCTGGCCGGGGCAGGGCGGCAGCGAGAGGGTTACGGCTTCCAGTCCGCGCACCGTGCGGTTGCCTGTCGCGTATACGCGGTCGAAGGCGAGTCCCTGCTTGTAAAGCGAGTCGAGTACGGGCGTCAGACGGTTCGTGTTGCCGAAACGCTCCATGAACGAAGCGCTCATGCTCTCGATCGTAATCAGCACGATATTGCGACGGATTTCGGGCTCTTCGCTGCGTACGGCGTGCAGGTTGTCGCCCGTGCTGCCGTAAATCCCATGGACGAAGGCTTCGGCCTGCTCTTCGGGTTCGGTGATGTAGAATTGCTTGTAGTTGAGTTCGTTCTTGACGAATGCGTCGTAGAATTTGTAGAGCCCGTTGGCCTGCAGCTCGTTTACATAGACGTTCTGGCTGTCCTGAAACCGGGTGTTGAAGTTCAGCAGCCAGACGGCGAGGAGCACGGCGGCGATGTACGCCGGTCCTGCGACCGCTTTCCAGCGCCAGCCTTTCAGCCGGTCGGCGAGGGCCAGATCGCGGCGGAAGAGATACCATGTCACGACCAGCGTCACGAGGATCAGCCCCAGCGTCATCGGCACGATGGGGTAGGACTCCATGATGTTGCCGACCACCTCGTTGGTGTAGACGAGGTAGTCTACCGCAATGAAGTTGTAGCGTACGCCGAATTCGCTCCAGAAGAAATATTCGCTGAGTCCGTTGAAGAGGATGGCGCCCACGTAGAGCGTGATGATGAGCGCGAACCATACCGTGGTCCAGTAGCTGCGGAAACCCTTGAAAAAGAGACGCAGGGCGAACGTGCCGGCCCAATAGCCCAAAACGGCGGAGGCGATTTGCGGCGCGACGCTGCCGTATTCGTCGAAGATCGTGTTGCAGAAGGTCACGTAGCAGAATGCCGCAACGAGAATTCCGAGGATGATGTAGCCCCACGGTTTGCCGTACTTGGTTTCGGAGACGCTCATCGAGAAGAGCCATAGGAACGCGAATCCGATCGTCGCGGCGCAGAGGTCGTTCACGGCGCCCAGCAGGAAAACCTGCAGCCATTCGCCGAATGAGAAACCGAGGTCGGTGGTCTGCTCGTTGAAGAGCAGTACGATGCGTAACAGGAAGCCTACAGCGATTGTGAGCAGGCTAAGTTTGAGATACAGGCCGGAAACCAGCCGAAGACTTTGGCGCATAGGTGATAACTGATTGTTTTAATTGTCTGCAAAGTTAATGTTTTTCGCCGGGCTGACAAATAAAAAGCCAGCCGTTGCGGCGGCTGGCTTTTTCAGCGGATTCAGGTCTGTTATTCGGCCTTTTCCTTCGCGGGGCGCATGACGACCTTCACGAGGTTGTTGTCGCCGAGGACCTTCTTGGCCATGGCCTGTACGTCGGCGTTGGTGAGCGACCTG